>Ga0114950_10001214_pt1 | contig 19212 bp, 20 predicted proteins | sample N075metaG_FD_83503 | JGI IMG/M metagenome (GOLD analysis project Ga0114950, IMG submission 83503) | Deep subsurface microbial communities from Kermadec Trench to uncover new lineages of life (NeLLi) - N075 metaG | ecosystem: Environmental > Aquatic > Marine > Ocean trench > Sediment | place... | reverse complement strand
CGACCTAAATAAAAATTGGAAAAACTGTAAGGTCCTATCCCACGAGGATGTTCGAGAAGGCGTCGAAAGAATGGAACTAGGGGCTAGAGAAACGGGACGTCCGGCAGAAGAGCCGGCTTTTTTGTCAGGTAAAGATGGAGCGCGCAGCCCGTTCGTTCATCGTGAACGAGCCGCTAACATCACAAGAGACTTTATACGAAGAGTAGACCTTGACCTCTTGGACGAGCTACGTCCAGGAGTTCTTAGAATTCAACCGCAGAAGGTATATCAATCCGCTATAGATCTCTATAAGACAGGCGGCGCTTATGGTACTGTAATTGACACTCTCACCAACTTCGCTTCGAAAGGATTTAAGAACGATGTTGATGATCCAGATATTAAGTTGTTTTATGATACTTGGAATAATGAAATAGATTTTCAGGGAACAGTAGAGCAGATATTCTTTGACTTCTTTAGAGTGGGAATGGTACGGACCTTTAAGACTGTAGGTAAGTTTGAACCTAAACTAAAGCCAGAAAGTTTTTCACAGATTGTAAATCAAAGAAATATTTCTAATGCTTTTAAGACAACTTCTGAAATGCAAAAGATAATGGCAGATAGGGAGTACGCTGCAGCCAAGAAAATTTGGTCTAAGGCTTTTGTTCCTCTAAACTATACTATCTTAAATCCTACTATGGTACTTATTGAAGGGCCTTTAATGTTTGGTCAGACCGAAACTCTCTTAAAGCCAGAAGCTTTTAGTGAAGTTCGTAAGATGTTAAGAAATCCCGCTAAGCTCACCTCTGATCAGAGATCTTTCTTAGGTAAGATTCCTAAGGAACTCAAGGATCAAATCCAGAAGGATAAGCCAGTTCTTCTTCCTAAGGAATTGGTTGGTAAGTGTGATTACCGTAAGCAAGACTACGAGCGTTATCCTCTACCCAGACTTACTAGAGCAATGGACTCTTTGAAGTATAAGGACAGTCTTCAGAAGGCAGACTTTTCTACCCTTGACGGCATTACTAACTACATTCTAAAGATTACTATAGGAAACGATCTGCACCCCGTTACCAGTCAGGGAGAATTGGAAGCGGTGGCTAATCTATTTGATACTTCCAGCAAGAGTTTTGATGTTGTATGGAACCACACCCTAGATATTGAGAAGGTCACTTTCCCAGAAGTGAGTCAAATTCTAGGACAAGATAAGTTTAAGCAGGTCAATGACGATCTGAGCCAAGCATATGGAGTATCCCGAGCACTGCTGGATGGGACTCTACAAGGAAATTCTAAATCTGTTGAGCTCGCCGCAAAGGCGTTTACAGAAGAAGTAAACTATGCACGGCGCTGTGTTGTACGTTGGATTAATAATGAGTACGAAGAAGTGGCCTTAGCAATGGGATTTGACAGATACCCCATCGTCCGCTTTGACGAAAACGCTCTCAAGGACGAGATAATGCTGATGAGTGTTGTTCAGGGTATGATAGATAGACGAATAATTTCCTATGAGACGGGTATCGAGAAGCTCGGCTTCGATTTCAGTACTGAGCTTGCTAATATGCTTCAAGAAGCGCCTCTAGTTCAGGCAGGTAAATTGGGAATCATCGGTTCTCCTTACAATCCAAAGGCACTCCCGGCAGAAACTCCACCAGTGGAGAAAGATACTACTCCGAGTGGTAAGCCGACTACAGTCACCCAGGAGGATCTTAATGATTTCCAGAAGAATATTACAGAGCAGATTCAAAAGATACAAAGAACCCCCACAGGTACCCCCAGTGAGGGGCGGCCCCGTGGGGCCCCGGCGAAGACTCCTAAGAAGTCTAAGCCAAAAAACAGTCCACGCAAGAAGCCTAGAAATAGGAACTCAAGAGGAGGAGGTTAGAAAACCATGAGCAAGGATAATGAAAAGCTAGAAAGCTTGACTGCTGCTGCTTCCTTTATTAAAGAACTAAGGGAGTTTGCTGTCACCGTTGGGGAAGATTGTCCTGAAGGACATCGTAGAGATCCAGCCAGTGGTCGATGCTTGCCGATAGGCGGACAAGACCATACAGCATATACGAGAAGTCTAAATGACGACCAAGGCCCAGAGTGGCGAGGAGAGGTCGTTCGCGAAGACAATGATCAGATGTTGGCATCCGTTAATACAGAAACTGCTGTTGATGCAGACAATATGGACGAACCAGAAAGTTGTGCCGAAGGTACAACTTTTTCTTTTATTCAGAGACGTTGCGTTTCTGTTGAAGAATCAGACGAAGAGAATGACGAAGTATACGCTGCCGAAGAAGCAGCCGCCCCCGGAAAGGGAGGACACCCAGAGGTAGTGCAGATGCAGCCAGAAGGAAGGCGTGACACAGTTAATCACGACTGCCCTTCAGATATGATGTTTGACTTTGTTTTGAGAGAGTGTATTCCTCTAAATAAGGATTCTAAAATGAAGGCATCTGCTTCTGAAGAGAAGGAAGTAGCTTTTGGGCGAGTAGCCCGTACCTCTCCTGATCCAGTAGACGGCCATACCCATATGGTAACCGTTGACATGGATGGGAATGGAATGACCTCAGTAGCCATCGGTGGTATTATGGATTCTTACCCACACAGCCACAAGGTGGAGAAATTTGTAGTTATGCAGCACACAATCGGGGAAGAGTCCGACTACGTTTCTCGACACCCCGGATTTGTAAATCCAATGGAGAGTGATGGGGATTCCTCAGATATTTTTGGAAACACTAAGTTCGCTTCCCTAGGTACAATTGAGGGAGTAGAGTTTGGTCTTCCTGCTAAACAGATGTTCCCTCTCAACTCTAAGGAAAAGGCAGAACAGGTTATTAATGCTTATGATCATCTTAAGAAGGACCTCAGCCCCGCTGAGCAAACTACTCTTCTACACAACCTGACTATTGCCGCTTCTAAGTATAACATCACAGATGCCTTTGCTAATCTTCCTACGGTTACCGCATCTGTCGAATGGATAAACCAAGTATTTAAGAGAGAATGGCAGAAGGCAATGGCTTCCTTAGAGGAAGAGAATAAGGAAGAGGCCGAGCCTCTAGAAACTAAGAATCGTAATGCACTTCCAGCAAGCTCCTTTGGAGTTCCTGGAAAGAGAAAGTTTCCTCTAGATTCCTGTAACCGAGTTAGAAATGCAATGGCTCGATTCAATCAGTCCAAGGGTCTCACACCTAGTGAAAAAGCAACTCTACGCAGAAAGATTCTTGCACGTGCCAAAGCATGTGATATTGAGGTGAGTGATTTTGCGAAGGCTACCACCGAGGCAGAATTTGCTCAGGTAGTTGTGGACCTACGAAGAGCACAGGCTGCTGAGATTAAGACTTCCCTCGATGTTCGTTACGCCGCTTCAGAAGAGGCAGATTACAGAGGACCTTGTCCTCCAGGAATGATTTGGGATGCCGTCCAGAAGAGATGTGGTGGAACTCAGGGATTTGTAGACTCTCTAAAGGCCGCCGACGGCCACTCTGAGATTATCAAGAAGCAGCCTGAAGGTAGACGGGATACCGTCAACCATCAGTGCCCCCCAGGTCAGTTCTTTGACTATGTCAGGAGACGCTGCTTGTCACTTAACCCTGCTCAGAAGGATGGAACTACTACAGAGCAGGCGGAGCACAATAAAGATCTAGCTCCTAATCCTAAAGGAAGGCCCGCAAAGCTTCCTCAAGATTGCGGCGCTGGAGAGATTTGGGATAAGAAGCTAGAGCGTTGCATTCCTTTGGATTCTAGCAAAAAGACTAAGTCTGAAGAAGAAGACGCTGCCCTTCCTGACTTCCTTAAGAAGATTCTGGATAAGAAGAAGGGTAAGAATGGCGACGATAAGGATAAGAAGAAGAAAAAGGGCAAGAATGGAAAGAAGGGAGGATTTCCCGATTTCCTAAAGAAGAAGAGTAAGTCTGAAGAAGAGGATGGCGCAGCCCATCCTACTACGACTCCCAATGGTCCTGGCAACAAGGGCGGCCCCGGCTGTCCCGAAGGCCAGTTTATGAACCCAGTAACAAAGAAGTGCATGCCCCGTAAGGGAGCTTTTAAGGGTAAGAGCGATCAGGAAGACGCAGATGCCAAGCCGCAGAATAGAGAAGGCCTAACGCCTGCACCTGCTGGAAAGGTACAGCACCAGTCTGATTGCCCACCCAACACTGCTTGGGATGCCAAGATGAAAATCTGTCGCCCAATAGATTCCAGGAACAAGGATCGTCCTTCCGGTGCGAGCCCCCAGTCTCCACGGTCAACAGCCGATCGGGAAGAGGAGCTGACACCTTCACGTCTCATCCAAGAGTTAGACAGAATTATAGACGAGCAGGGTGAGGGTAAGGAAAAGTCCAGAGTAGCTGCTAAGGACCTTCCTAACGCAGCATTTCCACCGTCCGTAATAAGCGCCACTAAGAGAGCCCTTATGCACCACACGCTCGGTGTAGAGGATCCTTATGATACCGCTTCTGTAGATGTTGGAAGATTAAGAAACGCCCTAGCGCGTGCTAGCAGAGTAGAAGGTTTCTCTGAGAAGGCCATAGAGGATGCTGTAGAGCATCTTTTATACCACGCACGTGAGATTGTAAAGGCAGCCGACGAAAAAAAAGAGTAGAGAATCGGGGATCGAATAGGTCTCGCTGGTCAGCTTTACGAAGGTGGGATAAAGAGCGTCAGAAAGAGAAGGAAGAAGACGAAGAGAAAGAGGACGCCCAGGCCAAAATAGGAAGACCCAGAAAGGAGAGAATTCCTCCTTTCCTTCAGGAACCAAGAGAGCATAAGGGAAAACCTATAACCAACGCCGAAGACAACCACCCCCTTTGCCGCCCCGAGGAAAAGTTTGATCCAAAATCTGGATCATGTATACCCAGAGAAGAGGGACCGATAGGCACTCTGGAATGCCCGCCCGGTTTTGTTCTTGATGAGAGTACGGGTTTCTGTCATCCAGAGAATTCATTTTCCCAGGCATCTATAGAATCAGCCGCTCCTTTCAGACCCGATGCCAAGATGGAGAGGTGTATTCTTAGTGTTAAGTCACAGCTACGAAAGAACCGTAGCGGGATGGATTCTCAATCCATGAAAAGCACAGCGATAGCAATTTGTAGATCTAGACTAAAGAAGTAAAGGAGGGCAGACGTCTAATGTGGGAATTCCTAACAGCCATCCTTCAAACACATGGACTTATCGCACTAATAGAAGCTGTCCAATGTGTTCTAGTAGTCTACCTTTTTAAACAGATTAAAGATAAAGACAAGCAACTTATATCTCAGTCTGAAAAAAGGCTTGAAGACGTCGTAGATGAAAGAGAGAAGTATCAAGAACTAGCTAGTGATATAGAAAAATCTATGGACCTTCTAATTAAAGTTTTGAAAAAGAATGGAAACTAGGAGGTAGCAACCCCAATGCAGGAAAAATTGTCCGAAATAGAAAAGAAGATTGAAACTGAAAAGAGGAAGGCACACATAACCCAATGTACTACCAGAAGGAGTTTGGCGAACCTGTGTGAGTTCTTAGAAACGTACGATTTAAATGCGGAAAATGAAACTAAACAAGAAGAGCAGGAAATGGCAGTAGCCGTAGACCCTGTCTTGACTGGGAGGAAATAATGACTGTTGAACAGGAAAATAAGATTACTCTATATGCTTCTATCGAAATAGATGAAGGCATAAGCCAGCAGGCGAAAGAGAAAGGCGCTGTCCTGGCATTCCCGGACGAGAAACAAAACGATCTTCAGTATATTAGATCCATTCTAGTTTCCGCGGGTACTAATAAGAACGGGGCGCATTTCATGCCTTCCGAGATGCTCAATGCTCATAATACCGTTGTGAACAAAGCAATAGATATAGAGCATGAGGAAGAAAAGGTTATCGGACATATTTACGAGTGTGCCTTTCTGTACAAAGATGGGGAACAATTTGATCCTTCACAGGTCCTGGCAGAAGCCGCGGAAAGTGGAAAGGATCTAGATGCTCTAGACATCGATATTGTAGTAGCTGGTGTAATTCACAAGATGCGATTTCCTGAGTTAGCAGATGAGATCTCTGATGGAGATTGGAAGGTTAGCATGGAGTGTTACTTTAAGGATTTTGATATCAAGATTGGGGATACCATCATCACTCGCCAGGAGGCACAGATGTTAGGGTATGATCCCAATGAACTAATTGGTAACTTTGTAAAGATTACTGCCAATAACAAGGAATTGGGTGTTCACTCCGCTGCCCGAGTTCTTAGGGGAATTACTTTTAGCGGAATGGGAATCGTAAAGAACCCTGCCAATCCTCACTCTATCATCCTTGAGACAGCAGACGTCAAGGAGAAGAAGGAGAAGAACACAGTAGTGATTGACCTACAACAAATAGAAGAATTGAGAAATAAGGAAGTTGCAGAGGAAGATACGGAGTCTCTGAACGCCGTTAACACCGTTAAGACCGAAGCCTCTGGAGAACAGTTTTACATTGAGGTAGACGAAGAGACAGGTGGAATTAAGAGAATTCTTTCCACCAACGACTCTGAATTTGCCGCAAGGTGGAGTGGAAATGGTATCGGAGGTGCCGGAAGTATGACTTCTTGGCCCGACGAGGTATGTAAGAGTTTCAAGAAGAGAGTAACTCGGTATAACGCCCTTGATCAGTCTGAAGGCCAGGTTCTTCATGAGCACTGGTGTGCTTTGTTTGAGGAGCCCTGCCCTGTAATTGGCGCAAGCGCCAAGGCTCCAGAGTGTTTGAGGAATGTTAGGAATAGAACGGTCAGGGATGAGGAAGACAATACTCTTACCAAGACGATAAGAGAGCATGTCAACGACGCCCCAGGTAATACATTCACTACTGTTCTGCAGCGCCCAGTTCTGTCTAAGGACGTTGCTAACCAAGATGTTAAAGTGCAGAACGAGAGAATTATTTCTCAAGCTCGTAAATTGCGTGCATCTCTCCGAGACTACGTCTCCGCTGAAAAAAAAACTTCCAAATAATTAGTACCCCAATTGAGGCCGCGTCCGTTATTGACAAGGACGGAGTCCGCCGTTTTAAGCATAAGGTGGAAGCGTTTAAAATGGCGCAAGTTAAAAACCCCGGAATTGAAAGGGAAAAGGTGACAGGGTTTGTCTTACTTCGAGGGCCTGTCCCAGAATTGATCGAGGCTGGTTTCGACCGTGAGGCCGCAATCGATAAGGCAGTTAGAATTTTAGAGGAGCAAGACACAGTCGTTATAGTGTCTAAGCTCCAATCCAAATTTGGTGACACTTTTGTAACAAAAGATCAGCTGATTTTTACAAGAAGAACAGAAAAGGAGGACATCTAACATGGCAAAGCCAGATCTACAGCCATTATATGTCAAGCCAGACGACGGTGTTACTCGCCGACTTGACGGAAAGTTAGGCCTCGCGCCCGCTTTCAATAATCTCGTAGACGCTGCCAATGATTCCGCTGCCGCTACGGCAGGTGTACCTATTGGTGGTTTATACCACACATCAGGCGACGTACAGGTTCGCCTAACCTAATTAACGTTTTCACTACGTTTTAGTGAAGGAAACGGATACGGAGTAGATGAAAGGAAGTGTGACACAAAGAGCACACCGTCCATGGTGTCGGGGGACATACATCGGACAAACTTCAACCAAAAGGAGGAAGAAAAGCTATGAACCAGATCCTTAAGTCCATGAGTCAGGAAGATTTCGATGCTGCGGTTCAAGCTCGCGTAGAGGCCGCCCTTTCTTCCAGAGAAGACGCCGAGGCACGTGCCGAGGCTGAGGAGGCCCTCAGAGAAGCGAAAGGTACCTTCGAAACGCTAAAAACATCCCTAGAGGCAAAGGATGCTAAAATTGAAGAATACGAAGATGCTCTAGCAAATCTCGATGTTTCCGCGCCCACAGAGGCTGAGGTAGCTGCCAACGAGAAGCTCGTTGAATTAGAGGCTGCCCTAGAGGAAGCAACAAATCGTGCACTAGTAGCGCAAGCTGCTTTAGATACAATCGCACGAGAAGAGACTGCAGCAAGCCGAATGGCAGAACTTGATGAAGCTGGCGTAACCCTTGATGAAGAGAGTGCTGTAGCCCAGTACGCTAAGATTCGAGACATGTCAGATGAAGAGTTCCAGTCCTACAAGAGTGAATTATCTGCTCTTAAGGCTAAGTTTGATGTCGCCGGTTCAGAAGAGTCGGAAGAGGACAAGAATTTAGATTTGGCAAATCTTGACGAGAATGAAGTCAAGGAGATAGCTGAAAGACTAGGATGTGACGCCGCTGATTCCAAGTGCGTTGAACTCGTCCAGCAAGTTGTAGCTAAGGTAGCGGAAGTTTCCGCCAACCGAACTACTTCTTCCTCGGAAGATACCGATGCAAGTGAAGAGAAGACTGAGACGGAGGAAACTGCGTCTGAGGAGACTCCTCAGAAGGAAGTGGCATCAACACTTACCCCAGGCGAAGCTATCGCCAAGGCTCTCGACCAAGAGTTGAGACCAAATCTTACGATGAAAGCAGAACTGACCCAAGCATGGGAGAATATCTACGCTAAAAAGCTAGATTCCAAAAACTCTGAATAAGGAGGAACAAACACATGGTATTCATACCGCGTGACCCAGTTGTCCAGAATCAGTTTCTAACACATGATTCTACTTGGGACAGCACAGCAACCGCTGGTGCCGTAGTGTCACTAACCGGCGACGAACTTGTCGCCCCGGTAAGTGGAACCGGCGATTTTCCTTACGGGTTCCTCATGCAGAACGTTAAGGCAGAGTCTTCTGCCCACCCAACGGGTTTCCGTCTCCCAGGTGATCTTGGAAGTTCGGATGCGTTCACTGGCGATCCCGTAGGTGTCGCACACTTAGGTCTTTACGACACCACGAACTACGATACTTCTGTTACTTAGACCGCAGGAGATTTACTGGGTGTAGATTCTAGTGCAGCAGTAACCCCAAATGATGGTGGTAACGCGCTTGATTTCAGTGCCAAGAATGACCTCGATGATGAGGTTGCCAACATTGTTGCTGTCGCTCAGAACTCACTCGACTCGACCGCAGTTGCGGCTGGTCAAAATCTAAGGATTAAGCTTCTAATATAAAACCCCAAGGAGGATATCCAAAATGGATAGACAAAAGCTCGCTGAACTTTTCAAAGCAACAGCTGCTATTGACACTCCCGAGGGTGTCGAGGCTTATAAGGCTTTTGCTCAGGCACTAACTGTGCCTATTCTACAGGAGATTAGAGATGCATCTATTATGCGACAGCTATTTGCTGTTGAGCGGCTCGCTCCTGGCGCCCAGGCTGTTTACCCAGTCTCGGACGATTTCGAGATCCCAGTATTCGTACTGCCAGGTCTTGGATACATCGCTCAGAACTTCATCGAAGGCGTAGGTGAGGAAGTCTTCGTACCTACCTTCTCCATTAGCGTTTCTGCTGATTGGAAGGTAACGTATGCACGAGATTCCCGAATCGACATTCCCGAGAGGGCTGCTCGAAACGCTGCTCGCGCTATTGCGGACTATGAGGAAGAGTCTGGTTGGAGAGTTATTACTCCAGGTGCTACCACAGCATTTTCCGGACAAGGACTCCTAGGCCCCCGCGGAGCTCCTATTTACCAGGTACCTACCGGTACTACCGGTGAGAACTTCCTTTCCAAGGAACTTCTTAACCTAATGCTAGTAGGCTTCAAGCGAACACGAAGATCTCTAACGGATCTTTACATTTCGCCTGAGGATGCTGCAGACATTCGTGAGTGGACTGACACCCAGATTGATCCAGTAACCCGCCGAGAGATATTCTCGGCCGCCGGACTTGGTCGAATTTGGAACATCAATCTTCACGAGGTATACCAGCTTGGTGCTACTGGTCGATTTAACATTAACCAGAATGGTGCTACATTCGGTATTTTCCAGATTGACGGTGCTGGCGATTTCAATGACTATACGCCAACCAACGTTAACGAAGTTGACGCCAACGGTGCCGTAACTACGGCAGGTGAGACTCAGGTCTACGGATTTGATCTTTCCGTTAATGATTCTCTAGTAATGCCAGTTAGAAAGGAATTTGAGGCCCACGATGATCCAACCCTACTCCGACAGCAGAAGCAAGGCTTCTTCGGTTGGGAGGAAGTTGGTTTCGCACTACTCGATTCTAGAATGACTGCTATTGGAGTTATCGACCGATCGTAATCACTGATTACATCCTACTGGAGGGGAGGTGTTATCTCCCCTCCTTTAGGAACAAGAATAATGGGGGAATATACAGTTGCCGATAGGGTCTTGCAACTAGCCCCTGTCGGTTTTTTTGTATCAACACAAGAGATTCTAGCCAGGCCTTGGTTTGTCCTAGGTAAAACATGGTCTCCCCGCCCTGTTACCAAGGTCTGGCACTAGGAGGAAACAATGGTAGATCCACTATATAGAGAAGGCAGAAAGTTTGCACACCTTACGGCTGGAACTAATATTCTGAGAGCCACCGGAGAATCAGCATGGTTACATAGAATTATAGTTAACACGGGCGTTGCCGACTCGATTACGGTTTACAATAACGGAGCCGCTTCTGGAGAGGTAGTGGCCGTCATAACAATGGCCTCAGGTTCGGACAAAGTTGTGCTCGATTACGATGTTCGTCTGGATAATGGGCTTACTGTGCTTCTTGGCGATACTATGGATGTTACCGTTATTTACGAATAGGAGTTTTCATGTCATTTGTTGTTATTGCTACCTATGTTTTAAAATTTATATTTGCTGTTCTACTAACAGAGTTACTGACGGAACTTGTTATAAAGTCAGAGATCTCTAAGCCCGTTAGAGACTTCATTAAGTCTAGGGGAAGTTGGTTGAAGACACTCTTCAGCTGCGGGTATTGTTTTTCAGTTTGGGCGGCATTTGGGGTTGCGTTTTCGTTTGGTTTGGCTTATGATTTAACTGGATTCTATTGGGCAGACCTTACCCTCACTTCACTTGTAATCCACCGCCTTTCCAACTATCTTCACAACTTCAACGATAAATACCTAGACAAATATTACGACATGAGATATGTCAACTCGGGCTCTTCGCCCGAGGAAGAGGATTAGGAGGCTTATATTATGAAAGGTTTTGTTAAAAATGGGGGAAATAGGCCCGTCTTTATTTTACAGAGATCTATTAACCCTGGAGTTTCTATCAGTTTAGAGGATGCCTACCTTGTTGTAGGAAAGAAGAGTGGAAAGAAACAAGGAGTTTCTTTTGCAACCTGGCTTCGCCAGGGTATATTCCAAGATTCTATCTGGGAGTTTTATAAGGAAGAAGGAGAGGCCTTCTTTGAAGAGGAGCCTGTAAGAGAGGTTTCTCGGACTGCCCCCGGGGCCGGCGCTGGTAAGACTATGGTCCGAAAGGACGACGACAATACTAAAAAAGGAATCACGGCGCAGGAGATTATAGATAGCGACCTTGTTATCGCTAAGCAGCTTATTGATAAGTGTAAAGATAAATCCGTATTAAAGAGAGCACTTGCTGCCACCAAGCATTACTCCGGAAAGGAAGGTCATATGAGGTATCTACTTAAGAGAGTAGAACAAGTCTATTTCTAAAAGGAGGGCATCTGAGTAAATGTCAGTTCTCAAACCAACAATAACCTCTGTCTTGCAGGGAAACGTAACGATAGCAGTAACTGATCCCGCGGCAGTGGGGGCCATCTTTGATGAATTGTTGGTTTATAAGGCACCCTCTGTTAACGGCCCCTTTGTTGTATTCGATACAATAACCCTAACGGGGGTTATTTCGTATACGTCTTGTGATTTAACAGGAACACCGGCGACCTACTATAAAGTACAATATAGTAATAGTATATCAATGGTCACAAGTGTATTTTCAGACCCCGCTCAGGGCACAGGTAATTTCTCCGAATATTCAGTGCCAGAATCTACTGCGACCTATCCACCGGAGGTAGCTCTTTCTACTCAAGATAGAGAGATCGTTGAGTCTATCAGAGTAACTGTAGGAGATTTTGGTCTTATTGAAAGAGATTTTTATGATGCATCTGATGCCAATTCTCAGTACGCATGTGCTGCTCAGATTTCTTCGGACAAGTGTACTTGGGAACTGATAGAGTTCAAGGGTTGGCCCCAGAGGGTAAGGTTAGATGGGGAGGATAAGACAAGTCTCCAAGATCCCCAAGTGTTAGGGTATCGCTATCTAACCTTCAGTGGCGGAGATTCCTGCATTACAGGAACTTTAGATATATTCTACAACAGCTTTAGGTTCTCTGACAGAGAGATACTTTTAGCTTATGATAGAGCCAATAACCTACTGGTCTCCTGTGGATTAGATGAAACTCAGATCACTACTGCGATGCTGATTATGCAGGCAGCTATTCTTCTATTAGAAGGAGAGTTAAGAGAGGCGCAGCAGAAGTCTGTAATGATTAGAGATGGGGATACTACTTATGATAATAGTAGAACCATCATGGCAAGAACTGAAGATCTTAATGATCTAAAGCAGAAGATACGGGAACTAGTTGAGTGTGCCAGGTTTAGTGCCTCCTATGCTCTGACCGGCTGTAGGATAGACTAATGCCTAGAAGACTAGTGACTACGAGAGTAAAGAATGAGTTTAAGAGGTTTACTCAGCAACTGGTGCGAGACCTCTCTCAGAACCTGACCATAGTTCAGGAAAGCCCTATGTTTGTGGACTGCCCCAATTGTGTTTGGGATTCTATCAACAAGAAGTCTTCTAACATATTTCAGTCTTCATTTACTACTCCGATCATTATCTTTTCCTCTACGGACCAACAGGAGACTATTAGTCCTATTTCCTTTACGGGCGGAAGATGCCCTGTATGTATTGGAGAAGGGCAGCTCTTTACCTCCAAGCAAATTTGCATTTCCGCAATGGTAAACTTCCTTAGCCCCACCGACGACCGCGGCGGCGGATTCGTACAGATGGCGGCGGGTAAGGAAGGCAAGAATACTCTATTGATTAAAACACTGGCTTGTCACTACGAGCTAATACTTAATAACGAAATATTTATGGTTCATAATGGGATAAAAGTTGAGAAGTTTTCTGCCCCGATAGTAAGAGGTTTAGGAGGAGTAGAGGCTATTGCAGAGTGCTACATGCAGACTGTTGAAATTGGTCAGAGAACTAGTGATAAGTTTAGAACTAGCACAGATCCTAGAGATGATCCTAGAAGAAATATAAAGGGGCCCACAGACTTGCCTATTCTAAGAGGAGATAGGACGGGTAGACGCAGTTAATGGCTAAGGATATAACAGTAAAGTTAGAACTATCAAAAGAACAAGGGGCTCAGGTGGAGAGAATTCTTAAGGCCAAGCTAAAGTTATTAGAAGATAATATAGAGGCCATTGTTAAGAAAGAAGTTATTCCCCATCTTATAGATTTAGTTATGGATAACTATGATAAATTGAGTGAGAGAATGGATATGCTAGCCGCTGACGATCCTACAAACCCAGCCAATTGGAGAGGGGTGTTCAAAGCTAAGTTAGAACAAGAAGCAACTGATACTTTTATTTTCGATAGAGCCAGTGGTATAATAAAGGTAAATTTAGGAGAAAAATCTTTTCTAGGATACAGTGGAGAAGATACTGATAGTGACACCCCTTTAGTGTGGATGGTTTATTATATAGAAGGGTTAACTGGAAGTTATGCGTGGATAACCAAAGATATGTGGCAAGAAGTATTTCCAGACGGTCAGTGGGACGAAGCGTGGGGTAGATTTAAGAACGCGCCCGGTTTTATGATGAGTGGTGGAGATTTCTTTAAGCGTACAAACAGGGCTGGCAAGCCTAATCTATTTAGGGACAAGTTAAAATGGACCGAGATCAGGCACCCCTTCTCTGCTTTCTCGCCTCTGGATATATTTACAGAGGCCTTGAATGAGCTTAACATTAGGCCTTTCATAAGCAAGGCAGTAAAAGCAGCCCTAGCGGGGAAGAAACTATGACAGCAACTTTAGCAAAGCTAGAGGATATGAGTTTACAACACTGGTTGAAAGAAGTTATTCTTCCAATAAAGTGGACTGAACGTGTAGTCAATAATCCTCTAACCTACAGCCCAGAAAGAGAGCGCTTCGAGGCGGACATTACTTGGTTTCCTAACTTTATGCAAGACGGGCGCGGCTGGGTCTATTTTGAGGCTGTGACTTCTGGAACATGTATTCCCAACTCCCCTCCAACTGCGGAACAGACCACTCAGGTAGAGGTTAGAAACGCCGGTGGGGGAGTAATTGACCCTTCCAACTATACCGTAAATTATAAGGACGGTGCCATCATTGCTTCTGGAGGGACTACTACCCCCGACGGGGTTCCCACCGAAGTAGACTACTCCCAGTATTATGTCTCTCTTTTAGACGCCTGGCCCGGAGTGGATCCCCCAGACGCCCCCATCATTGCTGTAGAGATGGGTAAATACAGGAAGCAGGGCAGGCAATTAGGTGGAGGACGAAAAGCTATTCGAAACTTCACCATTCATATTTTTGCTACGTCCTCTTCTGAAAGAGATGATCTTACAGAGTGGATTTATGATTCTTTCTTTCAGAGGCACATTCCTGTAGTAGATTATAGGGACGGTGAGCCCTTGAATTATGACGGTACTTTCAATTCCAGTTATACTGGAGACCTGCTTACATTAGATAATAATGACGATGCTCTGTTCTATTTTGATGATATAAGAGCCGAGCCGATTAACATTAACTTCGGCGAGATGGATGACATCAATAGATTCAGATCCAAGATTACCTTAACCGCCTTCTCATATAGGGATGGAATAGATTTTAATGCTCTTTAGTACTTGTAGGGCGCAGAAGCGCCCAGGTATGGTACAGGCCTATCCTTCAAAGTTATGCCTCACTTTGGCGGTAGTTGTATAGTTTTCCCCCAAGCTATATAAACTAAAAAAATCACATAAGGAGGAAGACCTGATATGGCAAGACGTAACCGAATCATCTATCCAAGCAACTCGGTTTGGGCAAACGGTAATGTTCTTTATCGTGTCATGACGTTTGGTTCTACCACTACGTTTAACACTGAAGACATATTTGAGCTTGGTCAGCTGAAAGTCATCGCCCTTGTTGATGATGCACCGCCCGTAGCCGTGACCATTGAAACTGATGAGTTTGGTTCTCTCTCCAATTTGTATCACCTATCAAACCTTGAGTTTGATAACGTTGTTATACATAATGCGACTTCTGTCAGCGGTCACTTGACTGTTGTTAGTGGTCTCGGAGATGCTGCAACCAACATCGCCTTCTATCACGGTGTAACCCTTACTGACTTTGGTCTTTCCGGATGTGAGACGGGTTCTAGCGTTGAGATTTGGGCTCCGATTCAGAATGAGTGCTCCCTAGGTACAGATAATGATGAAATTGATCAGACTATGTACCTACCCCGCGTGTTCATCAACTCTCTAGAGTGGACCTACACTTCGGGTGCCAATGCTGCTGAGAATTATGGCGGTGAGACAGATGCTAAGTTCTGGTTCGTTAATGATGGTCGATTTATTTCTAATGAAGAGTTCGTATACACAGCTGCAGCAGATTTAACTACTCCCGATTCAAATGATGGTGTAACTGGAGGTACCGGTTTCCACATCGGCACTGCCAATTCATCTGTATTCATTGGTTTGGATGAAGGAGCTACTACTGCGCAGCTCGTATCTACCCGTACTACGGGTCAGCTTGCATTCCTAAGGTTCGATTCCCTAGGTGCTGCAGCCGTCCGATACTATAACCAGTCCACTAAGACCTCTCTTGAGATCGCAGTGGAAGCTGGGACCTCTGCTATTGCTGGTACGTACGTATATGACAAGGATACCAACGAGCTATTCGAACCGACCGACCTGACCACGAATGCTGACTTTGGCATTACTGAAGGCAAACAAGCAGGAGATATCCTATTCGTTACATATGCTGCGAATGCATTTGCTACCACGTTCGCTAATCTATCTGGTGCTGCGCAAGCAACACGGGGTGGTGACGCTGGCCAAATGGCTACCCGACGTGACGCAGAATACTTCGCACCTATTGAGGTAGATTCCGCTGCTAAGCCAGAGGATGTCGGTGCTGTTCGACAGGGACAGATCGAAATATATCTCATTGATAAGGATGTTCTGAGTCCAGGCGCAGATCGAGATGACCAGCTTGCTCTTAGATTGACCTCAGTGACCATCACTGCAGATCTAACCCGAGAGCCACTGTTTGAACTCTCGCACCTGAGACCTTATGACCGATCGCTTACTTTCCCAATTCCGTTCACAGTAACGGTAGAGACCACCGCTACAGATTTAACTGAGTATGCAACCTTTGCTTCCAAGAGAGCAGGGTTTGTAGCCGGTACTACTGACGATATTTCCATCTTCGACTTTATGACCGCGAACCAAAGATTGGACCTAATTGTTCAAATCTATCAGCAGACCGATGAGGAAGCTGGTGGAGTTGGCGCCCAGCGTCGAGTTCTGGTACGTGAGATGGTTGGCGATGAATATTATCAGAGAGGACAACAGTTTAACTATTATGATGGCGCAGGAGACGACCCTGATGGGGATCCTGTTCCTAATAATGCAACTGAAATCCCCGCAGTCCCAACTAAGGCAAATACTCACCGCGAGCGCCCTCTAAAGACAATCATTGCTAAGGACCTCAGAATTACAGACGAGGCCTACAATTTGACTTTGGGTGAGAACGCGTCTCAGACTTACGGATTCCGAGGAACTAATAGAATCTTTGCGGTTCTTGGAGAAGTCGATATCGCCGACATGATCGCCGATCCCGGTTTCCAGGTTAACCCTGACGCTCCTCGTATTTCCTAAAGTTTGACATCTTATTAAATCCTGCTGTCACTTAGGTGGCAGTAGGAACAAGTTGCTGCCCAGGAGGCAGCAGAGATTAAGGAAAGGAGTAGACTAGATTATGTTCAAGGACGAAAAACTAGAAAGATCTAAAGATAGATTGAAGAGAGATTTAGAAAAGGAAATTACTAAACTATTCGATCAGATTTTAGACATTTCTGAAGTCGCAATTGGTGACCCTCAGCGCTACAAGCCCTTTAGAGCCAAGGTTTTAAGAGCAGGGAATGATGCGATAAGAGAGGCTAAGAAACTACTAGACAGAAATTATATTGTTGAATTTATTCCTTCTAGAGAGGACATTATTGAAGTTCAAACGCCTCCCATTTTGACTATAAGAAAGCAGAATTAGGGTTAAGGAAAAGGAGAAAATACAATGGCCACACCTGAAGAAGATGTACGAGAAATTCTAGATACTCGTAGAGAATTTACTACGGAAGTAGATGGAGTAGAACAATCTTACTTTATTGCTAACCCTTCGGGGGAGGATATTCGTAAGGCAGATTGGCAATATTCCAAGATATATAACCGGGCTATTCTGGACGACCTGCTAACACAGTCTCAGATGATAGATCTGCTCAAGAAGCAGGGGGTTATTAGTCAGACCTATGCTAATGATATAGAAGAGACTCGTGCTCAATTAGCGGCAGAAATATATAAGCTTGAGAATCTACCAGAAGGTACCGAGGATTCATTCCGTGAGGATACCGCCCTTTCTGTGGCAGCCACACGCGATGAGCTTTTCCGCTTGAATCAGAGAGTAAACGGCCCTATGGGAAACACCTGTGAGAATATAGCGGAAGATGCTAGAGTAGAATTCTTGACTAGTAGAATAGTACAGAATAAGGATGGTTCTAATTTTTGGGAAGATTTTGATGCCTATCGAAACGAAGACAACACCGCCCTCGCCGTAAAGGCACGCTTTGAAGTTATGCTTTGGATGCAGGGATTAAACAGTGATTTCTTAGAGAACACCCCTGAGCAACAGACTCTACGAGAAGTTAACCAAAAGAGAGTAGAGATAGCTTTGGAAAGTTTGAAAGAAGAAAGAGAATCTGCCGAAGAGCAAGAGCTTCCTGAAGAAACAGAGGCAGAAGTTTTAGAGTTGCCTGAGGTAACTGAGGAAGGCCCCGTTGAGGAGGTTACTGTAGAGGCAGAAGAAGCCCCTGTAGCTGAAAAGACCAAGACTAAGAGAAAGGGACGCCCTAAGGGAAGTAAGAACAAGAAAAAGACAGCCCCAAAACCTACTGAGGAAAGTTAATAGTGGAAGATCTCTCTTTCCAAGAAGTGGAAGAGATTTTAGAAGGGATACTCAACAATCACAGTATAGTAGAAATAGAAACAGATAAAGGTTTCGAGTTTATTCTTTTTAGATGCCCAACCTCTGAAGAAGTTCTACAAAGCCGTTGCGTAAGAATCTCTGAATTAAGAGAGGCCAAAGAAGAAGGCCTTCCTTCCATGGAAGATATAGATAGTCTACTAGAATCTAAAAGCTTAGTTCCTGAGCAAGACGACAATAAACTTTCTGATCTTCAAGATAAAATGGAAGCCCAAAAGAAAATACTACAGCTAACTAAGATAGCCGGTAGAAGGGCTCCTATTCAAGAGGTTATTCGTAAACTAGAAGTTGACATTGATGAGTTGAGGGCTAAAGGTGAGGCTTATTATTACCTATCACAAGAGAGAAAAGCGGACGAAGGCGCTCTTTTGTATCTAACATGGGCAGGGTCTCATTCTACAACTGGAGAAAAGTATTGGAAGACCTTCGAAGACTTTCAGAAAGAAACAAACCTTTCTGTTAGAGATGCCATAAGAATCGAGTTCATTGGTTTTAACAGAGGGCTGCCTAGTTCTACTATAAGATTTCTTTCTAGACATAATTTATGGAGAGTTAGGTATGTGGCGGCATTGAAAACCGGGGGTTCTTTGTTTTGTAGGGACCTAAGTGACTTGACCCCGGACCAATTGGGGCTGCTGTACTGGAGTAATTACTATCAGTCTATTTATGAGATGATGCCAGATGAGCGCCCCGACGACGATGTTATTGCGGATGATGAGGCTCTCGACACGTATATGGAAAAATATGCTAAAGCGAGAGACAGGGAAAGGAATGAATCAAAAGGAAAAAGAGGATCTGGTACTCTAGCAAACCAGAAATTGTCGGCGTGGGATAGAGGTGACGAGTTGATTATCACCCCGGCAAATCCCAATTATATGAATTTGGATTATACTGAAGAGAGAATCCGGTCGGGAGATTCCTCTGAGGTGGAAGTTATTTCTCCAGATAGCAGAAGGGCCCGAAATAGGCGGGCCGCTCGAAAGCCCCAGGGGCGGACAAGGTAATCCGTACGGCGGAGGAAAAGGTTGGTAGAAGAGAACTTTAAGCTAGGCTTGCAAATACAGCTAGAACAAACAGGCTTGCCTGAACTTCGTAAATTAATTGAGAAGGAAGTTCAGCAGGCTATTTCT
>Ga0114950_10001213_pt1 | contig 19227 bp, 22 predicted proteins | sample N075metaG_FD_83503 | JGI IMG/M metagenome (GOLD analysis project Ga0114950, IMG submission 83503) | Deep subsurface microbial communities from Kermadec Trench to uncover new lineages of life (NeLLi) - N075 metaG | ecosystem: Environmental > Aquatic > Marine > Ocean trench > Sediment | place... | reverse complement strand
CTTCCGATACAGTGCCCCTTTGCCACAGGATCGGATTGAATGCCCGTCACCGAAAAGGACGTTCGGAGCGCTCTGAAGACCGTGCAGGATCCGGAGTTGCACCTGGACCTCGTGGTGCTCGGATTGGTGTATGACATCGAAGTAGACGGAGGCGATGTACACGTCGTGATGTCGTTGACATCACCGATGTGCCCGGTCGCCGAGCAGATCGTGGTGGACGCTCGCAACGCCGTATCCGGGATCGAGGGGGTGGAGAGTTGCGAGGTCGACCTCACGTTCGATCCGTTATGGACCCCCGACCGGATCGCTCCACTGATTCGGGCGTCCTTGGGGTTGTAGGCCCTGCAGGCTGTTGAAGGAGTGAAAGGCGTCTAAGGGACGAGTTCGACGTCCTCGAGGTAATCCCGTAACGGTCCCGTCACTTCCACTGCGCATTCCGTCACGGCCTGAGTGAGGGGCTCAGGAGGATGCGCGGATCCGGTCAGATGATGGACGACAGCCTCCCCCAGTGCGACGTCAGACACTGCCGCCGCCGTGTGATACTCCGTGTAGCGTGCACTCACACGTTTTTCGAAACGGGGTAACTGTGCCCGAGGTGTTCCATTATCCACCATGTCCTCCAGGACGGCGTCGTGGAGTCCGTCGAGTGTCTTTTTGACAAGGTCCGCCGGCGCGCGGCCGACGAACGCTTGCTGGGTGCCCCGGGTATGGGCCCACATCAAGAAGATGAGGGCTTCTTCCACGGCCGTCCGGTCGGGCTCCCCGTCGTCGTCGACCAGACCCAGCTCCGCGAGTGTGGAGGAGCCCTCCCACTCCGAAACGAAGTCGGTGAAGCTTTCCCAGACCAGGACCGCCAGGTCGTCAGCCAGACCCTCAGGCGTTATCGTTTGGGGGGCTTGGAACCCCTGTTCGTCCTGGGTCATATCTTAACCATTGATTCGAACGTGACATCCATTCTGCTAGGGTTCCCCAATTCCGCCCCGCTGGGTTGGAGTGTCAAGGATTTTTGAGACCTGATCGAGGGAGTTGTTCAGCTATGACCTTGGGATCATCATCGTATAACCCGCTCGAGCGCCGCCCCAGATGGAGGTCGAGAGCCGTACTGATCGCCGGTGCTCTGGCCGCTGGAGCATGCGTCGGGGCGTATTCGCTTCCGGCACCACGTCCGCTCGTCGTTCGTTCCGGCGCCCGGGTTTATGCCGACGAGGCGCGCTTGGACGAAATCGACATCTGGGTACGAGAGCACCAAGAGAACATTGTCCTCGATCCGTCGTTCTTGATCGCCGAGAAGAGCTCGGCGGAAGAGACGTATCCTTGGGACGGATTGACGATCACCGGCGACACGGCTGAAGTCCTCGTATACGCGGCGGCTCCGGAGTCCGGATCGATTCTGTCCTTCTACGGGCACTTCCATCTGATGGACAAGATGGATCGGCTCGATGAATTTCTCCCCGAGGCAGTCGGCGCCCAGGGGTACGAGCTCGAACGGGCGATTCTTGCCCGCGTGTCCGACGCCTGGATGTACGGGCGCGCGGTGTTCGATATCGCTCCCTACGCGCCGCTCGACGAGCTTATGTTTTCCCATGAGAACGGGTACTTGGACGCCTTCATCCTCACCGCGCGGCCCGAGGAATTTGAGGAGGAACGTGATACGTGGCTAAAGGAGAACCCAGGGCGGGAGGAGGAGTATGCCCGATGGTTCCTCGAGACCTTCGAGACGGAGCCGCCTGGCCGTAGGCAGCCGGACTGAAGTTAGGCCGCTACCGAAGCGGCCCTGATACTCTCCACTTGAGACCGATCGAGCGTTCGCTTCCGTCCAGCACCCTTACGTGGAGATCCACGCGACCGGTCCGGTGTAGCCGATCGTCGGAGGGATGTCCTCCAAAGAGGGGGAACCCGTGTACTTTGACCTCGAACGAGGTCGCTCCGTCAGGAGACGATACCCTCAGAGTGGCGCCCTTCAGCTCGCGCAGCGTTGGGGCATCACCCGCCTCGAAGCGCAACTTCAAAAACCAACCGCCGTATGGGGCCTCCATGGAGTCCAGCACACGGAAGATCGCCTTGTGGTTTTTCGCAGCCATTTCCATATGAACGCGTGGGAGGATGTTGGTCCTCGGCACCGGACGCCAGAGAGTGAGGCTTCCAAGAATCCTAGAAGCGTCAGGCTCGGTTGTGAAGCATTGAATGTAGCGGACGGGTAAAGGACGAGGCGGGAGACTGTGGAGTGAAGGTTGCGATCGCCGGGCTGATCGGATACGCAGCAGTTGTTTATGTCCTCCTGTCGAGTACACCGCTCCGGTGGCTCGACGCGCTGTTTCTCGCAGCGCTCATCGAACTTCTTCCGGTCTTCGCCGTTATCCAACTCGATCTGGCTCGTGATCTGGCCGTGGAGCGGGTTCAGGCGTATGTAACGTCGGCGGTGACGGTTCTCTTCCTCGGAGTCTTGAGCCTTGCGCTGGGGTCTAGGCTGGTGGGCATGGAGGGGATGGGCCTTCGGATCGAGCCCGGGCGTGCTGCGTATATACTGTCCTGGGGTGCAGGAATTTTGGTGCTCGGTACGGCGACGTTATGGTTCTTTCTGGTACTCAGGAAGCGGGGTGGGTGGGGCGAAAGCCGTATCGTACACGAGCTGATGCCCGTCACGCGTCGAGAAAAGGGGTTGTACGCGGGGTTGTCACTCTGTGCGGGTTTCGGGGAGGAATTGGCCTACCGGGGGTATGCGATTCCCGCAGTGATCGTGGCGGGCGGGTCGGCTCCGGTGGCGCTCGCGCTGACGTCGGCGGCGTTCGCGGTACTGCATTCGTACCAGGGCGTATTAGGAGTCGTGCGAACTGGAGTGGTGGGGGTGATCATGGGTGGGGTATTCCTACACACCGGGAGTCTGTGGCCGCCGATCGTTGGTCACGTTCTGATCGACCTTGTCGTCGGCTTTGTTTTGGCAGACAAACTGCTGTCGTAACGTAGCTCGTCGTACCCCTTCAAGGAGTAACATGGAGATCGACTTGGCTCTGCTGGCCGATGCGGCCACGATCGATGCGTCGGGAAAACTGAACATCCTCGGCATCTTCGATCGCATCGGCGTGGCACAGTTTCCCGCTCAACACGGGCGGGTTGCCCTCGTATTGCGGTTCACCGCGGGGACATCTGAGATCGGTTCTCATGAAGTACACATTCGGATGTCGGATCCCGGCGGCGCAGAAGTACTGTCATTGAACGGAGAGATCCAGTTGGCGGGGGGAGCGGCCGCCCAGGACGGGATCCGCGTTCCCCACATTCTCAATCTCGATGGACTGGTCTTCACAGGCCCGGGCATGTATAACTTCGACGTAAAGGTCGATGGGGAGCATCACGTATCGTTACCGTTGTCCGTAGAGGGGCCACAGGGGCGAGGAGCCGCCGCCTAAAAAAGGCCCCTTTGAAGGAGTACGGTGAGCCGCCATCCGTGCTAACCTCACGGCTACCCCCCGTGCTAACGCACGGTACTCGGTGATGCAGCCACCAAGAGTCGGTGTACTTGCAAAAACGATCGGGCGGCCGAATATGTAGAAAGGGTGTAAGACTTCGCGGGATGAGGATACTGACGTGATCGTGCACTGCAATTTCGAGGAGTTGACCGCGCTGAAGGCCGGTGCGCGCCAGGTTCTTGACGGGTATGCCCCCGAGCACGGCATGATCGCCGCTCCTCCGGAGGAACGCGAACAAGTGGCGGCCCTCATGCCACAGCTCAGCGGCGACTTCTCGGTAACCACTCTCGCCCAGCAGAGGTCTTTACTCCACGCCGTATCGATCATCGTCGGGATACTTCGAATCGAGATGGAGTCCATGGTCACGGCCAATCACCCAGCGCATGAAGGTGCCGTGTCCGCATACTTCGATTTTGCTCATGCCCTCTCCGTCCAGGCTCGCCTCTATGAGGTTGGCCTGGAGATGGAGGCGCTCGCCGAATTGGTTACCGGTCAGCCCGTCACGGAGGAATTCGCCAGAGACTTCGTTTTTCCGGACTGATTTGGTCCGATCCTTTGGAAGCGAGTTAAGTGTGCAGGGCGACCGCAACGCGCAAGGGGCCAGTTTTTCGGAAGAGGCTGTCCCGCACATGGACGCGGTGTACAGATTCGCCTTGCGCCTGTCCGGGTCCCGAGACGAAGCAGAAGACCTCGTACAGGACACCTACCTTCGCGCCTTTCGTGCGTGGGAACAGTACTCACCAGGAACCCGCTGTAAGAGTTGGCTCTTTACAATCTGCAGGAACGTGTTTCTGAGGCGGCGGGAGCGTAGCCAGCGCCATGACGCGATTCTTCTGGAAACGACACACGACGATCCGCGAGCAATCAGCCGCGAGGCTTCGGTGTTCTCGGCATCCAGGGATGAGGACCCGGAAGGTGAGTTCTTCCGGTCCATCGTGGACGATCAGATTTTCGCAGCGATAGAGGAGTTGCCGGAGGAGTATCGATTGGTCGTCGTGCTCTCGGACCTGGAGGATCTTTCCTATGGGGAGATCGCCGAGGTCATGGCGATCCCCGTCGGAACCGTGAAGAGTCGGCTCTTTCGTGGACGCCGACAGCTCCAGCGCCGGCTCTACGACTATGCCCTCGAGATGGGGTTCATCTCGAAGGCGGGAGACAGTTAGTGGCGTTTTTCGATTCCTTGAAGCGGTTATTCAGCGGCACCGGCCAGAACGGTCGGTCGGGTGGCGCGGCTCCGTCCGGTAGCGGTGGCTCGCCCGGTGAAACGGCCGTCGCGATGATCCCCTGCGACGAGGCCAGTGCCCGACTCTTTGAGTATCTGGACGGTGAGCTCGAGGGCGTGTCCGAGGAGGAGGTCCGCCGCCATTTGGAGGTCTGCGAGGCCTGTTACCCGCGCGTCCAGTTCGAAAAGCACTTCATGGAGGCCTTGCGACGGTCCCAGAATGGCGGTCGAGCGTCGGAGGGCTTGAGAGAGCGGGTGCTCCAGTCGCTGGCTCCGGATGAAGGGCTAGACTGAAGCCGCCTTGCAGGCTCCTGTGCCTCGGCACTCTCGGTGGCTCGCGAACTTCTGAGACACCACACGCACGTTGAAGGGCGGCTTGATTTGCTCCACCCATCCTGAGATCGTAGGCAAAGCATCGTGCTGAGATGCCCCGATTTTCGGTATGTCTTCGGTCCACCGGGAGATGGAATGACGGCCCAGACGCGAGAGCGCATCCTGCCGAGGCTCATCGAGCAGGAGATGCAAGAATCTTTCCTCGACTACTCGATGAGCGTGATCGTCCAAAGGGCCCTCCCCGATGTTCGGGACGGTCTAAAGCCGGTCCACCGGCGCATCCTCTTCGCCATGCATGAGGCGGGACTGAGGCCCGACAGGCCTTACAAGAAGAGCGCAACCGTGGTGGGTGATGTACTGGGCAAGTATCACCCGCACGGGGATACGGCCGTGTACGACGCGCTCGTACGGATGGTCCAGGATTTTTCCCTTCGTTATCCGCTCGTGGACGGGCAAGGGAACTTCGGCTCTATCGACGGCGACTCCGCGGCGGCCTACCGGTACACGGAAGCCAGGCTCGCACCGATTTCCGAGGACATCCTCGCGGACATCGAGAAGGAAACGGTGGATGTCGTCGAGAATTTCGATGGGCAGCGAACCGAGCCTACCGTTCTTCCCTCCCGGGTGCCGAACCTTCTGGTCAACGGGTCCTCGGGGATCGCCGTGGGGCTGAGCACGAACGTGCCGCCCCACAACCTGAGAGAGGTCGCCGCCGCCCTGAGAGCCCTGATCGTGAAACCCGATACAACGGTTGAAATGTTGATGAAGCACCTTCCGGGGCCCGACTTCCCAACCGGCGGATTCGTGGTCGGGCGTGACGGGATTCGAGACATGTACGAGACCGGGCGGGGCCGGATGATCATGCGTGCCCGCATCGTGAAGGAGGCGCTGAGGGGCGGAAGGAACCAGCTCGTCGTGACCGAGCTCCCCTATGCGGTCTCGAAGGCTCGGATCATCCGACAGATCGCCGATCTCGCGAGAAGGGGCGGCGTTGTGGACCTCGCCGACATCCGTGACGAGTCGGACCGGGACGGGCTCCGGCTCGTCCTGGAGCTGAAGCGGGGCGCCAAGGCCAGCAAGGTCATCAAGTTACTGCTCAAGAAGACCAGCCTCCAAAGCACGTTCGGGGCCATCATGATCGCGCTGGACCACGGCGAGCCAAAAGAGTTCACGCTCGTCCAACTTCTCGAGCGTTTCAGGGATCACCGCGTCGAGGTCATCCAGCGCCGCTCCCAGCATGATCTCGAGAAAGCGCAGGCCGAAAAGCACATCGCGCAGGGTTTGATGGCGGCGCTCGGCGCCATCGACGAGGTCATCAAGATCATCCGAGGGTCGGAGGACCGTTTGGAAGCTTCCATGAAGCTCCAGGACCTGCTTGGACTCTCCGAGATCCAGGCGGACGCCATTCTCAACATGCGCCTCGCCAAGTTGACCGCACTCGAGCAGGACGAGATCAAGAAGAGGCTCAAGGAGCTCAACCGCATCATCAAGGACCTGAAGCAGATACTCAAGAGCGAGGTCCGCAAGCTCGAGATCATGCTTGAGGAGCTCGACGAGATCGTTGAGAAGTATGGGGATGCGCGGCGGACGGTCATTCTGGGGGATGACGAGTCGGACGAGGTGAAAGTGGAGAATACAGTTGCCGATGAAGATGCTGTAATCACCGTCAGCCACGAAGGGTTCGTGAAGCGAATTCCCATGCACCTCTATCGGCGCAGGGTCTCATCCGGGAAGGCATTGGCCGGGATGGAGCGGTTCGAGAACGACTATCTGGAGCGGATTTTCGTGGCGCGCACTCAAGGCTGGTTGCTCGCCTTCACCGAAAATGGGCATCTCCATTTCCTTCCGGTGCTGGATGTACCCGAGGGGGGAAGGGCGTCCCGGGGGCAGTCGATCTACGGGCTGACCCAGGCTGATCGCAGTGACGCGATCGTCGCGATGTTGCCCGCGGATGATCTCACTGCCGAGCGCTTTGTCGTATTCCTCACGAAGAACGGCCTCATGAAACGGACCAAACTTTCGGAGTTCGCGAATCCACGGGCAGGAGGCGTAATCGCCGCAGGCTTGAAGGAGGGGGACCGCATCATGGATGTGCGCCTCTCCGACGGTGAGGGCGAGGTTATGCTGATCACCAAGGCCGGCAGGGCGATCCGCTTTCCGGAGTCCGATCTGTCGATTCTTGGGCGTACGGCGAAAGGGGTGAAGGGCATCGATTTGAAGAGCGACGACTTCGTCGTCGGGATGCTACTCATCCGGAGGGAGGCGTGGGTGCTGAGCGTCAGTGAGGACGGGAAGGGAAAGCGCACGGAGGTGGGCGACTTCCCGCTCCAGAAGCGTGGTGGATTGGGCACGCTGGCCGTCCCCTCCGAGGACGGGCCGGCGCTCGTGTCTGCTTTGGAGGTGCTCGAGGGAGACGAGGTCATGGTTGTTATGGCGAGCGGGAAGGTCACGCGCCTTCATGCCGATGAGGTTCCGTCCCAGGGACGGCGAACGCAAGGCGGGCCACTGGTCCAACCAGCCACGGGCGACCGGGTGGTGGAAGTGACACGGGCGTACAGCGAGAACGTGGGCGGAAAGAGCGAGGCGGACAAGGGGGATGCGGACGAGGGGGACGGGGAAGAGGGGGGGAGGGCAAAGGCGGAGGAGGGGGAACAGGAGGAAGAGGGGAAAGCGGTATCGGTCGAGCAGTTGGACTTGCTGGAGTAGCCCCTTAGAGGGTCTCCCGCGATTGCCCTTTCATCGCAGCGAGGTATGCCGCAGCGGCCAGACACCCTGCCGTAATCCAATACGCGGACCACGCGGTTGGATCGATTCCGACTTCCTCGGCGAACCGGGTGAGGCCGATCTGGCCGCTGAAGAGAGTGTGGGCGGCAATAAGAAGGAGCACGCCGTACTCGAACGTCCGGTCGAGGAGTCGCAGTACCCCGGCCAGGACCAGGAACACGGTCGTCGCGTTGTGCGCTACCATGCTGATGGCGTTGTGTTGTGCATGTCCCGAAAACACGACTCCGAACGCAGTGGCCGCGACCAGGATCTGAATGGACGGGAGTACCTTGGTATACCGAAGCGTCGCCAACACGAACGCCCCAAGCCCGCCGAGCATCAGGTATAGTGAGACATGTTGCTGCTCGGTCGTGCCTGCACCATCGAAGATCCCGAACGGAGGGTGGATGATGAAGGTGTCGATGAGGATGTAGAGGAACGCCAACACAAGAGCCAGATAGGCCTCGATTCGTATGAGTCGAGGTGTTTCGAGCCTCCCCGAGATGCTGATGAGCCCGCCACTGGCAAACAATATCGCGGGGCCGAGATGCCCAAAGAACTGGAGAACCTGGTTCCTGGCTGAGAATGTGCCGGCAAAATAGACGAACCCGATGGCCGCCACGAGGTGCGCCGCTGCCAACAGGGATGTTCCTTTCAGCATGACTCGTGCTCTCTTACCGACAGTCTGCGCTCGACCGCCAAGCGGATGGCTCCCCCCGGCTGACGGAGCACGGGGTGCCACGGTAGGTGCTCTCGGCACACGCTCAGAATCTCAGACCGGCCGTGAGTGACACGACCACCCACGTGTACGTCAGATCTGCACTCACGGGTCCGAGGCGTCCGTAAACGACCGGCTGGAAGAAGGGTATGATCGGGTACTTCCCGGCCACCCAGCCGAGGCGCTCGTCGTAACCGTAGACGAGGCCGGTGCGGAAGCCGAGCATACCGGCGAGCGGGCCCCGCTCCCCCGAGATCCAACTCCGTTCGAATCCCAAGGAATAACCTCGCGGCCCGTGCGTGGTGACGAAGGTTGCGGCGAAGCCCCCGCGATACATGATACCCAGTAGGCCGTCGTTCGAAATACCGTCGTCCACGTGGTGGATGTGGAGCGTCCACATTGCCCAGAGGACGCGGTCCTGCCGCGAGGTCCTCGACCACAGCAGCCACCACGCACGGGTCGCAGCACTAGGGTCGATGCCGGCGTCGGGCGTCTGTGCAGAGGCCTCGATGGCTCTGGTTCCGATTGAGAGGATCGTCACCATCAAGAGCATGCGGACCCCGACCCATCGAGTCGTCCGATGGCTCCCCAGCGGCGCTACCGCCGGTCCCCGAGCACCGCTGTGAGCGTCAGCCGCTCGCCGTCGCGAAGGACCACGATTTCCACGGCATCGCCGGGCTCGTGATCTTGCAAGGCGTAGGTGTACGCGTAGATGTCTCCGATCTCTCTGCCGGCGAACTCCACCACGATGTCGCCGCCCCTGATGCCCGCGTCGGCCGCCGGACTGCCCTCACGGACGCCAGTCAACCGGAGCCCGAAGTCCACCGGAACCATGTCCGGAATCGTCCCGAGGTATGGACCATATCCGCCGCCGGTGGTGGAGGATGACGGATCTTGCCCGTGGGCAGCGGCCAGGTCCGGCTCGACGGGCGTAAGGGCCATCCGTTCGTCCGAGCCAAAGACCCCAGCCACGTCGAACGCAACTTCGCTCACGAGATCCACGATCTGGCCGAGGCCCTCGATGTCGACCTTGTCCCAATCATCGGACGGGCGGTGGTAGTCGACGTGTGTGTTTGAGAAGAAGTGCAGGACGGGTAATCCTTCTCCGTAAAACGAGGCGTGATCCGAGGGACCAAACCCGTCAGGTGTTACGGCGATACTGAGGGGCCGGGGCGTGGATTGATTGGCAGCCAGCAGGATGTCCGTCCACTCCTCTGCCGTGCCGACGCCCTCGACCACGAGGGTGCGACCCTCCAACCGGCCGATCATGTCCATGTTGAGCATGGCGACGGTCTGGGCGATGGGCACCAGTGGATTACGGACGTAGTGGCTCGAGCCCCACAGTCCTTTCTCCTCTGCGGTGAACGCGAGGAACAGAACGGAACGGGCCGGCCGTCGATCACTCTGGGATAGGAGCCGAGCGATCTCGATCAAACCCGACGTTCCGCTCGCGTTGTCATCCGCACCGTTATGGACCACACCGACCGCGTCGGGATCGAGCGAGCCCTCACCTCCCAATCCGAGATGGTCGTAATGGGCTCCAATGATCAGAACCTCGTCGGCGAGGGAAGGATCGGACCCAGGGAGCAGTGCCGCGACATTTCGGGCCTCCACCGCGCGTGGCTGCACGGAGGCTGCGAGGAAAGCGCGGTCGCCGCTTCGCGCGGCCTGCCGAATACGGTCGGCCGCTTCGCCGCGGACAGCGGCCACCGGGATAGGCAGGGCCGCCCTCGTCTCTCCCGATAGGTCGGGAAGCCCACGACCGTCGCTGAGGAGGACAATCATCCCGCCGGCGTTTCGACCCGCCGCGACCGACGCCTTGAAGTGGGCATCTGTCTGGAGGGCCTGGCTCGAGGGGGCTCGGAGGTCACCGTCCTCAACCACGACGATGCGGCCGGTGATGTCGAGTGTCGGATACTCGTTGTTTGGATCTCCGGGGCGGTTGATCGCGTCTCCCCCGTACAATAGGGTGCCGGCTACGGTACTCGACGCGGAGTACCCGAACGGGATCCAGTCCGTAGTGAGGGTGTAGGTGTTCTGCGGGGTCCGGAGTGTACTTCCTGTCCCGAGGACGGCGCCCGCGCGGATCGGAAATCCCTGGAAGTAGCTTCCGTTCGGCCCGGCGGGTTCGAGGCCGATGGCCTCGAACTGGTCGGCGATGTACTGTGCTGCGCAGCGGGCTCCGTTCGTTCCTGCTCCGCGGCCCTCGAGGGCGTCGTCGGCAAGATACCTTATGTGGGCGAGGGCCGGGTCCATCCCCGCCGTGAGCTGATCGACATCGGGACAGTCGATGGCTTGCTGGGCCGACAAGGAAACCGCTGGGCTCGCAAAAGTGAGCCCGGCTGTGAGCGCCGCGAAGACAGTCAGTACGTTAGACATCGATCATCCTCTGGAGACTCTGAATGTTTGCACTCATGAAACCGGGCGCGGCTGCCGCCGTCACAGGCCTTCTCGTTCTGGCCACCACCGGAGCCGATACCGTAGATCAGCCTCAGCTGGCACAAGCGGCCCAGGAAGTCCATCTCCGGAACATACGCCAACTCACCTTCGAGGGTGAGAACGCCGAAGCGTATTTCTCTTTCGACGGCACCAGGCTGATCTTCCAGTCCACACCAAGGGACGGCGGGTGCGACCAAATCTACACCATGTCGCTCGACGGGGGCGACGTCGAGATGTTGAGCACCGGTCAGGGGCGAACCACTTGCTCCTACTATTATCCAGCAGGCGACAAGATTCTCTACTCCTCGACCCATCACTTCGACGAGGACTGTCCAGCCGTGCCCGATTTCTCGCGCGGTTATGTGTGGGCGGTGTACCCCAGCTTCGACATCTTCGTTGCGGACGTGGACGGATCCAACCTCCAACAGCTGACGAATTCCTTCGGGTACGACGCGGAGGCGACGTTTTCTCCGGTAGGCGATCGCATCGTGTTCACGTCGATGCGGGACGGGGAGCTCGATATCTACTCGATGAAGCCGGATGGCTCCGACGTTCTGCGTCTCACCGACACCATGGGTTACGACGGGGGGGCCTTCTACTCTCCGGACGGGTCCAAGATCGTGTACCGAGCCCATCGCCCCACAACTCCCGAAGAGATCGAGGACTACACGTCTCTTCTCGTTGATGGACTGATTCGGCCGACTGAGCTCGAGATCTACGTCATGAACGCCGACGGATCGAATCAGACCGAGGTGACGCACAACGGGACCGCGAACTTCGGCCCGTATTGGCACCCCTCCGGTGAGAAAATCATCTTCGCGTCGAACATGCACGATCCCACAGGGCGGGACTTCGATCTCTACATGATCAACGAGGACGGGTCGGGGCAGGAGCGTATCACTTTCACGGACGGGTTCGACGGCTTTCCGGTGTTCAGTCCGGACGGTCGGTATCTGGTCTGGGGATCGAACCGGAACCAGGCCCAGGAAGGCGAGACCAACGTCTTCATCGCGGAGTGGGTCGAGTAAGCGGTCCGGTGTGACGGGATCAGAATCCGTTCGCGAGTTCTCCGAACTCCGATAGGATTCTAAAGGTGAGGCCCCAGATCGCGTGGCCGGCGACCCAATAACACGGAAAGTCCGCCGGGCCCTGGGGCAACTGGATGGTCGTGGTCCCCAGGGTCTTCGGATCGAACAGGACAGGGAGGGTTACCCAGAGCACCCGATCGACCTCTGCCGAGTTTGCGTTCGCCTCGATTTCTGCCGGAACACCGAACACATAGGGTGTGATCGTAATCGGAGGTAACGTCGGGTGACTCGGCGCAACCTGGGCGAGACGCCCCATCGGCCATCCGGATGAGGAGAGCTCCACCCCCGTTTCTTCGGAGGTTTCCCGGATCGCCGTTCGCCTGAGATTCGCGTCTTCCGGGTCCCTGCGTCCACCCGGAAGCGCCACGTGCCCCGACCAGGGGTCCCGCTCGGACTCGGCACGCTTGATCAGGAGAACCTCGAGTTCCGTAGACGTCCGGAGGACTACCGAAACAGCGGCCTCCGTGTATCCCTCACGTGGCTCGGGCTCGCTCCGGAGCTCGGGCTTGCTGGAGAGACGGTCAACCAGTCTACGCAGACGAGCGTCTGGTAGGCGAGGGTCTGGAATTTTCACTCAAACGCCCCGAGCGTTCGGTTCCCAAATGTGCTTGTGAAGCTGCGTCTGAAGTCGGACCGGAAGCCGGTCTTCCAGAATCCAGCCGGCAAGATCGACGAGATCGCAGGTGTCCCAGACGGGTGACATGAGGAGATCGCCGAGGGTGCCCTCCTCCAGGCGGCGGTCCAGGCCGCGCGCCAGGATTGTGTCTCTCGCCCATTCGTAGTCCGTCCGGTCGAGTACGACGAACTTTACCTCGTCCAGATCAGTCAGGTGGTCCAGGTTCTCCCATAGGTTCTTGTCGACCTCCCCGCTTCCGGGGCATTTGAGATCCATGATCCGGTGCGCCCGGGGATCGAGCGGGGCCACGTCGAATGCTCCGGACGTCTCCACGAGGACCGTGAATCCCTCGTTGAGCAGACGCTCGGTGAGTACATAGGCGTTGGGGTGCGCCAAAGGCTCTCCTCCGGTGATCTCGACCAGTGACGTCCCGATCGAGCGCACTTCTTCGACGATCTCGTCGAGGGTTCGGCGCGTGCCTCCATGGAAGGCATACTCGGTGTCGCACCACACACATCGGAGAGGGCAGCCGGTCAGCCGCACGAACGTGCACGGTAGCCCCGACCAGCTTGATTCGCCTTGGATGGAGTGGAAAATTTCGGTGATCCGGAGAAAAGGAGATTCGGCCGTACTCACCGCTCAGTCCTCCCTACTCTTACGTTGAATGGCCTCGTCCAACAGACGCTTGACGTCGCTGAGGCGGAGCGCGTGGGCGAGGTCTCGAACTTCGTCCCGACTTCTCCCCTCCCACAACACGGGTGTCTCCACGTGCCCTACGATGCCGAGGCCCGCACCAGCCCAGCGCGGGAAGACCAAGTAAGCCACATAGGGCGCGGCGAGGTTCTCCACGGACTCGACCTCTACAGAGGCGGTATATGGTTGTTCGTCCGAGCCCGTAAAAGCGGGGGGGCGCTCATGGACTTCCAGATACCCCCCCAGGGTTACGTCGGGGGCGTCCGACGAATCGGAATCCTCGGCACGGTCACCCAATGGCGTAGAGGCTCCGGGTGCGGTCTTTCGATCCTCCATGTTACTCGAACAGGCTCCTAGGAGGGTGGTCGGAGAGGCGGCGAGCGGTGTTCAACGATAAGCCGGAGAAGCGGGGCAGCACAGCCTCGGCGCTTGCTCGGTCGGCCGCCGTGAGGGTACTCTTCGCGCCCTACTGTACTTCTTCAACAGCTGGTCCCTTGAAAGACGCCCAACGCCGCATCGACGAGTGGATCTCCCAGTTCGAGGAGGGTTATTGGCCGCCGCTGGCCAACCTCGCCCGTCTCATGGAGGAGGTGGGCGAGTTGGCACGGTTGGTCAACCACCGGTTCGGTACGAAGCCCAAGAAGCCCGAGGAGAGCGAGCAGGAGATGGCAGAAGAATTGGCCGACGTGTTGTTCGTCATCCTGTGTATGGCCAACGAACAAGGGATCGACCTCGACGAGGCGTTCGACGCGGTGATGGAGAAGTACCGCCTCAGGGACGGGCAGCGCTGGGTTCGGAAAGAGGAGTGAAACCGATCTGCCCCAGTATCCGTCAGGCCTTTGACATACTCGTGGCTTTTCAACTATTGTTATCGTGGTGTAGAGCCTCTTCTCGGCGCCCAGGGTTGTTTCCCGTAAATCGGAGTGAAAGCGATGCGTTACGGAATGAATTTCAGTTTGAAGGACACGATCGGTCGGATTTTGATTCTCCCGGCCGTGATCCTGCTAATGGCGCCACTCGCCCTCGGGGCGCAGGACTTCGCTTCCACCTCTGATTTGGGTTTTAATCCGGAAGACGTGACGTTCAACAAGGACATCGTGCCGATCCTGCAGCGGAGCTGCCAGAACTGCCATAACCCGGTAGGGGTGGCCCCTATGCCGCTCGTCACGTACCAGGACGCGCGGCGGTATTCGCAGAGGATCAAAGAGCGCACCGCGATCCGTGATCGTATGGGCACCATGCCGCCCTGGTACGTCGAGAAGAACATCGGTATCCAGCACTACAAGCAGGACTACTCCCTCAACGACGAGCAGGTGGCGATGATCGCCGCTTGGGCGGACAATGGCGCGCCCGAAGGTGATCCAGCGGACCTGCCCCCCGTCAGGGTATTCGAGGAGGGTGGCCAGTGGACCATCCGGCCCGACCTCGTCGCGATCTCCGAGGAGATGTTGGTGCGAGGCGACGCCGCCGACTGGTGGGGTGAGATCGAGAGCTTTCCGACCGGGCTGGAGGAGGATCGGTATGTCCGGGCCGTGCAGATCCGCGAAGTTAATGATGTAAGTAACAATCAGGACGGCCGAGAGACGGTGGGCAGAAGGTACGTCGTCCATCACATGATCTGGCGGACGCAGGTGGACGGCCGTGGCACGTCCTGGCCGGTACACGAGGTCGGCCGGAACCCGGACGTCTTCGACGCAGACGCTGGCCGGCTTTTGAGGGCGGGCTCGATGATCGCCTCCGAGTCGATCCACCTCCACTCGAACGGACGGGACACCAGGGCCCGACTGGAAGTTGCGTTCGAGTTCTTCCCGGTCGGATACGAGCCGAAGTACCAGGGTACCATCACCTCTCTCGCCAACGGCTCGGACATCGACATCGAGGCCAACATGTCGGGCCAGCGGCTCGATGCCTACATAGTGACGCAGGGGCACACGAAGATCATCAGCTTCGAGCCACACCTGCACGCTCCGGGCGAACGCATGTGCCTCGAGGCCATCTGGGGATTCAAGGCCGAGACGCTGTCCTGTGTTGGCTACGACCACAACTGGGTCCGCACCTACGTCTTCCAGGACGACTACCAGCCCCTGCTGCCGAAGGGCACGATCCTCCACATCACCGGCTACATGAACAACACCGAGACGAATCAGAACATCCCAGACCCGAGGAACTGGCAAGGATCGGGCAATCGGTCGGTGGCCAACATGTTCATCGATCTGGGCGAGCGCGTCACTCTCACCGACGAGCAGTTCGTGGAGGAGATGGCCGAGCGGGTGGAGAAGTTCAACCTGACCAAGAACGATTACGTCATCGGGTGTCCGCTCTGTTTGGCCACCGTGCCGACGCCGCCGGCCAAGGCAGCGGATGACTCGGGCGCGCAGCAGGACTGACCGTAGGACCAAGACAATACATCCGCCGGAGGGCCGGCGGATGATGATTATTGGATGATGACTATTGGATGAGGACGGATAGATAAAATGGCAGTACGTCGGTTTTTGCGGCTGCAAAGAGCCGTTGGTGCGGGATTCGTCTTTGGGGTCCTGGCCTTGGCGGCGGGTGCTCACGAGGCTGCAGCTCAGGGTCTCACTTATGCGAGCGGCCAGAGCGTCTCGCCATCCTTCGAGGGCTGGGAGTTAAACGCGGACGGCTCGTTCAACCTTCTCTTCGGTTATATCAACCGAAACTGGGAAGAGGAGCCGGACATCCCGGTAGGATCCGACAACAACTTTTCGCCGGGGCTCGCCGATCGGGGACAACCCACACACTTCCTTCCCCGCCGCAACCGGTTCGTCTTCAAGGTTCGTGTGTCAGCGGATTTTGGCGAGCAGGAGTTGGTTTGGACGGTCACGAGGCACGGATCAGAGAGGAAGGCCTACGCCTCGCTGAGGCCCGACTACTTCGTCGACAACATGGTGATCATGTCGGAGACGGGGACGCTCGGGCCGGGTACCAGTAATCCGGAGCTTCGGGCTCACACGGCCCCGGTCGTCGAACTCGAGATGGACTCCGTCATCGACGCTCGGGTGGGTCAGCCGGTGACCCTGGTGGCTTATGTCACCGACGACGGCCTTCCGAGACGAGGCGGAGGCGGCTTTTTTGGCGGTGGAGGGGGCTTGCCCATCACCGACGAGGGCACGCTGAATCTGGCCCGTGCGATCCGCCCGCCCGGACGAATCACTGTGGCAAAGGTCCTGGGCCTTCATATGACCTGGTACGTCTATCGCGCGCCGGTGGGCGGCGGGGTGAGTTTCAACCCGGGGCAGATCTCCACGTGGGAGGACACACGCCCCTATTCCAACTCTCCATGGTCCCCTTCTTGGGTGCCGCCTCATTTGCCCGAGGACGGGCGCTGGGTCACGGAGGTGACCTTCCACGAGCCCGGCACGTATGTGCTCCAGGGCCGGGCCGACGACGGGGGGCTGTTTACCGACAAACGGGTCACCGTCCGGGTCTCTCGCCCGGTTTTATAAGCGGGCCGCTTTTCGGCTAAGGCCATCCGTCAGGGTGGCTGTCCGCGGGCCTCAAACGAGTAGCGTAGTTGCGAGCGAGCGCGGCAGGGCCCACCTTGAACTGCGAATCGGTGGGGTGGGGGTGTGTGTGACACGCTCCAGGGAACCGAGCCATGAGCAAATTCGGTCGTGTAGTCAGGGGAGCGGAGGCTGGAGCCATCGCCGCGGCAGGGATAGCGCTCTCTTTCTTCGTTCTCGATCTGATACGGTTTCAGCCCATGGCCACGCCGGGCGCTCTGTCGGGAGCCGTCTACGGCCCCGCTGGCTTCGAGTGGGATCTCACCAGCGTGTCGGGGATGATCGCCGGCCTGTCGATGGCCTACCGGATCACGACCTTCACCATCATGCACTTTCTGGCCTTCGCCCTGGTGGGGGTCTTCGCGTCCCTTCAGTTCGACTGGAGGCACAAGGTCGGCCTCAAGCCACTCCTCGCCGTGGGGGTCCTATGTACCGTGGCGTTCTCCGCCACCGTTGCCATATGGAGCTCGGTCGTGGCGCTGGAGTCCCTGGGGCCGCTCATGGTGGTGGGGATGAACCTCTTCGCCGCGATCCTCCTGGTTGGATTCCTTCGCTTGGCGAATATGCCGGAGCCCGAAGACGAGCCGCCGGCCTGACCTGGAGTAACTCCCGCGAGGGTTCTCTCTTCTACAAGCGCTTCTATAAGCGCTTTTACACGCGCCTCTATACGCGCCGGCTGAGAGCGTAGGTACGAGCCTCGGCCACGGGCTCACGGTGTGCCATACCGATCCCCACCAGCTGGTCGAGCGCGGCGGCCACGACCCGGACGAGGTTCGCGAGTTGGTCCGGGTCTTTGATCACGCCTGTGGTCCGGACGGTCACGCTGCGCACTCCGTCCCCCTTCTTGCGCCGCTTCCCCCACGAGAGCCGCCGGATATCCAGTCGGAGCGACGGTTGTAACATGATTCGCTCACGGAGCCGCCGGTCCATCATGAACGACCGTGCACGGGGGTCGTTTGAGCTCTTTATCGTGTACTTGCGCTCGAGCTTCTGATCACCGACCAGAATCCCGTAGAAGCCGAAGAGCTCCGCGATCCGCGTGAAGATGTTCCTCCGTGTGACGCGGAGAGTGAAATCGTCCCTCGCTACGTACTGGGACCGTGCCCGCGTATAGGTGACGGTCGTCTGGCCGGTGCTCACCACATAGGTGTCGAGGATCACCTTCCATGGACCGTGCTCCAGATGGACCTGGTCGCCGGAGGTTCGTTTGCCCTGGACGAACGTCGCGCCGAGGTCGGACGCGGCGGCCTGGAACGCCTCGCGCCTGTCGAGCTTCGGTTTGTCGATCGCTTCGGTTTTCGACATTGGCCTGACCTCGGTCTGAGAGACGTACACTCTACTTACGACCGCCGGTCCCTGTTTCGTCACCATTCGCAGGAGTGTCCATTGCCGATCCCTGTTTATCCAAGCGCGTCCAAATTGCGAAAACAATCCAGTGCTTCAGGGTTTGCCAACGCCTCGACGTTTTTCACTTCGCGCCCATGGATGATATCGCGAACGGCGAGCTCGGTGATCTTGCCGGATCTGGTGCGGGGAATATCGGCCACCGCCAAAACCACCTGAGGCACGTGCCGCGGTGTCGCGCCGGCACGGATACGGGTCTTGATCTCGAGCGTCAACGCCTCGGTGAGTGCCAGGCCCTCGCGTAATACGACGAACAGCACCACGCGGACATCACCGTCCCACTCCTGTGCGACCGCGACCGCTTCCAGCACCGCGTCGAGCTGCTCGACCTGCCGGTAGATCTCCGCGGTACCGATGCGTACGCCGCCGGGATTCAGCACCGCGTCGGAGCGACCCACGATCAGGTAGCCGCCATGCCGGGTTTCCAGCGCAAGGTCACCGTGGCACCAGACACCCGGAAACTTCTCGAAATAGGCGGCCTTGAAGCGCGTGTCATCGGGGTCGTTCCAGAAGCACAGCGGCACGGTCGGAAACGGCTGAGTACAGACCAGCTCGCCGAGCTCTTCGGTCACCCGTTCGCCCGCGTCGTTCCAGATCTCGACCGCCATGCCCAGCGCCGGCGCTTGAATCTCGCCCCGATATATGGGCCCTTGGGCATTCGATCCGACGAAACACGCCAGAAGATCGGTACCGCCAGAGACCGATGTCAGCGCCACGTCCTTCTTGATGTGCTCATAGACGAAATCGAAGCTCTCCGGGACCAGCGGCGAACCGGTAGACGCCAGGGTCTCGAGGTCCGGCAAGGGATGTGTCTCGGCCGGCTTGAGCCCGGCCTTCTTCACGCTGTCGATAAACTTCGCGGAGGTGCCGAAGAACATGGCACCTTCATCCTGCACGAAATCGAACATGCGGTTGCCGTCGGGATAGAACGGCGAACCGTCATACAGCATCAGGGTCGCCTCG
>Ga0114950_10001207_pt1 | contig 19258 bp, 17 predicted proteins | sample N075metaG_FD_83503 | JGI IMG/M metagenome (GOLD analysis project Ga0114950, IMG submission 83503) | Deep subsurface microbial communities from Kermadec Trench to uncover new lineages of life (NeLLi) - N075 metaG | ecosystem: Environmental > Aquatic > Marine > Ocean trench > Sediment | place... | reverse complement strand
GGCGAACCACGTCGGCACGGAAGACTCCCTTGGTTCCAAGACGCTTGCTCACCCCGATCGTGATCTCTTCGGTGTTGGGCGACTTGAACGAGTCGGGAACGATCTGATTCGAGTCGGTTCCGGGGAAGTTCAAGAACTCGACGTTGGGAATCCCGGCGATCGCCTCCGGCGGGTCGACCAGCGGATTGGTGCCGCCGTGCGAGAACCAGAAGTCGAAGAGCAACTGCATCGCGGTGTCGCCGTCGATGCAGGTGCCGGTCTGAATGCAGCTCGAATCGGTGTTGATCGGATCACCGGTATAGGTGAGCACCGCCAAGCCGATGGCTCCACCCGTGGCCGCGCTGTTCGCCTGATCGTTGACGAGTGACGCAGTGTAGGTTCCGTAGCCGGCGCGAAGGATCAGATCGCCGTCTCCCTTGACATCGTAGGCGACGTTGAGCCGCGGACCGATGTTGGAGTCGTCGGAGATGTTGTTGCCGCCGGCATCGATGCCCTCATTCTCGTCGTAGCGCACACCGATGTTGAAGCTCCACTTGTCATCAAGCTGCCACCGGTCGTTGACGTAGAACGAGTTGGTCTGGAAGTCGGTCTTCTGCGCTCTGTCGAGCCCGAAGACCGGCCACAGAGTGACCCAGGACCCACCGGTGTTGTTGATGACCGGGAAGACCTCGTTGGTCGCGGGATCGATCAGAAAAGTGTCGACGCCCATGCGGAAGTCGCTACCCGTCTGATGGTTGATGTCGAATGTGATGTCCGAGAACTGGTCGTAGCCGAAAACGATGTCGTGGGTTCCGACTCTCTCGCTGGTCAGGAAGTGAGACCCCTTGACCAGGAAGTTCTCATTACTGCGCTCCTCTTCCTCACACTCCCCGCAGAAGGCGGGAGCATGCCAGTTGAACTGACCACTGACCGTGTCCTCGAAAGAGGAGCCGGCAATCAGATCACGAGGGCCTCCGCCACCGATGCCCAATCCGAGCTGACGCTCCGAGTACTGCGCTTCGATGAACCAGCTCGAGGAGAGGATCCCGCTGTAGTGCGCAGCCCAAAGCTCCTGCGGATCGGCGCGATCGGTCAGGGCCAGGGTATCGAGGATGGAACCGAAGAAAGTTCCCTGTGAGACATCCTCGACTTCCAAGTACGACAACACGACGCTGTGCTGTTCGATCGGCGTGATCGTGAGCTTCCCTTCGTAACGCTCCTGAGCGCTGCCGGTCGAGAACGATACATTGGTCTGCGCCGTCTGATCCGAGCCGACCGTCTCACGGTCGCGCACAGCACCGAAGAACCACAAATGGTCCAGGATGACGCGCCCTCCGAGGGTGCCCTCGTAGGTCTCGTTGGTCACGTCTTCCTGGAAGGTCGTGAGAGGCGTGGCACTCTCCCAGTCCTCGTTGTCGAGGTTGAGCCGCACAGACCCGTGCAACGTGTTGCTTCCCGACTTGGTGATGACATTCACGACACCGCCGGTGAAGCGCCCGTACTCCGCTGAGACGCTAGCCGTGGCGACGGTGGTCTCGAGAAGCGCATCCTCGATGTAGATGTCGAGGGGTTGTCCGCGCAGGTTCTCGTTGACGGTGACTCCGTTGACCAGAAAGAGATTCTCGAACGACATCGCGCCCGAGATCGAGATCTGAGGAATCCGAGCCCCGGAGGGCGTAGGACCGGTCTGGTGCACTCCAGGTGCCAGGGCGACCGTAGAGTCGATGCTGCGATTGAGGGCCAGATCGTTGATGTCGGCCTGGGTATAGGTCGAAGACACCGTGGAGCTCTCCGAGATGGTCTCTCGGATGGCCGTAACAACGATCTCTTCGCTCACATCGGACAGCTGCATCGCAATGTCGGACGTCGTCGTCTGGGCGATCGAGAGCTTCACCTCACGAGTGGAGGTGGCAAAACCGTCCAGAACGTACGAAATGACGTACTCGCCCGGGGGTAGGAATCCGAGTTTGTAGGCTCCGTTGACGCCGGTCACGGTGGACCGGGTACCCTGCAGGCTCTCCGATTCCGCGCTGACCACAACGCCGGGCAGAGCTTCGCCATCCGACTTCACCTTGCCGATGAGAGTGCCTGCCGGGTTCTGCCCCAGCGCCGGGGCGCCGAGCACCAGTAGTACTAACAGTGTCAGGAGTAGCGCGTTGCGCGCTGTGTCAAGACTCTTCACTTTTCGGTCTCCTTGTCTGTTCTCGTGCAACTTCGCCCGCGGAGTGCGGATGCCCGAAAGCACGAGCGAGCCCGGGTTTGGGCCCGTTGAACGAGAGTCGATCGCAAGCGATATGCCCAAGAGCCGCACAGCCGCGTCAAGATCTTGTATACGACTGTGCGATCCGTTGACACCTTTCGCAGCCCGCGTTCATCGACGGGAAGTCGTTTGTAAAGCGTCCCCGCTCGCAGGCGGCCAAATTTTTCCCGCGGGACGCCCTGAGAGCCGTGACCATGCCAACAGAAGGGTGAATTTGCACTTGGAATCCGGATAGGTGAACCAGAAAAGTCAGAAACTTGGAGAGCAGGCACCCCTCGACGGCCTGGAGCCAGGGTGCCAGCAGAAACGCAAGGCCACCCGGCCGCGTCCACCAGCAGCTTCGCTTGACTCGCCCTCGGGCGTCCGTTACCGTAGCCACAGGTTTGCTGCGTTGCAGCAGGATCCCGCATCACCAAAATGGCCGACCTACCCCATCTGCAGCCGCCCTCGAGGACCTTGCTGGCTCTCGAAGGCAGGGCCATTTTGGAGCTAGGACTGCTGTGGCAGAGTCTGCCGGCCCTGCGCTTGGCGCCTCGCGGCGATGGACACCCGGTCTTGGTCTTGCCAGGGTTCATGGCCAGCGACGCCTCCACGACGCCGATCCGGTGGTACCTGCGAGATCGCGGATATGAGGCTCTAGGCTGGGGCCAAGGGCGGAATCTTGGACTACGCCCGGGAGTCGAGGATCAAATGGTCGGCAGGCTGCACGACATCTTCGAGCGCTGCGGCCGCAAGGTCAGCCTTGTCGGCTGGAGCCTGGGCGGAATCTACGCCCGCGAGCTCGCCCGACGCCGTCCGGAGTACGTGCGCCAGGTCATCACTCTCGGCAGCCCGTTCAACGCCTCGCAGCGCGCCAACCACGCTTGGCGGCTCTATGAACAACTTTCCGGCGAGACCATCGACTCGCAGAAAGAACTTCTCGAGAAGATCCGCGCACCCCTGCCGATGCCAACGACGGCGGTCTACAGCAGAAGCGACGGCATCGTCGCCTGGCAGTGCTGCCTCGACGACGAGGAGCGCGCGGAGACGGAGAACGTGGAGGTGGCCGGCAGTCACTGCGGCCTCGGTCACAACCCGATGGTGCTTTACATCATCGCCGATCGGTTGGCGCAGGAGGAGGGCTCATGGCAACCGTTCGATCGCCGTGCCCTTCATCGCCTCTTCTACCCGAAACCGGCCTCCAGCCTCCAAGAGGCCTTTACCTAGCTGACTTCGGCTCGCGCTAGGAGCTCAGGTTCTCTGCGACTCCGTAGGCCGCCAGGGTCTGCTCGAACTCGGCGACCGGATGACTCATGACGACCAGGTCGTGAGTCTCTCCGTCGAGATCCTTGACGTGGTCGATCATCAGAGCCTCGGGGCGGAAGCCGAGACCTTCGAAGGTCGAAATCGCCCCTTTCTGATCGGTCGTCATCCGCGCCATCATCTTCTCGATGCCGCTCTCCAGAGCGATGGCGAAGATCTCCTGGGTGAGCTGCCGCCCGAGACCGTTGCCTCGGAAGTCCCCGGCGACCAGCATGCGGAGCTCCGCGACGTGCTTCGTCCACTGCAGGTCGGACCGATGCAGAGTGGCATAACCCACAACATGCTCACCCGAGCCGGCGAGGAGAGTGGTGATCAGGCCCGAGTCGATCTCTGCGAGCCAACGATCGACGGCGTCTTCCTGGGTGATGTCGCGGCGCAGAAAGAGGAGATCGTGGCGCGGCAGATCATTGGCAAAAGCAAGGACAGCCGCCCTGTCGGCCGCGCTCATCAAGCGCAGTTCGATCGGTCGACCACCTGCATCAATCGTTCTCGGGTACTCTCGACTCACTTCAACACTCCTCGATGGCGTTCATTCAGAGCGCTCGGCCAGCCAGGCCTCCAACGCAGGCCACAGACGCAGTACGGCTCTCGGGCCGGCGACCAGGCTGACATGGCCGCCCTTGACGACCATCTCTTCCTTGTCTTCGCTCGACACCATCGGGATCAGTGCCCGAGCCGCTTCGTAGGGAACGATGTGGTCATGCTCGGCGACTACGTGCAAGATCGGAAGGGTCACCTTGCCGAGGTCGACCAGATGACCGTCCAGGCGAAACTCTCCCTTGAACAGCAGGTTCTGCTGCTGGAGCTCCTTGGTCGTCTGCCGGAAACACTCGCCCGGAAAGGGGATCTGGTCCTGCGCCCAACGGTCGAAGCGGCGGTAGGACTGCACGAACTCATCGTTCCACATATTGTCCCACAGGCGCATTCGGCCTGCCGCCTGCGACGCAGGACGCAGCATGGTGAAAGACGCGTACATGAGTGAAGGCGGAACGTTGCCGAGAGTGTCGACGATACGATCGACGTCGAAGTATCGAGGGTCGGTCCACTTCTTGAACATTCCCATGCCGTCGTAATCGATCGGAGTCGTGAAACACGCGAGGTTCTTGAGGGGGCCGTCGGTGTGCAAGGCCGCGTAGAGGACCGAAAGCAGGCCTCCCATGCAGTAGCCGGCGATCGAGACCTCGCTCTCGCCGCTCTCTTCGCACACCCTCTCCAAGCACTCGGGAATGAAATCGAGAACGTAGTCTTCGAGGCGCAGTCCCTTGTCCTGGTCGCGTGGCGTTCCCCAGTCGATCATGTACACGTCGAACCCGGCGTTGACCAAGAACTCGATCAGGCTCTGCCCCGGCGCCAGGTCGAGGATGTAGGGCTTGCTCACCAGGGACATGACGAGCACCAGCGGCACTCGGTACACCTCGTCGCTGGTCGCGTGGTAGTGATGCAGCTCCAGCGTGCCACGCCGGTGAATCACCTCCCTCGGAGTGACGCCGACCTCGGGATCATCGGAGCGAAAGAACTCGAGTCCCTTCACACCACGTAGAATCGTGCGGTCGACCTCTCGACGAACGCGCTCGGCGAGCGCCGGGTCGTAGCCGAGGGAGCTGCCTGCTGCGGTGGTCATCTTCTAGTCGCCTTTGATGGCGGTCGCCGGACGATCCCGCCGACCATCACACTATTTCTTGGCTTTCGCCTTCGCAGCCCGCTTCTTGCTCGCGACCTTCTTCGTGACGGTCTTGCCGGGCGCCTTCTTGGTTCGTTTCGGCTTCGGTCGCGGAGGCCTGCTTGGGCCGGGCGCCGACGGCGCCACCGACGTCAGCCGGCGGTCGATGTCGGAAAGGCGATCCTCGATCCCGGTCAGGCGCTCGGCAATCGACAGCACGTCGTTGCGCGTCGGCAGGTTGAGGGCCGACAAGTAACGCTGCGTGGCCTCGTTCATGGACGCCTGCATGCCGAGAAACGCTTCCATCATCTTTCCGGAGGCCTGTCCGAACTGCTCGGTGCCCATGAATTCGTTGAGGGCCGAGTTCCACTGGCGCTCTGCCCCGTCGACCCACTCTCGCCACATCTGCAGGGGATCCTGTACGTCTCTCTTCGCCATGACACTACTCCTCCTTTTCGGCGGCCGTGGCCCCCGAATCAGAATCGCGAGGTGCTCGGTCGCCGCGGCACCAATACGTTCGTGAGCCGCCGTGTTGCAAGGAAGGATACATCCTCGCGCCTCTCCAGCAAGACAAAGGCCCCGCACACCTACCTCCGCGGTCGAAGGTGGCGGGGGGCCGAAGGGACTCGAGGCAACCTACCCCAGTCGAAGCTCTCAGGCCCTGCTGCCGGCTAGACCGTCGATCCACTCCTCGACAAGCGAGAAGTTCCGGTGCACGACTTCTTTGTAGCTTTCGCGCGCCTCGCGCCGGTTGTCGGCCCATGCCGTCGAAATCTCCTGCGCCCGTTCGGGAACGTACGACGCTCGGTCGAGCAGGCCGTTCCAGACGCTCTCCTGGCTGTCCTGCATCGCTATGACGGCGCTGTATGCGGTGTCGAAGAACGCTCGCTGACCGTCCAGAACCCGCTTCTGGAAATCGATCACCTGGGAGGGAACCTCGATTCCCTGGGTCGCCTTGCTGTCGTTCTTTCGGCTGGTCGTCTTCTTGGTGTCTGGCATGATCGGCTCCTGTCTTCGATAGTCGAGATAATGTTGCGCCGCATCAAAGCTCTTTGTTGCAACGCAGCAATATAATACTCATTTTTTGCACTGCGTCAATCTTTTTCTGATATTTTTTGCACTGCAGCGAAAAAGCCTTCAGCGCGGCGCGCCCGCAACGAGACCCCGGCGAGGAGAAACCCGAACATGAGCGACCCGAGAGTCATCAAGAAATACGAGAACCGACGGCTCTACGACACGGAAGAAAGCCGCTATGTGAACCTCGAAGAGGTCGCGGCCCTGATCCGTGGCGGAGCGCAGATCCAAGTCGTGGACGCCAAGTCAGGCGAGGATCTCACTCGCCACGTGATGGCGCAGATCATCGTCGAGGACTCGCGAAACGACGACGGTGGCCCGCCCCTCGACTTTCTCCGCGACCTCATCAAGACGCAAGACCAGGCGCAGAGGGACTTCCTTCAGTGGTACCTCGGCACCGCAGCCGATGCCTACAAGCGCGTCCAAGAGAGTTGGCGTGGCCCTACCTCGTGGCCGTCCCCGGAAAAGCAGAAAGAGGCCTGGGCGCGAATACTCGATCCGTTCGGTGCCGTACGCACCGTCATGCGCGGCGCCGATCGCGGATCGGAAGGGAAGCAGCCCGCGGATGCCTCCGAACGAGGCACAGAGGCCGAAGAAGATGCCGCCGTGGCAGCGCAGGCATCGCCAAGCGACGAGCTGGCCGACCTCAAGAAGCGCTTACAAGAGCTCGAAGACCGGCTGTCCTGACGCCAATCGCACGCGTGAGCGGGGCTCTTGCGAGTCAGTGCTTGTTCGGCTGCCCATCATCCGTACTTTTCGGCTGCCGCCGCGATCCAGGGCCCTGCCTTTTCCAAGTCTTCGGGCGTCATCACCGGGTGAAACTCGATGTCGGCGTTGAAGGAGAGGAACCACGGCTCGGCGATCTTCGGTATCTCGGAGCTCGATTCCATCTCGAGGAAGAGATAGACGCATCGAACCCCCATTTCGTCCGTGAAGTAGGCCGCTTCAGGCTTCTGCTCGTCGAGGATCTTGTTGATCATCTCTCCGAGCTCGCCCTCACGGGCAGCGGCGTTACCCTCAGGGGTGGGAATCCGAGCCTTGAACAGAATGCGCATGACTTTTCCTCCATGGGTCACCAAAATGCGGTCTCGACATTGTACCCAGGTCCTGGAGCCCGCGCTCAGGGCTCGGCACGACACGGACCCGCAAGCCCTATAGACTGTGACACGCAATCACTCTCGGAGGTAGCTGAATGACCACAGCAGCAAAGCGAAGCCGCACTCTCTTGCGGGCGTCCCTCACCACCCTCGTCGCCCTACTCGTGCTTGTCGCCGCGACTTCTGTGCCGGCCTTTGCCGCCGAAACCGACGCCGACGCAGTGGTCTACACCAGCGACGTGGCGCCGATCCTCATGCAGAATTGCGTCTCGTGCCACCGGCCTGGCGAAATCGCGCCGATGTCGCTACTCACCTACGAGGAGTCGCGGCCCTGGGCGAAGTCGATCAAGAAAGCCGTCTCCACCCGAACGATGCCGCCTTGGTTTGCGGATCCGGCGCACGGCGAGTGGGCCAACAACCCGAGTCTGACGACGAGCGAGATCGACACGATCGTCGCCTGGGTAGACCAGGGAGCCAGGCAGGGCGACGCCTCTCTCATGCCGCCGGCGCCGGTCTTCACGGACGGCTGGCAGCTCGGCGAGCCCGACTTCGTGTTTTCCCTGCCCACGGTCGAGATCCCGGCAGAGGGTCCCGATCTCTTCCCCACGCCGATCACCTCACTCCAGATCCCGGAGCGCCGCTGGGTTCGCGCCGTCGAGGTGCGCCCCGAGGACCCCGAAGTCAACCACCATCAGGTGATCTTCATGACCGGCCGGGAAGCGATCCGAGAGCAAGGCTACTTCAACATCCTGGCTGTCTGGGCGGCGGGTACGGCACCTACCGTGTTTCCGGAAGGCGCCGGTCGCTGGGTGAATCCTGGCGATCTGCTAGTGCTCAACCAGCACTACCATCCCAACGGCGTCGACGCCCGCACCGACACCACCCGAGTCGGTCTGTACTTCGGGGAGGGCGAGCTCGAGGATGAGATCCAGGCGATCCTCGCCGGCACCATGGACTTCAAGATCCCCGCCGGAGCGGAGAATCACGAGCTGGTCGTGACGCACGAGATACTCGCGGATTCCAAGATCATCTCCTACTTTCCGCACATGCATCTGCGCGGCAAGGACATGACCTTCACCGCCACCTATCCCGACGGCACCCGCGAGGTTCTGCTCAACGTGCCGTCTTACGATTTCGATTGGCAGCTCTTCTACTACCCGAAGGAGCCCAAGTTCCTGCCCAAGGGCACCCAGATCGAGATCCTCGCCCACTACGACAACTCGAGCGCCAATGTGAACAATCCCGATCCGACTCGTACCATCGGGTTCGGCCTGAAAACGACCGATGAGATGATGTTCGGCGTCTTCGAGCTGATCGAAGAAAAGTCAGAGGCCGAGGAAGAAGAAGCCGAAACGGCGACCGCCTCCGGGTAGATCTCTTCTCGAGTCGCTACCCAACCGGGGCTGCCGGCTGGGTCTGCGCGGCGTCCGGGACGCTCGGGTCTCCTCCACCGAGGAGATCCGCGCCGGGACTCTGGTCAATCGCCGACACCTCCATCAGCTCGGCGGACGCGAGGAGCCGATCGATGTTGAGAATCAGGAGGAGCGTTTCGCCCAGGGTGCCCAGGCCGAGCAGATACTGGGTGTGCACGCGGGTACCGAAGACCGGCGCCGGCTCGATCTGATCCGCGGTCAGGTCTATCACCCGGCTCACTGCATCGATCATCAAACCCAGGACACTGGTCTCCCCCTCGAGCTCGATCTCGACGATGACGACGCAGGTAAGGGGGGTGATCTCGGTCTCAGGCAGGCCGAACTTGACGGCCATATCCACTACCGGCACGACACCCCCACGAAGATTGAGAACACCACGAACCCATGGAGGCGTCATCGGTACCCGAGTGAGAACTCGGTACTCGAGGATTTCCCTGACTTTCAGGATGCCCGCGGCATACTCCTCTCCGCTGAGAAAGAAGGTCAGGTACTGCCCGGGCTTCGCCTTCGGCGAATCTAGACGCGCTTCGGCGACCCCGACGCCGACGACGGTAGCCTCGGGGCCGGGAGTGGCGCTTTCCGCCTGCATTGCGGCTACCGGTTCCTGCGGAGCCTTACGCTTGGATCGCTGCTTTGCCACGTCGCCGCCTCAGAACCTTTCGAACTCGGCATCGCCGTATTTGTCGGAGCGGGCTTTTTCATTGACGGCCACCACCGCTCTGCTCCTGCCATTGCCACTTTCCGAGTCTCCGTTGCGAGGCGCATCGATGGAGAGGCCCGACTGACCAAGACTGGCCCCCGGCAAAGCCATCGACTCTCGGCCGGCCAACCGGAAGAAGCTCATCTGCCGCCGCAGGGCGAGTGACTGCGCAGCCATTTCCTGCGCCGTACCGGAGAGTTCCTCCGCCGACGATGAGTTGGCCTGGGCTACTTGATCGACACGGCTCATAGCACCGATGATCTGGGCGACGCCAGCGGACTGCTGCACTGAGGTCGCCGCGACTTCCTGCACCAGGTCTGCGGTCTTGCGCGCCGACGGCACCAGTGTTTCCAGCATCTCTCCCGAGTGCATCGCCACCTTGACGCTGGCGCTGGCAAGCTCGCCGATCTCCCGCGCCGCTGTCTGGCTGCGTTCGGCCAACTTGCGGACCTCGCTGGCAACCACGGCAAAGCCTCTACCGTGCTCACCGGCCCGTGCCGCCTCGATCGCCGCATTCAGCGCCAGGAGGTTGGTCTGATACGAGATCTCCTCGACGATCGAGATCTTCTCGGCGATGGAGTCCATCGCCCTGACCGTCTCTACAACCGCCGCACCGCTCTCCTCGGCTGTCTTGGACCCTTCGAGGGCATTGCGCTCCATCAGCCTGCTGTTGTCAGCGTTCTCGTTGATCGACGCGGCCATCTCCTCGAGGCTCGCCGAAGCCTCTTCCACGGAAGCTGCCTGCTCGCTGGTCCCCTGGGAGAGCCCCTGCGCCGTAGCGGAGATCTGCTCTGAAGCCGTAGAGAGAGTCTCCACGCCGAGATGTACGCTAGTCATCGTCTCGGAGAGCCTGCTCACCATTTCCTGCAAGGCCCGCCCGAGGGCGTCCTTGTCGCTCCGAGGCTCGACCTTCACAGTCAGATCTCCGGCGGCGATCGAAGCGGCAATTCGAGCCGTCTCGTTCAGATAGCTCATCATCTCCCGGAAGGTGTTACCCAGCTTGTCGTCGGGCCCCTTTGGCGCAACCTCCACACTCAGGTCTCCGATAGCGATTGAGCCGGCGATTGCGGCCATCTCGTTCAAGTAGTCCATCATGTTCTTCATCGACGCCAGAACCTGCCCGATCTCATCTTTCGATGTGGCATCGATGTGGGTGTCCACGTTGCCCTCCGAGACACTGTTGGCGGCGGCCAACGCTTGCGACAAGGGTTTCGTCAGCCCGCGCACGAGAAAGAGGGAGAACGCCAACAGCCCCACGATCGAGAACACGCTGAAGACGGTGATGCGAGAAAGGATCGAGGCCGAGTCCTTCTGGTTCTGACGAGCCTCGGCAAAAACACCGGTCATGCGCTCCTGCCCAGTGGATCTGGCGACCTCGACGGTCTCGCGGATACCGTTGAACTCCCGCTGCATCGTCTGAATAGCAGCGGCTAATCCTTCTCCGACCTCGTCTGCGATCAGACGACTGGTCGTGCTGCGTGCCAGATCGAAGTAGTCATTGAACCGCAGTTCGAGCGCGGCGAAATCGGTGGACGCGAGAGTCGGGTTGGCCTTGGCCTCGCTGAGTGTCGCGAGGAAGGCATCACGCAACACATCGACCTCGGTCAGGAAGAAAGCATCCTGGGCAGCCGCCGCGTCCTGGAGGCCGCGTTGGATAGCTGCCAAGCTTTCTACGAGGTCCCGAGTGACCTCTGAGCCCGGGAAGTAGCCGGACTCGATCTCGGTCATCAGGTCTTCGTTGCGACTGACAGCCTGCGGTGTCAAAACAACGATGACCAGGAATGCCACCGACGCGATCGCCGGCATGAGCATGACCTTGTGAGCGATTTTCCAGTTCTTCAGCATCTAGTTTCCTCGTTCGTGGACCGGAGCCTCTGCGCGCACGTCTACCCCGGCAACGCATTAGCGCAAGACTCACGCCACACAACGGACGCTGAGACAATCAGTTGCAATCGCTCCAGACAAGAGTGAGAGAGCCCTTTCTCTATGGCCCGAGTGGAGTGGTAGCCCTGTGCGGAACGGTAGGCCAGCGGAAGACCCGGCGCAAAATCGCCACCCTTGCGTCGAGAGTTCGAAGCCCTTTGTCATCCGGAGTGACGAATTTCGTCAACCCCGAACGACTGTGCGCAGGCGTTCGTCCAGGTCGACCCCGCCCCGCTACTCTCCGAGAGCTTCCAGCTCTTGAAGCACTGTCGGAACCAGCTCGGCCACGGTCGGGTGAATGTGGACCGCTCGCGAAATGACGGTGTAGGGCGCCTTGGCGTACATCACGTCCAGAAGTAGGTGCACGACTTCATCTCCGCCGATCCCTAGTATGGCGGCGCCGAGAACCTCCTGGCTCTCTGCATCGACCAGTATCTTGATCAAGCCCGCGGTCTCGCTCCGCTCCCGAGCCCGAGCCACCCTCGACATCGATCGCCGACCGATCAGCACCCGTCGCCCCGACTCGCGAGCCTCGCGTTCGGTCATCCCCACTCGTCCCAGCGGAGGATCGATGAACAGGCCGTAGCAGAGGATCCGATCGCTCACCCGACGCGAATCGCCGTCGAAGAGGTTGGCGGCCACGATCTCGTAGTCATTGTACGAGGTGTGGGTAAAGGCGCCCCTGCCATTGCAATCGCCGAGTGCCCAGATACCCGGGACATTCGTGCGCAGCTGATCGTCGACCTGCAAGTAACCCCGGCCGTCGACTTCGAGGCCGGCCTCCTCGATGCCGAGATCGCCGGTGTTCGGCACTCGACCCACTCCGAGCAGCAAGTGTGAGCCGCGGATCTCCGGACTGCCCGCCTCGCAGTCGACCGAGATTCCGATCCCCCCTTCGGTCTTCTGAGCCGCAATACACTCAGCCTCCAGTCGCAGCTCGATTCCTTCGCTTTCGAGAATGCGTTGCACCTCAGCGGACACATCCTCGTCCTCGCGGGAGATGAGGCGGCTGCCTCGCTCGACGATCGTCACTTCGCTACCAAAGCGCCGGAATATCTGAGCGAACTCCACCCCGACATAGCTTCCGCCGACGACGATCAGATGCTCCGGCAGGGAATCGAGATCGAGGATCCCAGAGTTGGTCAGGTAGTCGACCCTGTCGAGACCCGGGAGGTCCGGTCGGAAGGCCCGCGTTCCGACATTGAGGAAAATCTTCTCCGCCTCGAGTAGCTCGCCCCCCACCCTCACCTGTCGCGGCCCCTCGAAGCGCGCATGGCCGCGATAGAGGGTGACCTTCTCCATCCCCTCGAGCCAGCGGGTAACACCCTCGTTGGACTGGCCGGCAATCTCCCTCATCCGTGCCTTGACGCGCGGAAAGTCGATACCGATCGGACCCTCGACCACGATGCCGAAGTCGCTGGCTCGACGCGCCATGTGGGCCGCACGGGCGCTGGCCACGAGAGCCTTGGTCGGAGTGCATCCCGCGTTCACGCAGGTTCCTCCGATGAGGCTGCGCTCGACCACGGCGACGTTCAGGCCCTCCCGGCTCAAGCGGCCGGCTAGCGGTGGTCCCGATTGACCGGTCCCGATCACGATTGCGTCGTATTTCGTCGTCATGGTCACCTTCTCCATTGATTCGGTCTCAGATCGCGAGCTCGAGCAGCAAGTCTCGCCAGGCTTCGCGCTCTGCATCCGGCGTGAACATGGGCGCCAGCGCGTCGCAGCAGCGGCGCAGCTCGCCGAGGAAGCCGGCGTCCGACTCCGCGCGCCGCAGTAGCTCCGCCAGCGCCACTTCGTCACCCACAGTGAAGAACCCTGGATAGTCGTCGCCCAACAGACCGACCGAACCGTCAATGCGCGTCGACAGCACCGGCACGCCGCAGACGATCGCCTCCGACACGACATTCGCGCCACCCTCGGACTTGGAGCACAGAACCAACACCCGGCTCGAAGCCAGCAGGTGCCGAGCCTCCTCTCGAGGCAGCGGCCCGAGCCAGCGGTAGCGCGCGCTGGCACGCTCCGCGCGCCGCGCCTCCTCAGCGAGTTCTTCGTCAAGCGCCTGGCCGGCGTGAAGGAGGCGCACTCGCGAGTCGGCAGGCAGCCTTCGTACCGCACGAGCCGCGAGCAGCGGGTCCTTCACCGGGCGAAGATGAGCGAGCATGCACGCATCGAAGGTGTCTGTCGATGCCGGCCGGCGATCGGCCGGAGGCTCGGCAGACTGGTGGATGACCCGCACCCGGTCTCGCAGTTCCCTCGGCAGCCGATCCACGACGAGTCGCTGCAGCGCCACCAGGCGGCGCGCCCGGTTGAGCGAGTCCAGCGCCTCCACACCGTCTTCGAGGTCGCGATAAACGTCAGTACCCGCAAGCCCGACGACGACCGAGCCACTCGGAAAGCGCTCGCTGAAGCGCACCACCGAGGCGTGGCTCCTGTGAGCGTGGAGCGCCACGAGCAGATCGGCCGGCTCGCCGCCCCATTCGGTCACCACCGACACCTCGTGACCGAGCTCCGCCAGGCGCTTCGCCCAGCGTTCAGCCGTAACACGATTGCCGGTGAGCGAGCCTGGCTCCGCCGGAGTGACGACTACCGCGCGCACGTTCGAAAGCCAGCGAAGACGTCGCGGCGGTCGGGCGTGAAGAAGTTGCGCAGCGTGTTGCGCATCATCCGGGCCCGCGTCGCCCAGCAGCCACCTCTCAGCACCTTGCGGGCACCGAACCACGGCTCGGAGTACTCGGCGTAGACGCCCGGCTCAAAGCCCGGGTACGGCATGAAGGTCGACGCAGTCCACTCCCAGACGTTGCCGTACAACTGCCGGCAGCCCAGCGGCGTATCGCCGGCCGCGTACCCACGGCGCGCGACACAGCCCAGCTCTCGGGCATCGAGGTTGGCAAGCGCAGCGTCCGGAGGAGCCTCTCCCCACGGGTGCAAGCGCTTGTTCGCCGCAAGAGCGCCGTCGTCGGTCTCGGCAGCCGCCGCGGCCTCCCACTCAGCCTCCGAAGGCAGCCGCCGCCCAGCCCAGCGGCACCAGGCATCGGCCTCGTACCAAGAGACATGCACGGCCGGCAGGTCGGGCTCGACCGGCCGCCAATCGTCGAACTGCCGCCGCAGCCAGCCGCCCTCTCCATCCCTCTTCCAGTAGAGCGGCTGCTGCGCGGAGGTCGCCTGGCGCCACCGCCAGCCTGCGGTGCTCCAGACCTCGGGGCGTTCATAGCCTCCGTCGACGACGAAGGCCTGCAGCTCGCCCTGGCTCACCGGGAGCCGCGCGATCCTGAACGACTCCAGCTCCACAGCGTGCGCACCACGCTCGTTGTCGAAGACGAAATCACCATCGGACTCCGCTCCCAGACGAAAGCTACCGCCCGGCATCTCGACGTCGCCGTCCGGCGATGGGGTCTGGACCCCGGATAGCGAAGCAGCCGCACCAGGAGCGGTGAGTCCGAGCGATTGGCGCATGTAGAGGAACGCCTCGGCATGCATGTCCTCGTGGCACAAGCCGAGCAGCACCAGGTCGCGGAGCTCGGGAGTCGGCTCGGACCGTTCGAGCTCCACGAGCACTCGATCGCGCACCGCCGAGAGGTAGGAGCGCACACGAGCTATCGACGGCGGTTCCTGTCGCCAACGCCGTTCGTGGCCCACGGCTGCCGAGTCGAAGATTCGCGCGGCCTCCTCGTCGGTCGCTTCGAGTCCAAACCCGCGCTGGAGCACGAAGTGATCCTGAAACCACGCGACGTGGCAGAGCTCCCATCGCAGCGGATTCACCGTCGGCAGGTAGGGAGGAATCTCTAAATGCGTCTGGTCGGGCTCGTCGAGGACCGCGAGCGAGCGCTCCCGCGCGTCCACGACCCAGGCGGCAAGAGTCGCAGCGTCCGGTCCGCTCACCGAAGCGACCTCCATCCATCTCGCCTCGGACTACTTCCGCGCCAGCTCGCCCGCGGAAAGGTCCTCGAAGGTGAACTTCTTGGCGATCGGTCCTACCCACGTTTCTCCCGCTATCTCGACGTGCGGAGAGATGAAGTAGTTGAGCGGGCCACTCGTCTGCTCGGGACCGAGCTCCAGATCGCGGCCGGTCGAGAATCGAATGCGATCGGCGCCCTGGCCGCCGTAGAACTCTTCGCGCCGCTCCGGATGCTTGAAGGCCTCCGAGGCATCTACCGGCACCCATCCCACACCGGGGAGGTAGAACTGCGCCCAGCAATGGTAGCCCTCGATGCTGCCTTGGTCGCGATCCTCCGGAATCGGAAAGCCGATCTCGAAGCGTGCGGGAATCCCCGAGCTGCGCGCCAGGGCGTTGAACAGGGAGTGAAAGTCAGTGCAATTACCGTAGCGTTCCGAGCAGGCCCAGAAGGCGTCGCCGTTGCCCCAGCCGGTACCGACCTTCTTGTACTCCAGGTTGTCGACCAGCCAGTCGTAGATTGCGCGAGCTGTCAGGGCCATGTCTTCTACGGGAGCGCGGAGCCGCACCCCCTCGAGCGCCGGCATGAGCATCGGATGATTCACCGGCACGAGCCGGTCCCCATCGAGGTACTTCTCGACTCGCCGGCGCTCGTCTGGAGACAGCACGTCGCCTGGACGCACGTCTTCGAGGCCGTCCTTCCTGAACGATCGACGCTCGACCACGTACTCGACGCGCACCTCGACAATCTCGCCCGCGGGTCGGTCGATGTGACCGTGCCAGTACGCGTTGCCGTGCTCCTCCTCGCGCCCCATCACGCCCGGAATACTGGCCGTGATCTCCCGCGAGAGCACCCGCTGGTACTCGTCGCTCTCCGCCAGCGGTACGAAGATCTGAGCAGGGTCGCTCCCTGGGTCCAAGGGACCGATCTCCACTTCATAGACGAAGCGAAATGTCCTCGTGGGCTCGGCAACCGAAGGCAGAGCGAATGCGAAAACGACAAGCGCACCGAGAACGAACAATCTGGACTTCACAGTGAGCTCTCCCGTTCGATTGAGTGCCCGAGTCTATCGCGCTCTGGCAGGCAGGAAAATGTGCGATAAAACGATAGACTAGCCGCACCGAGGCTGTGCGCCGGGAGGCGCCGGAGCCGCGCGCCGAAAAGACCAAGATCCGTCTCGGTCTGGGTTCTCCGAAATTCACAGAAAACAGACCGATGATCGTTCCGACCGCGGGCGTCGCCCTTGGCGGCTGAAGGATAGAAGAGCCATGACTGCCGCAACAGTAGCCCCAGTGGAACTGGAAGAACGCACCGACATCCGGAACGTGGCGATCATCGCCCACGTAGATCACGGCAAGACGACTCTCGTCGATGCGATGCTCTGGCAAAGCGGCATCTTCGGAGAGCACGAGTCGGTGAACGAGCGGGTCATGGACTCGATCGACCTGGAGCGGGAGCGCGGCATCACGATCATGGCCAAGAACACGGCGATCGTATACCGCGGCACTCGTATCAACGTGGTCGATACCCCCGGGCATGCCGACTTCGGTGGCGAAGTCGAGCGCACCCTCGCGCTGGTCGACGGCGTCCTCCTCCTGGTCGACGCCAGCGAAGGGCCGCTTCCGCAAACCCGCTTCGTTCTGAGCAAGGCGCTCGAAGCCGGTCTCACACCGCTCGTCCTCATCAACAAGATCGATCGTAGCGATGCGCGGCCGAGTGAGGTGCTCGACCTGGTGTACGACCTCTTCATCGATCTCGGCGCCAGCGAGGAGCAGCTCGATTTCCCGGTCTTCTACTGCAATGCACGCCGCGGGGTGTGCCGCCGCGAGCTCGACGGCGAGGACCAACCGTTGGCTGCCCTCTTCGAGGAGATCATCGCTACCGTACCGCCGCCCACCTACGATCCGTCTTCGCCACTGCAGCTGCTGGTCACCAGCCTCGACTACGACGACTACGTCGGCCGCCTCGTCGTCGGCCGCATTTTCGGCGGTTCCATCGAGAAGGGCCAGCGAGTCGTCACCTGCAAGCTCGACGGCAGCATGATTGCGAGCAAAGTCACGGTTATCTACTCCTACAAGGGCCTGCAACGGATCGAAGTCAACGAAGCGCACCCCGGCGACATCATCGCCGTAGCGGGTATCGAGGACGTCGCGATAGGGGAAACGCTGTGCGACCTCGGAAGCCCTCGACCCTTACCGCCGATTCGAGTGGAAGAGCCCACCCTCTCGATGCGCTTCTCCGTCAACGACTCGCCCGCCGCCGGCAAGGAAGGGCGCTACGTCACGTCACGCAAGCTCCGCGAGCGCCTGTACAAAGAGTCGCTTCACAACGTGGCCATCCGGATCGACGACACCGAAACTCCCGACTGCTTCGAAGTCGCCGGCCGCGGCGAGCTCCAGCTTTCGATTCTGGTCGAGACCATGCGCCGCGAAGGCTACGAGCTCTGCCTCGGCAAGCCCCAGGTTCTCACCCGCACCATCGACGGCATCCTGCACGAGCCGATGGAGCTGCTGATGGTCGACTGTCCCGAGGAGTACGTGGGAACGGTCAGCCGACAGCTCGGACCGCGAAAAGGACGGATGATCGAAACAACGCATCTGGGCTCGGGACGAATGCGTCTCGAGTTCAAGGTTCCGGCACGCGGACTGATCGGAATCCGCTCGCAGTTTCTCGAAGTGACGCGAGGCACCGCGATCCTCTTCCGACTCAGCGCCGGCTACGCGCCGTGGTGTGGAGACATTCCGGAGCGCTCCACCGGATCACTGGTCGCCGATCGAGTCGGCCGCGTGACCTCGTTCGCCTGCGATCGTCTGGCGTCGCGAGGCGTGCTCCACGTGGCGCCCGGAGATGTCGTGTACCAGGGCCAGATCATCGGAGAGAACAACCGCCCGAGCGACCTCGACGTGAACATCACGAAGGAGAAGAAGCTCACCAACATGCGCGCCGCATCGGCCGATGACATGGTGAAGCTCACTCCTCCGAGGCGCTTGAGCCTGGAAGAGGCCATCGAGTTCATCCGCGGCGACGAGCTCGTGGAGGTCACGCCGAAAGCGTTCCGGCTGCGCAAGAAAGCCCTCCATCCCGGGCAACGATAGAGTCGGCACACGACCAGCCGGACCGCAGAGGGTGCTTGTCATGAGCGAAGTCATCACGACGCTGCATGAAGGGTGGGCCGAGGTCGTCCTCAACCGTCCCCATCGTCGCAACGCGATCACCGGCCCCCTCGGAGACGAGCTTGCCTCTACGGTCTCGGAGCTGAGTGCCGGAGAGAACGTTCGCGTGATCCTGCTCCGAGGAGCCGACGGCGCCTTCTGCTCCGGTCTCGACATCAAAGAGTTCAACGCCGAGCCGCCGCCCGATTGGATGCCCGCCTTCAGAGACACCTGGCGATCCGCCCATCGCGCCCTCTTCGACTGCCCGCACCCGATCGTCGGCGCCTTGGAGAAGTACGCCATCAACGGTGGCGCCGCTCTCGCCTTGGCCTGCGACCTCCTGGTTGCCGGCGACGAGGCCTTTCTCCAGATCGGAGAGGTCCGCCAGGGAATGGCGGCCCCCTACAACATGGCTTGGATGCGCCTCCGCCACTCCGAGGCCCTCACCTCGAACCTGGCTCTCACCGGACGCCGAGTGCGGGGACAGGAGCTCGTTCGGTTGGGCATCGCCCCAGAATCGGTAGCCGATGACCAAGTGCTGCCCCGAGCCCGCGAGCTAGCCACCGACCTGGCCTCCTACCCTTCCGGCGCCCTGGCACGCATCAAGGCGCTGGCCCGCCGCTACTCGAACGCCCCGTCGGCAGACGAGTGGTTCGACGTTGCAACGTCGATGGATCCTCCAGGGCGAACGAAGCCACGGCGCAACGACGCCGCAGAAGAGTAGGCTGCGGCGCTGTCCACTATCGAGCGCTTCTCCGCCTCTCCCCCAGCTCCCGCCACGTCGT
>Ga0114950_10001200_pt1 | contig 19337 bp, 14 predicted proteins | sample N075metaG_FD_83503 | JGI IMG/M metagenome (GOLD analysis project Ga0114950, IMG submission 83503) | Deep subsurface microbial communities from Kermadec Trench to uncover new lineages of life (NeLLi) - N075 metaG | ecosystem: Environmental > Aquatic > Marine > Ocean trench > Sediment | place... | reverse complement strand
GCCGAATGGCTGGAACACAGCAGAGTTTATTTGAGCGGCACAAGCAATCCTTGATGGTGTTGTTTCCTTAACCTGGTAATAAATGCGGTCTGACCCGTTCAGACTCTGACCCCTATTTTCCTGCTTTATCGCTAGGTAAAATCTCTTGATGATAAAGCCATAGACCCCAACCAATGAGTAAGGTCAACGAGCTCCTGGGCGATTAGATGGGTCACGCCGTCACTGTGTTGCACATGACCTGCCACTCCAAGTAATTTTGCCTGGCGCACTATCGGCCGTTGTTTTTCACCCAGGCTTGGCCACACTACCACGTTGACGAAACCGCTCTCATCCTCCATGGTAATAAATGTGACACCTGACGCTGTCATCGGTCGCTGACGACAGGTGACGATGCCAGTGACTTTGGCAAAGCCCTCGTTCTCGATTTCTCCTAAGGCATCAGCGCGGGTAACCTGGTAGTTGTCCAGGTGATTTCTCAACAAAGCAAGGGGATGCCGACGCAGAGTAAAACCGGTGGCAGTATAGTCCCCGATAACATTCTGGCTTTCGCTGGCCACAGGCAGCAGCACATCCACACCAAAATCGAGGTCAAAGCTACCATCACTAAATAATCCTGCTGCTGATTGTGACGTCCCGGACTTTTTACCCTTAACTTCTGTTTCAACTCCGGATGCAAACCAGAATGCCCGGTGCCTGTCACCACTTAATTCACACAAGGCATCCGCCGCGGCTAACGCCTCCAGGTCCTTCTTGTTGATACCACTGCGGAACACCAGGTCCTGTACTGAAGTAAACGGGCTCGCACTGGCCCCCCGCGCCTCTGCAATAGCCCTAGCACCACTTTCCGACAGGCCTTTGACCTGGTTGAAGCCAATTCTGAGCGACAGACTTTCCAGTGTGCACTCATGGCCAGGAAATGCCCCCGGCTTTTTTGACTTCTCCAGCGTGCAATCATAAAAACTGGTATTTACATTCACCGGCAGTATTTTTATTTTGTGTCGCTGTGCATCCTTGATCAGCTGGGCCGGGGCATAAAAACCCATAGGTTGGCTGTTAAGCAAAGCACAGCAAAATGCAGCTGGATGGTAATACTTAAGCCAGGAAGAGATGTAGGCAATCAGGGCAAAACTGGCGGAATGAGATTCGGGAAAACCGTAGTCGCCAAAGCCCTGGATCTGTCGAAATAGCTGCTCGGCAAACCCTCGCTCATAACCCCGTTCCAGCATACCCCTGATAAGCTTATCCCGGTAGGGTTCCATGCCACCCTTTCTCTTCCATGCGGCCATGGCACGGCGCAGTTGGTCTGCCTCGCCGCCACTGAAACCGGCTGCTACCATGGCCAGTTGCATTACCTGCTCCTGAAAAATGGGCACGCCCAGCGTTCGCTCCAGCGTAGCCCTTACTTCCTCACTGGGATAGGTTACCTCCTCTTTGCCGCAGCGCCGCGCCAGATAGGGATGTACCATGTCTCCTTGAATAGGGCCAGGTCGCACTATAGCAATTTGAATTACCAGATCGTAATAATTTCTGGGTTTAAGACGCGGAAGCATACTCATCTGGGCCCGGGATTCGATCTGAAATACCCCAACAGTGTCCGCCTCTCCCATCATGTCGTACACCTTCGGATCCTCAGCGGGGATTTTTTGAATAGTAAGTTCCTCACCCGAATAACTGCTTACCAGCTTTAAACATTTCTGCACCGCGGTAAGCATGCCCAATGCCAGCACATCAATCTTTAGCAAGCCCAAGGACTCCAGATCGTCCTTATCCCACTGAATAACTGTGCGATCTGCCATGGCGGCATTCTCGATAGGTACCAGATGAGACAATGGACCCTGGCTGATAATGAACCCGCCCACGTGCTGAGAAAGGTGTCGCGGAAAGCCGATGAGGGTACGGGACAGGTAGATCAGTCGCTTGATTTGCGGATCAGAATAATCAATATCCGAATCCGATAATTGTTCTTCCAGGTCTAATCCCCACCAGTAAATTGATTTGGCCAAATGATCAATCAGGGTTTCGTCCAGGCCCAACACCTTGCCCACGTCACGGATAACGCTACGGGGCTGGTAAGTGATTACCGTTGCGGCAAGGGCCGCCCGTCCTCTGCCGTACTTGTTATAGATGTATTGAATCACTTCTTCACGGCGGACATTTTCAAAATCCACATCAATATCAGGTGGCTCATCCCGCTCCCGGGAAATAAATCGCTCAAACAACATCGCCACCCGATCCGGATCCACCTCGGTAATGCCCAGGCAATAACACACCGCCGAATTAGCCGCCGAGCCCCGCCCCTGGCAGAGAATGTGCTCCTTACGGGCAAATGCCACTATGTCATGAACAGTGAGAAAATAATGCTCATAGTGCAGTTCCCTGATAAGGGTCAGTTCATGCTCAATAATATTGCGTACCTTCGGTGACGCGCCCTGGGGCCAGCGTTGGAGGATGCCGCGCTCGGTCAACTCCCTGAGCCAGCCATGGGGTGTGTATTCCGAGGGAACCAGTTCCCGGGGATATTCATAACGCAATTCGTTCAGGGAAAAATTACATCGCCTGGCAATACCAGCAGTTTCTTCCAGTAGCTCAGCCGGATACAGTTTTACCAGCTGTTCAATGGTCCTTAAATGCCTTTGGCCATTACCTTCCCCGTCAAACCCCAGCCCGCCGATAGGTTTACCAAGGCGAATGGCTGTCACCGTATCCTGTAAAATGCGGCGTTGCTGATTGTGCATATACACACCACCGGCAGCACATAGGGGAACTCCGAATTGCTTGCCCAATCGCTGAAGTTTCTCAAGTTTTAAGCGATCATCTCCCCATAACAAAAGCTCTACAGCAATCCACAGCCGCTGTGGAAACAGGCGATCCAGCCACACCAGTTGGGAGGCAATGGCCTCGACCGGCTGCCCCGAACTCAGGACCCAAAGGGCCAGGCAATTTTCCGCCAGGTTGGCTTCAACCATATGCCGATCAATTCGGTACTCACCTTTCTTCGCTTCCCGCCGCGCACAGGTAATGAGATGACTCAGCTCCCCATAACCCTTGCGATTCGACGCCAGTAACACCAGATGACAGCCATCATCCAATTTGAATTCGGAACCAATAATGAGTTTTATGTCGTGTTTCTTCGTCGCCATATGGGCCCGTACCACCCCGGACAAGGTACACTCATCAGTAATGGCAATAGCGCTATAACCCAGGACGTCTGCTGTTTCTACCAACTCCTCCGGAAAGGAGGCGCCACGTAAAAAAGAGAAATTGGAGATACAGTGCAACTCCGCATAGGCAGGTAAAGTGCGCGGTAGGGATATTGTCCCGGGTGCCATGGAGGATGAACACCCAGGTTTTTCAGAGGGCTTGAGGGGCATGATGACATTGGACTAAATACTGTATTTTTATACAGTACTTTAAGAATGTCACAGAAGTCAAATCCTCGTTAATAAAAGTAGGTAAAGTAGGGGGACACTCACAACTTCAACTCGATCGAACTCGAAATTCTCCACATCGACGACACTCGACCTTCTCTACCCCACCTCCATCACCAAATCCAAATGTTCTTTCAATTACCTGGAAATCATGGAACCCCAGCCAACACAATACCTGACCAAAAAATGGTGGCAGCTTTGACATATCACGACCCCCTTTTTCTGAGTGGATGTGCATGTTCCCTCACTTTCCTTAAACTTTCCCGTGATCACAGTCCCAGCACAAACTGTGAGTAAAGCGAGTGAATAAAACGAGACAGAAATACCAATTAAATAAACTGGCCCTTTTATCCACCTCGAACAACTACGCACAACTAGGTTTCTACTTTTTATATGTTAGATGACTTCTTGGTATTTGGACGAAGAGTCTAGCACACATGCCCCACTAGCTACTTTAAATAGTAGGGTGTTGCACTCACTAGTTGAAGTCGCAGCCAGAAATTGACCTATTGCTTTGAATTAATTGTGAGTAATTACCTACTCAAAAAAGCTCCAGCTATACTTCTGAGCTAAATGAGAACAAATAAACTTCTGTATTACCTTAAGCCTAAAACCTCATAGTTCCCCTGAGTTTTAAGGCTAACAGTTACATCGCTGTTACTACTGTTTCGCCAAAACCAGCCGTGCGATCCAGCAAAGGGCGCTGTGATTGAACCCTTCATCTCGCTGTTGGTTGCGGCAGCGAAACTCACGAAATAGCCGTTTGAATCTTCTTGTGGCTCGCCGTGCAGATCAAAATAGAGCACACCATTATCTGTACTCCATTCGTAAGTTAAATTGCCGTATTGTTCTAGTTGAAATTTGTACTCCAGCGCATCGCTTGCTGGCACAATTATAGTCGTTTCATCTTCTCGATAAGCAATTGTCGAAGTTACATCTGAAAGGGGAAGAATTTCTGTAGGTGGAGTAGCTGCAAGAACAGTCAAACCTAATCGCTGGCCGATTCCTGTTGGATCGATATTGTATTCAGCTGGTAGAACCGTAGTGATAAATAGAATGGCGGCAATCACAAGCGCTGTAATTAACGCATTAACTAAGGTCTTCGTTGATTGTATAGGATGGGTAATTTCACTCATAAATTAGTCCAGTTAATAGTAAATATAGCCACTGATTTGATACATCGTGAGCAGTATGCCACCGCTCATCAGCAGGGTATTGCTGACTGTTGAAAATTGTAGATAGCTTGCATGCCTGCGCCATAGCCCCAGTAAAATAAGTATGAATCCAAGCGCAATGAATTGGCCGATTTCCACGCCAACATTAAAGGCAATCAAGTTTTGTAAAAGACCTTCTCCACCAAATTCAAACTCCTGTAACTTAGTAGCAAGTCCAAAACCGTGAAAGAGACCGAATATTAAAACGGCCGCTTTTGTATTGGGCTGAAACCCTATAAGCCGTTTGAAGCCACCCAAGTTGTCGAATCCTTTGTAAACAATTGAGAGTCCAATAATCGCATCAATAATATAAGCATTAACCTGAATATCGTTAAACACCCCAATTAACAATGTCAGACTATGCCCCAAAGTAAAGAAGCTGACGTAGATCAAAACATCTTTTGGCCGGTAGAGAAAAAATATCACACCGACCAAAAACAATAAGTGGTCGTATCCGGTAACCATGTGCTTTGCCCCAATATAGAGAAAGGGCACAATTGAAACACCCTGATTGGTCATCAAAAATTGCTGTGTACTTTCATCAACTCCGTGGGCAAAAAGAGAAAGTGGGAGAAAACACAACAGCAAAAATATTAGCCAGTGCAGTCGCAACTGCAATTCAGTCTTCATCAATAAACCACCCCATCTTTTAAAAAATTACAAAGGCCTGCTTACAGCCTACACTTTGCTTACTACTGAACTTAACTCTGCCCGGAGAACTAATTTTCGAGATGCAGTTTGAGCTTAATGTACAATCCTTTATTTGCAGGAATGAAGAATTCCATTAGCTTTTTTGTAGGCTGGCACATCACTCTAGCCGACTCCGTATAAAAGTAACCGAGTACGATTTTCATTCATCGATCCAAACACCACCACATTCATAAGATCGCCTTCGTCTTGCTTCATAACATCGGGCCACCGCTCAGATAACTCAGCGCGAAGGGTCAGTACTCATTGGAGAACATAGTTTACGATATATAAAGTATTAGTGTCATCAGCCGGAAATTTATAGTCTCGTTAGAAACCGTGGAGCTTGTGCTCAACTCCAATTACTATTTGCTCTAAGTAATTCAACTGATTCTTATGCTTTAGCTAAATAATTGCAAGGAGGCGCGCAACACCATAAACCAAACCGATAAAGTAGCCAGCACATAAGGGAGAATCTTAAGAAGATGGCATTGAAAGTACAATGTACAATGCTGTGCAGGATTCTAAATACAACGAAAAGTCATGATGCAAAAAGGTAAATTTCGTCTACTTGATTAGTGACGAATAAATAGACAGCCAAAAAATAGAAAAGAACGGGGATCTCGAATAGGTTTTTAAGATTGTCTGAAGGATTAGAAGTCGCCGGGAGAGAACGGCGTTACAACCCAAGTGGAGTGAGTTCCGCTGAGCTAAAGTTACTCTTTCTAGTAAACGGGATGCGTTTGAAATACATATAAAACCAAACAAGCAATGTCAACGCTAGCATCGCAAATACTGGTTCAAATATATTGGATTGTTCCATTTTGAGGTATCTTAAAAAACTCACACCGGCTTGTTGCTTCCGACCCTGGCTGTGGGAAAACACCTCCCTTGGTATAAAGGCGACAATTTAATCACTGTCGTGGGTATCTTATGTCGCATTTCATTACCGGCGAAGGTCGATCTCAGGGTACCTTGTTGCCAGAAAGCTTAGACCGAAAGCAAGAATGATAGAGATTAAGGAGAACTAATCATCGTGTCAGACATAGTCAACTACGAATTCAAAGATGGCATTAGTGTCATTACCATGAACGACGGTAAAGCTAATGTCATGTCTGTTGCCATGCTGACAGAAATCAATGTTGCACTCGACCAGGCAGAGACAAATGGCGGCGTGTTAATCCTGCAGGGAAGAGACGGTATCTTCTCAGGTGGATTTGATCTCGGTGTATTCAAAAGCGATGATCCGAATGAAATTTATTCGATGTTAAAGTCCGGTGCTGAATTAACCGAGCGACTATTAAGTTTTCCTCTTCCCACCATCGCCGCCTGTACAGGTCATGGAATTGCTATGGGAGCATTCATTCTGCTGTCAATGGATTACAGAATTGGTATTGAAGGTGATTACCGGTTTGCTGCCAACGAAGTGGCTATCGGATTAACCGTACCTCGATTCGCCACTGCAGTTTGTCGACAACGACTGACTCCGGCGGCATTCAATTATGGCCTGACCACAGCCCATATCTTTACGACCCATGCCGCCCTTCAAGCCGGGTTTCTGGATCAGCTGGTTAGCCAGGAGACGTTGCAGAGTACTGTCGCGGACACCGCTGGCCGATTTGGCCAACTGGATTTGGAATCCCACAAAGCAACCAAATTGCGATTGCGTGCCGATTTACTTTTAACCCTACGTCAGGCCATCGAAGAAGATTGCGAAATCTGGCAGTCCAGTTATCTGAAATGAAGGTTTGAGTGGAAAGTAGGGGCACTCACAACTTAATGCGTTCTCATTGTAGTTTCCCAGCAATTTTCCCTACAATGGCCTCTTGCCTCAATCAGCAGGAGTCACTAGTGAATTCGAAGCAGACCTTAATATTCGTCCTTACCTGTATTTTATTTGGGCCAACCAGCGCCCAGAACATTGAAGATGAGGCCGTGTCTCGACTTCAGGAACTCATTCGCATAGACACCATTAACCCCCCTGGTAATGAATATCGAGCGGTGGATTTTTACGCCAAAATTTTCGAAGCCGAGGGCATTGAATACGAAACCGTAGAGAGTGCTCCAGGACGGGGTAATATCTGGGCGCGTCTTGAAGGTGGTGATGAACCAGGTCTGATCATGTTACAGCACACCGATGTGGTTCCTGCAGATGAAGAGTTCTGGACCATAGATCCTTTGTCAGGCGACATCCGTGATGGATTCATCCTGGGCCGGGGTGCCCGGGACATGAAAGGGCTGGGAATACTCCAATTGGCCGCGTTTCTGAATTTGCACCGTTCCGGTGTGCCGCTGAATCGTGATGTGGTATTTATGGCCACCGCCGACGAGGAAGCCGGAGGCTTATTTGGTGTAGGTTGGCTAATTGATAATCGGCCCGAAATATTTGACGGCATAGGGCTTCTACTTAACGAAGGTGGAGGTGGCAGCAGGCGGGATAATGAAATTGTATTTAGCGTAGAAGTCACGCAAAAAGTACCGGTATGGTTGCGACTTACAGCAGTAGACACACCCGGTCATGGCTCGTCGCCACGACCTACAAGCTCAGTAACCCGTATCGTACAGGCACTGAATACATTACTGGAAAATCCGTTTCCACCGCGTATCATTCCCCCGGTTGCCAGCTACTTTTCAGCACTGTCGGTTACTATGGATGAAGAATGGGGCCCAGCTTATGCTGATATAACCAGGGCTATCCAGGATCCGGATTTTAGTCAGAAATTGCATGAGACGCGGGCCGGCCATCACTCACTGACTCGGGATACCTGTTCCATGACCCGAATGGGCGGTTCCAGCAAAATTAACGTCATTCCGCCGGAGGCCTGGGCAGAATTGGATTGCCGTATTCTTCCGGATAAACCGTCGGAGCAGTTCATTGCCGAACTGGAAGCATTGATAGCCGATTCCGGAGTGGAAGTCAGCATCATCATGGCTTTTACTCCTGCAATTTCTGATACCAACTCAAGATTATTCAGGGCAATCGAAAGTGTTACTCGGGAACTCTATCCCGGTTCACGTGTTTTGCCTTCTGTCAGTACCGGATTTACTGACAGCCACTTTACTCGGGATCTGGGCATTGTAAGTTATGGATTCAATCCACTCATTACCGAAAGTGGTGAACACACCGGTGTACACGGCAACGATGAACAAGTAGGCGAGGCAGCCTTTCGGCAAGCTGTCGGTGATTATTTCGCGGTTATCAGAAATGTAGTAACTAACTGACCAGCAGACTAAAGTCATCCAACAAGATTGCAACTTTTGGTGGATTCCCTTCCAGAGGCTATCCGAAGAGACCCCAAAAGGTGATTCTGCATGGCTTATCCAAAGACGCGTGTGAAGACTGCGGCCTCGGTGTCGGTTCACAAAAGTGGACATTTCGAGACCGGACTCGTAATCTTCCCCAAACAACAACAAATAATAAGGAGGCATTATGCGCTGGAACAATCCGTTTTGGTGGAAATCGAGCCTGCTGTCATGGGTGATTCTCGCCCTGAGCCTGACCATCCTGAGCCAATCAGCCACGGCCCAGGATGAAGGTAATCTCTACAATACCGGCGTTGATGCCCGCATGGGTGAACGCTATTTCCAACGGCAGTGTTCTCGCTGTCATGGCCAAGATGCTAAAGGTGGAGATGAAACCGGTGCTCCCGATCTCACGGTTAACCTCTCTGGGGCCAGTAATGATGCCGGTGTCTACAATATTATCCGTGCCGGTATTCAGGGCACTGCCATGCTGCCAGTACCGGAAGATACTCCAGACTCTACGGTGTGGCAGTTGGTTACTTATATCAATTCCTTGAGAACTGATCCTGCCAATTTTGATTTGCCAGGTTCTCCGAGCAGTGGCCGTATGGTGTATGCAGGTAAAGGTGCCTGTGCCAGTTGTCATATGATTAACGGACAGGGCGGTCGCCTCGGCCCTGATCTTTCACGAGTGGGAGAACAACGTGACCCTGACGAAATAAAAACCTCTCTCACCGATCCCGGAGAAACCGTATCACCTCGATGGTGGACAATGCGAGTAACCCAGCAAGATGGGTCGATAGTCGAGGGATTACGCATGAATGAGGACACTTTTGGCATAAGAATTATCGATCAAGACGCAAATCTTTGGTCATTTCACAAGAATCAAATTCAATCCTATGAACGTGTACAGGACTCGACCATGCCGGGTTACGCACAGACATTGACCGAAAGCGAGATTGACGACCTGGTCGCCTATCTGTTTTCGCTGCGAAAGGAGAACTAAGCGTGAAACAACTTGCGATCCTGTTATTACTATTTACGTTCGGCAGCTTGAGCCTGGCCCAGGAGCTACGTGAAGGACCGGTTACACCAGCTTTTACCCCGGTGTCCTGGGAACGGTTGGTAAATGCCGTGGATGAACCTGAAAACTGGCTGATGTATTCAAGTACTTTGGACAGTCAGCGACATTCCGGGCTGAACCAGGTAAATACGGCCAACGTGACTGAGCTTGAATTCAAATGGGCCTACCAGATTCCAGAAATCGATCGCGCAGAGACCACACCCCTGGTGGTCGATGGCATTATGTTCATTACCGAGGCTCCCAGTAACATCGTCGCGGTGGACGCTGTTACCGGACGTCAATACTGGCGGTACGACCATGAATTGCCTGATGACCTGCGTATCTGCTGTGGTCGTAACAATCGAGGTGTAGCTATCTTAGGTGAAACCCTGTTCATGAGCACTCTCGATGCGCACCTTGTAGCCCTGGATGCACGTACGGGTAATGTCCGCTGGGACGTAGAAGTCGCTGACTATGCTAAAGGGTACAGCAAGACCGCTGCGCCCCTGATAGTAAAAGACAAGGTAATAACCGGGATCGCCGGTGGTGAATTTGGTATCCGCGGTTTTATCGATGCCTACGATGCCCAGACCGGAGAGCTTGCCTGGCGCACCTATACAATTGCCGGACCTGGTAATCCCGATGTCAGTAGCTGGTCCGATGATTCTTGGGAAACCGGTGGCGGTGCGAGCTGGATTACCGGTTCCTATGATGTTGAATTGAACCTGATATACTGGGGCACTGGAAATCCGGGACCTGACTGGAACGGCGATTTAAGACTAGGTGACAACCTTTATTCCGATTCCGCATTGGCGTTGAATGGAGATACCGGAGAGTTGGAATGGTACTTCCAGTTTACTCCCCATGATGTACATGATTGGGATGCGATTCAGGTCCCAATCCTGGCGGATATTCAATACCAGGGCAGGGAACGCAAAGTAATGATGTGGGCCAACCGCAATGCCTTTTACTACACCATCGACCGTGAAACCGGAAAGTTCCTTTTAGGCAACCCTTACGCTTTACAAACATGGGCGACGGGACTGGATTCTGATGGCAGACCTATCAGGGTTCCAGGAACAACACCCACCTATGAGGGTGTGGTGGTCTCACCTTCAATTGGTGGTGGTACAAACTGGTGGTCACCTTCCTATAGCCCACAAACCGGTCTGTTTTACGTTAACGCGTTTGATGGCGAACAGAAATTTTTTAAACGGGATGAGGACTACGAGGAAGGTCAGCGTTTTACCGGCGGTGGCGGTCAATACATTGAACCGATAGATACCTATAACAGCGCCATCCGCGCCATTGACCCCAGCACTGGAGACATTGCCTGGGAATTCCCAATTCAACCTCGCACCGGCGCAGGCATTTTGACTACGGCAGGCGGACTACTATTCAGCGGCAGTGTTGATGGTTTCTTTTATGCCCTGGATGCAAGCGATGGAAGTGAGCTGTGGCATAAGTCTCTGGGACAACGAGTTCATTCTGCACCCATGTCCTTTGCTGTAGACGGTAAGCAATACGTAACTGTTGCCGCAGGGAATGTCGTTTTTACATTTGGGCTGCCTGAATAAACCCAAAAATAAAGTTGCCAAGGCAAGTGTATTATTTTGCTAGTGGAGCGGCTTTTTTTCGCTCGCCGCAGCCGTGTTACTGCGGTCGAAGCTTAGTTGCTCCAGCTTCTCTTACAGTTCTATAACCTACCTGGTCAGATAACCCAGGTGTACGACTTTTGAAGTAAAATATACCCAGAGATTAATAAGAAAACAGCAAGGAGTTGATGATACTTTCTTCATTGACGAAGTGTTGAAGATAAGGGGGAAACAACATTTCCTCTGGCATCCAGTATGAGTTCCATGCAAAAGCTCTTAGCGCGATACGATCTACGAATCATCGCGCTGGCGCTGATATTCACTTATGTCATCAGCATCGTCGGCATAACCCTTTTTATAGACGAGCCTATACAGGATTTTAGCGCATTTTATACTTCCTCTCAGATGGTTTGGCAGGGCTTAAGTGATCAGGTCTATGACCTCAATGCTTATGTAGCCCACACCAAACTCCTCTTCCCTGAGGGTGGCTCCTATGCGTGGTTTTATCCTCCAACGACACTACTCGCCATAACGCCACTTGCATTACTGCCACCCTTCGTCTGTTATCTGATCATGGTGTTCGGACAGCTCGTTTTGTTCGGCGTGTTGGTGTATCGATACTTTCGCAAACTGAATATTGTATTGTTTACCCTGGCCGGTTCCGCACTACTGTTGAATGCCATTTACAGTCAATTTGGCATTCTATGGGCATCATTTCTGCTACTTGCACTTCAAGCATTGAAACAAGGCGAGCAGACTAAAGCAGGCTTTTGGCTGGCGATGCTCAGTCTGAAACCACATTACGCTATCATGATTCCCTTCGCCTTAGTGGCAGCGAAACAATGGCGCTGTATTGCAGTTACCAGCGTCCTTATCGTGAGCATGGCACTCACTAGCCTGCTGGTATTTGGCGTTGACACTTGGACTGCTTTTTGGGATGCATTAACACTCACTTCAGCCACCATGCAGGATCCAGAAGCTTTTTTTGGCTTCAATCCAATTGAAATGACCAACGTTTTTTCCTTTGCCCAATTGTTAGGTTTACCTATCTGGCTGCGATGGACCTTTCAGGGAATGGTAGTTGTAATATGTGGTTATGCTGTATTCCACACTTGGCAACAGAACAACTATAACTTTGCATGGAAAGCGGCATTATTGGCACTTGCCACTATCATCAGTATGCCATGGTCATTCACTTACGATATGGTTTTGCTCAACTTGTGGCTAGCCTATCTACTTGTGCTCTTTCCGCAAAGACAAGGGCTGAATCAGAACAACAATCACGGACAACTCATAGTGCTTTGGTTGCTGCCGCTTATTATTTTGACCTTAAGTCTGCAGGAGTGGTTTCCCGGCGGCATGAGCAATATTCTCCTTCTGTGGCCAGTATGGATTATGTGGCAGATGCGCCAATCAAGCGCACTCAAGTCGGTATAAGGTGGGATTAATGATTTAGTAGTGCGGCGGCTTCTCATCGATCGTCGCAGCAGGATTACTGTGATCGAAACTCAGTTGTTCCAGCTTCTCTTCTAACTCATTGATGCGTTGGATTAAATTGTCTAAGCGTTTGCCCTGTTGAATGATTACATCATCGAGTTTCTGTATCACGTCGTCTTGAAACAGCACTTTGCTCTGCAATTCAATAATCTCTTCACTCAATTCAGACATCTCGTTACCTAAAATTTAATATTTGAATAGTGGTGGAAAATGAAAAAGGGCGGAGGATAAAACCCTTCCGCCCTTCCGTTCCAATGTGCTTCCATTAGATTTCTAACTAGTTACAAGATCTGGTTTTTCGCTATCCCGGATTTTTAGTGCCTAATTTTCTTCGGTTGCAACTGTACCGGAATCCGATTTAGGTGAACCGTCTCCATTCATTCCCATGGATTCGTAACGGCGCCAACCGGCCAGTATACCCATCAAGCCATGATTACCCTCGTGGCAGGCGTATTCATAGACTGGATCTGCGGAGCGGCGCATAGGTACTTTGCCAGACCAGGTTACATCCCATGACAGCGGGTCTTCTACGGTAAAGTCATAGTCAAGGGTGTTTTCATTAACCCAGCTGAAACGTTCGGTTATCTGTGCCTGATCCGACATACCACGCAGGTTGTAATCGTGATAATAATTCTGCGTATGGATCACCAGGGTGTCATCTTCCCAGTGAGCAATTGAGTCTCCTTCCCACTTGAGCTGCTTGGTATGATGCTCACTATCAAGGCGAATGATTCGCGCCGAGTGTACCATCTCATTAAGGATCATAATGTGATCTTTGGTTTGCACAATTTGCATATTGTTATTGTATGAACCTGGAATCATTGGCGGTCCACCGACAAAACCGGTTATACAACGGTCAACCGTAGTTCGTCCCTCAGGTCCCGCACTTTCAAATACCATTTGCCCATAAACGGCTCGACGCTGCCGTCCCAGCTGATTTGAAGGAGGGACTCTGCCATTGGGTGGATCATAAACCAGTGAAGTGCGGCGATCAGCAATGGTCTCATTACCCCGTTCATACCAGAATTCATTATAGGAGATCACACCCGGCGGATAGCCGGCACCACCCACTGAATCAATAATCAAATCGCGATTCTGTCGACGATTCTCAAAAGCTTCCCATTCCTTTGCTTCTTCTTCGGTGAGCGTTGCCTTGTCTGCCAGTTCAACCGGACGATTCAAAGGAGTAATTGTCCTGAATGTATAAGTCCCTTGAAAATCAGGGTCACCGTACTCTGTGCGAGGAATATCATTGTTTTGTGCCATCAGCAGTGGGGCAAACAACACGCCGCTAATCGTTAAGCACAAAGCTTTCCGGGCATTCTTTTTCATGTGATTCTCCATCTTCTAGCCTTTATAAGATCCAATAGTTGGGGGAATGTGCAGAAACTACCTTTCCGGCACTAAATTTTCAAGCAAAAATACCAAGAGAGAATTATCTGTCGTCTGTTATAAACGTAATACACCGTTGAAATTCTTTAAATTTTGACAGGAATCATCGATTAACCAAAAAGAGATAGTGGAAATCTGTTGTATCAGTAGTGAATGAATCAGGATAGTAGAAAAGAAAAAGGGCGAGGATCTAAATCCAGCCGCCCTTTTTATCTCTCTATCGCTTCTATCTCTATTTCGCCTATTTGGCATCCTTAACTTTTTGTAAGCTTCGACTACAAGTTAAGATTTTTAACAACTACACAAGCCATTTTTATTTCTATCTAGCCAATGTGCCAGATTCAATTTTTGGGAGTACCATTTCCATTCATTCCCATAGATTCATAGCGGCGCCAACCAGCCAGAATTCCCGCCAGGCCGTGATTACCCTCGTGACAAGCATATTCATATATTGGATCAGCTGCTCGACGCATCGGCATTTTGGCGGACCAGCTAACATCCCAGGAAAGCGGGTCTTCCACGGTAAAATCATAATCGAGCGTATTTTCGTCAATCCAAGTAAAACGTTCGGTTACTTTTCCCTGGTTTGAAATACCACGCATATTGCTTTCGTAGTACCAGTTCTGCGTGTGAATTTCCAAGGTGTCGCCGTCCCAGTGGGCGATTGAATCCCCTTCCCATTTCAGTTGCCTGGTATGGTGCTCGCTGTCTAGCCGTATAATCCGCGCTGTATGCACCATTTCATTGAGAATCACGATGTGGTCTTTAGTTTGAACGATTTGCATATTGTTATTGTATGTGCTTGGGATCATGGGCCGTCCACCGACAAACCCTGTCAGACAACGGTCAACCGTAGAACGTGCTTCGGGACCGGCACTTTCGAATCTTATCGGACCACTTAGTGCGCGCCGTGCGCGACCTTCGGTATTGGTAGACGGCATACGTCCATTAGGAGGGTCATAAATCAGTGAAGTCCGACGATCAGCAATGGTTTTAATGCCACGCTCATACCAGAATTCATTATAGGAAATCACACCGGGTGGATAACCGGCACCCCCTACCGAATCAATAATAAGATCGCGGTTTTGCCGACGATTCTCAAAGGCTTCCCACTCTACCGCCTCTTCTTCAGTGAGGACTGCTTTGTCCGCCAATTCCGTTGGTCGATTCAAAGGCGTAATTGTTCTGAATGTATAGGTGCCTTGAAAGTCCGGATGGCCATATTCAGTGCGAGGCATATCTTTGTTCTGCGCCATCAGCATCGGCCCAAACAGTAAGCCACCGATTGTCAAACACAATACTTTTTTAGCTTTCGTTTTCATATGATTCTCTCTTTTACCGCTTATTAGGTCCTACGCTTCGGGAGATCGTAAAAAATTACGCTTCTGGCCTTTATTTGTAAAGGAAAACAACCTAAGTGCACACTTTGTAACACGACAAAAACGATCAAATTTATAGTGAATATCGAGGATTTTTTGGACTTCAGATAGTAATTCAGTTGGCGGAGATTCGAAATATTGCCGTATGCTCCACCTCCAACACCACATTGCCATCAACGTTCATTGCGATATACAGTTTAATAAATTGATGCCCTTTGCTCTCCCATTTATCGGTGGGAATTGTATGGACATTAACCCGTTGACCGACCTTGACCGGGCTACGGAAGGTCAAACGACTTCCCACATGAATCCAGGCAGGTAGTATGAACATCCGCATAAGAGCCTGGTTGCATTCCTTCAACAGGTAATAAGGGTGGACCGGCGGTGTCGGACTTTCGTAATAAACAGCCAGGTCATCACGCATAATTTGAAGACAGTCCTGTTGTAAATCCTGCCCCACCACAAAATCATAAGCCAGTGAAGGTACATTGAGCTTGATTCCCTCAAAGCTTATCTCTTTCCTTGCAATATTCATTTCTGCCGCTTCAGCTTTTGAATGAGGATCAATCGATGGCGGTAAAAGCGGTAACCATGACTCCAACCGAGCAAGCAGTTCACCCGCCTGATTGTATGCCATGGTCAAATGGTGTCGCTGCTTGGCACTTACTGCAACGGTATCTGTTTTGATGGTTAACAGATCATCGACATAGGCAGGCTTAATAAATTTCACTTCCGCCATGCCCGACGATAACCAGTTTTCGCCGTATACTTCAACTAGTGGATGGGTGAGGTAGCCAAACACACTTACACCGCTGACCAGCGCACCGGTAAAGCCGAATTTTTTTGCAACCTCGTCGCTGTGAATTCTGTTTTCAGAAGTGGCTGCATCGTTGACGGTAGCTATTTGATAAACAGGTATCTGGTCCATTTAACGTTTACTTTCCAAGCAGAATTTGGCGAAAATTATCGAGGCTACCTAGTACTTTTTAATCTCCCGACACCCATTGCCGTCGCATAGCCTCTCGATCAAGACTCTGTCCTTGCCGGTAAACCTCGAAAATAGATTGTGTATTGCGGATATCCTCCAATGGATCAGCATCCAGAATGATAAAATCAGCGCTCTTACCAACAGTCAATGTGCCCAAGTCGTTAAGACCTAGCCTCTGTGCTGGTTTACCTGTTGCGGCAACCAGTGCCTGCATAGGCGTCATACCCAACCTGACATAGATTTCCAACTCACGATGACCGCTGTAGCCGAAGAAATGATCGGGTACCGCGCCCGCGTCGGTGCCAAGAATAATATCCACCTCAGCATCCACCAGTTTAGAAAAAGCCTCTTTCAATTGTTGTTCAGCGTCAGCATCGGGTGTTGTCGGTTGGCGCCTGGCATCGAAGTTTTCACCCAGTCGTGTCACTACTTCTGCAGCAACTGTTTGTTGCAAAAAGGGGTCATCAGCGACTCTCTCACGACGCAGTTCGCCCAACCCCAGATTTGGTACTACGAACACATTTGCCTGTTTTAACTGATTCACCAGATCATCATTCATCATCGGACCAATACGACCATGCAAAAAACCGCTCGCCCCCGCCCGAATCAGGTCCGGCATATCCTCGGTGTATTGTTGGTGAACAAACACCGCAAGATTCTGCTTCCGCGCCTCGTCGATAATGGCTCGATAGATATCTGGCGTAAGCTTCACCTGACTACCACCGCGGTCATCAACCCAGATCTTAACCACGGAAATACCTTTTTCGGCAATCTCACGAACAGCTGCCCGACCTTGCTCTGGAGAATCAGCTCCACGAAGAATTGTCATACCAGTCTTTTCCTCAACTGCCAATGCATGGGTCAAAAACTGGTTATTAGGTCCCTGGCCGGGAGGCGCCATGCCAGCACCAAATAGAAACCTAGCGCCGCCTATTTCTCCTTCTGCTTGCGACCGCTGCAGCTCAAGGGAAAACTCGTCGGGATCACTGCCGGCAGAAAAAACCGCGGAAAACCCATAATAGGCATAACGTTGAAGATGATCGATCATGTTCTCTCGTGAGTAATTATCGCCACCCCAACTGGTGTAGCCTTCATAACCCAGGTGCGCATGGGCATCGATCATCGCGGGCATAATGGTCTTACCGGTAAGGTTAAGTTCCGTTACCGGACCCGGAAGTTGCCTTTCGCGGATCCGGCCACTATAGGTGATCAATCCATCCCTGATCAGCATTTCTCCATTTTCAATGACATCACCATTGCCGATGATCAGCTGCGCTCCCAATAGCCGTAGATAACCTGCATTCGCATCCTGATTGCTGTCGGGTTGGTCAGCACCATCTGAGCAGGCCAGCAGGCTAAAACAGAAAGCAATTCCAAGCAGTTGTTTGCTTAAAGGTGGTGAAGGCATGTGGTTAAACCTTAGGTTTACAGTGAATAGAAACTATCAGCCCTTCAGTATAAATGAGACAGCGCTTGAATAGGAATGGGTATTGTTTATTCACCAATCAAACGATGGTTTTTTTGGGTTAGCTGTGTTCGATTGAATTAAGGGTCTTTTGTAGTTGTTAGAATCGAATGCCCCGCGTAATCGTTGGAATCAAGGGGAAGGGTGCGTGCTGCGAAGGAAAGAGGCTCCGGTGGACCAGTGCGACCTCAATAGGAATTAAACAGGCCGCTACTTCCATTGATAATCAATCCCATTTAGTCTTGTGAATAAATAATCAAATAGGCAATTCCCATGCACACTATCGCAGATCCACTACGCGCCGCTGTCAACAATGCGGCGAGTAAGACCGCCATCATTGATGGTGACCAGCAATTCACCTATGCAGATCTTCATGCCCGTTGTTGCGCCCTGGCGGGTGCTTTGAGCGGATTGGGTTTAAACAAGGGTGACCGGATTGCCATACTCGCAGCCAATAGTCATCGTTACATTGAGGCTTATGTCGGGATACCAGCAGCTGGTTTTGTCATTGTTCCTTTAAACACCCGTCATGCTGTGCCTGAGCTGAAATACACTCTGGAAGATTCCGGCACCAGGGTTTTAATTGTAGACAGGGATCCCGGTGAGCTAGCAGAGGTGGTTGATCATGTGATCCAGATCCCTGATGGTTATGAAGCGTTAGTAGGCGGTACTGATTCAGTTGTTCTGGGTGAAAACGTAGAAGAATCGGACCTGGCTGGTCTTTTCTATACGGGTGGTACAACGGGTAAGTCAAAGGGTGTAATGCTGAGCCATCGCAACCTGATCGCCAATTGTTTTCATTACTTGGTAGCCATGCCGCAGCGCGAAGATGACATCATGATGGTTATGGCTCCTATGTTTCATGCCGCCGGTTCTGCCGCGATTCTTGCTAATATCTGGACACTGGGCATTCAAATTCCACTGGCAGCGTTCGATCCGGCGGCTGCACTGGATCTGATTGAGCGTCATGGTGTTACGGAAACCCTGGGAGTTCCAACCATGTTGGCGGCCATCGCGGAAGAACAACACATTCGGCCAAGAACGACCGATAGTTTGCGGATTATCGCCCACGGTGGATCTCCTATTGCTACCGAATTGTTAAGACGCACTCATTCAGCTTTTCCTACTGCGCAGTTGAACGAGATATATGGAGCAACCGAGCTTTCACCGCTTTGCACTGCACTTATCGGTGAAGAGAAAATCCTCGATTCACCTCTGGTCCGTTCCTGCGGTCGTGCTGTTGTAGGTAACGAAATAAGCATACTCAATACCAGCGGTAAGGAAATGGATAAAGGAGAAATAGGAGAAGTTGTGGTACGTGGGCCTAATGTGATGCAGGGATACTGGAACAAGCCAGAACAGTCCTGTGAGGTATTGAAGGAGGGT
>Ga0114950_10001199_pt1 | contig 19350 bp, 15 predicted proteins | sample N075metaG_FD_83503 | JGI IMG/M metagenome (GOLD analysis project Ga0114950, IMG submission 83503) | Deep subsurface microbial communities from Kermadec Trench to uncover new lineages of life (NeLLi) - N075 metaG | ecosystem: Environmental > Aquatic > Marine > Ocean trench > Sediment | place... | reverse complement strand
GCTGCCAGCTCGACTAGAGTGAGCCGGGTACCACCCGACGGGAGTCGGGTACCACCCGACGGGAGTCCGGCGGGCTCGGGGAACATCTATTGCGCTCCCGCCGCGAGCCTCTCCTGGACCTCACCCGTGAGGTCGAACGACTCGTCCGCCGCGATCAGGCCGCCCCCCGCAACATCGAAAATAAAGGTATAGGAACCATCGCTGCGGATTTCCTGAATGATATTGTTGATCCGCTCCATGATGGGCTGCACCAACTCCTGTTGGCGACGGGCTGCTTCGGCCTCGATCTGAGCCATGCGTTCTTGGTAGGCCTGCTGCTTCTGAGTGATTTCGTCCTGGCGCGTCCTACGAGCGTTGGCCGTGAGTGTGATCTGCTGAGCCTGATAACGGGCGATCAGGTCGGCGATGTCTTCCTCAAGGCCTCGGAGTTCACTTTGGAAAGGCACCATCTCCCGAAGGAACTGCTCCTGAGCGGCGGTGGCAGCAGGGTCCTCCGCGATGATCACCTGAGAGTTGATGTAGCCGATCTTCAGTGGGCTTTGAGCCGCCGCTTGGATCCCCGGGGCTCCGAGAACGGCGAGGATACCTGAAATCAGAATGACGCGTTGCATAGTCTCCACAGCTCCCATTTATAGACCGCCTCCGAGCCGGAAGTGCAGCTGCCAGCCGGGCACCGTTTTGTCGAATCCATAAGCGTAGTCCAACCCGATCGGGCCGAACGGTGTGACCAACTGGACGCCGATACCTGCCCCCCTGAAGAGTGTGCTCGGATCGATCTCGGCGGCGGTCCGCCAAACGTTTCCGGCATCCATGAAGAGCGAGGCAGACATCTGGGTGCCGAGACGCATCGCGATTTCAGTGGTCATTGAGAAAAATGCGCTTCCGAGCCGATTGATATCAGCGATGTTGTTTGACACTTCGTCGAAGTATCCGAACGGGGTGATCGTGGTTTCATCGTACCCGCGGACCTGTTGTCCGAACTGCACGCCTCCCATCCAGAATCCATCGAATGGGAATGGAGCGCTGTTTCCTTGGAGCGCGCCCAAGCGCATGGTCATGCCAAGTGCGAAGATAATTCCTGAGCCCGGTTGGCCATCTCCGCCTGCCGTCGCGATCGGGAGCCACCAGCTTCCATCCGCCGTATATTTGACGAAATTCCCATCCCCCCCGAGGGGGCCACCGGTGTATGCGACGTTGACGGACTGGCGCGAACCGACGGTTGGGAATATCGGGTGATTCAGCGTCGACCGTGTAACACCTACCGAAACGGTGCTCTGCGTGGCCGCCGGCGTTCCGAACAGCGACAGGTCGTCGCCGCCGGATTGAAGCGTCAATACGGTGCGAGAGAGCCCGTATCCCGCAAAAAATCGGGTAAACCGGGCTCCGGGAATCAAGAAGCCGAGCCGGAAATCGCCGCCGATGCGCCGTCTTCGGCCGGAGCGGAAGCTGATGAATCGGTCCCGGGAGTTAAACAGGTTGACGTTGGCGCTGACCAGAGACTCGAAGACCCCCGGGTCGGAGTAACTGAGGACCTGATTGTTTTGGAACTGACCGAAATCCCATCTCAAGCTTCCAGATTTGCCCTTGCCGAACAGATTCGGTTGATCGTACCCGATGAAGCCGGAAAGGCCACCGGTGCCACCACCGACGGAAGTACCGAAGTTGACCGCTCCCGTCGGCTTCTCAACTACCGTGAACGTGACGTCCACATCCCCGGCCGCATTGGGGACGATCGTGGGCACTTCCATCGGCTCGAAGTAGCCCAACGATGAGATGCTCTGGAAACTTTGGATGATCCGTTCCTGCGAGTACACATCCCCTGGAAGGATAAAGATCTTATCTCGAATCACCCGTGCATACGTGTACTCGTTTCCTTCGATGTTGACCCGGTTGATATAAGCCTGCGGCCCCTCATCGATCGCCCACCCGACATCCACTGTGGGCACCTCGCCCTCCACAGCTTCGTTCCGCCTTACGAAGGGGATAACTTGGGAGTACAGGTACCCCTCGTTCTGATAACGTAAACCTGCCGCATCGGTGGCTGCCTGGAAGTTGGACCTGTCGAAGATGGGAAGTTCCGTATCGCCCGACCCTGAGCCCCCGAAAAGACCGCTCCGTTCGGGCTGGAAAATTCGCCGGAGCTCATCGGTCGAAAATTCGCTGTTGCCGGCGATGGTGAAGTCTCTGAGGCGATATTGCGGGCCTTCGTCGACCGAAATATCGAGTCGGGTTTTACCGGTTATGGGGTCGATGATCAACGAATCTCCCAACACCGTGAAGTCCAGATAGCCTCTGGCGGCATAGAAAGCCGGAAGGCCGGTCCGTAGGTCCTCGTCGTAACGCTCTCGATCGTACAAGCCCGACTTCCACCACCAGAACCCCTCTGCCTTCACGGACATGGCTCCACGCAGTTCGCTATCGGTGAAAACCGTATTCCCGCTGAACGTGACATCGGCCACCGTGACGCGTGTACCCTCTTCGACGTCCAGGAAAAGGATGATTTCCTTCCCGCGATTCGGCACGCGCTCGATACGTTCCACGATGTCCGCAAAGGGAATTCCCTTCTTGGCCAACTCGGCTCGAATCAACGCCTTGGCCTCGATCACGGCTGTCGGTGAGTAGGGAAACCCATTATTGAGGCTTGTCCCGTCGGTGATGTCACCCGGATCTACGCTCGTCAACCCAGTGATGGCGACGTTTCGCAACAGGTCCTGCTCGTCGACCTCCCAGACCAAGGTCACCTTTCCATCACCGACATCGCCCTCTACGCGAACCCGAATGTCCTTGAACTGCCCGGTCGCCCACATCGCCTTGAACGCCCGCTGGATGTCGAAGATCGTATAGGCAGAGCCTCGGTTTAGGCCGCCCATAGCCATGATCGTGAGGTCGGCCTGGCGGATGTTTCCCTCCACGTCCACCGAGTCGAGCAGGACGGGATCGACCCCTCCCCCATTCGTCAGTTGGGCGTGCACTTGCGTGGCTGGAAGGAGGGTCGCCAACAATACGAGGACCCCTACCGGAGTGCGACGTGCGGGATTTAAACGGATCGACTGAAACACGATTCCGGTGCCGACGCTCACGTCTTGGACTGTGATGCCACCGCCATGGTGAGGCCCTCGCCGTCCTCGTTGACATCCACGACGATCTCGTCTCCTGCGGAAAACTCGGCGGTCAGGATCTTTTCGCTGAGGGGATCTTCCAGATACCGCTGGATGGCACGGCGAAGGGGTCGAGCCCCGAACTTCTCGTCGTACCCCTTTTCCACCAAAAAGCTCGACGCGGCCTCGGAGAGCGACAAGGTGAGCTCCTCCTCGGCCAGCCGTTCGTCGATCTCTTTCATGAGGATGTGAACGATCTGTCCGATCTCCTCACGGTCGAGCGTGTGGAAGACGATGGTTTCGTCCACCCGATTGAGGAACTCCGGGTTGAAGGCCCGCTCGATCTCGTCGCGTACCTTGGCTTGCATCAGATCGTATGAGCTCTTCTGCTTGCCATCGTGAAAACCGAGGCTGCCGCCCTTGGAGATTTCTCTGGCCCCGAGATTGGACGTCATGATAACGACGGTGTTCTTGAAGTCGATCACTCTACCGTAGTTGTCCGTGAGGTGCCCTTCGTCCAGCACCTGGAGTAGGATGTTGAACACATCCGGATGTGCTTTTTCGATCTCGTCGAGGAGAACCACGGAGTACGGACGGCGCCGGACTGCCTTCGTAAGGGCCCCGGAATCCTCATAACCCACATATCCGGGGGGCGCACCGATCAGACGCGACACGGAGAACTTCTCCATGTATTCGCTCATATCCACGCGGATGAGAGCTTCACGGTCGTCGAAAAGAAATTCTGCCAAGGCCCGAGCGAGTTCCGTCTTCCCCACCCCCGTCGGTCCAGCAAAAATGAAGGATCCGATCGGACGCTGAGGGTTCTTCAGGCCGGCACGGCTTCTTCGGATGGCTCTCGAGATGGCTACGATGGCATCGTTCTGGCCGACCACCCGTTGGTGGAGCTCATCCTCCATATGGACCAGGCGCTCGGTCTCGGCCTGCTGGAGTCTCGTCACCGGGATCCCGGTCCACCGCCCCACGATAAACGCGACGTCCTCGGACTGGATTTCGGGTCGGTGCTGCTTACGCTCCTCCTCCCACTGCTCTTGTTCTGCCCGGATCTTGTCTTGAAGCGCGCGCTCCTGGTCCCGGAGTTCGGCGGCCCGTTCGAAATCCTGATCTCGGATGGCCCCTTCCTTCAGGTCGGCGATCCCAGCGAGTTCTTCCTTCAAGTCCTCGACTTGCGGGGGAGGCACCTGTGCGGCGATACGTGCGCGCGCACCCGCCTCGTCAATGACGTCGATGGCTTTGTCGGGAAGGAAGCGGTCGGTGATATAACGATCGGCAAGCTTCGCAGCCTGCCGCAGCGCCTCGTCGGGGATCACGATCCGGTGATGGTCCTCGTAGTGTTTCCTCAGGCCCTGAAGTATCTCGACGGTCTCATCGACGGAGGGCGGATCTACGATGACCGGTTGGAAGCGACGCTCGAGGGCGCCGTCCTTCTCGATGTACTTCCTGTATTCGGTGAGCGTCGACGCACCAATGCACTGAAGTTCCCCGCGAGCCAACGAAGGCTTCAGCATGTTGGACGCGTCGATGGCGCCCTCGGCGGCACCGGCTCCGACTAATGTGTGCAACTCGTCGATGAAGAGTACGACGCCCTTATTCTGTGAGATCTCGTTCATGACGGCTTTGAGCCGCTCCTCGAACTGACCACGGTACTTCGTGCCTGCGATCACCGCCGCCATGTCTAACGCCAGCACCCGGTTATCCTTCAGGGCGTCCGTCACGTCATTGCGGGAGATGAGTTGGGCCAATCCCTCCACGATGGCGGTTTTGCCGACGCCGGGCTCCCCGATGAGCACCGGGTTGTTCTTTTTCCGACGACACAGGATCTCCACCACACGCTCGATTTCGGTTTTGCGGCCGATTGTGGGGTCCAGCTTGCCTTGGCGCGCCAGGTCGGTCAGGTCCCGGCAGAAGTGGTCGAGCGCTGGGGTCTTTGACTTCTTGTCCCCCTTCCCGGCCGGTGGCGTGAAGGTACCACCCCCGATCCCCGCCGGCTGCGTCGGGCCCACGTCGGATCCGAGCACCTTGACCGTCTCGGAGCGGGCCTCTTCCATCCCGATACCCAATGAGTTGAGCACCTGAGCCGCGATTCCCTTTTCTTCCCTCAGCAACCCGAGCAGAAGGTGCTCCGTGCCGACGTAGGAGTGGCTGAGCTCTCTCGCTTCGGCCATCGCGAACTCGAGCACCTTCTTGGCCCGCGACGTGTAGGGGAGCTCGCCGAGCGCAATCGTGGCTTTCCCCTTCTTCACCGACTCCTCGACCTGTTCGTGAATCTGGTCGAGATCGATGTTCAGGTTCGTGAGCACGGCGGCAGCTACTCCTTCGCCCTCACGGATGAGGCCCAGGAGGATGTGCTCGGTGCCCACATAGTCGTGCTGGAGGCGGATCGCCTCTTCCCTGGCCATCGCCAGCACTTTGCGGACACGGTCGGTGAAGTTGTAGTTCATACTTTAGAGCCGCTTATCCTTCCGCGGACGAATCCGTCTGTTCGATCCCGTCGCCTGGGGCTACCGGCCCCTCCTTCGACAGGATCCTTCTCACGTAAGCCGCCCGGTGTGCGTCGCATTCCGTAGGCGGAAGGTCGCGTCCGGCCGCCTGCTCGAGATGAGCCGTCTGCGTGAAAATCATAAGCTTATTGAGCGTGTATACCCGAAGCTCCGGTAGGAGTTTCAGGCCTACCCCCAGGCGAACCCCGGACAACAAGTTCATCAGTTCCTCGAAGGGAAGGGACCTGGCGTACCGTAAAAGCCCGTAGGCACGCCAAATTTTGTCCTCCGTGACCTGTGGTGCATCCCTAAGGAGCACCTGCCGGGCCTGATCTTCGTACTGAATCACCTGCCGGACGATCTTGTCGAGGTGTTCGATGAGCTCTTCTTCGCTCTTCCCTAGTGTCGTCTGGTTCGACAGCTGAAAGAAGTTTCCGACCACCTCGGAGCCTTCGCCGTAAAGGCCACGGAAGGTGAGACCGACCTGCCCGAGACCCTGGAGCACCTTTCCGATTTCTTTGGTAAGGACCAAGCCGGGAAGATGCGCGAGAACCGAGGCGCGAAGCCCACTGCCGACGTTGGTTGGGCAGCTGGTCAGAAAGCCGAATTCGTGATGGTACGCGTAAGGGAGCTCCTGACCCAGCTCCTCGTCCAGACGATCGACGAGGTTCCACGCCTCCTTGAGGCAGAGCCCGGATACCAGCCCTTGGAGACGGAGGTGATCTTCTTCGTTCACCATCACGCTGAGCGGGTCTTGCGCGGCGAGCAGAACAGCGGTGCCGCGGGACGGACCCACCTTCACGTCGCCAAGCAACTCCCGGGAAGCGAGTCGCCGCTCGAGAAGCATCCCGCGGCTTCGGCGATCCAGATCCGGAAGTTCGAGCAGTGTGGATCCGGCGAGGAGTTCAACCTTGGCCATCGCTCGGCGGGTCTGCTCGAGGACCGCCTCGCGGTCGTTGACCCGTGCTCGCGGTCCGAACGCGTGCCCTTGGAGATTTCGAGCCAGTCGAATGCGAGTAGAAAGCACGACGCCGGCATGTTCTCCGCTGGCGTCGAGCCATCCGAGGCCATGGTTGGGAAGGGTGTGAAGGTCACTCATGGTGTGTGATCAGCTCTCCGCCGGCTCCATCCCCCGGATCTTGTCACGAAGCCCTGCCGCCCTCTCGAAGTCTTCGGAGTCCACCGCGCGCTGGAGCTTGTGGCGCAGAACCTCCACCTGTTTTTCTACCTCCGACGCGGCTGGATCCGGAGGCAGGTAGACCTTGCCCACGTGTTGGGTGCTTCCGTGCACACGCCGGAGGAGGCCTCTCAGATAGGACTCGAAGGTTGTGTAGCAGTGCGGACAGCCCAACCGGCCCGCCTCGCGGAAGTTTTCGAAGGTGAGGCCACAGAACGAGCATGGGCCGAGCGCCTCAGGCGGATCCTCGGCGCCGGGCGCGTCCGTCAGCTGAGCCAGGAATCCCGTGAGAGGAAAGTTGATGGGCTCCTCAACTCCCTCGACGCCCTTGGCGGCCGCGCACTTCTCGCAAAGATGGGAGGTTTTCATTTCGTTGCTTACGATCTGTGTGAGATGCACGACAGCGTCGTCGGCGCCGCACTGATCACAGGATCGTTTGGGCTCCTGGTCTTCCATCGATCGTCAAGCTCGAGCGACTTCGTGAAGCCGGCCGTCCCTCAGTTCGAGGACTCGGTCGGCTCGACTGGCCAACTCACGGTTGTGTGTTACGAGGACCATTCCGAGTCCCTGGCTTTCGCGGAGGTGAAACAGAAGGTCGTGTAATTCCTCACTCGTCTGTGTATCGAGGTTGCCCGACGGCTCATCGGCAAGAAGCAGCGGCGGCTCGGTCGCTAGAGCGCGCGCGACCGCGACCCGCTGCTGTTCCCCCCCTGAGAGTTGTGTGCTGCGGTGAGACATACGTTGGTCGAGCCCAACGAGCGTCAGGAGTTCCTGGGCCCTCTCCTCCGAAGCCTTTCGCTGCCGTCCGGCGATCAAACAAGGCATCATCACGTTCTCCAACGCCGTAAACTCTCTCAGGAGATGATGGAACTGAAACACGAAGCCCACGCTGATGTTTCGCATCCGCGCGAGTTCGTCTCCGTCTACCTCCGATAGGTCGCGTCCTCCCAGGAAGACATCACCGGAGGTTGGGCGATCGAGCGCACCCAACAAATGTAAAAGCGTCGACTTCCCCGCCCCACTACTTCCTGTGATCGCGACGACCTCTCCCGACTCGACTCGAAGATCTACCCCCCCCAACACCTTGAGTTCACGGCCGTCTCCGCCTATGAACACCTTGTGCAGTGCCTGGGCCTCCACGGCTGGGGAAACCAGACCACCCGCCAGCGTGCCTGCCAGCGCCCCTGTCAGCGCTCCAGGCTCATTCATGCCGAATCGCACGGACCGGCTGAAGCCGAGAGGCTTGCAGGGCGGGATAGATGGTGGCCAGGAAGGCGATGAGAAGACTGACGCCCACGATCATTCCGACATCGGCCGCGTGGATCGAGACCGGGAGCTTCTCGACGAAGTACACTTCCGCAGGAATCTTGATGATCTCGAAGGTGTCCAAGGCCCAGGCGACCACCAATCCGAGGACCGTACCCGCGGTTGTACCGATGACCCCGATGGAAAGACCCTGGATCATGAAGATCCGGAGAATCATCCGGTCGGTCATGCCCATGGATTTGAGAATGCCGATCTCTCGGGTGCGATCCACCACGACCATCACCAGAGTGCTCACGATGTTGAACGCGGCGACCACGACGATCAACGTGAGGATCAGATACATAGCCAGCTTCTCGAGCTCGAGGGCCGAGAAGAGGGCTCCGTTCGTCGTGCTCCAACTGATCGCCAGAAATTCGTACCCGAGAGCAGCCTGGATGGAATCCGACACCGGCCCCGCTTCGTCGGGATCGCGGACCCGCACGCCGAGCCCACCAACCCGGTCGCCGTCCAGGATGCCCAACTGCTCCTGAGCCGCCTCGATCGGCACGTAGATGTTCTTGATGTCATAGTCGTACATACCGGTCGTAAAAGTCCCCGTGACTTCGTACAGACGTATGCTGGGGGAGGGCATCCCCATCGGGTCCACGGTGAGGTTTTCGAAGGCGATCAGCGTGAGGGTGTCACCGGTAAAGGCCTGCATGCGCGCTGCGAGCCGGCTTCCCATCAGAACGGGCGGGAGCCCCGACGCCGTCGGACCGAGGTCATGGGCGCCTTCCTGGATCCGGCTCTCCATTTCCGTCACGGCGGGGCCTTCGGGATCGAGGGACACACCGTACATGTCTGCGGACTGTGAATAGGTCCCCCGCAGAGCGGTCACCGTAGTGAGGACGAAGGGCGCGACTGCCTCGACGCCCTCGATCTTGCGGACCCGGTCGGCCACCGTCTTCCAATCGTCCATCCGTATGCTGCTGCCTTGCTGAAGGACCAGCACATGGGGAGAGGACTCCAGGATCTTTCCCATGAGGTCTTCCTGCAGCCCCGACATCACACCGATCACGATCACGAGGGCGCTGACACCTACCGTAACGCCGCCCAGCGCGATCCAGGTGATGAAAGAAAAGAGGCGGCCGCCGCCCTTGGACGACAGGTAGCGCCGGGCGACGTACCACTCCAATCCTCGACTCGGCGGGTGACGCGCGGACATCAGGCGTCGCGGAGCGTGGGAAAGAGGATCACGTCGCGAATCGACGGCTGATCCGTGAGGAGCATGGTCAGCCGATCGATCCCCATGCCCAAGCCTCCGGTCGGAGGCATGCCGTATTCGAGGGCCCTCACGTAGTCTTCATCGATCGGATGTGTCTCGTCGTCACCGGCTTCCTTGAGCCTGGCCTGCTCATCGAAGCGCTGCCTCTGTTCAATGGGATCATTCAACTCCGAGAAGGCATTGGCAATTTCCTCGCCCGCCACGAAAAGCTCGAACCGCTCGGCAAGGTCGGGGTGGTCGCGATGAGGCTTCGCGAGGGGACTGAGCTCCTTGGGGTGGTCCATCACAAAGGTGGGCTGGATCAACTTCGGCTGCACCAGCTCCCCGAAAAGTTTGTCGATGAGCTTACCCCAGCCGGCCCCCTCGAGGTCAGGCACCTTCAAACGCTCGGCATGGGCTCGCAGATCGTCGGCGGAAAGTACGCTGACATCGTCTCCCAGGGCGTCGGAGAGGCTACGCAGCATGGGCACCCGCTCGTAGGGCCGGGCGAAGTTGACCTCATGGCCCTGGTAGACGATTTCGAGCGAACCCGTCGCGGACCGAACCACATGGTCCAACATACGCTCCGTCAGGTCCATCAAGCCCTGATAGTCGATGAAGGCCTGGTAGAATTCGAGCATCGTGAATTCAGGGTTATGGAGTCGATCGATCCCCTCGTTACGAAAGTCTTTGCAGATCTCGTAAACACGCCCCAGGCCCCCGACGATGAGGCGCTTGAGGTAGAGCTCGTCGGCGATCCGAAGGTAGAGGGTCCGGTCCAGAGCGTTGTGCTTGGTGAGGAACGGACGGGCCGCCGCCCCACCATACAGAGGCTGAAGGGCCGGCGTCTCAACTTCCAAGAAATCCTCACCGTCCAAAAAGCTACGGAGCTCCGAGATGATCTTGGCCCGGGTCCGGAATACCTCCCGGACTTCGGGATTAACCGCGAGATCCGCATACCGTTGCCGGTACCGGGCCTCCTTGTCCGTGAACGCACTGAACGTACTCCGTTCCCCGGTCTCCGCATCCGTCTCCGTCTTGCCACGTGGGAGCGGCCGCAAGGACTTGGAAAGTAGTGTCCAATCCTGCACTCTTACGGTGACCTCCCCCGTGCGAGTCCGAAAGAGCACTCCCTCCACGCCGATCCAATCGCCGAGGTCGAGCAGTTCGAGCGCCTCGAACGGTTCGTCCCCGAGTACGTCCTTTCGAAAGTAGATCTGGACCTGACCGGAGCGGTCCTCGATATGTGTGAACGCGCTCTTTCCGTGGGACCTGTAGCTCGTGATACGTCCAGCCACCGAAACGCGCTCCGCCTGTCCGTTCTCATCGAGCGCACCGGTCTGCTCGGCCCGATCGAAGAGCGAGACGGCTTCCACCGCGAGATGGGTCTGGTCATAGCTGTACGCATAAGGCTCGAGGCCCCGCTCGCGGATCGCCTCCAGCTTGTCGTGGCGGTGCTGCCTCACTCGGCTGAGCTCTACGGACGCGAGTCCTCCGGTCTCACTGCCCTGTGAAGCCTCGGTCAATTTCCAGCTCCCTGCCCGGCGCATTGTTTCAGGTAGGCCTCGATAAACGGATCGAGGTCACCATCCATTACCTTGTTCACGTCGCTTATCTTCAATTCGGTCCGGTGATCGTTGACCATCGTATACGGCTGAAAAACGTAGGAGCGGATCTGGTTCCCCCAGCCGATGTCCGTCTTCGTAGATTCGAGCTCCGCTTTTTCCTTCTCCTGTTCTTCCAGGGCGCGCTCGTACAGTCCGGCCTTGAGCATCTTCATGGCAGTCGCACGATTCTTGTGCTGTGACCGCTCCTGCTGGCAGGAGACGACGATTCCAGTGGGAAGATGAGTGATCCGGATCGCCGAATCCGTCTTGTTCACATGCTGCCCGCCTGCGCCGGATGCACGGAACGTATCGATCCGCAAGTCGGACTCGTCGATTTCGATTTCGATCGTGTCGTCGATCTGTGGATAGACGAACACGCTCGCGAACGACGTGTGCCGCCGTGACTGGGCGTCGAAGGGTGAAATACGCACGAGCCGGTGCACCCCCTTCTCCGCCTTGAGGTAACCGTAGGCGTCGTCCCCCGACACCTCCAGTGTCGCGCTCTTGATCCCTGCCTCCTCTCCAGGCTGCATGTCGAGCACGTTGACATTGTACCCACGGCGCTCGGCCCATCGGGTATACATGCGAGTCAGCATCTCGGCCCAGTCCTGGGACTCCAGACCGCCCGCTCCTGGGTGAACCGTAAGTAGGGCGCCCCTATGATCGTCGGATCCCTGGAGCATCGTCCGGACCTCGAGCGCCACGCTGCTGCGTTCGATCTCCTCGACCTCGGCGAACCATTCCGCCTCGAGATCATCATCCGGTTCCGCCTCCAGGAGCGCGCCCAGTTCAACGAGCTCGGAGGACTCTTCCTCCAGCCTTTTCCAAGGGTCAACCCAACCCTTCAGGCGATTCGCCTCGGCAATGACTTCGCGCGCCTTATCCTTATTGTCCCAGAATCCCGTAACAGCCATCTCCTTGTCGAGCACTTCAATACGAGCGCTCTTCCCGACGACGTCAAAGATACCCCCGAAGGTCGGAGATACGTTCGCAGACCACATTCAATCGCTGGAGTCCTTCTTTGTTCATCGTCACCGGGTCTCTTCTGGTCCAATGTGTCGTCAACGTAAGAAGGGGCCGTCCGCAAGGACGACCCCCGGGACTGCCGGAAATATAAGGCCTCTTAGTCGTCGAGGTTGAAGATGGACTGTTCTTCAGCCAGGATCGAGTTGAGGGCATCGTTGAAAAACGTGCCTTGGGCCATCACCTCGGGCTCTACCTGCTCCTGGTATTCCTTGAGGGACTTGTCTATCTCCTCACTGAAGACTTCCTGCAGCGTTCCCGCCGCGAGGGCTTCCTTGTGCTTCTCCGGGTTGTAGGCGATCAAATCTGAAACGAGGCTCCTCGCCAAGCTCTTCGCCTTATCCTCGGCGCTACGCCGGCCGAATCGGATGGCACCCGGGGCAGCTGGACTTTCGGACGTCCCTCCGCTACCGGCGGCGGGAGGCTCCTCCGCCTGGGTCGGTTCCGCCGTTACGGGCGGTACCGCGGAAACCGGTGGCGCGTCCGCCTCGACGACCTCCGCCGCAGACCCAGTCGTCTCCGCCGCAGACCCGGCTGTATCGGGGGGCTCGATCGCCATGTCTATCGCCGCGAAATCTTGGGTCTCGGCGGTGTCCCCGTTCGTCGGCTCGCCCGCCACGGCCGTGGACTCGGCCCCTTCGACCGGCGGCGGATCGACCAGGGCAGCTGCGAGCGGGTCCGATGCCTCGATTGGGCGATCGACATCGAAGATCTCGGGACAGTTGCTGCACTGCGCGCGCACTCCCTCCAGCGGGATCTTGGCCGGATCGACGGGAAACGACGTATCACACGACGGACAAGAAACCGTAAAGGTCATGGTTGTTCGACTTCTTCTTTGAAGGGCCGCCGACGGTCCACTGCGTAGACCGAGCCGGGTAGCGACTTGGTGTAGGTCTTCATTTCCGCAGCCAACTCACTCACTTGGGCCGTGTGCGTGAACGGTTGTATCTGGTTCGTGACGACGCCGATCGAAAGTGTCATCAACGGGACTCTCCTTATGCTGCCCCGGCGGTCCTTGCCCAGAAAATAACCAGCGCGCCGGTCCTCCATCGTATACTGATACGGGATGAGCTCGTCGAACAGGTAGATGATTTCATCGCAACATCTTTCAAGATATTTAATGTTGACGATGAAAATAAAGTCGTCTCCCCCGATATGGCCCACGAATCCATCCGGAGCAAGCCCGCGGACCACATCCCGAAGGATCCGCGACAGCAGCAAAATCACATGATCTCCGTGGTTATACCCGTACCTGTCGTTGAACTCCTTGAAGTTGTCGAGATCCGCATAACATACGGCGAATTCCTCCTTTCGATCGAGCCTATAACCGATATTCCGCTCGATCTGGACGGTTCCCGGAAGCCGAGTCGTGGGATGCACGGAGACATCCCGTCCGGCGCGCCGTACGACGAGCTCAAGCCGTAGATCCTGTTCCCGTTGGGGTTGGGTTTCGGAGACGACTTCGTCAGCTCCGGCCTCGAGCCACTTGGAAATCAGGTCCGTTTGGTCGGCTAAAACGAGTACCACGATCGGTACCACGGCGGTGAAGGGATCCTTCTTCAGTTCGGAGCAGAGGGCGAACGCCTCTTCTGTATCGCTCGCACCCTCCAACACCAGGCACGACGGGAACGCACGGTTTACGATGGCGTGGACTTCCTCGAGTTCATCCGCGGTCTCGAGGTGAAGGTCATGTCGAGCGCAAAAACGGGAAAGCAGATCCGACCACTTTCCAGGCCACGAGCCCTTGTACACGATCGGCCGTGCGGACATGCCACCTTGCGATTAGGGAGATGGAGTTGCGAGCCTAGTCGTGAGACTTCTCAGCCCTTTTTCGACTTCGACTTTCTCGACGTTTTCGCCGAGTCTACAATGACGAAGTCGATAAAAAGTTCCTCCTTGTCGACGCGGGCCACCCGTATTCTCAGGTGATCCCCAAGTCGGAAGGTACGGTGGGACCGCTCTCCGACCAATAGGTAGCGGTCCTGGCGAAAGATGTAGTAGTCGTCGCGCATGCTGTTCACGTGAACCAATCCCTCCACGAATATCTCGTCGAGGAGAACGAAAATCCCGAACGAAGTGACACCGGAAACCGTGCCAAAAAATTCGTCTCCGAGATGCCGCTCCATGTATTCGACCTTTTTCAGGTCCACGCTTTCTCTCTCGGCCGCCTCAGCGACTCTTTCGCGTACACTGCAACGTTCGGCTTTTTCTTTGAGACCCTGCCCCGCCCAGTTTTCCGGAACAGCGCGACCCTCGACGAGCGTGTGCATGAGAACTCGGTGTAGCCAAAGATCCGGATACCGCCGAATTGGCGAGGTAAAATGTGTGTATCCGTCCGACGCGAGTCCGTAGTGGCCGCGGTTCTGGACATCGTACCGGGCACGACTCATGGACCGAAGGATCACCGTCGAGACGAGCTTTTCTTCTGGCCGCCCCTCGACCTGCTTGAGCACTCGTTGTAGGTCTTTCTGCGAAATTTTCCCCTTGGGGACGCGATAGCTGAGGCGGCCCAGCAAGGCGCGCAGGTCTCGCATCTTGTCGGTTGGAGGGGGCTCATGCACTCGGTAGAGGATGGGCAACCGTTTTGCTGCGGCCTCCCGTGCCGCGATCTCGTTGGCGAGCAGCATGAAGGCCTCGACCAGGCGGTGGCTCTCCAGCCTCTCAACCTGACGGATCGAGACCGGCTCCCCCTTTTCACCCAGTACTACACGGCCCTCCGGAAGGTCGAAGTCCAGTGAGCCTCGATCCATCCGTTTCTCGCGCAGGATCTCAGCTAGGGCGGCCAAGGAGTGAAGGGCCTCATCCGTCTCTGGATCGATCGATTTATGGTTGTCCAGGACGGCCTGAGCCTCTTCGTAACTCAGCTTCTGCCGGCTTCGGATCTCTGTACGCTCGAACCGAGCCTCCCGGATGCAGCCCGCCGAGTCCACCACGGCGAAGACCGACACGGCGAACCGATCTGTGTCGGGGAGCAAAGAGCAGGCGTCGGTTGATAGCTCGTGGGGGAGCATGGGGATGACCCGGTCCACGAGGTAGACGCTCGTGCCCCGCTTGAAGGCCTCCAGGTCCACCTCATCCCCCGGGCGGACGAAGTGGGAAACGTCGGCGATATGAATGCCGACCTCCCAGGACTCGCCTCCCAGAGACCGGACCGAAAGTGCGTCATCGTGGTCCTTGGCGTCCGCCGGGTCGATCGTAAATACGTGGAGATCCCGCCGATCTGTACGATGCTCTCCAGGGTCCTTCCTCCGGTGGGCCACAGCGTTTCGTGCCGCCGAAACGACGCGGTCGGGAAAAGCCAACGGCAACCCGTGGTCGTGGATCACAGACAGGATATCGACACCGGGATCACTCGATTTCCCCAACACCGTCTCGATGCGGCCCATCGGCCCCATCTTGCCACTACCGAACGTCGTGATGCGGGCGACTACGACATCACCCTCCGAAGCCGTCGCCTCGTCCCCTCGAGCCACCAGGATCTCGCGGGATACTCGACGATTCCGTGGGTGAACGACCCCAAAGGAGCCGGACCGGCGAAAGGTGCCCACTACGGTTTCGTGCGCACGGTCCAGAACCTTGATCACTCGGCCTACGGGGCTGCGCCCGCGCGGGTGCCCTTCCACACGGACAACCACCTGGTCGCCGTCCATCGCAGAATCCAGGGAGAGGCCGGGCACAAAGACGTCCTGCCCACCCTTGTCAGGCGCAACGAAGCCGTCGCCCTTTTGTGTAACGGCGACGCGGCCCACGACGAGGTTGACCTTTTCGGGAACGGCGAAACGTTGCCCTTTCACACGGTAGAGACGCCCCCGCTCGAGCATATCGCGAAGGACGAGCCTGAAATCCCGAAAATTCCGCGGCGCCACATCAAGCCCTTTCGCGATTTCCTTCGCCTTCATTGGGCCCCGACGGGAATGCCGGAGATAGTCGAGCACCGAGTCTTCCGACGGAACCTTCATCTTCCCAGCCACGTCAATACCTCACCGGCGTCACTGCCCCACCTGGCGTCAATGTTTCACCTGGAGGACGAGCCCGAGCCATTTCCTATCAACCGCGGGTACCAAGCGTATCTGGACCTCGGTCTGATTCCCGCCCGAGCCCTGTATCCGCGCGGTCACGAAGGCGTCGACGCCACTCAGAAGGTGGTTGGCAATGATGACACCTAGAAATTGGGATGCGCGCCTGAAGGATCCGTCGCTCGAGTCGATCAGGTCCATATAGTCGGTCCAAGCCGCCGATTGCCCGGCCCAGGACCATTCGAACTGCTGGTCGTAGGCGCGGGTCCGGTAGGCCGCCAACGCGGCCTCGTATTCCGGGTCACCGGGAGCGGGATTCTGGCCGGGGGGAAAATGGATCTCGGTGACCAAGGTCCACGTCCGCCCGTTGAAGGTGGACGGGTCCATCTCGGGCTGGATGCCTGGCGCAGCGGGATCCGTGTCGAATGCACCGGAGGCGAGGAATTTTTCCATCGTTTCGTAGTAGGAAAAGTCTCCGTCGACCCTGGGACCGTTGAACGAACGCGCAACCTCCCAGGCGAGATCCTGGTATTGGCCTCTCTCATCCGTCGCGGACCACCGTGAGCGGCCAAACGCGAGCCAGGCCGCACCTTCGACCGCCAGATAGGCAAGCCAACGACCTTTGCCCAGCTTGCGCTGTCCGAGCCCGGGAAGGATCGCGGAGTAAAGGAACGCCCGGCCGGGGCTCACCACAGGCAGCTCCTCTGCATCCTGGTGGCCAGCTACCAAGGGGCATGGAGTCTGTGCCGGGAGCACCTGAAAAAGCGGCTCGGCCGGCGCCCTGCACGTAGCGAGCACCTGGGCGGACACACCTCCAGCACCCCATCCCAGTACCGAGCCCAGAGCGAACACGCTCGCCCGGAATAGACCTCGCGGAACCAGTACCCCGATGTACCGCTTCAACAACCTTCTAGAAACGGATGCCAAAGGACACGTACACCGGTTCCGTACCTTCCACAATGGAAGACGCGAAACTCCTTGCCAGAGCGAGCTCGAAACTCTCGTATCTTAATCCGAGGCCGAAGGCGATTTCGGCAGTCTGGTTGATTTCCCCGCTGGCGCGACTGGCCCGAAGGAAGACCACGTCGGTGCTTCCGGCCACCAGCTCGGTTCCCACGTAGAACGAAGAAGATTCCCCCGGCCGCCTCCAGCGATCCTCGACCTCGACCCGTATCCATAGAGACAGATCCACCGGAGTCGAGAAGTGGTGGAGAACCTCGTAGGCGGCCGAAAGCCTTACTCTCGTGGGGAGCGGGTCGGCTTGGGCAGCGTTGACGACCTGAAACTTCGGCCCAAAGTGCGCCAGCATGGCGCCGAATCGGAGGGGTACATCCGCCAGCGGCTCGGACTGGAAGCCGACGTCCCCGGCCCAACCGCTGGCCTGGACGCCGGAGTCGTCGCATTGCCCACGACAGGTGAGATTGAACCGCACGATCTTCATGTTGAGCCCAACGTCGAGCCAGCTGGCCAGGGGTGTAGCAACGGAGACGATACCGACATGACTCCGGATGCTGATCGTACCACGGACATTCCCCTGGTCGTCTACGAGAGCCTGTTCACCCCCATCGAGCAGATGGTACGAGAGACCCAAGACACCCAGCGGCTGCCGCGAAATCAACCACGATAACGCCGTCGACTTGCCAGCGAGCGGGTTTCCTACCATGACCACGAGCTCGGTCTGGGCTAACGTCGAAAGTCCGGCCGGATTCCAGAACGCTGACTCCGGGCTCCTGACCGCGGTCATGGCGCGCCCCAGGGATACACCCTCGGCTCCCACGGGTAACAGCAGAAAAAGCGCTCCTTCGGAAGGGGGGGGCTCAGAAGCAGCGCTCTGACCGAAAAGGTGGATCGGCAGAAGCAGTGCCAGCAGGATGACGCAAGTAATTCGCGAGTTTCTAATCATTCCCGGCGTATCCCATGGGCACTCGAAAACCGAACCGACCGAGGTCCTTTACCCTCCGCCGCCATTTTGGGCGTAACTTGACTCGGAGCTCGAGGTACACCCGTCGTCCGATGAACTCCTCGATTTTCTTACGAGACGATCGACCCAACTCACGGATGGCCGCCCCCTTATCTCCAACCAGGATTCCCTTCTGGGAGTTCCTTTCCACGAAAAGATCGGCCTTGATATAGACGGGGTCCTCATCCTCACGAAACTCGTCGACCGCAGCGAAGACCGAGTACGGCACCTCCTCGCGGAACTGTTCGAAGACGGTCTCCCGGATGAACTCTCCCACGAAAAATCGGACCGGAGCGGCCGCGATGTCATCCGGTGGATAGAGGAAGGGCCCTTCGGGGAGCGCCTCTACAATCTCCGACCACAACGCCTCCACTCCCTCACCGTGAAGGGCCGAGACCCCGAGTGCGTCACCCTGGAGCTCGGAACGGGCCCAGTGGGAAATTTCGGCGATCTCGTCCGGCCTGGCCTCATCGATCTTGTTGATCACAACAATCAAGGGAGCAGCCGACAGTGAGAGCGCCTCGCCTATGGCCTTCTTTTCAGCCTCGCGGAGCGGATCGGTGGCGTCCACCAGAAGCAGGATGACGTCTCCTTCCCGCACCGCGTCCAAGGCCTCTTCGAGCATGGAATGCTGAAAGAGATCCTTGGCCAGGAGAAGGCCTGGTGTGTCGAGGAAAATAGCCTGAGTGCGATCCGTAGTGCGGATACCCGTAACACGTTGCCACGTGGTCTGAGCCTTGGCCGTGACGATGCTGAGTTTCTGTCCGATCAAGCGATTCATGAGTGTGGATTTGCCCGAGTTGGGACGGCCAAGGAGCGTCACATAACCGGTGCGGGTCGGTGTGTTCGGGGCTGGAACGGGAGAATCGGAAGGCTCGGAAGTCATGGGAGAAAGATCACACTGCCGGGGAGTTCGGGGAAATCGCGCCGGGACGGCACGGCTGCCACCCCTTAAGATGCGGTTTGGTGGGAGAGGGGCTCACGGCCCCGCTCCGGCCAGCGCTTCGCTCCACCGCCTCCGGCGGCAGACTGTCCTATGCGGGACCGTGAGCCCCTCTTCACGTCGGCCTGTTGGGGGAGGCACGGACAGCGGGATGCCAGCTTCTCAGGGGGGGCGAGCCTCATGCTTATCAGGCGCCTGAGTAGGGGACGGAATCAAGGCAGGATGACGGAAAACCGTAGATGGATCGCGCGATTTGCCGTCTTCGCGATTCTTCGATGCCGTGATCTGCCGGGTTCAATCGACAGGACAACCAATAGGACACGCGTCCGAGAACCGGCATGGATTGTCGGCCCCTAGATCCACCGGCCTGCTTGTTCCGGATTCCACCCTTGACCGCCTGGGTGTAAAGCCGGATTGGGGGACCCCGGTTTTCACAGTTTTCGAGGCAGAACAAGGGAATCGTACACTATTCCCGAGTACGATTTTCGATCCATACACGGGGTTAGTGGACGCAAACGT
>Ga0114950_10001198_pt1 | contig 19352 bp, 15 predicted proteins | sample N075metaG_FD_83503 | JGI IMG/M metagenome (GOLD analysis project Ga0114950, IMG submission 83503) | Deep subsurface microbial communities from Kermadec Trench to uncover new lineages of life (NeLLi) - N075 metaG | ecosystem: Environmental > Aquatic > Marine > Ocean trench > Sediment | place... | reverse complement strand
TGGCACCAAGGGTCGCCCTGAACTCGTCTCGCCGTCCAACGTCCGTGAACTCGATCGCTTTCGCAGCGTCGATTGCCTCAACCATGGATACAGGAATACCGACCGCCCTGAGTTCGTCAACGAACTCAGTAAGCGTCGATATCACTCTCCGGCCGCTCCGCTACTGACATTCAGTCCGAGCTCCTTGGCGGTTTTGTCGATATCGGTCTGATGTTTCAGGAGCACGTTGAGCGTCGCGGCCGTTGTTTCGTCTCCCAGTTCGTCGATTCCCAGCAACAGCAGGGTTCGGGCCCAGTCGATGGTCTCTGACACGGATGGTGTCTTTCGCATTGGCAGCTCCCGAATCGATGCCACGGTGCGAGCAATCTTGTCCGCGAATTGCTCAGGCAACTCAGGGACCTTCAGCAGAAGAATCTCACGTTCTCGCTCAATCGTTGGATACGGCACATGCAGGTAGAGGCATCGCCGTTTGAGTGCTTCCGAAAGCTCTCTCGTGTTGTTCGACGTGAGTACAACAAGTGGCTGGGTCACAGCCTCAATTGTCCCAAGCTCAGGAATCGTCACCTGGAACGAGTCCAGTACCTCAAGCAGGAGCGCCTCAGTCTCAACTTCAATGCGGTCGGCCTCATCTATGAGCAACACAACAGGTTCGCTCGAGCGGATCGCTGTGAGCAGAGGACGCTCAAGCAGGAATGCCTCCGAGAATATGTCTCCCTCAAGGTCGTCCCACTCTGCTCCCTCGTCCGACTGAAGCCTCAACAGCTGCTTGTGATAGTCCCACTCGTACAAGGCCTTCGCTTCATCCAGGCCCTCGTAACACTGGAGACGAACGAGGCGTCTGCCGGTTGCCTTCGCCATGGCAAGCGCGAGCGCGGTCTTTCCGACACCAGCGGGACCTTCGGCCAGGATTGGCTTGTCCAGCTTTGAGGCGAGAAACACGACCTGTGCTATCCGGTCGTCCGCCAAGTACCCGACCTCGCCGAGGGAGTCACGGACATCAGTGGGCGTGCTCCAGTTGTATGTCATGCCGGAATGTTAGGGAAGTGCAGTTGTCGACGGTTCCGTCAACAAAATACGCTGCAGATAGTGGCGCGCGGCTCTACAACACGACGAGATCGTCGCGGTGGATGACCTCGCCGCCAATGACATCACTGTGGCTGCCCGCAGCCTCCCTCAGGACATCGGCGGAGAGACGTGTAATGCCCTTTGCAACCAATATATGACCTGCGCCGAACACTTCCACAGCGTCACCGGCCACGAAGTCGCCTTCGACCTTGGAAACGCCGACGGCAAGCAGCGAGCCTCCGCCGCCACGAATTGCACCGACAGCGCCCGCGTCAATCGTTATCTCACCTCGCGCCGCAACGCCAAAGGCGATCCAAAGTTTACGGGCCGGAAGTGGTTGCCGCCGCGGGCCTATCCATGTGCCAACGGTGTTGCCTGCAACCGCTTCCGCGACAAGATCAGGCATGCCAGCTTCAACAATGACCGTCGGAATGCCCGAAAACGCTGCCATGCGAGCTGCCGCGATCTTGGTTGTGACGCCCCCCGACCCAAAAGTCCCTGTCGCCGTTGTTCGCTCGATCCGATCAAGCACGCTATCGGAATGCTCCACCGCGGAGAGCAGCTTGGCATCGGGCATCGTGCTCGGGTCTTCGGAGAAGAGACCCTCCGTGTCCGTAAGGATTACCAACATTCCCGCGCCCACGAGATGGGCTGTCAGCGCCGCAAGCCGATCATTGTCGCCGAGTTTGAGTTCATCAACAACAACGGTGTCGTTCTCGTTTACAACCGGTATCACCCCGAGCGACAGCATCCGCTCCAGCGCCGCGCGCGCATTGAGGTACTGCGACCTGTTTCCGAGGACATCCTTTGTAAGCAACACTTGGGCAACTGACAGGCCACTGTCGGCAAAGTGGCCCGCGTAGCTCTGGACAAGTTTTGTTTGACCAATGGCAGCTGCGACCTGTAGACCGGCCACATCCGTGGGTCGTTCCGACAGGCCGAGGGTTGGAAGCCCGGCAGCTATAGAACCAGACGTCACAAGTACTGGCGGATGGCCACTGTTCGCCAAATCGACAATCTGGCGAACAACTCGCCGCACCGCTTCTTCGTCGAGACCACCAGAAGGAGCGGTGATGCTTGAGGAACCGACCTTCACAACAACGGGTCTGCCCTCGGCCACTGGCTTCCTCATGCGTCGTCCTCGGTCGGTTCAAAGGTCTCGAAAACGTTGTTGTGCTCAGAGGGAGGGTCGAATGTGAAGACAATGCCTCCGATTTCTACATCGTCGCCCGGTTCGGCACCCACCTCCTCAAGCGCTTTTGCAATTCCGCTTGTGACGAGGCGCTCGGCAACAAAGTCCGCTGCGTCAGGGTCCGTGAGATCGGACAGGTTCACCGCTCTCACAGCGGAGATTCCCTCCACGAGCCAACGCCCACGCGACCGGTGAACTGTGAATTCGTCGTTCAGCGGACGATGGAGAATGTACCCCTCGCGTTTTGGTGTTTCACGTTCGACAGTGCCAACGACATCAGCAATGTGGAACATCAATGCGTCGATCCCTTCTCCGGTCAGTGCCGAAAACTCATCGGCCTCAACGCCGAGATCGAGGTCTTCAAGATCCCTAGAGTCGACCGTGTCCACCTTCGACACCGCAATCACGCGGGGGCGACGTGCCAACTCGGAGTCATGTGATTCAAGCTCGTTGAGCAGAACCTCGAGCTGACGTTTTGGCGAATCGTCCTGGAGACTCGACGGGTCGAGCAGGATTACAAGAGCCCGTGCTCGCTCGGTGTGCCTGAGAAAGTCGTGACCAAGACCCTTACCGTCCGCCGCTCCTTCGATGAGGCCAGGGATGTCAGCAAGTACCAGCTCACGCTCGCCAACGGTGACAACACCAAGGTTCGGTGTAAGCGTCGTGAACGGGTAGTCGGCAATCTTGGGCTTCGCCGCCGACACCCGCGCAATGAGCGTCGACTTGCCTGCATTCGGGTAACCAATGAGCGCTGCGTCGGCAAGTAGCTTCATCTCGAGAACGAGATCTGTCTCCTCCCCGTACTCCCCCTGTTCCGAGAATGTTGGGGCCTTCCGCTTCTGTGTGACAAACGCTGCGTTGCCCCTGCCACCCTTCCCTCCGCGCGCAACAAGAACTTCCTGACCGTCCTCAACGAGGTCAGCAACAGTGACGCCGTCCGGGTCGCGGACGGTCGTGCCGAGTGGGACAGGTAGGAACATCCGGTCACCACGTTTTCCGTGGCGAAAATCGCCCTCGCCATGTGTCCCACTTGGAGCTTTCCAAATCGGATGGCGCTCGTAGCGCAGCAGCGTCGGCACAGAGTTGTCGGCAATGAGATATACGTCTCCGCCGGGACCGCCAGATCCACCGTTGGGTTTTCCCTTCGGCAGACCCTTTCGTCTCAGGAAGGAAGCCACTCCAGCGCCGCCGTCCCCTGCCCGAACCTTGATGGAGACGCGATCAATGAACATGCTGAAACGATAAAGGAGTCAGGAGCGACTCTGCCGTACGTGACAACCGAGCGAAGGGCTCAGCTCGATTCGTCGACAAGCACGCTCACCTGGCGGCGTCCGCGGCGAGTGCCATACTTGACCGTGCCAGGAAGCAGAGCGAAAAGCGTGTCGTCTCCGCCTCGGCCGACGTTGTCGCCTGGATGAATACGAGTGCCACGCTGGCGGACAATGATTGCTCCGGCATTGATTACCTGTCCGTCGAAGACCTTGGGACCAAGTCGTTTCGCCGCGGAGTCGCGACCGTTTCGTGAGGAACCGCTTGCTTTCGTTTTCGACATGACTACGCCTCCTTGTCACCGGAGTCGGTCGACGCTTTCGCGGCCTTCTTTTTCGGTGAAGCGGTCCTGATCGTCAAGACCTTGATTGTGGTGTACTTCTGCCTGTGACCCATCCGGCGTCGATACCCCGTCTTGTTCTTGTACTTGAAGATGTCGAGTTTGGGACCATGGGAGTCACCAACCACTTCAGCCGTGACCGTCGCCTTTTTCAGTTTGGCAGAATCCGAGACAATGCTGCCATCGTCAGCAACGATTAGCAGCGGCGTAAAGGACACCTCGTCGGTCTCCTTGATGCGTTCGATCGAGATCACATCGCCTTCGTGAACTTTTGTCTGCTTTCCGCCTGCGCGGATAATCGCGTACATGATTGGTCAATAGTCTTTCAGTGGAGTTTCAATGGGTACGAGAACCCCATCGGGAACTTCGCAGAAGTGTATCAGTCTCCAGCGCACAGTTCTCAGTTTCGGAGGAAGGGGGCCTCCAATAACTGATGTCTGGTACCGAATCTGCACAGGGTCGAGACCGCTCAGCGGGGTGCCATGAGCTCCGGGGCTCGGAATCGTCCTGAGGTAGGCGCCCACCGGTCCGCAGTTTTGTGCGTTTCTTACACGGATTTGGACAGGAAGCGTCCTTCGCTCCCCTCTCTGACCTGCGTCAGCCGGAGGCGAACTCGTCCCGCGGAGAGAGAAAGATCAGAAGCGGAACTCGTTTGCTGGCACGGGGTGTAGCGCGTCATGGTGCCGATCCTGGGTTACTCCGCATCTTGAGTCTTCCGATGTTCTGCTGACTAGAGACCAGGTACCAGAAACCGGAGACTTCGGCCGCCCTCAGCTCTCCTCGGTCGCGCCTGCGTCGTGGGCCGGAACACCTGTCGCTGCGGCTTCTTCATGCAACAGGACTCCCCTGCCACCGCAAACCTCGCATGTCTCGGAGAATGACTCGAGAAGACCGGCAGACACGTTCTTCCTTGTCATTTCGACCAGGCCAAGGTGCGAGACATCGAACACCTGTGTTCGGGTCTTGTCCTTGGCTAGGTGCTCCTTGAGCCGTCGAATCACTGCTTCTTGATGTTTTGTTGACTCCATGTCAATGAAGTCGATCACAATGATTCCGCCGATGTCACGGAGTCTGAGCTGACGGGCAATCTCCTCGGCCGACTCCAGGTTGTTCTGGAGAACGGTCTCTTCAAGGTTTGACGACCCGACGAAGCGACCGGTATTCACGTCCACAACAGTGAGCGCCTCTGTACGGTCGATGACCAGATGCCCGCCGGATGGAAGCCACACGCGCCGATCGAGCGCTTTGCGAAGCTGGTCCTCAACGTGGTACCGCTCGAACAGAGCAAGGTCGTCCGTGTACAACGTCACCTTCTCAACCAAGTCGGCCTCTGTCCCCGCGAGGTACTCGAGCACTTGTTTGTGGATCTCCACATTCTCGATGAGCAACCCGCGGAAATCACGGGTGAAATGCTCCCGAATGACTCGAATGACGAGTGGTGGCTCCTGGTACAACACGGCTGGAGCTGATACGTCCTTGCGTCTTGCGTCGATGTCATCCCATATTGCCTTTAGCCTGTCGATGTCACCCTTGAGGTCCTCCTCCGTTGCACCTTCCGCTGCGGTACGAACGATGATCCCTGTGCCCTTTGGTCGAAGTTCGCCGATGACTTCACGTAATCTGCGTCGTTCGTCATCCGGAAGCCTGCGAGAAATTCCGCGGACGTCCTCGCTCGGAGCAAGCACCAGATACCGTCCAGCAAGGCTTATCTGATTCGTGAGGCGAGCACCCTTGTGACCCATGGCATCCTTGACAACTTGCACCAGAACGGTCGAGCCCGTATGAAGCGCGTTCTCTATGCGTCGCGGCTTGCCACCGAGGCCGTGATCTGACCAGTTGAGGTCTCCAGCGTACAAGACGCCATTCTTGCCCTCGCCGAAGTCAACGAACGCCGCTTCCATTCCTGGAAGGACGTTGCGAACGTTGCCGACGTAGACGTTGCCGACGATTGACTGAGTACCCGACTTTGCCACATAATGCTCGACAAGTACAGGCCCCTCGAGGACGACAATTTGTGTCTGTGTCGGGGTCTCGCGTACGAGCATCTGCTTGCGCGCTGTCTCGGGCGGCTCGATGATTTCCATCGGTGGGCGCCGTCTCGAGGGAGCGGGCCGCCCGCCGGTTCTCGGCTTGCGTTTGGACTGGGATTGCTTACGAGACTTCTGCTTTGTGGCAGTTCCTGTGGATGCTCTCTGTTCAGTCGGCGTGAACTTGCGGATGACAACTTCTTTGCCATCGACGACTCGGACCTGACGGTCCTCTGCGGCGTCCCCTCTGCGAATGATTGTGGCGGTCTTCTTTGTGAAGATACCCATGCGTCAACTCCTTCGAGTTCCCGATTGACCGGGAGCGTGGTCGGTCCAATCCAGAACACACTCTGCTCGGTCGATGTACGCGCGTGCGCGTTTCGAGGCGATTCGCAAGAGTTTGGGAGCCAGCGCAGTGATGAGACACTTCGTACTGTCGGAAGTGTCCGGTTCGCGAGTCGGTTTGTCGATTCATCAACAACGCTACGAGCGATTGGGCGCTGGCCATACCCATCCTGGGTCGGAAAACTTACTGCCGCGGATGCGGCGTGATGGCGTAAGGGTAACGACCTAACGCAGCAAGTACGACCATTACCTGAGTGATCTGTCGCTGAGATGGTGTCTGGGTGTCTCCGTGGCATGGGAATCATCTGGCAAGGACGCACAACAAAGGCGCAGTCTGGACTGCATCTAGGCAGAGAGCGACACCAGCTGCGTCGCGGACCGGAAAGACACGGCAGTCAATTCTGCGAAGGACCACTTGCAAGCGGAAGTTCTGGCTGTGACACCTCTGTCGGGTCGAAACACCGCCGACAGCGAGCCTCATAGGAGTCCGTGGCCCCGAGAACAACAAGCTCCTCGGATTGGACAACACGCTGGGTGAAGAGCCCCGGACCGCCGCAGCGATGGCAGACCGCGAGAGATTTCGTCACATACTCAGCCCTCAGAATCAGAGAAGGCATCGGTTCGAAGGGGCGGCCGAGATAGTCAAGGTCGAGTCCGGCAATGATGATGTTCTTCCCAGCGCCAGCAAGCAGCTCTGCAACATCAACCAGACCTTGATCGAAGAATTGCCCTTCATCGATTCCGACAATTACGGTGCGGTCCTCAACCGCCCGCAGCAACTCGTCGGAGTCTGCCACCGGTGTTGCGGCAGTCGAATGTCGAGAATGGGAGACCACCTCAGAGACAGAGAACCGCGTGTCGAGGGACGGTTTGAAGGTTTGTGTCGGGACACGTGCGAGGTGGTATCTCGTGACCCTTCGAATCAATTCCTCACTCTTGCCCGAGAACATCGGCCCGACAATGACCTCAATCCAGCCCTGATCTGCTCTTCGTTGCATGAGTAGTGAGCGTATCAGGTATCTGCCGGATGGATTCGGCAGAGCACGGCGATCGGGGGTGGCCTTTCAGTCGCTCCCGACGGGCGAGTTTCGTCGAATCCAAGCCGAGTGGGCGAGTCCGAGCGCTGCGCTGAGAGCGACAAACACGGTGCCTCCGGCGGACATGAATGGGAGAGGCAACCCTGTGACCGGCATGATGCGAATGGTCATACCGATGTTGACAAATACGTGAAATCCAATCATGGCTGCGATGCCACTCGTGACAAGGAAGGCGAACCGGCTCCGAGCTCTGCTGGCAATCATGAGTAATCGGAACAGCATAAGCCCGAAGAGCCCAATGACAATCACGCTGCCAATGAAGCCGAACTGTTCGCCGACAGCGGTAAAGATGAAGTCGCTTGACTGCACCGGAACGAACTGAAGGTTGGTCTGTGTACCCTCGAACAGTCCCTTGCCGAACAGACCGCCGGATCCGATCGCAATCTCGGACTGCACCTGGTTGTAGACGACGTCAAGGGACTGGGACTCTGCGTCAAGGAACGCGGTCAGGCGAGTCACCTGATAGTCCTCGATCACGTCGAGTTGGAATACACCGACGGTCGCAATGACAGTTGCCACAAACAGGAAACCAAGCTGGCGCATCGTTGCGCCGCCAACGAAGAGCATCGCAAGTGTCACGAACGCAAATACAAGGCTGGTACCGAGGTCCGGTTGGAAGAATATCAGTGCTATCGGTACACCAACAACCGCAATTACGCGAGCAACAACGTGCCACTTGAGCGGTGTCGAGGCAGCTGACAACACCGATGCAATCATCAGAATGACAGCGATCTTCGCGAATTCGGAGGGCTGGAACTGGATTCGTCCAAGGTCGATCCACCGTTGCGCGATGCCGTCACTCTCACCGAGCGGGAACACAAGGACGAGAAGGAATACGGCCCCGATGTAGATCGGTCCTGTGAAGCCTTTCAATTCGACAAGGTTGATCGTCGATGCCACCGCAAACACAATAAAGCCCAACACAACCCAGATGGCCTGCGAGCGCAGTTCAGCAGCCGGGTCAAGACCTCTCGCCTCCAACCTCGGCGCGGTTGCTGAGTAGACCATGAGAAGCCCGATGGCTGAAATCACGAGGTACGTCAGCACGAGCACAAGGTCCGGCTTCAGGGGTTCATCAATCATCCTCACCGAGGAGGGCCGCTGGCGCAGGTGCGAGACCATCAGTCTGCCGCCAGGCCTGGGGCGAGCACGGTCACGCTCTCAGGACCGTTGAGCAGGAACTGGAGCACCTGACGGGCCACCGGCGCAGCCACCTCACCGCCGAATCCGCCTCGTTCGATGATGACAGACACAACCCACTTTGGACGGTTGATCGGCGCAACACCAACGAACAACGCGTCGTCGACCTGTCTGAAGCGTTCGTCGTTCTTGATGATCTCACCGGTGCCTGTCTTACCGCCAACCAGTTCAACGTTCGGTCCGAAGTTCTTGAAAGCCCGCGTGCGGTACCACGCTCCTGATTGTTGACGACTTGTTGGAGATCCTGGAGTAGGAGTCGCACGGTGCGCTCATCGAGGTTGACTCTTGAAACGATCGCGCGTGGGTTGGTTTCAACAACGTTGCCCTCTGAGTCAATAACCTGTGAGACAACGCGCGGTTTCCAGACCGTTCCACCGTTGACCATCGCAGCGAATCCATTCGCGAGCTGGAGAGGCGTCACGAGGACGGCGCCCTGACCGACGGCAATGTCCATAAGGTCACCGCCGACCCATCCACCATCCGGTCTTACTCGCCCTGTGCCTTTCCGCTGTTCATCCTTGAACCACGTGCTGTCGGGGATGAGACCGCTTCTCTCGAACGGAAGGTCGATTCCTGTGCTGGTGCCAAACCCGAAACTTCTCGCCCACGACTGGAGCAGGTTCTCCTTGTCAATTCCAGAGTCGTCGAAGCGCTCGTGCCAGAGACGAAGGGCGAGATCCCAGAAGTAGAGGTCGCAGCTGGCTTCGAGCGCCCCATGCAGATCAAGAACTCCAAGACTTCCCGGCCATTTCCAGTCTCGTTTCGTCTGAAACGTTCCATCGTTGAGCGGGAACCTGAACTCTCCACCGCAGAAGTAACCATCGGTGTCCGACAGCAGCGGAAGCTGTTGCACCTCCTCTGAGTCATCTTCAGCAACGTCGATGACCTTGTCGCCGCTTCCTCTATCAATGGGGTAGTAACTCTCCTCGAGCGCAAGCACGTACGGCACAACTTTGAATGTTGACGCCGGCGCGTACTGCCCTTGGACAGCGAAGTTCTGGAATGCCGAGACGGTACTCAAGGTCGCCCATTGGTCGTCGCTCAGACCGTCGACAAACACCGTTGGGTCGTATGTGGGGAATGAGGACATCGCAAGCACAGATCCATCGTTCGGATCGATGACAACCCCCGTAGCACGCACTGGACACCATCTGTCCTTGTGCAACAGAATGATTTCGTCCTCCGACACGTGAAGCTCCTGAAGCACTTCGCGAGCCTCGTCAACCCACCCATTACGCTTGACGTTTGATCGTTCTCCTGACAGCGATATGGTGGCAACAAAGTCGTCACCTTCAGCCCGCGCCGATTCGAAGCGCACTACCCGCTGTTGCACACCGCTGAGAATACCGGTGCCCTCGATCGGAATCGAGACGCGTTGTACAGGTACACACACGCCATTCGAGTCGATGGGCAACAGCGGCGAGAGCGGGCCGAGGACCTTTGCTACATCAACCGTCACAGGGCCAACGTCGGGTTCGACGTCATTGTCATCAACGCCAAGATCCGAGGTTTGTTCCTCTAACTCCTCGGCAAGTATTTCGAGGGCTTCGGCGCGAGCCTCAACCAATGCATCCTCGATCCGCTGTGTCCTCGTGGTTTCGGACAGCTCGACGTCACGTTCTTCCATCTCGAGACTTCTCGCCTGGATCAGACCGTCTCTCAAGGAGTCCTGGAGTTGAGCCTGCAACTTCGAGTCGATCGTTAATACGAGGCTATTACCTGATGTCGGAGGTGCCTCAGCGGAGAGCGAAAGTACCTTGCGTCTGGCATCGACCTGGTATTGGATAATTCCTTCAGCGCCCTGAAGTACTACGTCATAACTTCGCTCGACGCCGGCTCGCCCAACGAAGTCGTTTGGTTTCACATCATCTCGAAGCAGGTCCTCCTCATTCGGTCGCCCGATGTATCCAAGGACATGGGCAGCAAGGTCGCCGAGTGGATAAGTTCGAACTGGCTGGGGAATCACGGCAACACCGGGAAAGTCGTCCCGATGCTCAAGAATGAAGGTCGCCTGTGAGCTGGAGATGTCCGTTGCTATGCGCACCTGGGCGCCGCGGTTTGATCCCGAAAGCTGCTCAACAATGTCTGATGCACTCTCATCGAGGAACGCAGCGAGATTTTCGGCCAACGCAGGTATGTCGTCCTCGTCGATCAAAGCCAGGTCGACGACGATTGCAAGAGCCGACCGAGTGCCAGCAAGTTTGACTCCGTCTGCTGAGATGATGTCTCCTCGGGGAGCTGGCGTGTTGACGACCTTGACCTGCTGATCCGCCGCTCGTTCTTCATACGCGTTCGCATTGGTGACCTGCATCGACCAGAGGCGCAGACCGAGGACACTGAGCAGCACAGCGAAAAATACGCCGACGACGCCGAGGCGACTTGGGTTGGTCATACGGCCAACCTGCTTGTTGTGCGATTGAATATCTTGCTGAGTATCCAGAACACAGGAACGGCAAGAAGAACGTTCCACACCGCGGGCATAACCACGTTTCCGAGCACACGCGGCTCGGAAATCGTGTCATGCCCGAACAACGTGGCGAGCAAAACATAGAGGAACTGTCCAAATACTGTCGCGCCGAAGACAACAAATATCAACATGAGGGGTCTGTCAACCACTGTCTGCTTAAGCCTTCCAGCGATGTATGCGACAGCAGTGAGGGTCATCGCCCAAAGTCCAAGTGTGGAACTTCCCATGAGGTCGACCAGGATGCCCGCCGTGAATCCGACGAGGAGCAGATACTCGGGCTCCAGGTACACAGAGAGTGCGACAATAACGAGCGTGACCAGCGCTGGTGCAAAACCAAGTGGCTGGATTCTCCCCTGAGCGAATACCGTCGTCTGAATGACGATGGCAGCGACGACTACAACCACTGCCAGTGCAACACGGGATCGGCTCATCCGCTTCCCTCAGTCGTCGACGTCGTTTCAGGTACGACGGTCGTCTGGGGTGTCGCGTCTTCGTCCTGCAATTGGGCGTCAATCGGCGACCACCCCACAATCACCTTGACGTAGTCGAGCTGTGAGAGCCGAACGGCGGGATTGACACCCGTACGCAGCACGAAACCGACCTCTGCCTTCGCTGACGCTTCGATTGTCCCAACTGCAATTCCCGGTGGAAAACGAGAACCGACAGTGACCACGCGGTCCCCCACATTGACACCTTCATTCGCTCTGAACATCTCAAGTCGCAACGGGCCGTCGCCGTGACCCGTGACTATGCCTGTCTCATTCGTCCTTGAGATCCGCACGCCCACCGACACCGCTGGATCAATGATGAGGCGAATACGCGACGCCTTCGCAGATACCAGATCAACCCAGCCGACCAATCCATCCTCGTCGACAACGGCCTGGCCTGCGACGATGCCGTCCTCAGATCCTTTGTCGATAAACCGGATATTGTCAAACGTGGATGCCCCAGACCCACCAATGCGGGCCGTGACGGTTGCGAGCTCACCAGGCACGGTGAGTCCGTTGATTGCTTCAAGCTGGATGACCTGCTCCCGAAGCGATTCGCTCTCGGAGGCCGACGCCTCCAGCTCGCGAACACGCGAGGCGAGTCGTTGGTTGTCGTCTCGCAGACCGGCAATGTTGGCTATGCCATCGACGAACCCGACGACTGGCCGAGTCACGAAGTCAACACCGCTTTGCAGCGGTGTGAACAGCGACTGGGTGCCCTCACGCATTGTGTCGGCCACCCCCTCGCCCGAGGACCTGACGTCGTAGGTCGCGACGATAAAGGCAACGGCGGTCAACGTTAGGAAGATGATCGTGGCTCGGTCGATCTGGCGACCGGAGGCAGAAAACATTGCTGGTCCCGCTCGGGTTTAGTTGCGCCCGGATGACTGGAGGACGACGTGCAATATGTCGAATTCCTCAAGACAGGCACCCGAACCGAGCACGACGCTGTGCAGAGGACGATCTGGAGTGACGATGGGCATGCCCGTCTCGTGGGCGAGCCTCATGTCGAGCCCCTTGAGATACGCTCCGCCACCCGTAATTACGATTCCCCGCTCCATGACGTCAGCTGCGAGCTCCGGAGGTGTCTTGTCAAGCGTGTATTTTACGGCGTCGATAACGGACTCCACTGGCTCTTCGATTGCTTCGCGGATTTCGGCGCTCGAAAGAACGATTGTCTTGGGGAGTCCGGAGATCAGGTCCCTTCCGCGAACCTCAGCCGCTGGTTCGTCCGGATACGGCCAAGCCGACCCGATCGCCATCTTGACCTGCTCTGCTGTGCGCTCACCAAGCATCAGCGAGTATTCCTTCTTGACCCACTGAATGATTGCCTCATCAAGTTCGTCTCCGCCTATGCGGGACGACTTGGAGACAACGATGCCGCCGAGCGAGATCACGGCGACCTCTGTGGTCCCGCCTCCGATGTCGACGATCATCGAACCAGTCGGCTCGTGCACGGGGAGACCAACGCCTATCGCGGCAGCCATCGGTTCCTCGATGGTGTACGCCTTGCGGGCACCGGCGTGATAAGCGGCTTCCTCAACGGCTCTGCGTTCAACAGCAGTTATGCCAGACGGCACACAAATGACGATGCGCGGCCGAGCCGCGAACCGGCCCGTGTGCACCTTGTCGATGAAATACCTGAGCATTTTCTCTGTAACGTCGAAGTCAGCAATGACCCCATCCCTCAGCGGGCGAATGGCCTGGATGTATGACGGTGTTCTCCCGATCATCCGCTTGGCTGCAGAACCGACCTCGAGCGGTTTGTTGGTCCTCGTATCGATTGCCACGACGGATGGTTCGTTCAGAACAATGCCCTGACCGCGCACAAATACAAGGGTGTTCGCGGTTCCTAGGTCTACGGCCATATCTCGGCCAGCAAATGACAATACGTTCTTCATGAAAAACTTCCTGGCGTATTGGTCATGAGTGTAACCAGCCCGCCCGTAATCGGCTCAGAATCTGTTGGCCCATCGCACTGCGCTGAAGCAACTCGCAAGCATTTGTTTAGCCGAAGAAGATACCGATCTCACGCTGTGCGCTATCGAGCGAGTCTGAACCATGAACAATATTCTGGGACAGGTGGAGTCCGAGGTCTCCTCGGATCGTTCCTGGCACTGCGTCGGCCGGGTTCGTTGCCCCGATCAGGCTCCGCGAAACCGACACAGCTGACTCGCCTGACCACACCATTGCCACGACTGGTCCCGACGTTATGAATGTCACAAGTTCGTCGAAGAACGGCTTTTCCTCGTGTTCTGCGTAGTGGGCTTTCGCCATTTCGTTACCAATCGTCAACATCGACATGCTGGTAAGCATGAGCCCTTTCCGTTCGTAGCGGCCTATGACCTCGCCGACAAGCGCCCGCTGGACGCCGTCAGGTTTCACCATCACGAATGTGTCTTCTGTCGCCATTGCGCGTAACTCCCTGGTCAAGAAATACAAGTGTGTGTATGAGGCGCCAAGGTTAGTCAGCGCCAGTTACTCGATTGAGTCGAGTTCGTCGAATCGGTCGACATACTCATCACCATCGTCGTCTGTGTCATCGAAGCGGGGTGCATCGAACCTGACATGGGCTTCTGACGTGCGGTCTCGACTTGACGAAAACTCGGCGACGGCCTCGCCAACAAGGTAGAGCGATCCTGCCACCACGACGCCGCCTTCGGAACCAGCAGATTGCTGGGCTAGAGCAATCGCCTCCTTCACGTTTGGTGCAACCTCGGCCACAACCCCAAGGGCCGTGCCAGCTTTGGCAGCAACATCCGCAGCGTCAAGCGCAGCATCATCTTCGGCCTGGGTTGCGTACACCACACTCACAAGTCCATTCAGCGGCGCAACAAGCTCCTCGACGTCTCGTTCGCCGCGTATGCCGAGCACGAGACGCCAGCCGAGCGCCGGAAACTCATCCAACAACGTTGCAGCGAGGCCACGGAATCCCTGCACGTTGTGTGCGCCGTCGAGTATCACCACGGGTCGGCGGCTGACCACTTCAAGACGACCAGGCGAAGTGATTGACTCGACGGCCAACGCAAGGGCATGATGATCGAGTTCCTGTCCGATGAACAATTCGCTCGTCGCAATCGAGGTGGCCAAGTTGTCGACCTGATGACGCCCATGAATTCGCAGGATCAGGTCCTCGTAGCGGCCAAAAATGCCTTCGATTGTTGCCTGATGGCCGCCAACCGCCACCACGGCATCCTCAACGGCGAAGTCCACGCCAAATTTGATCCAGTTCGCGTTGGACGACTCGACATGCTGCGTGACCGCCTCGATGGCTTGTTCGGGAAGTGGACCCGTCACAAGGGTTCCGTCCCTCCCAACAATGGCCACCTTCTCCGTGGCAATCTCCCCAATGCGGGTGCCAAGAAATTCGGTGTGGTCGATGTCGATTCCTGTGATGACGGATACGGATGAAGTGAGAACGTTGGTTGCATCGAGACGGCCACCAAGGCCAACCTCGACGACAGCAACGTCGACGGCTGCCGTTGCGAAGATGGAGAAGGCGAGCGCAGCTGTCACTTCGAAGTAGGTAACGTGGGTGTCAGCTCGCTGCTCGTAGGCCTCCACGAACCACGCAATGTCAGCGACCGCATCGACAAAGTCAAGCGGGTCGAGTGTCACACCGTGGAGTGTGAAGCGTTCCTCAATGCGAGAGAGATGTGGCGAAGTGAACCCACCAGCAGCGAGCCCGTGCGCTCCGAGAATCTGCTGTACCATCCGTACCACTGTTGTCTTCCCGTTGGTGCCCGCTATGTGAATCGATCTGTATGAGTTCTGCGGATCACCCATGAACTCCAGCAATCCGATGATGCGCGAGAGACCGGGCTTGTTGCCATGCCCGATGCGCGAGTCCAGAAACGCGACAGCTTCGTCGCGGTTTCGAACGTTGGGTACGCCGCTGGTCGTTGCGTCCACCATCAACCGAGCTCGCTCAGTAGCGCCTGCTGTTTTACAAGCTCTATGAGAGACTCCTGCAGTCGCGACTCCTCCAGTGCAACGACATCGGCGGGTGCCCTGTCCTTGAAACTTGGATTCCCGAGTTTTGTCTCCGACCGAGCAATCGAGTCTTTGATGCCTCCAATGGCCTTCTCTATCCGAAGACGCTCCGCGTCAGTGTCGACGAGGCCATCGAGGGATATGAATGCCTCGATGCCGTTGAAGGAGAGTCTCGTATGCCCTGATGTCGTTTCAGGTCGGCTGGCGAGAGTGGGCACAACACCAGCGAGCGACGCTAGCTGCACGAACCACCATGAGGGCAGTTCGGTGTCCGTTGGTGGAACGACAACCAGCTCGATCTGAACTTTTCTGCCGATTTGATGTTGAGACCGGAATTGTCTGACACCCGTCGTTAGGCCCTGCAGCGAAGCCATCTCCGGAGGTGCTTGATAGCTAGGTGGTTTCGGCCACGGTGCCGAAATTATCAGTCCGGACGCGTCGCCGAGGTGGGACCACAGCTCCTCGGTCACAAATGGCATGACGGGGTGAAATAGTTTGAGTATGTCTCGCGAGACAACGCCGAGTGTTTGGCGCATGGCGGCTTGGCGCTGCTCGTCAGCTTCGGCGTGCGACTTTGCCATCTCGAGATACCAGTCGAATAGTTCGGACCACGCAAACGCATACAGGAGGGCGTACGCGTCTGAGAGTCGAAACTCGTCGATCAACGCGTCGAACTCGTCAACGGTCTCACCAAGGCGTGACAGAATCCACGCATCCTCTGCATCGGCTTGATCGGGATATCCGCCGTCGATCGGGACGTCGGATACCTTCATGAACTCAACGACGAAACGCGTCGCATTCCACAGCTTGTTACCGAACCTCCTCGCTGCGTCGATTGAGTCAACTCCCAGGGCGATGTCGTGGCCAGGTGCAGCGGCCTGAATGAGGGCAAGCCTCAATGAGTCCGCACCGTATTCGTCGATCAGTTCGACGGGATCGAGCGCGTTTCCCTTCGACTTTGACATCTTGAGACCTGTGTCCGTGTCGCGAACCATGCCATGAATGAGAATGTCAGCAAAGGGTGCCTCGCCAGTGAAGTGGATGCCGAACTTCATCATTCGTGCAACCCAGAAAAAAATGATGTCAAATCCGGTTACAAGCAGACTTGTCGGGTAAAACGTGGCCAGGTCATCGGTCTCCTCGGGCCATCCAAGGGTTGAGAACGGCCAGAGTGCAGAGGAGAACCAGGTATCGAGGACGTCCTCATCCTGCCTCAGGTCGGTCGATCCGCAGGCACACTCTGTCGGGTCCTCAACCGAGACGATGGTGTCTCCACACAGATCGCAGTACCACGCGGGAATGCGATGTCCCCACCACAGCTGCCGACTCACCGTCCAGTCCCGCAGGTTCTCCATCCAGTGGAAATAGCTGTTCTCCCACCGTCTCGGATGAAAGGTCGTCTCGCCATTCTTTACGGCGTCGATGGCTGGTCCGACAAGCGGGCCAACACTGATGAACCATTGCAGAGATAGGAGTGGCTCAACGATTGTGTGAGACCGGGTGCAGTGTCCAACAGAGTGAGTGTGGTCCTCGACTTTGTCGATTAGGTCGAGCTCGTTCAAGGCGGTTAGAACTGCGGTCCTCGCTTCGAACCGATCCATCCCCGCGAACCGACCGCCAGCATCTGTGATGCGTGCCTCTGTATCGATCACGATGATCTGTTCAAGATCGTGCCGCTGTCCAATCTCGAAGTCCAGGGGGTCGTGAGCAGGAGTCACCTTGACAGCGCCGGTTCCGAAGTCAAGCTCCACAGCATCGTCGACAACGACAGGTATTTCGCGGTCGACGAATGGCAACATCACTGTCTTTCCAACGGCGTCCTTGTATCTGTCGTCGCCCGGATTGACCGCAACGGCCGTGTCCCCAAGCATGGTTTCTGGCCGTGTTGTGGCAACAACGATGAATCCAGAGCCATCGGTGAATGGGTACCGAATGTGGGTGAGCTGGCCAGACTCTTCTATGTGTTCGACCTCGATGTCGGACAGTGCCGTACGACAATCGGGGCACCAGTTGATGATCCTGTTGGCGCGGTACATGAGACCCTGCTCATACAGCGCGACAAAGACCTCTCGGACAGCAGTGCTCAGTCCTTCGTCAAGTGTGAACCTTTCACGGGACCAATCAACCGAGTCTCCAAGCTTGCGCATCTGTGAGGAGATCGTGTTACCTGACTTCTCCTTCCACGCCCACACGCGCTCAACAAAGGCTTCGCGTCCTATGTCGTGGCGCGACGTTCCTTCTTTGCGAAGCTCGTGCTCAACAACGTTCTGCGTTGCGATTCCAGCGTGGTCCATGCCGGGCAGCCAGAGAGCTGCATATCCCTGCATGCGTTTTCGGCGTATGAGAATGTCCTGCATGGTGTGGTCGAGTGCGTGTCCCGTGTGCAGCACGCCAGTGACGTTCGGTGGGGGAATGGCGATAGAAAAGGGTTCGCCATCTGGATTGATCTCTGGCTTGAACGAGCCGGATTCCTCCCACACCTGGTACCAACGCGATTCGACCTCGTCGGGCTGATACGTTGAATTCATCACGGCCTTCACTCAGGGAAATCTTGATCTCCGGAAAGGTGACAGTGTAGTGAATTGACAAACCCGGGGACCCATCCCCGGGTTCGGCTTTCCTAATGTCCGGAGTCACTTCTCCGGTTGCCCGAACCGTTTGAACTGCTCTTGTAACAACATAAGTCCAGTGGCCGAGTTCGGCAAGGCACATCCCTCCCTGAAAGAGATGACTAGTTACCTCACAGCAATGGAAGACCATGTACATTCGGAATCGGTACCAAGGAGAAACATGACGATTCGAATAGAAGCCGACCTCCTAATCCCAGGACGCGGCGAGCCCATTTCGAATGGCGTTGTTGTCGCCGATGGCGGGCGCATCACCTTCGTTGGAGAATCCGGCACGGCTCCCGCTACACCGGACGCAACCGCCCATAACGTCAAGGTCGTGATGCCTGGCTTGTGGGAGTGCCATGGACATTTTGTCGGTATCGAGAAGCCAGACATGCTCACGCAGCTGACCGAACCGGTGGCACGTCAGGCGGCGCGCGCCGTAGGAGATCTACACAACACCCTCATGGGTGGAGTCACGTCCGTGCGTGAAGTCGGAGGCCTTGGTCTCGATATCGCACCAGCAATCGAAGCCGGACAGGTGTCTGGACCGACCGTGTACGGTGCCGGCCGCGTGATCTCAACAACAGGTGGGCACGCAGACATCCACGCAATACCAATCGATGCCATACACCACGTCGAACATCTCGGCCTCCTTGCCGACGGTTTGCCAGAAGTCATGCGTGCCGTGCGGCTGAATCTTCGGCGCAACGCCAGAGTGATCAAGATCTGCGCGTCGGGCGGGGTGATGTCGGAAGTCGACCATCCCGTCCACCAACAGTTCTCCCATGAGGAACTCGTGGCGATCGTCGAGGAGGCCGCGAGAGCTGAACGTATCGTCGCGGCACACTGCCATGGAAAGCCAGGAATCATGGCGGCACTCGAAGCTGGTGTTCAGACAATCGAGCACGGTTCGTTCATGGACGAGGAGGCAGCTGATCTGATGGTCAGGAAAGGTGCCATCTACGTACCGACCAGATTCGTCGTCGACCAACTGCTACACAAGGAGGACCTTCTCCCCCCCTACGCATACAAGAAGGGTTTGCTGGTGGCAGATGCCCAGGAGGCCGCCATGAAACTGGCAGTTGCAAAAGGTGTGAAGATCGCCATGGGAACCGACATCTTCGTGTCTGGCGACATGTACGGAAGGAACTCTCTCGAGATCGTCTTCCTGCAGAACGCAGGCATGACAGCCCTCGCAGCGATCGAGGCCGCCACCGCCACCGGCCCAGAAACACTCGGCCCCCAAGCCCCACTCTC
>Ga0114950_10001195_pt1 | contig 19370 bp, 18 predicted proteins | sample N075metaG_FD_83503 | JGI IMG/M metagenome (GOLD analysis project Ga0114950, IMG submission 83503) | Deep subsurface microbial communities from Kermadec Trench to uncover new lineages of life (NeLLi) - N075 metaG | ecosystem: Environmental > Aquatic > Marine > Ocean trench > Sediment | place... | reverse complement strand
CTACTTGTCGCCTCGAGGAGCCGCTCCAACTGTCGGTCCTTCCGGCGCAGCGCCTGCTCCGTTTGCCGACGCGTCAATTCATGCTCCATCCATCGCCCCATCAGCCGAACGAGTGTGAAATCTTGCTCGGTGAAATCGTCCGGACGCGCGCCACGACTCGAGAAGCTCAATGTCCCGTATACCCGATCCTCCAGCCGTACGGTGACCCCCAGGTACGCCTCCATCCGGAAGGACTTGGAGGCCGGATGTCGCTGCCGCTCCGTATTCAAGACATGGTTGAATCCGACCGGTCCGGCCGCGGCAAGGGTCTGCTCGCAGTAAGTGTCAGCAAGGTCGAACGACTGTCCCGGCTGCAACGAATCCGTAGGCGAGCACACGTGCCGTACGGTGTACTTATTGTCCTCGATTTCTGCGAGGATGCCTATCTCGAGGTTGAACCGTTCACACCCCAAGCAGAGGAAATCCTGCACCTTCTGTTCAAATGAGGTGTCGGGATCGGAAGCGATCTCGAAGAGGTCGAGGGCAAACGATCCGATATCCGGGGGGTTGTTTTCCAGCTCGTGCCGCACTGGACTCTCCCTCTCCTCTTTGGGACCTACGCAACGTGCGACGAGCGCACCGCCGCGGCAATGTAAACCTCAGGCAAGCTCAACAACGCCTGTAAGTTAGCCATGTTCAAAATTCGGCGCCAAGGCCTGGTTGTTGCCATTCTTAAAGAAGTCTTCATGATTCCCTCAATGAGGGATAACTTGAGAAGCGATATCCTATTTCATCACGTCAAACCCTCGGTCCAAAGTGATGCTATGAAGATTCTTGTTGTGGAGGACGACCGTAAGGTCGCGGGATTCATCGAGCTGGGTCTTCGCGAGGAAGGCTACGCCGTGGACGTCGCCAGAGACGGTGATGAGGCCACGATGCTCGCTCACGTCAACGATTATGACGCCATTCTACTGGACCTAATGCTGCCCAAGAAGAACGGCGTTCAGGTGGCCACGGAGCTTCGTCGCGAGGGTAGGCACACACCGATCCTCATGCTCACAGCGAGAGATGCGACGGAGGATGTCGTGCGCGGCCTCAACGCCGGCGCCGACGACTACCTGACCAAGCCGTTCAAGTTCGACGAGTTGCTCGCCCGAATCCGAGCACTCCTCCGTCGAGGCGGCGCTGCCCGTCTGGACCGGCTGTCGTACGGGGCGCTCGAGCTGGATCGGCTCAAGCACCAGGCTCGGGCCAACGGGGTGCTGCTCGATATCACGCCGCGCGAGTTCAACCTGCTCGAGCATTTCCTGCTGCATCCCGAAGAAGTCGTCCGCCGGACGGAGTTGCTCGAGAAAGTGTGGGATATGCATTTCGACCCGGGGAGCAACGTCGTGGACGTACACGTGGGCAACCTCCGCCGCAAGCTTCGCGAAGCTGGGTGTGACGGTCTTATTCAGACCGTCCGCGGGGTAGGCTTCTGCCTGAAGCGCCCGGAGGCGGCTCGGGCCTGATGTATTCCTTGCGCCGCACGCTCAGGCGTGCGGTTTTCCATCACCATGTTCGCCGCCCTCATGCTGATTGGCATGGGGGCGTTCTTTGGCGTCAGGCACACGCTGAGCGACTTGACCAACCAATCCATTTCCCTCCGCGCTCAAGCTGGTGTCGGACGTCCTGGCTCGCGGTCTGTCAGTGGCATGGCATGCCGAACCGGACGACTTCAGTCCCTTTGTGGAAGGAATCAATCGCTTCGTCGTCGTCCGCGACGCGGCGGGACAGGTGCGGTTATCCGTGAACGATACTTCGCCGGCGCCACAAGTAATACAACACCGGAATCACGCCGAGTGTGAGGGCCGTGGACGTTATCATCCCGCCGATCATCGGCGCCGCAATCCGTTGCATCACTGACGCTCCCGTGCCATGCGCCCACATTAATGGTAACAAACCGGCCATGATGGCAACCACCGTCATCAGTTTCGGCCTGACGCGCGATACAGCCCCGTACTCGATGGCCTCGACCAATCCTTTCAGGGTTACTTCGCCGCGCGCCACCATGTCGTCCCAGGCGTGATCGAGATACAACAGCATCACGACGCCGGTTTGTGTCGAGACACCCGCCAGCGCGATAAAGCCGACGGCCACCGCGACCGATAGGTTGTAGCTAAGGAGCCACATGAGCCACACACCTCCCACGAGCGCGAATGGTAGCCCGAGCATCACGATGGACACCTCCACTAGGTTGCGAAAATTGAAATACAGGAGTAAGGCGATGATGGCGAGTGTCAGCGGAACGACGATGCTCAGTCGCTTCTTGACTCGCTCGATCGCCTCGTATTGGCCGCTCCACTGCAGTCGATAGCCGGGCGGCAGGATGACACTCTGCGCGACCAACCCTTGCGCCTCCGCGACGTACCCGCTGACGTCGCGTCCGCGCACGTCGATGAATACCGTCCCGACGAGCTGGCCGTTCTCACTCTTGATCATCGGAGCGCCCGCGCTGAAGCTGAACTCCGCGAGCTGGGACAGTGGTATTTGCTGACCGCTCGGAGCGGCGACGAGAATTTGGTTGAGCCGCGACGGATCGCTCCGAAAGTCGCGCGCATACCGTACCTGCACCGGATAGCGCTCGCGTCCCTCGACAATGGACGTGATGTTCATTCCACCGAGCACCGATCCGATAACCCGCTGCACGTCCCCGACGGCGAGCCCATACCGGGCGATCGCTTCCCGATCGGGATGAATGTCGAGGTAACGGCCTCCGAACGATCGTTCGGCGAAGATGCTGGCGGTTCCCCGAAGCGGGGCCAAGAGAGCCTCAATCTCACTGCCGATGCCTTCGATGACCCGCAGGTTCGGTCCGAAGATCTTGATGCCGAGGGTGGTGCGGATGCCAGTGGACAGCATGTCCGTCCGGTTCTTGATGGGCATGGTCCAGCTGTTCACAAGCCCCGTGAACTGCAGCTCACGATCCATCTTGGCGATCAGCTCATCTTGGGATATGCGCTCGGGCCATTGCGACGGATCCTTGAGATTGACAATGGTCTCCACCATCGACACAGGCGCCGGATCGGTCGCGGTGCGAGCCCGGCCTGCCTTTCCCCAGACCGACTCGACCTCGGGGAAGGTCATGAGGATGCTGTCTTGCTTTTGCAGCAGGCGGCGCTGCTGGGCAATCGCAATCCCCGGTATGGAGTTCGGCATGTACATCAGGGAGCCTTCGTCGAGTGGCGGCATGAACTCGGTCCCCAGCTTCGAGAGTGGCCAGTATGAGCCCGCCAGCACCAACAGGGCCCCGACCAACACTGTCACGCGATGCGTTAGGGCCCATCGCAGCACAGGCCGGTAGAGTCGGATCGCCCAGCGGTTGATCGGATTGCGCAACTCAGGTGTGATGGGACCTCTAATGAATAGCCCCATCAGCACCGGCACGACGGTGACCGAGAGCAGCGCCGCCGCTGCCATGGCGAATGTCTTGGTAAAGGCCAGGGGCCGGAACAACCGGCCCTCCTCGGCCTGCAACGCGAAGATCGGAATGAATGAGAGCGTAATGATCAACAGCGTCACAAACAGGGCCGGTCCGACCTCACGAGCGGAGATGGTTACCAACTCCCAGCGAGGCCGGTCGGGCTCATGCTCTATGTGCTTGTGCAGGTTCTCGATCATCACGATCGCCGCGTCGATCATGGCGCCGATGGCGATAGCGATCCCGCCCAGCGACATGATGTTGGCGTTGACGCCCACCCAGCGCGTCGCGGCGAGGGCCATGAGGATCCCCAGCGGCAGAGTGGCGATGGCCACGATCGCACTGCGCACGTGGAGCAAGAACACGATGCATACGAGCGCGACGATGATCGATTCCTCTAACAGCGTACGAGTGAGGGTTGCGATGGCGCGATTGATCAAGTGCGACCGATCATAGGTCGTTTCAATCCGGACGCCGGGAGGAAGCCCCTGCTCGAGCTCGGCGAGCTTGGCTTTGACACCGCGTATCACCTCGAGAGCGTTCTCGCCGTAGCGCATCACGATGACGCCACCGACTGCTTCCCCTTTGCCGTTCCACTCGGCGATGCCGAGCCTCATATCTGGACCGATCGTCACGCGCGCCACATCCCCAACGCGAACCGGCACACCATTGCGGCCTGCACCGACCGCCAGATCGGCGATGTCACGCACTCCGCCCAGGTAGCCGAAGCCTCGAACCATATAGTCGCTTCCGGCGATCTCCATGGTGCGGCCGCCGACATCCGTGTTGGAGGAACGAACTGCGCGGACCACGGCGTCGGCCGTCACCCCAAATCCCAACAACTTTGCCGGATCGAGCAACACCTGGTATTGCTTCACGTACCCGCCGACGCTTGCCACCTCTGCCACGCCTGGCACGCTCTGTAGCTCAAACCGCAGATACCAGTCCTGGAGCGAGCGGAGTTGATCGAGGCGGTAGCCCTCACCTAGTACCGCATACTGGAACACCCACCCCACACCGGTTGCGTCCGGACCGAGTTCCGGGCGCACGCCGTCCGGCAGGTCGGATCCCGCGGAATTGAGATACTCGAGCACACGACTCCTGGCCCAGTACAAGTCCGTCCCTTCGTCAAATAACACATAGACGAAAGACAAACCGAACATCGACTGGCCGCGTACGACTTTCGCGTTCGGAACGGCGAGGAGCGCGGTAACGAGTGGATACGTGACCTGATCCTCGATCACCTGGGGCGCCTGTCCGGGATACTCTGTAAAGACGATGACCTGTACGTCGGAGAGGTCCGGTATGGCATCGATGGGCATCGTGCGAACCACCCACACGCCACCCATTAAAATGCCGACCGCGGTGAGAGCCGTCAGGCCCCGCCACCGCACGCAGAGTTCAATGAGCGCGCCCATTACCGCCCCCTCCCCGTATCCGCCGTCATACCCGGCATTGAATCGCGGGACATCCCGCCACCTGCGGAGTCCGGCATATCCATCTGCGTTCCGCCCATGTCCATGCCACCCATGTCCAATCCCATCCCCATGTCGAGCATGATGCCGGCCATGGCCGCGCCTAGGTTCGACTCGGAGTCGAAGAGAAACGTGGCGGACGCCACGACGGTGTCGCCCACGGCCAACCCGTCTGCGACTACTATCGCGAAATCGCCTCGCGCACCCACAGTCACCTCGGTTGGCACCAGTGTGCCAGCACGGAACACGAAAGCCAAGTCGCGGTCGCCGGTCGGAAGCACGGCCGTCAGCGGCACCGTCACACCGCGCGTGCCGGCGGTCTCGATTTTCACCGTTCCGAACATCATCAGCTTGATGATGCCGCGCGGGTTCGCAACCTCGATGCGCACCCGGAGTGTCCGGGTGGTCATGTCGAGCGTCGGATAGATGAACGTGACCCGTCCTGCGAACTCGCGTCCGGGCAGCGCGTCGAACGTGGTGGTCGCGCGTTGGCCTTCACGGACGAGCGCGATGTCCTGCTCGAAAATGGAGGGTTCGATCCAAACGGTGGACAGGTCTGCAATGCGGAACAGCACATCGCCGGCGCGCACCATTTGACCTTCAATGACGTTCTTTTCCAGCACGTGGCCGCGATATGACGAGCGAATCGTCACCCGTCGTCGCACCGCTCCGGTCTCCTCGATTTCGGCGATCGTCTGCTCGGGGATATCCCACAACGCCAACCGCCGTCGGGCGGCCATCACCAGAGACTCCCCGCCCGCCGTGCCCACGAGGCGCTTGGCGAGTAACAGTTCTTCCTGCGCCGTGACCAGGTCGGGTGCGTACAGGTCGAACAGCGGTGCGCCGGCCTCGATATACATCCCGGTCTCATTCACGTACAGCTTTTCGACCCAACCGCTCACCCGCGCACTCACGATGCCGAGTCCGCGTTCGTTTGGGACCACCATGGCCACTGCACGGACTGTTTGTTCCAGAGCAGCTTCTGACGCGACCGCGAACGTGACGCCGGCCAATGATGCCTGGCGCGTTGTGATGCGGATCAGGCCGCCAGTGTTCATCTGCATGCCAGCCATCCCTTCCATCCCCGCCTGGGTGTCCATCCCCGACATGGCCTGCGGTTCCGACCCTGAGGCCGCGGTCGTTTCGTCGGTCACCGGGGATTCACTTCCTCCGCCGCATCCGGCGACGAACAGCGTGAGCATCAGCATTGTTCGCGTTTTCATCTGTACCACTCCTCTCCCACGAGCGCCGCAAGCTGCGCGCGCGCGGTACCGTATTCGGCGATCAGTCGCGCCAAGCGTAATTGCGCGCCGAACATGTCGTCTTGCGTGTCGAGCACCGTCGTGAACTCGACGGCGCCCACCTGGTAGCGTTGCAATGCAGATGTGCTCGCGGCGTCGGCCAAGGGGATGATCTCGTCGGCGGTCTGTCCGGTTCGGGCCTGAAGCGCCCCGAGATCAGCAAGCCGGCCCCGCAATTCACCGATGAGTCGTGCGAGCAGGTCGCTGTGCTGCTGCCGAGCCGCCTCTACATCGTGGTGCGCAGCTCTCGCGGCAGGGCCCTGTTTGCGCTTTGACCACAACGGAATCGAGATGCCCACCAACGCGGTCGTGAACGGCTCCCGTCCCCCAAATCGGATCCCACTTTCGAGTGTCACAGTGAAATCCGGACGTCCCGCGACGTCAAATACGCGGGCGTTACGTTGCGCCCGGCTCACCCTCGCGGTTGCAACACGCAGGCCCGGGCTGCGCTCGGTGAGCTGCACGATGAGGCGCTCAGCTGCCAGGGTGTCGCGCCGTATTTCCACCGCGGGGCGTCCGTCCGGGTTCAGGAGAACCAAGGCCGCAATCGTGTCCCCGTCACCACCTCGTAGCGCATCCGCGTGAGCCCGCACCTGGGCAACGGTTGCTTCCAGATCCCAGCCCTCTTCTTCCAGCTCGGCGCGGCGCAGCCTGGCCCGGAGGAGGTCGGTCTGTGGTGCCGTCCCGGTCTCGTAACGCGTCTGGGCAGCGGCAATTGCCTGGTCCGCGAGGGCCACACGTGACCGCCATACGCGAACCGCGGTTTCGGCGTACGCGAGCTCGTAATACACGCCGGCGGCCTCGGCGACCAGGCCGGCCTCGATGGCATTCAACGATTCTCCCAAGATGGCACTGTCGGCGCGGGCCAACGCGGTAGATGCCGCCTGCTTTCCCGGAAACGGAAACTGTTGCCGGAGACCGATCGGCAATCTGGTCATGCGCTCGGCGCCGAAGTCGAACGACGGGGTCGGCACCGCGATGATTCCAAACGTCAGCGTGGGATCGGGCAGGGCCCCCGCAGGTGCAATGCGTGCACCCGCAGCCGCGACTCGCGATCGAGCGGCGGCGTAGCCGGCGTTGCCGACGAGCACCTGGTGCACGTATTCGCGCACACCGGGCACCTGCAGTACAGGGTCTTGTCCGTGGAGCGGAGCCGGGACCAACAACATGACGACGCACGCCGCCATGTACCATGTCGTGTCGCGCATTTGAAGCCTTTCTCTCGCGCGGCACGGGGCCGCACGAACAGTGCTTACACGCCGCAGTACGCGCCGTGCGTGGACACACTACTTCTGACAAGGGTAGGCTCGGGGCGGGGGGATAGGTGGTAGCAGCGCGTTGGCAGAATGCGCCGATTGCGGGGCCGGTAGCTCCACCCGTACGGTAGCGACTTGCCGCAGAACATTAACAGCATAAGCCACTGGGCCGACCTGTGGAACACCGCACTCATTGAGGGTGCAGCACATCTCGCCGGACTCGGGCGCCCGTACGGTGCCGGTGCCAGCGGCAGGACCATTACGGCGGCCATGGCAGCGACCAGAAGCTTCGACTGGAGGCGAGCGGTCTTCATCAACGCCAAGACTGACTGCCTACGTCAGTTTGTCAACCCAAGCCGAAACTCAGAAGTTCGGTGGCAGCCACGCGCACCGGGCTGTGCCCTCAGTACGCACAAGGCGCCAGGGGCTCAGCGGCGATCCTCCTGGCATCACTTCCATCGGCCGTTCAACGTGGCCAAGTAGGCCGCTACCGCGCGGATCTGCGCCCGCGTCAATCCGAAGTTCGGCATCATCGACGTCGCACTGTCAAAGGTCGGGTCCGCCAGCTTCTTCATGACGAACTCCACGCCTTTGCGCTTGATGACGTCGTCCAATGACGGACCCACCGCACCTCCCTGCCCTTGGACAACGTGGCAACCGAGGCACGCTCCCTCTTGCACGACCGTGCGACCTCGAGCGATGACCTGCGGGTCCGTTGACAGGATCGTATCGGGTGCCGCGCCACCATTCACAGGTGGAGTTTCCCCAAACGGATTGGCTCGTTCCCCAGGGTCGGTGTTGGACGCCTGCAGAAACGCCAAGACACTACGCACCTGCTTCCCGGTCAGATTCGCTCGAATCCGCATGTGGTTGACGATCATGGTCCAGCTGCGGTCCGTGTGCTCGAGAGGAGAACGCGGGTTATGACACCGGCCGCACATGTTACCGTAAACTCGGGCTCCGTTCCTCACCAAGCTTACGTCTTGCGCAGCAAGCGTGAGTGGGAAAACCGTTATCGCCAGTACCGCCGCGCGCCAAGCCGGGCCGATTCGAAATAGTGAGTGTTTCATTTTGCCCTTGCCCCCTCAGAAGCCGAAGGCGATGTGTACGATGATCCGATCGTTGTCGATCTCCAGATCGTCCTCACGGTTCAACTCGTAACCGGCCATGAAGGCAATCGATGGGCTGAACCAATAGTCGACTCCGAATCCTGCCTGCCACGCCCCCTGGTCAGTTACCGTGCCATCGAGTTTGCTATCGAACACCTGCGTCCACCGAAACACCGGCTCCCACGCACCAATGCGATACGCTACCTGACTGTAGAAGCCCTGGCGGACCAACGTCGGGAATCCAGCGGGTTGCTCGATTTCTTGCCGGGTCTGAATATATTCCCCCCGAAGCTCGAACCCGCTGGTCCGCAACTCACCAGCCACATTCCATCCGGTGAAGTCGAGCACGTTCTGGTCATCGTAATCGCCGTTGAAATAAGACAAATTCAGTTCGGCCCACGGCGGCAATGCGATATCGAGCCGACCGCCGAGCATCTTGTTCGTGTTGCCGTCCCCAGAGGATGCAAGAAACTCCAGCTCCGGAACTTCCTCGGTTGGATCGCCCTCGATAGACGGCCCCTGCACGGCGTACATGTTGATGCCGAGGTTGAACCGGCCGGCATTGGCGACGCCTCGCACCATGACTCCCATATCCGCCAAGATCGGGAGCAAGGGTTCCGCACCGAAGGCGGATACGTGGTGTCCGTAAATCGGTGGGGCCGTGGAGAACTTATTGATCCATGTCGGATGCAGCCGATCTCCGAACACCCCGAAGGGCAACAGGAACTTGCCCCCTACGAACGTCAAGTTGTCCGTAGCTATGAAGTCGAGTTGGGCGTATTCAAGCCCTGTTTCGGTCACGCCGCCTTCCAGCGCGAATTCGAACTCTGCCTCGAAGAGAACTCGGTCTTGAAATTGAAACAGAAAGATCGGATTCATGCTCGAGGTAAACGCGTTGATATTCTCGCCCTGTGTTTGGTATCCATAGCCGACCGTTCCGTAACCGGTTATGAGAACCTGGTTGGTCGGGATGATCCGTTGCGCATCCAACCCCGTTGCCAACACTGTGCACAGCAGCAGGGCCAGTCCGACGCCAGAGTTACCCGTGCTAGTGACCATGACCGCCTCCCGTTTCTTTATCTTCCTCGTCGTCGTCCACAAGGGCACCGATCGGCAGGTGGAACTCGCCGCTCTGCGCCACACCGTTGACATCGATCTCCACGTGCATCTCGTACGTTCCCACATCGCCGAAGAGATATTCCAGTTCGTACTCGCCGGCCTCTTCTTCCGCCGCCACGAGAACACTCTCCTCGCCGGACAAGTCATGTATTTCGATTACTATGTCGAGACCGGACGCGGGTTGATCGGGCATGCCGTCCACCCCTATGGTGAATACCTGCAAGTGTATGTGAGCCTCTTGGCCCGGTAGCACCTGTCCGGGTGACATCTCCACCTCTACCCAGTACGGACCAACCACCTTGTGGTAACGTTTCGCCTCTACCTCGAACTCCCCCATCTCATGCATCAAACGGTGTTTGGTGGGCATACCGCTGAAGCGCAGATGGTATTCTCCAGGCTCGAAGAACATCACATGCGCGGCGTACCCGTCGCCTTCGGAATGCATTTCCACCGTGCGGGCCGCGCCGCTTTCGTGATGCTCAATCTCGAGAGCGCTTTGCAGCATCTGAACGTGCTGCCCGCCGTCGCTCACATGGACGTGGATCTCGACTTCCTGATACGTCTCGAGACGAATCGTTTCAATCTCGAACTCGACATCCAGTGTGAGATCCTCGAGCGCCGTGGGGTTATCCAAGCCCGCACACCCGAGGGCACTCACTCCGAGTATCAAGGCTGCAACACCTACTTGATCTATTCTGGTCACCCAAGGACCTCCGTTTTCCTCTGTCTCTCTGGCATGATGTTATTGCGACTTCGCCCCAAATCTGAGGACGCGGCCATTACGAATTGGTTAGGCAAAAATGAAGGCCCCTTCACGCTGTCCCGACTATCTCGCTACCTTCGCGCAGAACGTCCAAGATTGGATCTCCTACAGGTCATGGGCGAGCGCCATGACCCCGATGATGATTTATGAAGATGTCTTCATACCAAGTTCGCAGGAGAATCAGGACCATGATGGTTTCTTTACTTAGTACTGGTACGTGAATTTCTCGCTTAGAAAATGGAGCCGTAAATGACTCATAGAAAGCTTTTCACCAGCTCAATTGCTGCAGTGGGAATCGCCATAGTCGCGATTGGCGCGAAGGGTCAGCACGACAGCGCAGCTGTGCAATACACGGATTTCGGTTCAACTAAGACTCCGGCCGGCCCCGCGTTTCAGGCTGAAGTCCAGCCGCCGTCAAGCGCACGGATCAAGGAATTCCGCATTCCCATTACGCATGAAACCATCGAGATCGCGGACGGTGTCACATATGAAGGATGGACGTTCGGGGGCACGGTGCCGGGTCCTACGATTCGGGTTCGTGAAGGGGACCTGGTGCGGATCAAGCTCGTGAATGAGTCGCCGATGCCGCACTCGATCGACTTTCACTCTGCACGGATTCCGTGGGACGTGGCATACCGCTCCATCGTGCCGGGCGAAGAGTTGAGCTTCGAATTCACCGCACACGACCCTGGTGTATACCTGGTACACTGCGGAACCCCACCAGTGACGCTCCACATCATGCAGGGGATGTACCTCGCGATCATCGTGGACCCGAAAGAGGGATGGGGAACGGACGTCGACAAGGAATTTGTGATCGTTCAAAGCGAATTCTACGCCCAACCCAACGATAACGGTCAGTCGCTGCAAGCAGACTTCGCATCCGCGATGGACAAGAGAGCCAAGTACGTGGTATTCAACGGCAGGGCGTTCCAATACAAGGCCAACCCGTTGCAAGTCGACTTGGGTGACCGAGTCCGGTTTTTCGTAGTTGCCGCCGGTCCTTCGTTCCGCAGCGACTTCCACATAGTCGGCGCGATCTTCGATCGGGTTTACCCCGACGGAAATCCCCTCAACGTGCTCGAAGGCGTGCAGACGTACACGGTTCCGACAGGCGGTGGCGCAGTGTTCGAGACGGTTTTCGAGGAAGGCGCGAGCGGTGTGGGTCTCTATCCCTTCGTCACACACGTGTTCGCCGACGCCGAGAAGGGTGCTGTGGGACTCATCCAGGTGCGGTCACCGGTGCTGACGGCGAGCGAAGATCCGGCAAATCAATAGCCGCCCGGGCTCTGGCCAGCCGTCGCGAACGCGGTGAGGCCAAACGACCGTCAACAAAAGGGGAGTCCGGTAGCGGCTCCCCTTGTCGTCTGTCCTCCTAGGCTTGGCGGTTCCTCGGCCGCTCTACCCCAAGTCGCCGCGGATGGCCTATGGGTCCACCAATGCACTATTGAGTCGGTCATGCCCTTCGAGACCCCGCTCGAATCAACCGAAAGGTCTCACGTCACCGCTCCGGCATCGCTGCGCTCGACAGCGGCCCGATTTAGGAGTTATACTCACGAACACACACTCATCGTCTTGGGAGTCATCATGAAACGATTCATAGTCTCGGGGGTGCTCGCGGCGGCGTTGAGCCTGACCGCCCCGACCAGCGCGGCCGCGCAGGACGAGCAGAACTTCCTCGCGGTCGGCGAAATGGCGCCCGACTTCGAGATGGCGGGCGCTACGCGCTACGGCGTCCTGGCCGAACCGATCAAGTTGAGCGATTACCGCGGCGAGACCGTCGTGCTGGCGTTCTTCTTCCGAGCAAGGACACGTGGCTGAACGATTCAAATGGAAGCGTACCGTGATCAGTACGCAAATTTGTTTCACAGCGGCCAGGACGTGGTACTCATCGGTATCTCGGCGGACCAAGCCGAAGAACTCCACTCATGGGCGTCGGACGCGGACTTCCAGTTCCTGTTCGGGAGTGACCCGGGGAGCGGCGCGTACGCGGCGTTCGGTGGAGATCCCCGTGACAACGGGATGGTGGGAAGCCGCGCGGTAATCGTGATCGACCCCGAAGGTCGCATCGCAGGCGTGATTCCCCGGTTCCTTCAGATGGATCCGACGGCCTACGAAGGGTTGGCCGAAATCATCGACGGAACGATGCCGGAGCCGGAGCCCGGCAACTAAGCCACCGTCTGGTGGTGCGGCTTTGTCCTGCCCCGCGCGTTCTCGCGGCTGATAGCCGCCGCTCGGCTGGCCTGTAATACACGAAAAGGCTGGGGACCACTCGACCCCCAGCCTTTTGCTGAGCACCGTCCTAGACCGTCTTAGACCGTCCCCAATCAGGCCGCCGCCGCATCCGAACGACGTCCGTTGGATTGCTCGGTGGCCACGGGGAGCACGCTGTCAAACACATCCACCGCGCGCCGCATGTCGTCCATCGTGCTGATGGAAATGCGCGACCACTCCCGCTCGTACGGCGGAAAGTCGCGCCCCACCAAGATGCCGTGCCGCTCGTTGGCGGCCCGGAAGTCGCCGGCCGGGACGCCCGTTCTCGCAAAGATGAAGTTGGCCTGCGAGTCGGTCGTCGCGATGTCCCTGGAGGCAAACCAATCGAGCGTGAACTGGCGGGCCGCGGTGTTGCGCTCGGCCTCATGCGCGATGCGGTCGGGGTTCAGTATCGAGGTCCTCGCCCCGAGGAGCGACGGGATGTTGAGACTCAGCCCGTAGTGCCACTCGCGCATCCTGGCGATGGTATCCGGATGTGCCACCACCCAGCCAATGCGCATGCCCGCCATGCCGTGTGCCTTCGAGAACGTGCGGGCAACGATCACCCGCCTCTCTTTCACGGCGCGCGGTATCTGCGTCTCGTGCCCCGGGTCCGTGACGTAGTCGTGGTACGCTTCGTCCACCATGATCATCGCGTCGGTCTCACTCAAGATCCGATCGATCAGCGCCCCGATGGAATCGCCGCTGTGCAGCGTGGCGGTGGGGTTGTTGGGGTTGTTGACGAAGACCAATCCCGCGCCCCTCGCCGCGTCGGCCATGGCGGTCAAGTCCAGCGACATGTCCTTCAGCGGCAGCGCCTCCACCGGGTGGCCGTTCAGGGTGGCGTAGTCCCGCACTTCCTCGTACGACGGCGACGCCGTGACCAGATGCTTGGTCGGCGAGGTGAAGACCTGGGTCGCCGAGCGCAGCAGCTGGGTGGACCCGTTCCCGACCATGACATAGTCCGCCGGGACATTGTTCATCCTGGCGATGGCCTCGACCAACTCACCGATGGCGCCGCCGGGATAGCGGCCCGCCCTCGGACCCCCTTCCAGCGCGTCGTTCATCGCCGCGATCACGCGGGTGCCCGGACCCAACGGGTTCTCGTTGTTGTGGAGAAGCAACGGACGCTCCTGCACAGGAAGCGACAGCGACATGGCGCGCGCCCACGCGCGCGGCCCGTCGTACGACATGATGGCGGCGGCCGACGCACCCAGGCCGACGCTCTTGACGAAGGACCGGCGCGATACGCCGTTCCGCATCCCATCGATTCTCTCGTGCGTCTTCATGCCAGCACCTCCTCAAAGACTTCGCAAGCCCGCTTCATCTCGTCCATCGTTCCGATGCTGATCCTGGCGTGAGTCCGCTCCATCGGCGGGAAGTCGCGGCCCACCGATACGCCATGCTCCCGACACGCGGCCCGGAAATCCGCTGCCGGCCGGCCCAGCTCCACGAAGATGAAGTTCGTCTGAGAGTTGTAGCATTCAAGCCCAAGCCGAGCCAGAAAATCGACCGTGAATTGCTTGGCCGCGGTGTTACGGCGCTGCTCGTTAAGGACGAAATCGGTTTCCCGCACCGCGGCGTACGCCGCTGCGAGACCCGGAACGTTCGTATTCACAGTGAGCGAGTAGCGCCGCAGGGTTGCGATCGTGTCACGATGACCGACCCCGTAGCCGATCCGCATGCCGGCCATCCCGAACAACTTCGAGAAGGTACGGGTGACAAAGACCTTGGGCGTTTCGAGCGCCAGTTCCAGCGCCGGCTCGTAGTCCGGATGCGTGACGTACTCGTGGTAGGCCTCGTCGAAGTGGATCACGGTGTTCGGTGAGTTGCGCCGCACGGTTCGCGCGAACGCCCGCACGTCCGACCCGGTGTGCACGGTGCTCGTCGGATTGTTCGGGTTGCAGAGGAAGATCAGCCCCGCACCCCGCGCAGCGGCCTCCATGGCGTCGAGGTCCAGTTTCCCATCGGCTCTGCTGACCGGAATCGACACGACCGTTGCACCCAGGTACCGGGCCACGCGACTGGGCTGGAGGTAGGAGGGGGTCCCCGTGACGAAATGGCGGTCGCGGTTGGTGAAGGCGTGCGCCGCGTTCTTGAGGATCTCACCCGAGCCCGCCCCCAACACGATGTTGTCCGGCTCGCAGCCGTGTTTCTCGGCCAGCGCGCTCGTCAGGTCGCTCATGTTGGGCTGTGAGTTGAAGGGATAGCGCCCGGCGTCCCTGCCGAACGACCCACGAATCGCCTCGACGGCAGCCGGCGGGGGCCCCAAAGGGTTCTCGTTACTGGAGATACGGATCTCACCGTCTTGGGGGGGCTCAATCACCCCGATTTCGCTGCCCAGGGGGCCAAGCTCTTCGGCCAGGGCCTCGCGCCCCCGGGCGATGATGAGCGGCGCGGTCGGCTGGCCGCTGCTCACATCGAGTCCGAAGAACGCTCTGCGGGAGAGCGGCATGGGTTTCCTCCTAGCTGGAGATGGGCGTAAATACCAAGGGTAAAGTAAAGCTCATGAACATTGGTGGCTAGGAGGAAGAGGCAGGCGGGCAGGCGGGCGGGCGGGCAGACCAAAGCGGAGCGTCTCGCTCGTAATGTGTCCCGAGCAAGAAAATGGCTGCCCCGCTTCAGAAAGAGATCGTGTGCTCAGATGACCGAGAGTCCTCCAAGCACGAGGCCGACCATCACGATACGGGATTTCATGAACCACGCTCGCGTTTGGCCCGTCCCGATGTGTGGAGGTGCACGATCAACCAACGACCGTCTCGCCGTTCCAACACTGCGGTCCCCCGACCTTCGCGCTCCAAATGCCCGCGCGGTGTATCCACCGCGAGATCGTAGCGGAACGACGACCAAGCAACGTCCCCGCGGACCTGGGGCTCGACGCCGTAGAAGCGATACTCGAAGTTTTCGAAGCTCTCGAGCTCAGGACCGAGGTGGTTGTCTCGGTAGTCCACCCACCCGTGGTTGATCCCAGCACCCTCGATGATGTGGATACCGCGCTCTGGCGCAAAGAGAGTATCGATCGCACTGAGGTTGTTGGCTTGAGAATACGCGGCCACCGCTTCTATAACTTGGCGGATGGCTTCCGCATCGGCGGTCTGGGCTTGCACCATCGGCGGTACAGCGATCGCCACCAAGCCGAGCCAACCAACGGTACGAAAGGTTCTTTTCATCGTTACCTCCTCATGTTGTGGTCAAACGGTTGCTTGAGGCTTGCGAAGCAACAAACCACCACCGACAAGCGCGATGATGATCCCCACAACGGCACCACCTCGAACCCACGGACTGCCCGCCCGTTCAAGGATCAAGGGCTCGTCCGTCGGAGCGTCTTCCGCGGGTCCCGCATCATGGGCGTGTCCATCCTCTACATGCCCGCTATCGTCTTCGGCGTGCCCGGCGCCTTCGTCCGATGACGGCGCCTCCGCCAACAGTTCGACGTTCAGGCTCGCAACCTCGTCTCCATCAGTCGCGATGGCGACGAGGCGATACGCTCCGAGCACGAGATCCGTCGGAATGCCAAACGACTTGGCAAATCCCCCGACCGAATCGGCGGTGACGTCGCCCAAGCTAAAACGGCCGGCGACGCCAACGAGGAACAGTTCCAACTTGCCGTGCTCGGCGAACTCTTCTCCCCCAATCGGAACCGTGCTCCCGGCAACAAGCTGGCGCTCAGCAAGTTTCAGTGTTCCTTCAGGATGCCTGAGGGCGTCGGCCGCTATTGCCGCGGCCGGCGCTGCTGTGATCGCTGCCGCAAGACAGCTTGCGGCAAGCGCGCGACTTAACCAACTCTTGCACAATGGCATATATGCACCTCCTCTTGATTTCTTACATTCCCAAATGCGTTTGCCCGGGCGCAACCGCCGCATAGACGATCGCCACCACGAGTAGGGCGAACAACGTCACACCTAAGACACGCGTCACGGTGGCGCCTCGTCCGGGCTGCCGGTCACTGATGGGCACAATCGCCAGAAAACCGAATAAGACGGCTGGGGCGATCAGCATCCCATTCATGCCCAAGAGGTTCTCCGCTGCGTAGATCCAGAGAAATTCCCAGGGCGGCTTCGTGACCTCGAATCCGCCGACGCCTGGGGCCAGCAGGCCATGGGGTAATGCGATGGCAAAAATGCCGACTACCGCGACCAGCAGCAAGGCAAAGCCACCGAGGGGCCGCAAGTGACTGCGGAACAGGGCACGTTCGGTTCCGGTCGCGCTCACCCCGAGGTGGCGTATCAGCCAAAGGTGCAGTCCGAGGATCAACACTAGAGCGAGCGGGAGAACAGAGACGTGCACCCCGTAGAGGCGTGTGAGCAAAGGAGTCGACGGAGTAAACGCTTCCTGAAGCGGAACACCGAGCGGGCCGACAAGATCGGCTCCCGCCGTCGCGTGCGCCAAAGCCTCGACGGCTTCTTGGTCGCCGGTCAGGACGGTTCCCGTGAAGGAGAGACCAAACAGTAGCGCGAGCAGCAGTACACCGCTCCACCACAGGCCCTCACGGGGATTCCTGAACCCACGCCGCCAGAACACGGCGGCAAGATGCGCGAAGACCAAGACCATCGCGCCCGAAGCACTCCACACGTGAACGTCGCGCAAAAACGTCACAAGCGGGACATTGGTGATGATGTACTGCACCGAGCCGTGCGCCGCCAGCGGAGCGGGATTGTAGTACTGCGTCAGCACGATCCCGGTCACCGCCAGGAGAGTAAGGGACACGAGGGTCAACGCGCCGAGCATGAAGTCGAGCCGGTTCGCTCTCGCCGGAACGGGATAGTCCAAGCCATGAAGCGCAAGGCGTTCGGCAACAGGTCCGTGGCGCGTCGGCCCTGCTGTGGGTGGTGGCGTCGTCATTTACTCCTCGTCGTTGCGTGGGCGGCCAAGCACTTCGTCATTCCAAAATACTCCGGCATGCTCATGATCATCCGTTGTCTCTGGTACGTTTCAGAACCACACCCGAAGCCCTCCCACGGCCGCGAGATCGCTCACCGCCTCGCCGCTCAGACGCGCGAGGTCGGCCGTGCCGGCGAACCGCCGCAGCCAGCTGATGCCGACGTAGGGAGCGTACTCCCGCCGGATCTCGTAGCGTAGGCGAAACCCAAGACCGAGATCGTTGAGTCCGGACCCAACTCCAAACTCCGGGACCTCCTGCACCGCGACATTCACTTCGATCCGCGGCTGGGCGATGAGCCGCTGCGTGACGAACATGTCGTATGTCGTCGTCACACGCGCAGAGATGTCCCCGTCCTGGCTCACGAACACGGCGGGCTCCACCTCGAACCAGTACGGCGCGAGTCCTTCCAACCCGACGACAGCGAGAACCCTCGTGCGGGCCGTGCCGGTGCCGTATTGGATGTCGAGACGCAGTCCGGCCTGCCACTCCCAGAACGGCGCAAACAGCCGGCTAAAAAGGGCCTGGACCTCGACGTCACCGCTTCCGACAGTCGTCGAATGCGCCCCTTCACTCTTGATCCAGAGTCGAGTGAAATCCCCTCCAATCCACCACAGCATGTCCCAGGTCACGGGGTTCTCAGCCCCGGTCTGCTGATACTCGAGCCGGTCGAACAATACCAGCGAATAGACCTTGTTGTCCATCACCTGCGCGCGAAGCAGAGCGGGTCGGACGACTGCCACCGCGAGGGTGATTGCCAAGACCATGCCCACAGCATGTCGATTCACCTGTCCTCCGTTGCAGCGGTGTTCGACACTTCAACGACGCGGAACATCCCCGTCTCCATGTGATAGAGGATATGGCAGTGGAGGGCCCACTTGCCCGGGACGTCCGGCGTCACCAGGACCGACAGACGCTCGGCCGGCTTCACGTTCACCGTGTGTTTCCGTGGGTTGAATGCGCCCAACCCGTTATCCAGTTCCATCCACATTCCGTGGAGGTGGATGGGGTGCTCCATCATCGTGTCGTTCACGAACGTGACGCGGAGCCGTTCGCCGAGCTGGAAGGGAATGGGCTCCGGGGCTTGACTGAATTTCTTCCCGTCGAACGACCAGAGATACCGCTCCATGTTGCCCGTGAGGTGCAACTCGACTTCCCGTCCCGGCTCCCTCGTGTCGCGCCAGGGCACGACGCTGCGCAGGTCGCTGTAGAGTAGCACCCGCCGGCCGTCGCTGCCGAGGCCAACGCCCGGGTCATCGAGCCGGGGTCGGGTAACGTCGGGCACCGCCGAGTTCCCCGGACCGTGGTGATCGGGCCCGTGTGGAACCGGAGCGGGGGCGGCCGAAGCGTTTTCCCCGTGCCCGCCATGCTCCGTTTCAGGCATGGCCATGCCGCCGCGCATCTCCATGCTCCCCATGTCCATGCCATCCATGGTCATTCCCATGTCTGCCATCGTCCGGACGGGCCGTGACCGACGCTCGGGAATCGGCGCACTCATGCCAGCGTGCGGCGCGAGCGTGCCGCGAGCGTAGCCGCTCCTATCCATTGTTTCGGCGAAGATTGTGTACGCGCGGTCCTCCGATGGTTCTACGATCACGTCGTACGTCTCGGCGATGGCGATACGGAACTCGTCCACGGACACCGGCTGTACGTTCTGCCCGTCGGCCTGTACGATCGTCATCTCGAGCCCTGGAATCCGGACATCGAAATAGCTCCCCGCCGCAGCGTTGATGAACCGGAGGCGCACCCGCTCGCCTGGTTCGAACAGCCCCGTCCAAT
>Ga0114950_10001193_pt1 | contig 19393 bp, 16 predicted proteins | sample N075metaG_FD_83503 | JGI IMG/M metagenome (GOLD analysis project Ga0114950, IMG submission 83503) | Deep subsurface microbial communities from Kermadec Trench to uncover new lineages of life (NeLLi) - N075 metaG | ecosystem: Environmental > Aquatic > Marine > Ocean trench > Sediment | place... | reverse complement strand
TTCACCCAGCGTCGTTCTTCCGACGTAAGCTGCCAACCAACTCCTTCTGTAGCCGAGACCATGGCATAGTAACCTACCCGACGGCGGAGGAAGTGTCCAGCTTATTGTTCTGCGCCCCCTAAGCCTCGGATTCACGAAATTCCGGATTTCGTGTCAGCCGGCGAAACGGCGCGCCGCTTCGCCACGCCGCAGTTTGCCACTCGACGTTCTCGGAAGCGAACCCGGGTCGAGCAATTGGACCCGATGAGGAACGATGCCCATTTGGGCAGATAGGATCTCGTTGATCGCGACCCGCGCCCAATTACTTCCGGCACCTCTCGATGGGGGTCTCACTTCTGCGAGAATACAGAGGTCATCACCCTGCTCCGTCACGATGCCGACCGCGACGACGTTTCCGATGCCTTCCAAGCTGGCAACGATCTCTTCGAAGTGCTCGGGCGCATAGTTCGCCCCGCGCAGCACGATCATGTCCCGGTTGCGGCCCGTGAGAAAAAGCTCGCCGCCCTCGAGAAATCCCTCGTCGCCCGTATCGAGCCAGCCGTCTTTCAAAACGCGCCGCGTTGCGTCCTCCAGTCCGAGATAGCCGGACATGAGCGATGGGCCGGCAACGAGTATCTTGCCGACGCCACCATCCGCCCCACCCGAAATGCGCACGCGAAAATCTCCGAGTGGCCGGCCCGCGCTCACGAGCCTTCGCCCCTCGAACTCACGCGTGCGATAACTACCGCGGATCGGAGAACAGGTCACGGCAAGTCCTGCTTCGGCAAGGCCGTAGGCGGGGGTCAGCGCGTCCTCTCTCAAACCGTAGGGACGAAAACGCTCGAGGAATCGTTCGAGTGTCTCGGGCGTCACCGATTCGGCGCCGTCGAGCGCCAGAAGCCAGCTGGAGAGATCCACACCTTCGAGCTCGTCGTCACGAACGCGATCCACGCAAAGTGCATAGGCGAAATGAGGTGCGGGGCTAACGCTCGCGCGGTGTTTCGAGATCGTTTGCAGCCATCGCGCGGGGCGAGCCACAAAGAGCTCGGGCGGCATCAAAGTGAGCGGCCCCGGTCGCACGAGCGACGTGAGAAGCGAACCGACGAGTCCCATGTCATGGTAGAGAGGCAGCCACGACACCACGCTATGCCTGAAGCCATTATCTTCCGGATAGGCCTTCAAGAGCTCGTCTAGAAGCGCACGAACGTTCGCGAGGATTTGCTGGTGCGTCAAACCGATCGGCTTGGCTGTGCCCGTCGTCCCCGAAGTGAACTGTACGAGGGCGAGATCCGTCGGCGCGACCGGCATCGGGGCCATGGGACAGCGCGGAAGATCGCGAAGGGCAACGACACCGAGCTCTGTCGCCTCTTGCGGAATGGCGCCCCGCGCGCGCTCGGAAGTAATCGCGAGTCGCGCCCCAGAGGCTTGAATCATCGCGGTCGCCGCCCGGGTGTAGTCGCTCCGGGAGCCCAGGCGGCGCGGTTCCTGAAGCACAGCCGGTACCGCACCGGCAAAGAGCGTCCCGAAAAAAGCTTCGTAAAAAGCAAGGCTCGAGGGAACGGCAATCGCGACCCGGTCCGAAGGTTCGACGCCAAGCGTCCGGAGCCCTCCCGCAACTTCGAGAGCACGCTCGGCAATCTCTGCATAGCTGTAATGTGGCTCGTCGTGACGGCCGACGAACCGCACGCCGAGCCCGTCTCGACTCGCGGCGAGCTCGAGGCATGCCGGAAGCGTGTCCGGGCCTTTCACGGGGCGGAGAGCCTATGCGAGACGATGTCGACGACATCTCCGATGGTGCGGATTTTGGCTTCGTCTCCTTCATCGAAACAGATCTCGAAGGCGTTCTCGAGCTCCACGATGAAGGTGAGCTGCTGCACGGAGTCGAGCTTCAGATCCCGAAACAGATCTGTCTCTTCTTGCACGTTGGCATCAATGCACACATGTTCTTCGAGAACCCGTCTTACATTCTCGAGAACCCGTCCGCGCTCCATCGCTATCGGCAATGCGCGGCGAGCGCGCCCTCCTCACAACGGATGCGCACCGAGAGCATCCATGCATTGAGCAAGCTGAACCCGATCGCCGTCCACCATGCGCTATGCATGAGCGGCACGGCAAAGCCCTCGACCACGACCGCCAGATAGTTCGGATGTCGCAAGAAGCGGAAAGGCCCGGACTGAACGGCTGCCATCCCGGGAACGACGATAACGCGCACGTTCCATCTCTTGCCCAAGGTAGCGATAACCCAGTAGCGAAGAAGCTCGGCGAGGACCACGAGGCCCAACATAAAAAACGCAAGCCTCGGCAAGAACGGACGGCCGAGAAGAACCACCTCTAGCGCGCAGGCAATGAAAAAACCCGTGTGAAGCGCCTTCATGTAAGGAAAGTGGCGCGCGCCATATTCGACGCCCCCTTCGCCAAAGGACCAGGCCGCGTTTCTCCTGCTGATGAGAAGCTCGACGACGCGCTCGAGCGCCAAAAGCGAAAGAAAGATGAGATAGGCGGCTACCATTGAAGCAGAACGAGCTCGGAGCAGAATCCGGGCCCCATCGCCATGAGGAGGCCGTAGCTGCCGGGAGGCGGCTCGCGCTTCTCGAGCGTATCGGCGAGCACCATCAGAACCGACGCGGAGGATAAGTTCCCCACGCGTTTGAGACTGTCCCATGTCAGAGCAAGCGCGTCTTCGTCTAGCTCGAGCGCGTCTTTGAAGGCGTCCAGAATCTTTGGGCCGCCCGGGTGACAAATATAGGTCTCTATCTCACCGCGCGTCAGCCCCTGCGACCCTAAGAACGCGTCGACGTTTCGACGGATCTCGGCTTGGACGAGAGCCGGGATCTCGGGAGATAGCACAACTTTGAACCCTTCTCGAGAGATATCCCAGCCCATCACGCGATCGGTATTGGGGTAGAACACGGATCGCGTCGCGAGCACCGAAGGCCCGCGCGACGCACGTTCCTGTCCGACGAAGAGCGCCGCGGCCGCGCCGTCGCCGAAAAGACCGGAAGCAATGATGTTCGGGATCGAAAGATCCTTCCGCTGAAGAGTCAGGCTGCAGAGCTCCACGGATAGAAGCAGCACCGTCTGTGCGGGATAGGCCTTCAAGTAATCAAAGGCGCGTGAGACGCCGACCGCGCCCGCGGCGCATCCGAGCCCGAAGAGCGGCGAACGTTTGAGATCGGGGCGTAAGCCGAGCCGGTTGACGAGGAGCGCATCGATGGACGGCGTGGCGATACCGGTGGTCGTCACAAAGAACAGATGATCGATCTCGCCGAGCTCGACGCCGCTCGGCTCGAGCGCGTTCTCGATGGCGCGCGCGCCCACATCGACCGCGGCGCAGATATAGGCGTCGTTGGCCTCGGTAAAAGAATCGAGCTCGTCATAGCGCTCGAGCGGCAAGGCAAGAAAACGGCCGCCCACGAGCACGTTCTTGTGGAGCTGCTCTAGCCGCGCGAGGTTGAAATGGCGATGCGCCCAATTTTTCTTGAGTGCTTCCGACAACCTCTCCTGGGAATAGTAGTGAGGCGGAAAGGCCGTCCCAACGCTTTCAATCCTCATCGAGACTCACTGGAGAGAGCGTCTTGTCGGAAGGCGTCCTCGGAGAGGCCTTGATTCACTTCGACGTCAGAGAACGTCAACACGGTCGTGCTGTCCATTTTATAGTCGCGGACCTCGATCCGATGTGCGAGCTTGACACCGTCGCCGAGATCGCGCACATCCGTAAGAAATGCTTCTTTCACGAGAACGCCGTCGTGGTCGAAGAACGCGGCCTGGACGGTGATGAAATTCGACTTCTGAACATATCCCCGGAGCTTCCCATAAACGATGCGATGGCGCGGCGTACCTTCGAGCACGTAGCAGGGTTCACCTTCGACGGTCTCTTCCCCTATCAACCGGTGGCGCAAATCATCGAGGTGCGCTCCACCAGCAAGGTCCGCATAAGTAATGTCCGAGCCGAGAAAACGATCGTCCTGATTTTTGCCCAGGATAGGACGCACGAGATCCAAGTCCGGGAAATAGGCCCATTCTTTGTTCCGCTTTCCCCTCTCGGCGTGGACGAGAAACTTCGTGCCCGCCATCGCCCGGGGCTCCGCGAGCACAATGAGCGCGCGATAGTTCACGCCGTCTCGCTTCATGGAAAGATCGAATCGACGCGTTTTGACGTCGTCGCCGGTTCGGATCTCGAGATGGACTTTCGCACGCAAATCCTGGATTTTGAGATCGCCTTCCTTGACGCGGGCAACGATGGCGCCCGTCGAGAGCTGTGCGACGACAAGGACGGAGAAAAGGATCATGCGGGATATTGCCGGCTCAACCGTTTCAAGGCGACATAAAGATACAAGAATCCGAAACCGACGAGCGCGGCAAAGCTCGGCCAAACTTCCGTGAGCGGTTTCTTGCGAAGCATCAGGTCGTTGAAGCCGTCCATCGCCCAAGCGGTGGGGAAGATATGCGCGAGCTGTTGAAGCCAATAAGGCTCGATCGTGATCGGCCACCAGCAGCCGCCGATCGCAGCCATCGCGACCACGGTAATCGTGCCCATCGGAAGGATCGCTTCGCGCGTCGGAGCGAACGTCGCAGCGAGAAGACCGAAGGCCGCCGACGCAAACGCGATGCCGAGGATCACGAGTCCGAGCGCTAGGAGTGACGGGCCCAAAGAGATACCGAATACGAACCGCCCAAAGGCAAAGAGGAGCACCATCTGCGCGACGCCGATGGTGAAACGCGAGAGAACTTTCGCCGTCGCGAGCTTCCGAACGCCGACGGGCGTCGCAGCCACGCGATCCAACATGCCCCAGTCACGCTCGTCCAAGAGCCCGAGCCCCACCCCGAAGAGCATCCCGAGGAGAAGAAAGGTGATGCTGAAGCCAGGCACGTTCTGGTCGAAGGTGTTGAACTCGATCGACCCGGGAAAAACACTCATCTCGTTCAAGCCCACGGATTTATCCAAGAGCCGCGCGGCGAGCCCGGCCGAGTCTTCGAAAAGCGCTTCGAAATCCGCATCGCCTGCATGGGTAAGGACTTGGACGACGGCGATCCGCGCCGCGATCTGTGTGGTCGCGAGCCCAGCTTGAGCTCTCTCCACCGCCGCGCGGATCTTGAGCACCTCGATATGTTTTACCGGGTCGCTCCAAAGCAGCAGCTCGATGGGCTCTCCCGCGCGAAACGCTTCTGAAAAACCCTCCGGGATCACGAGCGCAGCTCCCGCACGTGGGGTGTCGGCCACGAGGCGACGAGCTTCCTCGGCGCTCACCAGAATGACCTCGAGCTCTTTGGAGGCTTCGAAAGATTCGAGAAGCCGCGCGGCGAGCTCTCCGCCATCGAGGTCGGCCACCGGAAATAAATGCTCCGAGCTGCGGTAGAGCGTCGCGAGCGAAAGGCCGGCCACGGTTATCACGATAACTGGAGCCGCGACGAGCAGCACGAGGGCGAGAGAATCGCGGGATAGGAGCCTTAAGTCTTTAATAAACAATATGATGAGAGAGCGCACGTCGTGTCACTAGTCGTCACTGCCAGACGAGAAGCCAGAGTATAAACCAGACCCGACAACCTCCCTAATCCAGACCCTAAATACTTGACAAAATAGTCAGGTATTGAAAAAATAGAGTCGATGAAGGTGACAGCGCAAGAAGAGTACGGTCTCAGGTGCCTCCTCCAATTGGCCCGCCACGCCGAGAAAGGACGCCCCATCACGGTACGGGAGGTCGCCACGAGCGAGGGTCTTTCGGTCGCTTACGCGGAGAAGCTCCTGCACCAATTATCCAAGGCCGGCCTGGTAGAGTCCGTGCGCGGTGTCCGCGGGGGTTTTCGTCTCAAGGGCCGTCCGGATGAAGTCTCCGTAGGCGATGCGGTGCGCGCGCTAGGCGGCTTTCTCACCCACAGCGCCATCTGCCAGCGCTATACGGGCGACGAAAGCCAGTGCGTCCACAACAAGAACTGCGGGTTGCGGCCGGTCTGGACCACTGTGAACTACCACATTCAAAAACTCTTGGACAACATACCCCTTACGCTTCTTCTGCAAGATGAGCGGCAAGCGCGCCAGGCAATCGTGGAGATGGTGTCGTTTCCATTCACACCCGAAACAGCAGGCAGTGTCGTATGAGGACGGACGTCGATTTCGAATATCTTTCGCCGCCGGCATGCGCGGTCGAGTCGAATAGCCAGGAGCTCCAAGACCAGAGCGATCTCAGCTACTTCATGAAGTTGGCCGGCCGCCGCGAGCTCCTGAACGCCGAGCAAGAGCGTGAGCTTGGCACGCGTTTGTGGATCTTGCGCCGGCGCCTTCTGCGGATCCTCAGAGCTTCCGAGAGCGAGAACCGCGACATAGCACTCGAGGTTCTCCCGCCGAAAAGAGTAGTCACAGCGTCGACCCGCCGACGATTGGCAAGAGTCGAGCGTCGGGCGCGCGACGGCGCCCTGGCCTCGAAGCGTCTGCGCGGCGTGCTCGCCGACACGGTCGCCGAGATGGATGACATCCGGCGGATTTTCGTAGAGTGCAACTTGAGGCTCGTGGTGTGGGTCGCCAAACGATTTCGAGGCCGCGGCTTCGACTTCATCGATTTGATTCAAGAAGGGAGCCTCGGCTTGATGCGAGCGGTGGATCGTTTCGACCCCGCCGTGGGTGCGCGTTTTTCGACGTTCGCGACCCATTGGATCCAGCAAGGAATTCGCCGCTCGCTCGCCGAAAAAGCCCGCACGATCCGTATCCCGGTGAACCGAATAGCGGAGGTGCGCGAGACGCTCCTGGCACGGGCCAAGATCGCGGAGAAGCTGGGACGTCCTGCGCTGCCCGAAGAGATCGCGGAAGCCATCGGCCTCCCCAAACACAAAGTCGAAGAACTGCTCCCAGCCATCGCACCCATCGATTCGATCGATTCGCCACTGGCGGCGACGGAGTTGAAGCTCGGCGACACGATCGAAGATCGGACGACGCCCACACCACTGGACGAAGCGATGGAGGAAGAGACCCGACGCGCCATCGCAACCGTCCTCGACGCACTCCCAAAGAGGCAACGCGTCATCCTATCGATGCGCCACGGCATCGGCTATCCAAAAGAGTGCACCCTCGAAGAAATCGGAGACGCGCTAGGCCTCTCCCGCGAACGCATCCGCCAAGTCGAAAAAGTCGCCTGCGCCTCCGTCCGCGAACGACTCCAAAAAGATCGACCCAAACTAGCCGCCCCCGTCTAAACCTAGCCAGGTAAACCTGAAAGCGTTCTAAATCCAAACCACACAGCTGACTCTCATCCCCCCATCCCCTCCATCCCCACATCCCCTTGCCTTTAAAAAGGCCGCTAAAAGCAAGGAGAGGTGGGGATAGGAGGGGATGGGGGGATAAGAAAGAATTTGCTTCAGAACGTGGTACAAAATCCTCGGTTCTGACGGGTTAGAGCCTAAACATAGTGCGGCTCGTCTGGCCGCCACCCATAATTGGCCACAGAGGCACAGAGGCACAGAGAAACCCTTGTTTTGATTTCTCTGTGGCTCTGTGGCTCTGTGTCTCCGTGGCGGTTTTTTTCCTTGGCTAGTCGCGGAGGCCTTTTCCGGTGAGTTGTAGGAAGACGTCACCTAGATTTGGGCGGTGGACGTTCAGCTCTTGGACTTCGTTGCCCTCGGATGCAACGAATGCGAGTAGGTCGGGGAGGGCGCGCAACTTGTCCTTTCCGGTGAGCAGATAAGTTCGCTCGTTTTCGGGGTGCGCACCGAGTGCGCTCAGGCGGCGGGCAAGCCTCTCGTTTGGCGGGCGTTCGAGCTGGAGCTCGAGGCTTCGCTCGAGGGAGGAGCGCGCGACGAGCTCTTCGACCGATCCCTCGGCGATCAAACTGCCTTCATCCATGATCACGAGGCGGTCGCACAAACGCTCGGCTTCGTCCATATAGTGGGTGGTGAGTAGTAGCGCCATGCCTTCGGCGGCCAAGGCCGTTAACGAATCGTAAATCCGCTCGCGCGACTGCGGGTCGACACCGACCGTCGGCTCGTCGAGGAGCAGCACCTCGGGGGCGTGCACCACACCGCAGGCGAGGTTGAGGCGTCGTTTCATTCCGTCTGAGAACTCGGCGACGCGTTGTTGCGCTCTTTTTGAAAGCCCCGAAAGCTCGAGCAGTTGGTCGCGGCGAGCACGCGCCTCGCTCTTAGACAAGCCGTAAAGACGTCCGAAGAAATCGAGGTTCTCCTCCGCCGTGAGAGACGGGTAGAGTGCTACCCGCTGAGGGACGAGACCCAGCGCCCCGGCACATCGCACGGTGCCGCTCGAAGGCGCGAGAATGCCGGCGATCACACCGATGGTGGTCGTCTTGCCCGCCCCGTTCGGCCCGAGGAGGCCGAAGACTTCGCCGCGCCTCAGCGAAAAGGAGACGGACCGCACGGCTTCGCGCTCGCCATAGCTCTTAGAGAGCGCCTGGACTTCGAGAACGGGCTCGGCTGTCATCGAGCCAATTCTACAAAAGACGCTTCACGGTCTCGGCGACGCTGTCCGCGGTCAAGCCCAGCTTTTCGAACACGGTGTTTCCCGGCGCGGAGGCGCCGAAACGATCGATGCCGATCGCGCGGCCCCTCGAGCCCAAGTAGCGCTCCCAACCAAGAGTAACCCCAGCTTCAACCGAGACGCGGGCTTTGACGGCCTCGGGAAGCACGCTCTCACGATACTCGTCCGTCTCCGCCTCGAAGAGCTCCCAGCAGGGCATCGAGACTACACGGACGCGAACGCCACTCTGGCTCAGAAGATCGCGCGCGGCGAGCGCGAGCGTGACTTCTGATCCGGTCGCCATGAGGATAGCGTCCGGCAGGCCTTCACCTTCCGCGTCGGCCAGCACGTAAGCCCCGCGGCGCGTTCCCCGAGCACTGCCTGGCTCCTCTCGATCGAACGTCGCGATCTTTTGCCGCGTCAGAACGAGCGCGGTCGGACCGTCCGTCCTCTCCATTGCGACGCGCCATGCCTCCACGGTCTCGTTGGCATCCGCCGGACGCAGCACGTGGAGATTCGGCACGACGCGAAGCGCCATGAGCTGCTCGACCGGTTGGTGGGTTGGTCCGTCTTCTCCGAGGCCCACCGAATCATGCGTCCACACGTAAATCACCGGCAACTTGCTCAGCGCCGCGAGGCGAATGGAGGGCCGCATGTAGTCCGAGAACACGAAAAACGTCGACGCGTAGGCGCGCACACCGCCGTGATAGGCCATGCCGTTCACGAGGCTTCCCATCGCGTGCTCGCGGACACCGAAATGCACGTTCCGGCCCTCGCCCGTCTTTCCATCGAACGAGCCCATGTCTTTGAGCGCCGTCTTGGTCGACGAGGAGAGATCGGCATCGCCGCCCACGAGCTCAGGCACGGTCGACGCGATCGCGTTCAACACTTTCCCCGAGCTTTCCCGCGTGGCCAGTTTCTCGCCGGCCTTGAAGCTCACAAGCGCCTCGTCCCAACCGTTGGGCAGCTCGTGACGGTGCCGCCGTTCCCATTCGAAAGCCAGCTCCGGATAGGCTTCGCGATAGCGCGCGAAGCGCGCTCGCCAGTCGGCTTCGGCGGCCTCGCCTCGATCGAAGGCTTCCCTAAATTGCGCCTTGGCTTCGTCGGGAACATAGAACTCACGGCTCGGATCCCAACCAAGACCCTCCTTCGTGAGCGCAACTTCATCGGCGCCAAGCGGCGCGCCATGCGCGGAGGAGGAGCCTTGCTTGTTCGGCGAGCCATAGCCGATCGTGGTGTGAACGATGATGAGCGATGGTCTTGCGGTTTCCATTTTCGCTTCTCGAATCGCCGCGTCGATAGATTCGAGATCGTGATCACCGTCTCGAACCCGTTGCACGTGCCATCCATAGGCCTCGTAGCGACGCGCCACGTCCTCGGTCGAGAACGTGAGCGAGGCGGGGCCGTCGAGGGTCACTTCATTGGCATCGTACAAGTAGGTAAGCTTCCCAAGCCTAAACTGTCCCGCGATGGAAGACGCTTCGGCCGAGACCCCTTCCATCAAATCGCCATCGGAAACGAGCGCATAGGTGTGGTGGTCGACGATGGTATGGTCCGGGCGGTTGAAACGATGATGCAGCATCCGCTCCGCCATCGCCATTCCGACCGCGTTGGCCGCGCCTTGCCCGAGCGGACCGGTCGTTGCTTCGACGCCCGGTGTCTCGAACGATTCGGGGTGTCCGGGCGTCCGGCTGCCCCACTGGCGGAAGGCGAGAAGATCGTCCATCGCGAGGTGATAGCCCGTCAGATGCAGCAGCGCATAGAGCAACATCGAACCATGGCCCGCAGAGAGCACGAAGCGATCGCGATCCGGCCAGGCAGGGTTTTTGGGATAGTGGCGAAGGTGGCTTTGCCAGAGCACATAGGCCATCGGCGCCGCACCCATCGGAAGCCCCGGATGGCCCGAGTTGGCCTTTTGAACCGCATCGATGGCCAGGGTGCGGATGGTGTTGACGCACAGCTGGTCAAGCGAGATGGCGGTGCTCATAGTCTCTATCTCCAAACGCAATTTCGCCATCGGCTCCCTGCCAAAACGTCATGGCGACGCGACCCCTTGTCGTGAATTTAGTGTTCGCAAACCTCGAAGGATGCGGGAGAATATCAAAGACCGGGGCGCTGGCACAACCCATGGCTAATCACATATTCAGCAACTATTTACAGCTGTTCGCCCAAAAACTCAATGCGTTAAGTTCTTGACAGTCCCGTGGAAGCAAGGCCGTTAACGTGGCTGTATGGCTAGTGCTCGAAACGATCAGCGACAAAAGCGCGAGCGTCGAGTACAAATGCTGCAAGGGCGCCGAGCGCCAAACGTAGGCAAATCCCCCCGGACGCGGCTCCGAATGAATTCGCTAAAGGTCTCGCACGCTTCGGCCGATAACCCGTGTGTGGACCGCCCGCTAACCGTCTCCACCCAAACGTCGGAGCAAGAGGTCGAGCTCGAGCACAAAGAGCCATTAGGGCCGACGCGGACCCCGCAGCACGCCGATCAATATATCCTTTATGTAGACGACGACGCGTCCGCCCGGGAGGCTTTCGCCGATGCGGCGAGCTCCTTTGGCTACTGCGTGGACACCGCGGAAACTGGCGGAGACGCGCTCACGATGGCCAGCCAGAGATCCTACGAAGTGATCGCGGCTGATTTGCGCATGCCTAGCTTGAACGGGCTCGCGCTCATCCAGCTTTTGCGTCCCAAACGGCCCGAGGCGAGCTACCTCATCGTCACCGGAGCGTCCCATCTCGATCTTCCCGAGCAAGCCAGCGGCGAGCCCCTAGTGGACGAAGTCGTTTCCAAGCCATGGTCACTCAGCGACCTCGCCAAGATTCTGAAACGCGCCGTCGATCGGTCGCAGCATCGACGAGCCGATAGTTTGGTCCAAAAACGGAATCTTCCCATTCTTGTCCTTTCAGAGAGCGCCGAAGACGGCACCTTCCTACGACGGTTGATTGCCGAGGCGCTGCCCAAGAACGACGCTCATGTCGTCAAAGACCTTTCTGATGCCGTGGAAGTTTCGCAGCGGCGTGACTTTCAATCGATCATCGTCAAGATCGAGACCGCGGATAGTAGCGCGCTCGAAAAGATTGCAGGCCTTCGACGCGCAGCGCCCGAGCTTCCAATCATTGCGATTGGCAACTCCGACGACGATGACAGAGAACAAAAGGTGCTCACGGCAGGCGCTTCGGATTACGTCATCGAGAAGAAGCTGGACAGCTACCATCTGCGGCGTAGCCTACGGCTGGCCTCCGAGCGCAAAAGCCTCGAGGATCGCCTCGCTTACCTAGCCGAACGGGATCCCGTCACCGGACTAGCGAATCGCGCGGCGCTCCGCGATGAGCTTTCGCGCGCCATCGCGCGCGTCCATCAACGGCACAACCGGCTCGCCTTGCTGTTTCTCGATCTCGATCGCTTCAAGAACGTCAACGAGTCGCTAGGACACGACTTGGGCGACCGTCTGCTCCAAGTCGTCGCGAATCGACTGCTGGAGAATCTCCGTGACGTCGACATAGCCGCTCGTCTCGGCGGCGACGAGTTCGCGATCGTGCTCGAGGGCCTTCGCAACGAAGAGGAGGCGGTCGCGACAGCGCAACGTCTTCTCGAGGCCCTCACCCCGCCCGCACGCCTTCAAGGCTACGAAATTGCTTGCACCGGAAGCATCGGGATCGCCATCTATCCCGATCACGGCGAGACGGGTGCCGAGCTCATGCAACATGCTGACCGCGCCATGTACCGGGCGAAACAAAATGGCCGCGACGGCTATCACCTCTATAGCAATAAGGACGGAGAATCCCGATCCGGCGTTCTCGAGCGCCTACAGTTCGAGAGCTCGATCCGTCACGCACTCGAACGCGACCAATATGTCGTGTTCTTCCAGCCTCAGCTTACACTCGATCGCAAACAGCTCGTGGGGATGGAAGCTCTCGTGCGGTGGCAACATCCCGAGCTCGGGCTCGTACTACCGGGGCGCTTCATGCCTTTCCTGGAAAGCTCGGGCCTCATCAAAGGTGTGGGAGAGTGGGTGCTGCGGACAGCCTGCCGGCAAGTCAAGGAATGGCAGGACTACATGTTTCCCCACCTGCGCCTCTCGGTGAACCTCTCGGCGCGGCAGTTCGAAGGCTCCGACCTCGTCGTTTCGGTGGAGCGCGCGCTGGCCGAGTCCGGGCTTCCGGCCACACATCTCGAGCTCGAGATTACCGAGAGCTTGTTGATGAAGGATACCGAGCGTACGCGCTCGACGCTTCTAGAGCTCAAAGCTCTGGGTGTGCGGATCGCCATCGACGATTTCGGAACCGGGTATTCCTCTCTCGCCTACCTCACGACGTTTCCGCTCGACTGCCTCAAGATCGATCGCAGCTTCGTACACGACATCACGACGAACGAGGACGATCGGACCGTGGCCGACGCCATCATCGGTCTCGGCCACAGCCTGAGGCTCGATGTCATGGCGGAAGGAGTCGAGACCCAGGAGCAGCTCGAATTGTTGAAAGGCTGCGACGGTTTCCAGGGCTTCTTGGTAAGCCGACCCGAGCCGCCCAAGACCGCACGAGCTTTCATCGAGCAATACCGCAACCCCGAATCCGCGTCTCTGGCCCCCTGAGTTTTCTGCAGCGCAGCCTAAGCCTACGGCCGCAAACCTGGCAGACTAATATCCCGAGCTCTTTCGAAACAGCATGCGGTTGCCGCTCGGGAAATGAATGGTCATCGTCTCTTCGCCCACTTCTGCGCGACACGGCTCCTCCGCCGCATCCTCTATTTCTTTCACACTCATCCGAAGCGGTGACGCCGCGATGGGTCCGATTTCATCCCCGGCAGACAAATGATAGAAGTGCGTGAAGGTCAAGGTGTCGCCCACGAGTAAATAGGTGCCACCTTCTCCGGATCCCCGCCGGGGCTCACCGTTCTCATCCTCGACGAAGAAGAGCACCGTCCAATCGCTCTTGGTAAAAAAGATCAAGCCCGAGACGTCGAGCTCCGTCCCGTCTTCGAGAACATATTGCTCTGGGTGCCAAGCCCCGAGAATGTCGGCCTCCCCTGCCTCTCCTGCTTGTATCGATAAAAACAAGACGGCCACGGCCAAGAGATTCGAGATGCGCATCGTTTCCTCCCGGCCACAATCCTTGCACCCGAGGCACCCTCTTGGCTACTCTGAACCATGGCGGTTGGTTAAGTTTTACTTGGCAGGGGCTACGGGGTACGATCCAATTCTCTTCGAGCCTCGAATGAAACGACTCGCCATCATCTCGATCCTTCTCGGGCTTTCCGCTTGCTCGCTCAAAGCGCGCGCCGTCGACACGCTCGCGGAGGTGCTCGGCGAGGCGGAGAGCGTTTATTTGTCCGACGGAGATCCGGAGCTCATCGCCGCGGCGCTTCCATTCAACCTCAAAACAATGGAGACGCTGCTCGTGTCCAGCCCGGAGCATGTCGGGCTCCTTCTCGCGGCCACCAAATCGTTCATTCTCTACGCCTACAGCTTTGTCGAGCCAGAAGGGCGCAGCTACGAATATACGGAATTCGATCGCGCCGAGGCCGTGCGCCATCGTGCTGCGAAGCTTTATCGCCGCGCTTACGACTACGGCATCCGAGGGCTATCCTTGGATCATCCGGGGATCGAGGATCGTCTCCGGAAAGATCCGGCCGGGACGGCAGCGGAGCTCGAGCTCGCCGACGTTCCGCTCGCGGTTTGGACCGCGGCGGCTCTCGGCGGCGCGATCAGCACCAGCAAGGACGATCCGGAGTTCACCGCCGATATCGCCGTCGTCGGCTCGCTCCTCGAGCGCGCCCTCGCGCTCGAACCGGACTACGACAACGGCACGATCTACGAGTTTCTCTTCGTCTATGAAACGAGCCGTGTCGGCGGCTCGATCGAGACAGCCCGGGAGTATTACGAGCGCGCGCTCGTTCTCGGACCGGCCAAGTTACCCTCGTTGTGGCTAAGCTGGGCAGAGAATGTCTCCGTGAGCGAGCAGAATCGGGCGGAGTTCATCGAGCTGGCCGACAAGGTTCTGGCCTTCGACGTCGAGCTTTATCCGAAGAATCGGCTCCTCAATGTACTTGCCAAACGACGCGCCTCATGGTTGAAACAAAATGTCGACGAGTTCTTCCTGGACAGCTCGGACAATGGTGCCTGATATGAAACCTATTTGGATAGCCGCAGCGATGGCCACGCTCCTCTCGACCGCCCTCCCTGCCGACGCTCGGGTCACGATTCGACTCGGCACGGTCGCCCCCAAAGGCTCGTCTTGGGAGCTCATTCTGCGCCGCATGGGCGCAGAATGGGGCAAGGCGACCGAGGGCGAGGTCCGCCTACGCATTTACCCGGGCGGCACCGTAGGCGACGAGGGCGAGATGATCCGCAAGATGCGGATCGGACAGTTGCAGGCGGCGGCGATCTCGAATTCCGGGCTCGCGGAGATCGACCCCAGAGCCTATGCCCTCATGATGCCGATGATGTTCGACTCTTACGAGGAGTGGAACCATGTGCGCCAGGAGATCAATCCGATCCTCGAAGCGAACTTGAAAGCCAAAGGCTTCGTCGTGCTCACGTGGACGGATTTGGGCTGGATCTATTTCTTCACGAAACGAGCGATGCGAAGCCCGGCCGATCTTGCAGACATGAGGCTCGCGGCCTCGCACACCGAGACCAAGACGATCGATATCTTCAAATGGGCCGGCTTCAACCCCGTGCCGATATCGTTCGTGGACATGATGACCGGCTTTCAAACAGGCCTCATCGACGCGACCTACGCGCCCGTGATCCTCGCGGAAGGCTCTCAGTTCTACCGCCAGGTCTCGAACATGACCGACATGAAGTGGGCGCCCCTCCAAGGAGCGGTCGTGATGCACGAGAAAGGCTGGAACCAGTTGAGCGCGGAGCAACAAGAAAAAATGTTGCGCATCACGCGAAAGGCAGGCGCAGAGCTGCGAACGTCGAACCGCGAGCAGGAGCAACGATCGCTCGATGCCATGACCAAGCGCGGGCTCACGATTGTCAAGGTCTCGAACGCAATCCGTGCCGAGTGGCGCGCAGTCGCCGAGAAGGCCTATCCCCGCATGCGCGAGAGCCTCGTAACACCCGAGATCTTCGATCGCGTGAAGAAGCTACGGGACGCTTTCCGCGCCCGTTGAGTCGTGAAGCGCTCTTTCGACAGCCTAGAAAACGGCCTGGCCGTCCTCGCGCTGTTTACGATGGCGCTTCTCCCTTTGCTCGAAGCCGTCGTCCGCACGTTTTACCCTAGCGGCATCTCCGGCTCGACGATCTGGGTCCAACACCTAGCGCTCTGGGTCGCCTTTCTCGGCGCAGCCATCGCGGCGCGGCGCGGCGAGCTTCTTTCGTTGACCGCGGGAGCGCAGCTCGCGAGCACTCGACAATCGAAGTGGATCGACCTCGTCGTGGGCGGCGTCAGCTTCGCCGTGTGCGTCGTGCTCGTCCATGGGAGCCTCGAGCTCGTGAGCGTCGAGCGCGAAGGCGGCCGCGCGCTAGCCTACGGGTTTCCCGTATGGGTCGCGCAAGCCATCATGCCCATCGGCTTCGCTCTCATCGGCTGGAGGCTCTTGTACCGCGCGGCATCAACGTGGCGCGGACGGGCGCTAGCCGCGAGCTTTGCACTCGTTCCCCTCTTGCTCTACCGCTTCGAGCCACTCCAAGAAACGGGCATCTACTTGCCCCTCATCCTTGTCTTGCTGAGCGCAACAGCGCTCGGAGCGCCTATCTTCGTCGGCATCGGAGGCGTTGCGGCAGCGCTCCTGTGGCACGATCTCTTCCCCGTTGCAGCGATACCCACCGAGACCTACAACCTCGCGATCAAGCCAATCCTTCCGACCATCCCGCTTTTCACCCTCGCAGGCTTCATCCTGGCCGAAGGCGGAACACCGCGAAGGCTCGTCGAGCTTTTCCGCGCGCTCGTGGGTTGGATTCCGGGCGGTATCGCCATCGTCGCCATCGTGGTGTGCGCATTTTTCACGAGCTTCACGGGAGGCAGCGGCGTCACCATCCTCGCGATGGGCGGGCTCTTGTTCCCGATGCTCATCGAGCGAAAGTACACGCCGAAATTCACGACCGGGCTTCTGACGTCAGCAGGATCGCTCGGACTGCTCTTCCCGCCGTCGCTTGCGGTCATTCTTTATGGGCTCGTGGCCGGCGTCGAGCTCCGACGTCTTTTCGTGAGCGGGTTCATCCCGGCCATCCTGGAGATCGGACTCGTCGCAGGTTTCGCACTCTACGCGGTAAAGGGTGTGGGTATCGAGCGCGTGCCCTTCGATGTTCGTCGAAGTCTCACGGCCATATGGAAGGCCAAGTGGGAAATCGCTATCCCGGCCGTCGTGCTCGGGAGCATCCTCGGCGGATTCGCCACCCTTGTCGAGGCCGCTGCGATCACCGTTCTCTACGCTTTCGTGCTCGAATTCATCGTCCACCGCGACTTGAAAATCACAAAAGATCTGTTGCGCGTTGGAGCGGACGCGGCAACATTGATCGGAGGCGTGCTCATCATCCTCGGGGTTGCCCTCGGCTTGACCAATTATCTCATCTTCGCCGAGATCCCCCAGCTCGCGGTCGACTGGGTACAGACGTTCGTGAGCTCCCCGCTCTTCTTCTTGCTTCTGCTGAATGTGTTCTTGTTGATCGTCGGCTGTCTGATGGACATTTATTCGGCCATCGTCGTCGTGGTGCCGCTCATCACACCCCTCGGCATCGTCTTCGGCATCGACCCCTTTCACCTCGGGATCATTTTTCTCACGAATATGGAGCTCGGCTACCTGACGCCGCCGGTGGGGATGAATCTCTTTCTGGCGTCCTACCGGTTCAAGCAGCCCTTGCCCGACGTCTACCGGGCGACGCTTCCGTTCTTCGCCATCCGCGCCGTCGCGGTCGTTCTCGTGACCTACCTCCCGTGGCTCACGCAATTTCTCCCGGCACTTCTGTTCGATTGAGGCAACCCAGGCAGGCCTTCATCCGTCTAATCTTGTTCGACACTGGGACCGGCCGCGTCCCAAAAACGCACAAGAGTCGTGAGGTACAAGGGTTAACACATCGACATCCTCAACTTATTAAATGACTTACAAGACACTCACTTTTATGGAACAAATGGCACGTCATTTGCGCATATAAGACCAGGTAGGAGGAGTTGGTTTTGGACATCAAACGTGAAGGGTTCGCTCGAAAAAAGCGCATCCGCATGATCGTGATCGCGGGCTCCGTACTCGCTGGCATCGCCGCCATCAGCTTTGGATTGTCCCGGCTCGAGCCCGCCGCCCCGTCCGTCAACCGCGCGACCGTGTGGATGGGCAGCGTAGAGCGAGGCGAGATGATCCGCCAGGTACGCGGTCCGGGAACGCTCGAAGTGCTTCCCGAGGCCATCCGTTGGGTCGCGGCCCGCACCCGTGGCCGGGTCGAGCGGCGCGTTCTCTTGCCGGGGGTCGAGGTCGAGCCCTCGACCATCATTCTCGAGCTCTCGAATCCCGAGCTCGAGCAACAGCTTCAAGATGCCGAGTTTCAACTTCAGGCCCAGGAAGCCGAGATGGCCGACCTGCGGGTCACCGTCGAGAGCCAGTTGCTGAGCCAAAAATCCATGGCCGTGACGGTTGCTTCCGATTTCAACCAAGCGAAACTCCAGGCGGCGGCCGACGAACGACTCTTCGCCGAAGAGCTCATCGGAGACTTGATCCTCAAGCGCTCGAGAGTCCGCGCCGAGGAGCTCGCCTTGCGGCACGACTTGGAGCAGCAACGGCTCGACATCGCCTCCGCCTCGGTGGAAGCGCAGCTCGCCGCCAAACGCGCCACCGTCGAACAGTTCAGGGCACTGTACGAGCTTCGGCGCAGCCAGAAAGCCGCGTTGACGGTCCGCGCTGGCATTCATGGCGTCTTGCAGGAAGTACCGGTTGAGGTCGGTCAAGAGGTCGCGCCTGGGCAGAACCTGGCACGCGTGGCTCAGCCCGACAAGCTCAAAGCGCAGCTTCGGATCGCCGAAACGCAGGCCAAAGACATCGAAGTCGGCCAAAAGGCCATCGTCGACACACGCAACGGCATCATCCAGGGCAAGGTCATCCGGATCGACCCAGCCGTCCAAGACGGCACCGTCACCGTCGACATCGCACTTTTAGGAGCGCTTCCCAAAGGCGCCCGGCCGGACTTGAGCGTCGACGGCACGATCGAGCTCGAGCGCTTGCACGATGTGCTCTATGTCGGCCGGCCCGCTTACGGACAGGCCGGGAGCACGATTGGGCTGTTCAAGCTTCTCGAAGACGGCGAGACGGCCGTGCGAGCGCAAGTCCGGCTCGGGCGCAGCTCCGTGAACACCATAGAGGTCATCCAAGGTTTGAAGGAAGGCGACCAGGTCATCTTGTCCGACACGTCAGCCTGGGACGCCTACGATCGCATTCGACTTTACTAGATTCCATTAATCGAAAGAATAGGAAGGGGCTACATTCCATGGCTGAAGGCAACGCGCTCATCCATCTCGAAGGCGTAACGAAAATCTTTTACACCGACGAGGTGGAGACACACGCTCTAGCGGGCATCCATCTCGATATCAAGAAGGGCGAGTATGTGTCCATCTCCGGTCCGTCCGGCTGCGGCAAATCAACGCTCTTGTCGATCCTCGGCCTTCTCGATACACCAACGGGCGGAACCTATACCTTGAACGACACGTCGGTCGACAACCTCAACTTGTCGCAGCGCGCCCGAATCCGGAACCGCGAAGTGGGTTTCATCTTTCAGGCGTTCAACCTGATTGGCGATCTTACCGTTTACGAGAACGTCGAGCTTCCTTTGACTTATCGGGGTATGCCTTCCGCCGAGCGCAAAACTCGCGTGAACGACGCGCTCGAGAAAGTCGGCATGGCGCATCGCATGAAGCATTTTCCGTCCCAGCTCTCCGGTGGTCAGCAGCAGCGCGTCGCCGTCGCCCGAGCCGTGGTCGGCGAGCCTTCCATCCTTCTCGCGGATGAGCCCACGGGTAACTTGG
>Ga0114950_10001188_pt1 | contig 19433 bp, 13 predicted proteins | sample N075metaG_FD_83503 | JGI IMG/M metagenome (GOLD analysis project Ga0114950, IMG submission 83503) | Deep subsurface microbial communities from Kermadec Trench to uncover new lineages of life (NeLLi) - N075 metaG | ecosystem: Environmental > Aquatic > Marine > Ocean trench > Sediment | place... | reverse complement strand
CTGCTATTCGCTGGCGAAGGCTGGGGGACGGTCGGCGACATCAGGGGTGATCCCGTTTTTCGTGCGCACGACAAACAGACCGGGGAGATACTGGCCGAAATCCAATTGCCGGCAACGCAGGCCGGCCCGCCGAGCACCTATATGATCAACGGGCGCCAGTACATCGTAATGATGGTTGCGGATGGGGAATCACCGGCGGAACTTATCGCGCTCGCATTACCAAAGGCGGGCCTGCAGTAGCAATCCAGGAGGAAGAATCATGAGAACAGGAAATATTGGCACAACATCGCTTGCAGCCATGCTGCTGACAGTTGCGCAAACAGCCATCGCCCAGCAGGACTTCGATGCGGTAGAAATGACGGTGCACCCGGTGTCCGGCAACGTGAGTTACATAGAGGGCAGCGGCGGCAACATCGGCTTGTTCACAGGTGATGACGGTGTTTTCCTGATCGATGATCAGTATGCGCCGCTTACCGACAAGATCGTCGCCGCAATTCGCACGGTATCGCCGGAGCCGATTCGTTTCCTGGTCAACACGCACATGCATCCAGACCATACGGGCGGCAATGAAAACTTCGGCAGGATGGGCACGATGATCTTCGGTCACGACAATGTGCGCAGCCAGATGGCGCTCGCCGGTTACACGCAGGAACCACCACTGGTTACATTCAGCAAAGACATGTCATTTCACATCAATGGCGAAACCGTCCACGTTTTCAAAACACCCGACGCGCATACCAACGGCGATGTTTACATCAAGTTCGAATCATCAAACGTAATTCACGCCGGCGATGTGTATCGGACGACCTCCTACCCTTATATCGATACCAGCAACGGCGGCAGTTTTCTGGGCACGATCAAGGCTTACGATTTATTGATAGAGGCCAGTGACGCCGACACAAAAATCGTGCCGGGCCACGGTGTAATTTCGAACGTCGAAGACGTCAGGGCGTTCCGCGACATGATGCTGGTCATTCGTGACCGGGTTGCCGCGGCGATCAGGGAAGGCAAGTCACTGGAAGAAACGCAGACAGCCGGACTGACCGCAGAGTATGACGAACGCTGGGACAGCGGCCGGCGCATCGGCAGTGCGGCAACTTTGATCGAGTCTGCTTACGCCGAACTGGCAGAGTAGCAGGCGTTCGCGAGGCGTTTTGCTGCAGGAGCCCGTCCCAGCGGGCGATATGGCAAGGATACAAACAATGATAAAAAATTTCATCGTGGCAATGGCGCTCGTTGCAGTCCCCTGCAATACCTTCGCTGATCCGCGAATTCTGCCCATGCGCGAACGCGCCGCGGTGATCGATCGCTGGTTGACTGCCCGCGTGCAGACGGTGTTGCCGAAGCTGATGCGGCGCACCGGCATCGATATGTGGGTCATCATCTCGCGGGAATACAATGAGGACCCGGTCATTCGAACTTTCCTGCCCTCAAAATGGCAGTCGGCGCGCCGCCGCACGATTTTGCTGATTTACGACCCCGGCGAGCGCGAGCCCCTGGAAACACTGGCAGTCGCGCGCTATGCAGTCGGCGAGATGTTCGAACAGGCCTGGGACAAAGAGCTGCATGGAGAGCAGTGGGCACGGCTGGCGGCATTGATCGTGGAGCGTGATCCGCAGCGCATCGGCCTCAATTTTTCCGACACTTTTGCGCTTGCGGATGGCATCACGCAGACGGACTACAAACTCTTCCACGAGGCCTTGCCGGAGCGCCTGCATGATCGCGTTGTATCCGCGGAGAAACTCGCGATTGGCTGGCTCGAGACACGGACGGCCGACGAGATGGCCGTGTACCAGCAAATCGTCCGCATTGCCCATGAAATTCTTGCCGAGGGATTGTCCGACCAGGTCATTCAACCGGGCATCACCACCACCAACGATGTCTCGTGGTGGTATCGCGACCGCATCAGGGAGTTGAAGTTGACGACCTGGTTTCATCCGTCGGTTTCGATTCAGCGGGCAGAGCAGCCGGCGATCGATATGAAAGCGGCGATTGCCTCGCGGCATGATGACGACGTCATCATGCCTGGAGATTTGCTGCATGTTGATTTTGGCATTACCTATCTCAGGTTGAATACGGACACGCAGCAACATGCCTACGTATTGCGGCCGGGCGAAACAGAAGCGCCTGAAGAATTGCGGCTTGCACTGAGCCGCGGCAACAGATTGCAGGATATCCTGACCGGCCAGTTCATCACCGGGCGCAGCGGTAACGAGATTCTTGGGAGCGCGTTGGCTGTGGCAAAAGATGAAGGCATCACCGCGTCGATTTACACGCACCCGATCGGTTTTCACGGCCATGCCGCAGGTCCGACGATCGGGCTGTGGGACCAGCAGGGCGGGGTGTCGGGCCGCGGCGATTACCCGTTGTATCCAGACACGGCGTACTCAATCGAGTTGTATGCAGAAACAGAGATCGACAGTTGGGACAAGCCGGTGCGAATCCAACTCGAAGAAGATGCTTTCTTCGACGGTGAGAACATTTATTACATTGATGGGCGGCAGAGGGAGTTGCTCCTTATCCCGCGCGTTGTCCCAGTGCAATAGCAGGGAATAAGCGATGAAAAAACAGATCCTGTCACTTGTATTGATCTTCTTTGCATTGAGCGCTCATGCAGATATCCGGGAATTAATAGACGAAGATGTACTGAAGCAAATTGCCGAGGAAACATCGGGCGAGGCCGCCAAGAGAAATCTTGACACGATTACGTTGCAGCATCGCATGCGCGGGAGTTCGCAGTTCGACGCCGCTACGCAACATATTTTGAATCAGCTCCGGCACTACGGACTTGATGATGTCGAACTCCTGGAATACCCGGCTGATGGCCAGACGATGTTCGGTACACAGAAGTCGCGTCCGGTCTGGGATGTTCGGTCTGCGGAGCTGTGGGAACTGACCGAAGTCAATGGAGAAACAGTTCGCAGCCGCCGGCTGGGCGACTGGGACTCCGTGCCGCTTACGCTGGCGCAGGACAGTTTGTCGGGCGAGGCGACTACCACGCTGGTTGACATCGGGAGCGGAACAAGCAATGCCGATTACGCGGGCAAGGAAATAAGGGGCAAACTGGTCCTGACTTCGAGTCAGCCTGAAAGTGTCGTGGAGCGGGCAGTCGGTGAATTTGGTGCCGCTGGAATTATTTCCTACGCGCCCAACCAGCGCTCGGCCTGGTGGAAAGAAGATGACCGGCTGGTTCGCTGGGGACACCTGGACAGTTTTCCGGAGACGGAATCGTTCGGCTTCATGATCTCACTCGGTGAAGCGAGGAAACTGCAAGCACGCCTGGCGAGCGGCGAAGAAATTCTTCTTCACGCGCGGGTCGATGCCAGCCATCAAACCGGCGTCTACGGATTTGCGACGGCGGCAATTCGGGGCACGGACAGGGCTAACGAAGACATTCATTTCACCTGCCATCTCGATCATCCGCGTCCGGGAGCGAATGACAATGCATCAGGTTGCGTCTCCATTCTCGAAACGGCCCGTACACTGAATGCACTGGTGCAGGAAGGCATCTTGCCGAGGCCATCGAGGACCATCCGCTTCCTGTGGCCGGCGGAAATAGAAGGCAGCATCATGTACCTGAGCTCGCACCCGGATGTCTCGCGCATCAAAGCCAATATTCACATGGACATGGTTGGCGGCGGGCCGGTGACGAAGGCGGTCTTCAGGATATCCGGCGGGCCGATCAGCGTACCTTCATTTATCGCCGATCTCGGACACGAGATCGGACACTTCATGAACGAGCAAACCGAGGGATTCGCGAGCGGCTACACCGTCGATTTTCCGTTGAATGCGCCGGAGGGCGGGAAAGAGCCATTGCTGGCCCTGATGGAAGGCCTCGACATGGGCAGCGATCACGATGTGTTCTTCGAAGGCAGCTGGCGTATCCCGGGACTCTATTTGCACGACTGGCCGGATCGCTACATCCACACGAATTATGATCTCGCAGCAAACATCGACCCGACCAAACTGAAACGCGCTGCCTTCATCGGCGCGGTCAGCGCGTGGTTCCTTGCCAACATGTCGGACGAAGATGTGCCTGCTGTCCTGTCTCTACTGGAAAGAAATGCTTTGGCCCGAACGGCGGATTTGCTTGAGCGTCGCGCGCAACTGAACGCGATCGACGCGATCGCTGTGACCGATATTCATTTTACGGTGGAGCGCCGCAAGGTTCACAGCGTAGAGCCATTCGCAAATCTGTCTGAAGAGGCTCATGGCGAAGCAATGCAATATCTTGCCGATCTGGCGAAGCTGGTTGCAGTTTCGCAAATCGCGGGTGTCGCCGGCGCGGGCAGGAACCAGACTGTTTACCAAAGAAATCCGGATGTCATGGGACCGATGAGCGCCTTCGGTTATTCCTATCTGCAGGACAAGTTGCCGGAGGATGAATATTCCGATCTGAAGCTGCGGCATCACACCGGACTATGGGGCAGCAGCGGGCAGTACGTTTACGAAGCACTCAATTTTGTCGATGGAAATCGTACCGTCAGTGAAATTCGCGACTGGCTGACGACCGAACTCGGCCCGCTACCGCTCGATTACGTCGAGGAATACCTGGCGGCGCTCGAATCAATTGATGTGATTCACAGGATTGATCCTTGAGCGCCCAACCCAGACTGTCGGAGAGGTAGTCGAGATGTCACATTCACGCCGATTCAGATCAACACTTGTTGCAAGTTTCGCCGCGCTGGCCGTGATGGTGGCCGCGGTGTCAAGCGCCCAGCACAGCAATCCGTATCGCGCTTTCTACGGCTGGGCAAAACTCCCGGAGGGGAGGACTCTGGGGGTGGTAGCCGGGATTTACCAGGATCCCGATGGCCAACACATGTGGCTGATGGACAGGTGCGGCGGGAACAACTGCGCTGGCGTTGACGTAGACCCGATCCTCAAATTTGATCTGCACGGGAACCTGGTGAAGAGCTTTGGCAAGGGGCTCTTCGGGTGGCCGCACGGCTTCTTCGTGGACCACGAAGGAAATCTCTGGGTGACCGAGGGATCGCCGGTAGGAGAACGTCGGGGAGAAGCGGGATTCAAACTCGGCAAGGGGCACCAGGTCTTCAAGTTGAGCCCGGAGGGAGAAGTATTGATGACCTTGGGCGAAGCGGCCGTCGCCGGGGACGACGAGACGCATTTCAATGGTCCCTCCCATGTGCTGGTTGCCCCCAATGGTGAGATTTGGGTCACGGATGGGCATCGCGGTGGCAATAACCGCCTGGTCAAATTTTCGCCGGATGGGACGTTCATAATGCAGATCGGAGGTGGGGTGGACGCGGCGACCGCTGAGCGCGGGCTGTTCAACGATCCTCATCACCTCGCAATAGATTCCCGAGGCCGGCTCTTCGTTTCCGATCGGGGCAATAATCGAATCCAGATCTTCGACCAGGACGGAACTTTCATCGGGCTGTGGACCCATTTCGGGAGACCGAGTTCGATTGCCATAGATGACCAGGACAGGATTTATGTGGTCGATGGCACGACATCGTTGACCGGCGTACTGGACACCGAGTTCTCAGGCGGCGGGAGTTATGGGTATGCCAGGGGCATCTCGATCGGCAGCGCCAGGACCGGTTTGATCGAGACCTTCATTCCCGAGCTTCAGCTCTCCGGATTCGCCGGGAACGGCGAACCGCTTGGCGTCGATCAGGAGTTCATTGGATTGCATCCCGATGGCAGCATCCTCGTGGGGGAAGTCGCGGGCCGGCGCCTGGTGCAGTGGATCCGGGTAAGGGAGTAGCCAGCTCATGGGCAGGTCGAATCGGCACCGGGGTTGGCGATTCCCATTATCTCGCCACCACATATAAAAGAGAACACAGTCATGATTCATACAAGAATCTGCGAGATCTTAGGGATAGAGCATCCGATCGCGCTTGGCGGTATGCCTTCAAAATTTAATTCTCCGGTGTTGGTCGCCGCCGTATGCAATGCAGGCGCGATTGGCATGATTGGTAGCACGCACTTGGACGCTGACGCTATTCACGCTTGCGCGAAATCGATCAGGAAGCTGACCAACGCTCCTTTCGCTTTCAATTCTCTGATGTTCTTGTCCGACGAAGCTGGTTTTGCAGCGTCATTGGAGACCAAGCCGGCAGTCATATCCCTGTCATGGCCGAGAAAAGATCAGGATGTAGCCGACTGGATAAAGCGTGCTCACGACGTGGGCTGCAAAGTCACGTATATGGCCGGTGATGTTGCCGAAGCAATACGTGGCGCCGAAGCCGGGGCCGATATCATCGTCGCGCAGGGCACCGAGGGTGGCGGGCACGTTGGCTGGATGGGAACGGTCGCATTGATTCCGTTGATTGTGGATGCGGTTACCCCAACCCCCGTGATGGCCGCCGGCGGCATCGCCGACGGCCGCGGATTTGCTGCTGCCCTTGCGCTTGGTGCCGAAGGGATCCTGCTGGGCACGCGGTTTCTCGCCAGCAAAGAATGCGGAATAGATGCCAATTACAAGCAGGCGATACTGGATAGCGACGGCCACGACACCGTCCTGACCGAGATACCCGATATCGCCGCGAGCCAGGTTTGGCCCGGCGCGATGTCGCGGGTCAAGCGCAACAGATTTGTGGAACGATGGTCCGGTCGGGAATGGCTTCTGCGTCAGAATTTGCCTGAGGCTGTTGCCAGTGTAAGGGCAGCGCGCAAGACTGGGGACACCGATGAGGCGCCGTTATTCTATGGTCAAGATGCAGGCCTGATCAAAGATCTACCACCAGCCGCTAGCATTATTGAACGGCTGGTTGCAGACGCGGAAAACCAAATCACGACAAGTTTAGCGCAGATGATCCACAGCTAGTCGAAACTGCTTTTTTTCACACTAGAACTTGGATTGAGTAATCCACACATCCATTCTTGCGGTACTTATCTCGAAGTCTGCATCTACATCCGGATCTGTTTTACCCTGTGCCACGAGGGCCGCCTTCAGGCCATGCAGTGACCAGACGTCATGCGGGTGGTCTGCGAGTTCTACACGATAATGCTCTTCGGCGTCAGCGTAGCGGCCAGCTTCGATGAGTGCAGCGCCAAGCCAATGGCGAGCCGCAAATGGCAGGGGCTCCGGTTCGTCATACGTCATTGAGTCTTCAATCTCCACTGCTTTTTCGAAAGCAGCGATCGCACCTGCATGGTCGTCCTCGGTCCGAAGAATTTCGCCTTCAAGGATGTGAGCCACCGTGCCGACAACCTGACCGGCCGGGTGAAAACGGAATTTCTTGTCCGTCGATGCGGCAAAAGCCAGCGTCTGGTCGCGCATGCTCTTTGCCGTACGCATGTCGCCTTCTTTCAGGCTCGCGTAGCCATAGGCGAAGTCCCAGAGTGCGGCGCCGACTTCGTCCTCCGGTCGGTTGTCTTTCTCGATGATCTCGTCGAAGCGGCCGAAGCGCAGCAGCGTCAACAATTCGTACATCGCGTTGTCGGTTACCTTGCGGTAATCCTTGCCGGCCTGGGTGGCGACAGCGCCCTGGCCGTCATAGGAAGCGGCGAACAGCAGCATGTGCAGGTTGTGCCAATCTGCGTATGAGAACCCCTGGTTCTCCGCCGCTTTCAGATCGGAATTTCGGGCCGCAGTGTTGGCGCGTACCGACCTGCCCCACAATCCGACTTCATTCCAGGTGTGCGATGGCATGTGCTGGATATGGCTGGCAACAGGCACGGCAGCGCCGAGATAATCTGCACATTCCAGCGCGAGGCCTGGATCCTGACTCGATTCGGTGGCATGGATATACAGATGGCAGGCGCCCGGATGGGTGATGTCCTCATCCAGCACGCCCGTCAATACGCCATGCAGCCTGATCAGGTCGGGATCCGCGAGGTCACGGTAACCGCGCCGTTCCTCGAGCATGAACAATGACACCGCGTAAACCACGGCAACATCATGATTGTCAGGATACTTCTCATAGACCTTTGCCATTTCCGCTGCAAAGGCCTCATCCACCGGACGGCGGTCCACGGGATTCCATGCGCCCGGGTATCGAACACGCGCCGCCATGATCAGGTCGCGTTCGACTTCGAACACGCTGCTGGCGAGGGCCACCGCTTTCTCAATCGCTGCATGTGCATACGGCCCTTTTTCGGCACTCATCACGCCATTCAGGAATGAGCCGAGCGCGAATGCTTCGCCCCAGTAGCACATCGCACATTCGGGGTCGAGGCGTCGCGCCTCGGCCATCGAACGCGCGGCTTCATTGACGTTGTAGGCATAACGCAACTGGATGCCTTGTTTGAAATACGCCTGTGCCTGTTCGCTGCTGGTAGTTATCTTCCACTCGTAGGATCCCAGCGCCGCCGGAATAAAATCAATCGGCTCCTGAAAAGCGACTTTGGCGCTGCCCGGCTCTGCCGGGGCGTCCGAATTATCGCTGCCCATGTTTGCGCAGGCCGCAAGGCAAGTAGCCGCGCCAAGAATGGCGACAATGTTTTTCAATAGATGGTTCCTTTGATTAATTCTTGTTGTTTATTCGAATCAGTTCGCGTTGCTTTGTCGTTCGAGCAGATCGTCGATGACTGCGTCAGGGTAGCTCAACAGGCGGCCGAAGCGTCTTGCGATCTCCTCCCGCGCTGCTCCCTCGTACTCGCCCTTATCGACAAGCCTCGCCTTGTCCACTTTGATCGCCAGGTAGCGGTCCAGAGTGTTGCCAGCATAGATGAGTAGCACGTGCTTGCCCTCGGCGACGTCGGCAGGGTACAGGTCTGTCACCAGAAAATCTGTCTCGCGCCACATTTGTACCTGGTTACGCTTGGCAATAACCATTGCGTCGTCCATAACCCCGTCCATTTCCTGCGGTGTCATGACCTCGCTTAATGCCAGTTGCTTGACGCCTAGCTTTACGACCTCGGCGAATCCGCCCATGATTCCAAGCTGATAAGAGCGCTGATCTATCTTAGGCATGGTCGCATCGTCCTGCGCAATAAGTGGTGCCGCGATCAGGGCCGCGAATGTTGCAACGGCCAATATTGCTCTTATTCTCATAGCGGTCCCGTTCTCCAAAAGGAGGTACAGGTTAACCGATATGCACTCCGACGTGCAGCCATCACCCACTTTGTGTAAACAGTGCTATTCTCGCCCGCAATTCAGAAGGGCCTGCAGCGGCAATGACAGAAAGTGTACGAAAAATAGTCGGCGTAATGGGCGGCATGGGTCCGGACGCCACGGTGGATTTCATGGCCAGGGTTATCGCCATGACGGAATCCGGCAGCGACCAGGACCATGTCCACATGATCGTCGACCAGGACCCGACCATACCGAATCGGCAACGCGCCATTCTCGAAGGATCGGCAGACGTCACTGACGCACTTGGCGCTATGGCGAAACGGCTCGAGGTTGCCGGCGCCGATTTCCTCGTGATGGTGTGCAATACGGCGCATGTGTTTCTCGATGGCGTGCGCGCAGGTACCAGCATTCCGTTCATCAGCATCATTGATGAATCGGTCATCGAGATTGATCGCGTTTGTCCGGATGCCCGGAAAGTCGGCGTAATGGCCACCGATGGCTGTCTTGACACCGGAATTTACCAGGACGCGATCACGGCATCGGGCCGGGAAGCATTAGTGCCCGAAAAAGACGGACTCGATCAACTCATGTGCCTGATCTCTGCAATCAAGGCCGGCAATCAGGGTGAAGATATTCGCCAGTCGATGCAGGCTTCGGCAAACGAACTTGTGAAGCAGGGCGCTGATGTCATCATTGCCGGCTGTACCGAGATACCGATTGTGTTTGACGGTGAAAATTGCACGGTGCCGGTTATTTCGTCCACCAATGTGCTTGCGGAACGAACGCTGGAACTGGCCAAGGGCGAGACCCCTCTGCCGACGCAAGGATAATTACCCGGAAAAGGAACCAGTATGCTGTTATCCCGTTTTCCGCGAGTGTCCCTCGCGCACCTGCCAACCCCGTTGGAGCTGATGCCGCGATTGAGCGAGCACCTCGGCGGGCCGAATATCTATGTGAAGCGGGACGACTGCACCGGCCTCGGCACCGGTGGCAACAAAACCCGTAAGCTTGAATTCCTGCTGGCGGATGCCGCCGCGAATAATGCGGATGTGATCATTACGCAGGGCGCCGTGCAATCGAATCATGCGCGGCAGACCGCGGCCGCGGCCTGCAAGATGGGCATGGAATGCGAGCTTGTTTTCGAGAAGCGCGTGGAACATCCGAGTGACCCTTATATTAACTCCGGCAATGTTTTGCTCGATAGGATATTCGGAGCCAATATACGGGATGTCGAAAAAGGAACAGACATGGATGCCGCTATGGAAGATGTCGCCGAAGAATTACGCGGTGCAGGCAAGACGCCCTACATCATTCCCGGTGGCGGATCCAATCGTATCGGCGCCCTGGGCTACGTTGATTGCGCGCTTGAATTGATGTCGCAGGCAAACAGCGAAGGCATCGTCATCGATCATGTGGTGCATGCAACCGGAAGTGCAGGCACGCAGGCGGGTCTGATTGTCGGACTCAAAGCCAGCTATGCGAACATTCCCCTGCTCGGGATCGGCGTCAATGCGCCGAAAGACGTGCAGGAGGAGAAGGTCTACAAGCTAGCGGTGGAGACGGCGGAATATGTCGGTGCAGCAGGCGTTGTGCAGCGTGCGGATATTGTCGCTAATTGCGACTACGTTGGTGAAGGCTACGGCATCCCGACGAAAGCAATGAACGATGCCGTCATGTTGCTGGCGCGGCTGGAAGGTTTGTTGTTTGATCCTGTTTACAGCGGCAAGGGTCTTGCCGGCATGATCGACCTGATCGGCAAAGATTATTTTGCAGGCGCCCGGAACATCGTTTTTATCCACACTGGCGGCGTTGCCGGCCTGTTTGGATACTCGGACCAGTTGCACACCGGGTCGTAGCCCGCCCTGCCTGTTGCGCATGCCGATCCGTCCTGACATAAGTTGAGGTTCTAAGCCCCGGTCCCGCGAACTGTACCTATTGATTCTTGTCTGATCTGCATTAAACTTGCAAGCCGTTTTGCCTGCCACATCTGACGTCTTTAGTTGCGAAAGCAACCACCCGGGGGACCCGTGACGATAGCGCCGCAACGAAATATTTTGCGACTTTTCCTTGCCAGCAACCTTTTGGCCCTGTTGATCGCCCCTGAGGGGTTTGCGCAGAGTATTGATTCGAATGCACCGCGTCCGATAGCACAGGCATTCGAGCTGCAGGTGGCGCCGGTCATTGATGGCAACGTCATCGATGATCCGGCCTGGCGGGGTGCGGAGCCCATCACTGATTTCTGGCAGAGTCAACCGAACGCAGGACAAGCTGCATCCCAGCGAACCGAGGTGTACATCGGATTTACCGATACGGCGCTGCATATCGGCATCATCGCTTACGACGACGAGCCACTGGAGATCATCTCAACAGACAGCCGGCGCGATTCATCGCTGGACAATACCGACAGCATAAGGATCATGATCGACGGCCTGCTGGACCGGCAAAACGGTTATGTCTTTGGCACCAACCCAGCCGGCATCGAATACGACGGCCAGATCAACAGGGAAGGTGCGGGGCAGTTTGTTTTTGGTGGTCAGGGCGGGTTCAATCTGAATTGGGATGCCCCCTGGACGGTCCGGACGGAGGTTTCGGACATAGGCTGGAGCGCGGAGATGGAAATTCCGTTCACTTCGTTGCGTTTCGGAAAGGGAGAGGTGCAGGAGTGGGGCTTAAACATTGAAAGACGGATCCGTCGAAACAATGAAGTCGCGTTCTGGGCGCCGATGTCGCAGGATCGTAGTCTAATCCGCGTATCTGAAGCCGGTTCGATAACGGGAGTCCGTGTACCGCGGCAGCGAAATTTTCAATTTACGCCCTACGTATTAGGCAAAGCTCAGCGTGGCGGCAGCCTGAGTGGTACTGAAACTGAACAGGACGTTGGATTCGATATCAAGTACTCGATTACGCCGAGCCTGACGCTGGATGCGACCTACAATACTGACTTTGCACAGGTCGAGGTCGACGACCAACAGGTCAATCTCGATCGCTTCAGTCTGTTCTTTCCCGAGAAGCGCCCGTTTTTCCTGGAGAACTCCGGACAGTTTACGGTCGGCAATCCACGGGAAGTAGAACTGTTTTTCAGCCGGCGTATCGGCATTGGCGAAGACGGAGCGCAGGTTCCGATTGATGGTGGCCTGCGCTTGTCCGGGAAACTCGGCGGCACCACCAACGTCGGCCTGCTTTTCATGAGTTCCGAGGCAGTCGCAGGAGTTGCGTCCGGAAACAAGTTTTCGGTCGTCCGCGTCAATCAGGAACTTGCCAATCGATCATCCGTGGGATTTCTGATTGTCAACCGGGATGGTGATGGCTCCCTGCTTGGCAACGGCAGCGATGACCAAAACCAGACCTATGCGATCGACGGCCGCTGGGGTATTGGTGAAAACCTGTTGCTATCTGCGTGGGCAGCCAGGACCGCGACCCCGGGGCTGACAGGTAAAGACGACGCTTTGTCCGTTAATGCAAACTTCAACAATGCCGACTGGACGATGGTTTTCGCCTATTCGGAGATCGGCGGGGCATTTAACCCCGAAGTCGGCTTTCTCACTCGAAGTGATTACCGCAAGGTAAGTGGGCTGATTCTGCGTCGGATACGGCCGGACAAGCTCTGGAACCTATTCGAGATCCGCCCACACGTATCCTATCGCGGGTTTTGGGATTTTGACGGCTTTCAGGAGACAGGATTTCTGCACGTTGACTCCCACTGGGAATTCGACACGGGCGCTGAAATTCACACGGGATTCAATGTGACCAAGGAAGGCGTCAAGACGCCGTTCGATATCGTTCCTGGCGTTACTATCCAGCCGGGTACCTATGACCACGCGGAAGTGCAGATCATCTTCCGCGGTAATGAATCGAAACCACTCAATTTCGGCTTGCGTGCAATAGTGGGCGGCCGGTTCGGCGGAGACCGGGTTTCGTTAGCGCCGACAGTGAGATTTCGCATCGGCGAAAAGTTCAGTTCCGAGCTCGCATTCAACTACAATGACTTCGATCTGCCGGTACCGGGTGGAGATTTTACCGCCAACCTGCTGCGTCTCAGGCTGTCCTATTCGTTTACGCCAAAAATCCTGCTGCAGTTGCTGTCACAATATAACGAGATCGACGACCAGGTATCGACCAACCTGCGATTTTCGTGGCTGCAGTCAGCGAACACCGGTCTGTTCCTTGTGTACAACGAAGTCGATGAAGGAGGCCTGGGTGCGCTGCCACGCGGCCGCGAATTCATCGTCAAGTTCAACCACATCTTCGACGTTCTCAAATAGCAGCGTGATTCGTTGCATGATCTGAGACCGGCCTTGCCAACTGCAGCGAATCAAAATACTGTGCTTGCAGCACAGCGGGAGACAGGTTCATGACCAGTAAAGTTCGCAGTCTGTTATTGACTGCATGTGTTGCCATCGTTTTCCGCTGCGGAATCAGCATGGCAACCGCGGCAGATAACGAAGACCGCCCGCGCGCGCGCGCGCGATATCGGGCTCGTCATCGGCACTTTTCCAACCGGGCCCTTAAACGCAATAACGGACGTTGCGGACGTCAGGGTCGGTCACGCGACGGTTATTGAAGGCGATGACATTCGCACCGGCGTAACCGCGATCATCCCTGGTCCCGGCAACCTCTATACACACCCGATGCCGGCATGGATCCACGTCGGCAATGGATATGGCAAACTAATTGGTGAAACTCAGGTGCGCGAGTTCGGCGAGCTGGAGACGCCGATACTCCTGACTTGCACGCCCTGTGTGTGGAGCGCGGCGAACGCACTCAAGGAATGGGTGTACGAACAGCCAGGCATGGGTGAGCATACGGTCAACCCGATCGTTGGCGAGACCAACGACTCCCGTGTCAATAACATGTGGGCTGATCCAATACAAAGTGAGCAGGTATTCGAGGCGCTGGATAACGCCAGCGGCGGTCCGGTCGAAGAGGGCAGCGTTGGCGCCGGTACCGGGACACAGGCATTCGGCTGGAAAGGTGGCATCGGTACCAGCTCCAGGGTCCTGCCGGAATCGCTGGGCGGTTACACGGTCGGCGTCCTGGTGCAGACCAATTTTGGTGGAACGCTTACGATCAACGGTGCTCCGGTCGGCCGCGAACTCGGCAGCTATGCGTACCGGCGCGAGCTCGAAAGTGTGGGGGTTGACGACAACCAGGAAGACGGGTCGATCATGATGATCGTGGCGACTGATGCACCGTTGAATGCGCGCAGTCTGGACCGGATTGGGATGCGCGCAATAATGGGCCTGGCTCGGACCGGCTCGTTTGCGAGCAATGGCTCGGGAGACTACGTCATTGCGTTTTCGACGGATCCGGGCGTGCGGCGTCCACGTACGAGCGATACACCGGTTGCGTCGAAGGTACTGGTCAATTCTTCGATGTCGCCATTGTTCGCAGCGACTGCCGAGGCCACCGAGGAAGCGATTTATAATGCAATCTTCAAAGCTACGACCGTGAGCAGCTCACGGGGTACGCTCGAAGCGATACCAATAGAAGATCTCAAAAGAATTCTTGAAAAACACCAGGTACTGGGATGGGATAAATCGCAACGTCCCTGATCAGTGAATAAAAATTCGGGCATTTACGCTCGAGGGGGATTCATGAAGAAAATACAACGCCACCTCAAGACGATGATGGTTATTGTCACAGGCTGCCTGATCGCAGATCTTGCGATGGCACAGGAAAATTTCGTTTTCTGGCCCAACGCCAACTATGATCCGGCGATTCCGACGGTCGGGGACGTTTTGGGATACCAGCCAGGTGATCGCATTACCTGGCACCGCGATGCCATACGCTATTTCGAAGCACTGGCTGAGGCTGCACCGGATCGAATTTCCGTGTCGCGATATGCACAGACCTGGGAAGGCCGTGACCTTATCTATGTTGTTGTGACTTCGGCAGAAAATATGGCGCGTATCGATGATGTCAAAGCGGGTATGCAACGCCTGGCCGACCCCCGGCAAACGACTCGCGCGGAAGCCGAGGAGATCATCGTAAACCAGCCGGCGGTCACCTGGCTGTCCTACGGCGTGCACGGCAATGAAATCTCCTCGACCGATGCTGCGATGCTGACGGCGTATCACCTGCTGGCGTCACGCGGCGACGCGCGCGTTGCGGACATCATGCGGGACACGGTGGTCGTACTTGACCCGATGCAAAACCCGGATGGTCGCGATCGCTTCGTGCATCATTTCGAAATGTCCGAAGGAATGGTCGCCGATTCCAGCCGGATCTCCGCCGAGCACGACGAACCCTGGCCCGGCGGACGCACCAATCATTACCTGTTCGATCTGAATCGCGACTGGTTCATCCTTACGCAGCCGGAAACACGCGGCCGTATCAGGATTCTGCAGGAGTGGTACCCGGTTGCCTATGTTGACGCCCACGAGATGGGCTCGGACGGTACCTATTATTTTGCCCCGGAGGCCGTGCCCTACAATCCTCACCTGGCCGCAGATCAGCGCGCCAGCCTGACGCTGTTCGGCAGAAATAACGCACGCTGGTTCGACACCTTTGGTTTCGATTATTTTACGCGCGAGGTGTATGACGCGTTCTATCCGGGTTATGGCGCAAGCTGGCCGTCATATTTCGGCAGCATCGCGATGACCTATGAGCAGGCCTCGTCACGCGGTCTCGTATTCAGGCAGTACGATGGCAATGACCTGACGTACCGTTACGCGGTTCGCAATCACTTTGTCACATCGCTGGGCACTGCAGAAACGGTTGCCGTGAATCGCGAGAAATTCCTGACGGATTTCTATGATTACCAGGTGAGCGCAATCGACGAAGGCGAAAGCGACAGAATCCGCGCTTACATACTGCCGGCGCAGGCCGATCAACCGGCCGCTGACAAATTGGCAGGCTTGCTGGTGCAACAGGGCGTCGAAGTCGGACGCGCAACGTCATCGTTCAATGCTTGTGGTCAATCCTACGAGGCTGGCAGCTATGTGATCAATACCGGGCAACCAGCGAAGCGGCTTATTCGCACATTGATGGATCCTGATGTGCCGCTGGAGGAGGATTTCCTCGAGGAACAGGAGCGCCGCCGCGCCAAAAATTTGCCGGACGAAATTTATGATGTTACCGCGTGGTCGATGCCGCTGATGATGAATGTTCGCGCCGATACCTGTAATCGTGCGGTCTCGGAACGATTGGCGGCAGTCGGTCCCGAGCTGGTACAGCCGGGCACCGTGTCGGGTGGCAGTGGATCGGTGGCCTACCTGGTGCCGTGGGGGACGGCGCCGGCTGTGCGCCTGCTTGCCAACGCGCTAAGACAGGGGCTCGCGGTCAAGAGTTCGGACAAACCATTCACGCACTTAGGGAAGCGCTATCCGTCAGGTACCCTGATCATCGACAGGGCCGACAATCCGGATAATCTTTCTGAACTCGTTGCCGAGCTTGTCGCATTGACCGGTGCGAATGCAGTGGCAGTCGACGACAGTTGGGTAAGCGACGGCCCGAACTTCGGCAGCGGCAATGTCGTCCGCTTCAACAGTCCGAATGTTGCGATCGCCTGGGACCAGCCAACGAGTCCTTATGTTGCCGGTAATACCCGCTTTGTCATCGAACGGCAGTTCGATTTCCCGGTAACGACGATACGCACGGCACGCATCGCAAGTTCGGACCTGAGTCTCTACCAGGTCCTGATCCTGCCAGAAACGGGGCGTGGCCAGGATTATGCGTCCGTGCTCGGCGAGCCGGGAATTGCCAATCTAAAAGACTGGGTATCGAAGGGCGGCGTACTGATCGGCATCGGTAACGCGAATCGATTCCTTGCCGATCCGAATATCGATATGCTTTCAATCCGGCGGGAGGATGCCGTGGTCGAAGGCGATGAAGAGAAATCAAGTGGTGTTGGTGGCGGCGATGATGACGAGGTACAGGAGCCGACTGTGCCCGGCAGCTACGTGACCGAAGAGTCGGAGTACCTGGATCTGATTACACCCGAGAAAGACAGTCCGGATTCGGTTGCCGGCGTACTTGTCAAAGTAGACGTGGATGCGGAGCACTGGCTTGGTGCCGGTGTGGCTTCTACGTTGAACGTTCTGGTCCGCGGATCCGATGTCTACACGCCGATTCGCCTGGACAAAGGTGTCAACGTAGCGAGATTTCGGGCGGCCGATGAGCTGCTGGCAAGCGGTTACCTCTGGGACGAGAACCGGCAGCAACTCGCCTACAAGCCGTTCGCAGTTGCGCAACGCAGTGGTCGCGGCTATGTCGTCGGCTTTACGCAAGACCCGAACGTACGTGCCTACCTCGACGGACTGAACGTCATTTTCATGAATGCGATCTTCAGGGGGTCCGCCCATGCGCGACCGGTGCGGTAACAACGATACGATTAGTGTTTGTAAATCTTGCCGCCCTTCATGACGAAGCTTACGCGTTCCATCGTCGTAATGTCCTCCAGCGGATTTCCGGGAACGGCAATGATATCGGCTTGTTTGCCCTCTGCAAGCGTGCCGTGGGTATCGGCGATTTCAAGGAACCTGGCGGCAACGCTGGTAGCCGACTGAATCGCTTCCATTGGCGGCATGCCGCCCTCGACCATCAGTGCGAATTCCTGGGCGTTGTCGCCATGCGCAGAGACGCCGGTATCCGTCCCGAACACGATCGGCACGCCGAGCGCATAGGCCCTGGCAAATGTGCTCTTGATAACGGGTCCGATGGCGGCCGCCTTTGGCCGCACGAGTTCCGGGAAGAAGCCGTCGATTTTCGCCTTCTCGGCGACCCAGTTGCCCGCAAGAATCGTCGGCACAAAATAAGTACCGCGGTCTTTCATCAGCCGCATGATCTCTTCGCTCATGTAGGTACCGTGCTCAATCGATGCGACGCCGGCGATGACCGCACGTTTCATGCCCTCGGTGCCGTGGGCATGCGCTGCAACGCGCATTCCGTAGTCCGTGGCCGTAGCGACAATTGCCTTTAGTTCTTCGTCGGTGAATTGCGGATTCTGCCCGCTTTTCGCAACACTCAGTACGCCGCCGGTAGCGGTAATCTTAATCCAGTCCGCGCCATCCTTGTAACGCTGCCGCACCGCCTTGCGCGCATCTTCCGGGCTATTCACGACGCCGTCTTTCGGAGTCGGATCCGCACCAAAGTGTGCTGCCCATCCGTTCGTCGGATCGCCGTGTCCTCCGGTCGAGGCGAGGGTCTTCGCCGCCGTGAATATTCTCGGCCCGGGAACGTCGCCTGCCTCGATCGCTTTCCTCAGTGCGACAGTTACGTTAAACGCGTCACCGAGGTTGCGGACGACAGTAAATCCTGCCTCCAGCGTGCGTTTGGCATACATTGCAGCGTCATACGCGTAGTCCGCTTCGTTCAGAATAAAACGGTTCAGATTGCTTCTTGGAGAGTATTGGCCGGTCAGGTGAACGTGCGTATCCATGAGGCCAGGCAGCACCGTCTGATCAGACAGATCGATCACGGTGTCGTCGTCGCCCGCCAACGTGTAGCCGCGTTCGATGCCTTTAATCGTGTCTCCGCTAACGCGAATCGTTACCTCGGTGAGTGCATGGTCAGCGTCGCCGTCGATCAAACGGCCGGCATGAATGAGTGTGTCAGCGTTTGCGCAACCGGCAGATACGAGCAATCCGCCCACAAGCGTAATGAGTTGTTTCATTTGTTTGATTCCAGTGACTGCATTGATTTTTTGTTAGTCGCCGGGCTGCCCCCGGAATGCCTATCGTAAACCATTGCAACCGGGCGCGGCGAGTATGCGAAGATACGGCACTGACCGGCGCCCTGGGGGGGTGCCCGAATCATCGAAGAATAAGAAAGGAGCAGCCGATGGCGGAGTCCGCAGGTTCCGGAGAACAATGGTCGTCCAGGACGGGGTTTTTACTGGCTGCAGTCGGTTTCGCAGTCGGCATGGGAAATATCTGGCGATTCCCCTATGTGCTCGGCGAAAACGGCGGTAGTGCATTCCTCTTTATATACCTCGCGTGTGCGCTGGGTATCGGTCTGCCGCTGCTGATCACTGAATTCACGATTGGCAGGCGCGGAAAAGCCAGCGCGTCCGGCAGTATTCGCGCGGTTGCCGCGGAATGTGGTAAAAGCGGTGCATGGGGGTGGGTCGGCACGCTCGGCATTTTTTGCGCGTTCGTCATTTTGTCCTACTACACGGTGATTTCGGGTTGGACACTGGACTATTTCGTCAAGGCAGCCAGCGGCTCCATGGACAACATCAGTGCCGCGGAATCGGACGCCATGTTCAGCGGTCTGATGGGGGACCCGGTCAGGCTGCTGATCTGGAATACCGTGGTTCACTTGCTGGTCATCGTTGTAATACGCCAGGGGGTACAGTCAGGCATTGAGCGTGCGGCGAAAATCCTCATGCCTGCGCTATTCATTACGCTTATTGTCATGGTGATCTACGGCACCATTGCCGGAGACATGGCCGCCGCCCTGAAATTCCTGCTCGAGCCGGATTTTTCGAAGGTCACGTTCCGTACCG
>Ga0114950_10001186_pt1 | contig 19456 bp, 17 predicted proteins | sample N075metaG_FD_83503 | JGI IMG/M metagenome (GOLD analysis project Ga0114950, IMG submission 83503) | Deep subsurface microbial communities from Kermadec Trench to uncover new lineages of life (NeLLi) - N075 metaG | ecosystem: Environmental > Aquatic > Marine > Ocean trench > Sediment | place... | reverse complement strand
TTTATTTTCTTGTAGATTCTAATTCTACAAATCAAATTGCTCAGAACAAAGAATCAGGGTTTGAGGAAATTACAGATTTGAAAGACAAAGCAAATGCTATCATTTTTGAAAGAGCAGACGAAACAAAAATAGAAGTTATTGCCGATCAAGAAGAAGTAGATAAAAATGAGCAAAAATCCAGCGCCTCTGCAAAAGAGCCTCAAACAGTCGCCTCAAAGAGTGAGGAAAATTCTGAGATTGAGGGGACTCAATTAGCAGAATTGGAAGAAGAAATATTTAGTGATATCATAGAACTTGATGAAGTTCAACCAATAGCATTGCCGGTTTTATCAAATGATCCGGATCTTGATGTTATAGCGGAAATAGCTATTGAAAGTAAGGTTGAATCCACAGATTCAAAGAAGGCTTTAGCTCCGGTTGCAATCATGAAAAAGGAAGCGTTTGCCAACCAGGCTCGAAAAGCCGGTGATGCAGAAAACATGAGAACCATCACCGGAAAAGTCAGTTCAGAGGAAGACGATGTAGTATTGCCAGGTGTTAATGTGATTGTAAAAGGTACTGGTTCCGGCACCGTTACGGATAATGAAGGCAACTATGCTATTGATGTCCCTACTCATGAAGAGGCAACTTTAGTCTTCGCAAGCGTCGGTTTTATGACTGAAGAGGTGAAGGTTGGAGACAACAGTGAAATAGATGTAAATATTGAACCGGATATTACGGCTCTTAGCGAAATAGTCGTTATTGGATATGGAACCGTCAAAGACGTGGCAAAACCGGCGTATTCATTCACTCCTCCCAAACCGGTTGGTGGACATGGAAAATTTAAAGATTATATCAAGAAAAATATCCAATACCCTGCCTCTGGATTGAATGATAAAATTAAAGGTACAGTAAGACTAAAATTTACAGTCGAACAAAATGGGGAAATATCCAATATGGAAATACAGAAAAGCTTAGGAGAAAATTTTGATCAGGAAGCCATGCGGCTGGTGAATGAAGGTCCAAAATGGGAGCCTGCGATGGAAAATGACTCGACAGTTGTAAATGATGTGAAGGTGAAGATTAGGTTTAGGCCGAAGGAATAATGGAAACTAAGGTGTAAAAGGTTAAAGTTAAGGGAAGACCCAACTGATCAGTTGCCGAGGTCCCATTACATTCAGATGTTATTAAAATAGGCCTTATTGATCCTGTTCTTTTAGTACAACCTTATCATATTTACCATGACAGCTGGCATTAACAACTTGACATAAAAATGGTTTATTCTTGAAAATCTCGTGGATCGTGCCAGGCCTCACAACGTTAGTGTCCCCACACTGCACTGTAAACATATTCTCATCTACTTTTATATTCATTTCCCCGTCCAGAACGGAATAGATCTCCGTTCCTATTTTATGAAAGTGGCGATCTTGGGATGCATTGTGCGTAAATACCCCAATCTCGATATTGCTTGTTTATACACTCGATTCATCTCTCTTTTCCCAGGTGCTTGCCAATGGCATTTCGTGGCGGGCTCTTCAATTGAATTCCAAAGTTCAGTTACAAGGGAGCTTTCTCGCTCCCGCACCTTCTTTTGCCATCTGAGCATCTTTTTTTTAAAGACAGTACCTAAGCCCAGATGAGGGGGCGTATTGGAAAAACGTCAGGTGAAACGATTTGATATGTGCGTCACGGTTTGAAAACGTTGAGTTTTAGATCCTTCACTGCCTTAAAATGTTTGGCATTGCTCGAAACAAGATTCATGTTATTTTCTACTGCCGTAGCTGCGATAATGGCATCTCCAGATCTCATATTCGATGAAAGCGCATACTCTTCCACATATATGAGCGCTCTATGCCCGACATTTTCAGTGAATGGTAATATGGAAAATTTAAAGTCATGGATAAAACTTTTTATGTAATTATGATGTTTCTTATTTTTTGCTCCTTGAAGCAACTCCATGTAGCTCTGAATTGAAAGATATTTATCCTCGTCTTTATCGATGAGTATGGCGGCCTTTTCATTTCCCCTTTGAACCCAAATCAAAATATCTGTATCATAAATCATACCGGGGTTTTCTTAAGTTTTCTAATTCTTCTATTACTGTTTCTTCATGTCTGTTACGTATGCCAAAAAAAGGGTGCTCTTTAACTTTATATAATGATTTTTCTCTAGCCGGTTTGATGATTCCCTTGACTTTGCCGTGATACAGCACTGTAACACTTTCGTTTTTTTCAAGCGCTTTTAGAATATCTTTTGTTTTGTACCTTAAATCTAGTATAGATGCTTTCATAATTCCTCCTTAACTCATAAATGTCTATCAAGTATAGACATTTGTATTGAATTTTCCAATGGTTAATATAAAATAATCCATCTCAGTGGCAATTGTATTGCGCGCCTCTGGTCTTAGCGTCCACTACGGCCCTTGCAACATGGGAGGGCTCCGTCTGCCGCCCCCGCCTGCCGCAATTTTAGCAAAGCGTAACTTGTAGTAATGAATAATGCGAGTTTGTAACTTTCCCCATGGCATTACCCAGAGCCCTCCGCGAGTGACTTACTCATAATTCTTTATTCATATGTTCAATTGTTCTTAATTCATTTTTATCATCTGGTTCAAGCTTCCCGTTTGGGCCTTTACTGTTCATGGTCAAAAATGTCTGAATCAGGATTTTTGGGTTGACGAGATGGGTGGGATTAAAAAAAACTTTGGTCGTAGGTACTCGCTAAGACCGAGCTAAGGTGAATATAATCCTGAAATTAAAGAGTCACACCTCCAGGCATATTGTCAAATGCATTTCAAATAATCCTGTGAAAGCAGGCCTTACAGATACTTCATCATATTGGTTGTTATTTTGAAGTTTCTATGATTATGGAGGAAATGCAGGTAAAATTGTAATTTTTTTTTCCGATTAAAACTTTGATCTTAGCGAGACCAGATGAGGACCGGTGGTGGATGGTGATGGCGCGTAGGATTGCGCCAGGGATGGAGCGGTTTGTTTGAGCCCGAAACGGGTTTGTGCGCTGGCAGGCGAGTAGCGACAGCCCGTCCGTGCGCCCAACATTATTATGCTTGTGATGCTGTAAAATTGCTCTTGTTTAAAAGGAATATATGAGGACATACATTTCCTCCTCTTATATTTATGTCTGACACAAAAAAAGCCCGATCATTTTCATGACCGGGCTTGATGTTTTTTTGTGATAATCTATATCTCAATGCCCATGAAAGACATGAATGCGATTCCCATAAGTCCGGTTAAAAGCATGGTAATTCCAAGTCCTTTCAATCCATCAGGAACATCTGAGTATTTTAGCTTTTCACGTATTGCGGCCAAGGCTATAATTGCCAATAACCAGCCGATTCCAGAACTAAAGCCAAATACGGTGGCTTCGACTAATGTGTAGTCCCTCTCAGCCATCCAAAGTGAAGCTCCCAATATCGCACAGTTTACCGCGATCAGTGGAAGGAAAATACCCAAAGATCCATATAGCGCTGGCGAGAATTTTTCTATCACCATTTCTACTAATTGAACCATTGCCGCGATTACAGCAATGTACATGATAAAGCTAAGGAAGCTAAGATCTACTGTTGCCAGGATATCTATTCCAAAAGAATTGGCAAGCGCTCCTTCTTTCAAAATGTATTCTAATAACAACCAGTTGATAGGAACTGTGATTGTCAATACGAAAATAACAGCCATTCCCAGACCAAGCGCTGTATTTACTTTTTTGGAAACGGCCAAAAATGAGCACATGCCTAAGAAATAGGCAAATACCATATTATCAATAAAAATTGATTTTATTCCAAGGTTAATTAATTCCATTGCTTCTAAATTTAATGCTCTATGTATCCGGTTTTATTTCGCTGTACCCAAATAATTAATCCGAGTATGAAGAATGCACCAACAGGTGTAACCATAAGTCCATTGTTTGGAAAATTTTCCAATCCTATTGCCTCAAACAATGGCCATCCAAATAATTTTCCTGAACCGAATATTTCTCTAAAAAATGCAACCGCAAGAATGATCCAGCTATATCCAAGGCCATTTCCAACAGCATCCAATACAGAATCCCAGGGTTTATTTGCTAAGGCAAATGCCTCTAAACGACCCATTACAATACAGTTTGTAATAATCAGGCCAACAAAAACAGATAATTCTTTATACATATCGTATTGGTAGGCCATTAGAACTTCGCTTACCAGAGTAACCAAAGTTGCTATTATTGCAAGTTGAACAATAATACGCACCCTTGTAGGCACCAGAGATCTTATTAAGGAAATTATCAAATTTGAAAATACCATAACGAAGATCACCGATATCGCCATGGTAAGGGTTGGCTTCATCTGAGTGGTTACAGCAAGAGCGGAACAAATACCAAGAACCTGGACGGTTATTGGGTTATCATCATTGAGCGGATCATTTATAAACTTTTTTCTTCGTTTTGAGAGAACCTGTTCTACTGGTTTCTTTTCAATAGTTTTTTCTACCGTTTGCGTACTCATATCGCTGAATTTCTATTCTTTTAGTAATAATTCTACTTTTTCTGTAGCGCTTTTAGACTTTTTAATGTAGCCCAGATAATACTTAAAATAATTTTCAAGCATATCATTTACTCCATTGGCAGTCAGTGTCGCTCCTGACAGCCCATCAATATGATGGTCATCCAATACATTTGCAGAATTGTTTTCTCCTTTTAGCATCGAAATTGAAACCAGATTGCCACTATCATCGAAAACTTTTTTACCGTTATATCGGTCTCTGATTTCCGTACTTGTAATCCTTGCGCCAAGTCCGGGAGTCTCGGTTTTATGATCGAATGAGGTTCCTTTTATTGTATTTAAATCTGTTTCCAAAGCAATAAACCCCCAAATAGGCCCCCAAAGACCTTTGCCATAAACCGGAAAGATGTAAGCTTCTATTGCATCTGCATCTCCAGCTTTATGATACTTAAACACCGGGTACATTCGTTCTTCAGAATCTTTTTTAAAGTTCTTTGCGATATTTACTTTTTCAGCTTCAATATCAAATCCCTTTTCATTTTTTTCGACCAATTCTCCATCGAGGTTAACTACAATAGATTCAATAGTTTGGCTGTATAGATCTATAATATCATCTCCTTTTATGCCCTCTAAATCAGTTACAGCGCCAAGGATTTTCTTTTTTGTATCCAGATCTATGGCTTTTTGCTGCATTGGTTTCAACCCTTGGTTGGCTAATGCAAGCAATCCGCCAAGTATAATTGTTAATACTGCGGAAAATACGATGACATATAAGTTAGACTGTTGCACGTTGAATCCTCCTTTGTTTGTTTGCTTTTACTATATAAAAATCAATTAATGGGGCGAAGGTATTCATTAACAATATCGCCAACATAATTCCTTCCGGATATGCCGGGTTGAATACCCTGATGATCACAGTTAGTACGCCTATCAATATTCCATAAATCCATTTGCCTTTTTCTGTTTGTGTTGCCGTTACCGGGTCTGTCGCCATAAAAACTGCTCCAAATGCCAGACCTCCAATTACCAGATGATAATGAGCAGGCATCAACATAAATTCATTTACTCCAATCACGTTAAATAAAACTCCGGTTAGATAGGCGCCTCCAAATACACCGGCAATTATCTTCCAACTTCCTACACCTGTTAATATTAATATCGCGGCTCCAATCAATACCATCAATGTCGATGTTTCGCCAATTGACCCAGGAATAAATCCGAAAAATAAATTTGAAAAACTATAGAAATCTGCGCTTAATGCGGCATTGGTAGTGGCTAATGCATCAGTAACTGCTCCTGCATTACTTACTGAAACCTCATTGGCGATTGCCAGAGTTGTTCCTCCGGTATATCCGTCAATTGGTGTCTTGTCACCCAAATAAGTCCAGACATCTCCGGAAATTTGCGATGGATAAGCGAAGTATAGAAATGCTCTTGCTGTGAGGGCAACATTAAAAATATTCATTCCTGTACCTCCAAATACTTCTTTTCCGATTATCACAGCAAAGACTGTTGCTACTGCAACTTGCCAAAGTGGAATAGTAGGAGGCATAACCAACGGTATCAACATCCCGGATACGAGAAAACCCTCATTCAAAGCGTGTCCTTTCTTAATTCCAAAAATAAATTCGACTGTAAGACCTGTTCCATAGGAAACAACAACGATTGGTAATACCACCATCAGACCAAGTCCGATTTGTTGCATAAAACTCATGGTTTCACCGGTTGCCAGAGAGTGTTGATGTCCTACGTTCCATATTCCAAATAATAGTGCCGGAACCATCGCGATAATTACGGTCATCATCATTCGTTTCAAATCCACAGCGTCTCTGATCTGAGCTCCCTTTAAGGGAGTCACCTCATCTGGAACAAAGCAAAGCGTTTCGAAAGTCTCAAATAATGGCATGAGTTTTTCGAATTTGCCACCTCGATCAAAAAGAGGTTTGTATTTATCGAAAACGTCTTTAATAATTTTCATTTATAACTAGCTGTTTCTTATTAAATCTAATCCTTCTCTTAGTATCTTCTGTAAGTTATGCTTTGAAACATCAACAAACTCACATAGGGCTATATCCTCTTCAATCATCTCATAAATCCCCAAACTTTCCATATCATCATAATCTTCAGCCATGATTGCTTTGATCAGATATGTTGGAAAAATATCCATCGGTGTCACGCGTTCAAATACACCCGTTTGCACAAAAGTTCTTTTTTCACCTTTCAAATTAGTATCGACTACGTATTCCTTTTCCTTTCCATTTAGAAAAGAGAGTAAGCCAAAAGCTTTATGAAAACTAAGTTTTTTCATCGTTGGAAGTATCCATCCTAAAAACTCACTGTGTCTTCCTTCCGGGATCACAGTTATTTGTTGTGAATAATATCCAAGATATCCATCTGATCTGATTTTTTCTCCGGTAAGAACATTGCCATTTACAAACCTCACCTCATCATCGCTTACATTGTTTTCAATAAATTTGTGAATGCAAGCCCCGGTATACGTTTTGTAATATTGCGGATTTTTTACTTCTGATCCGGTAAGTGCAATTATTTTCGATGCATCATATATGCCTTCAAGAAACAGTTTTCCGATTTGTGCCACGCCAAAAGGATTGACTGTCCAAACCAGGTTTCCTTTTGCAATAGGATCAATATGGTGGATTTGAACACCGACATTTCCTGCTGGATGTTTGCCGATTATTTTATGTAGCTCTGCGTTTTTAGTATGAGCGAAAACAGGAGAAATTTCGGAATTTCCATTTAACCCCAGATTCACGTTCCCTGGAGTTAGTTTATTCAGGATGTCAATTCCAGCTTGAAAATATTTTTCTTCCCCGTTTAAGGCAAAATCATTATCCTGCGATAATGGGTGAGTATCAAATGTAGAGATAAAAATAGATTTAGGTGTTTCCTTCGGATCGGCTACAATACCATATGGTCTTTGAATGATATTTGGCCAAACGCCACTTTTTATCATCAAATCTATGGCCTCTTTTTTCTCTAATTTTAAGAGATCAGAAACTGAGAACTTTTTAAATTCCACGGAAACAATTTCCTTATCTGCAAGAATTTTAATTTCCAACAATTTTCTCTTGCTCCCTCTTTTAATCTCTACGATTTCACCGCTAACAGGAGCACAGTATTTTACATCTTCCATCATTTTACAGAATAGAAGAGGGCTTCCGGCTTTCACAGTAGCCCCTTCATCAACCATAATTTTTGGTCGTTGAATACCGGGAAAATCTGTAGGTTTTAGGGCAAAAGTTTCGGGCTGGTCACATTCTGCAAGTATCTTTTTCGCTTTTCCTACCAGGTTTATATCGAACCCTTTTTTTAGCTTTATCGTATGTGACATTTAAGAATTGTATTTGTTCCTATTTTGAAAGCGCAAAAATAACCATTTTTTAATTAATCCATTGTGGCCGGAGCTGTTTTTGGACTATTATTAAACAATTTTGTATGAATTGGGTTTTGGGTGAGGTTTTAACTGTTTTCAGCAACTTGGACAATGTTTTTTGAAAGGCTTTCGGCCACATCCGCCATTAGCCACATCGGAGTAGAAGTAGCTCCACAAATGCCTACAGAATCATCCTCGTGGAACCACTCCGGATTTATTTCAGAGCTATTTTCTATAAAATAACTTCTGTCATTATGGTTTTTGCAAATTTTGTAAAGCGCTTTTCCATTGGAACTCTTTTTTCCACTAACAAAAAGTATAACATCTTGTTCTTCAGAAAATGTTTTCATTCGCGGTTCTCTGTTCGAAACTTGTCTGCAGATACTATCATGAGCTTCAAAATATTCTTCAACAATTACTTTTGAGCTATCGCCATATCGTTCTTCGATTTTCGATTTTATATCATAAAACCCTGAGGTGCTTTTGGTGGTCTGACTAAAGAGAACAGCTGGGCGGGAATAATCGATTTTATCTAAATCAGACTCGTCCGTTATTATTATTGCTTCATTATTAGTTTGGCCGGCGAGTCCGACTACTTCAGCATGGCCTTTTTTTCCATAAATAACTACCTGGCCATTTTCATTATTCATTTTATCATAAGCATGCTTTACTCGATTTTGTAATTTTAATACTACCGGGCAGGATGCATCAATAAGTTCGATATTATTTTTAAGAGCTATAGCATATGTTTCGGGTGGTTCTCCATGCGCTCTAATTAATACTTTGCAATCGCGGAGATCGTTTAATTGATCATGGTTAATAACTCTTAATCCCTTTTTAAAAAGTCTTTTTACTTCCATGTCATTATGTACAATATCTCCCAGGCAGTACAATTCATTTGCCTGATCCATTTCATCCTCTGCAATTTGAATGGCAAATTCAACGCCAAAGCAGTATCCGGAATTTTGGTCAATCGTTACTCTCATGCTATTCTATGACAACTTTTTCTTTAATTAAACTAAGTATTATGTCGACTTGTTCATCAAAAGTTAAATTTCCTGTATCCACCAAATGAGCATCGTCCGCTTTTTTAAGTGGACTATCTGCTCTGGATGAATCAATGCGATCCCTGTTCTCTAAATTTTCTATCACCTCAGCAAGCTCAACTTCTGTATGTAGTTCCAAAAGTTCTTTTAGTCTTCTCTGAGCTCTAATATTCAGATCTGCTGTCATAAATATTTTTAGCTCAGCATCTGGAAATACAACGGTTCCAATATCTCTTCCATCCATGATAACTCCCTTCCCTTTGCCAAGTCTTCTCTGTTGCTCTACAAGTTTTCTCCGCACACTGGATATAACGCTAACCGGACTTACCAGGTTAGATACTTCCATCTGACGGATCTTGTCTTCTACATTTCTTCCATTGAGAAAGGTTTCATTTTTCCCTGTTTCTATATTGTACTTGAACGAAATGTCTATTTGTTTGAGCGCTAATTCTACTTCCTGATCATTTTTAAGATCAATCTTATGTTTGATAAAAAATAGTGTAACAGCCCGGTACATTGCGCCTGTATCAATATAGATATATTTCAATTTTTGGGCTAATGCTTTTGCGGTTGTGCTTTTGCCACAACCTGAATTACCATCTATGGCAATTACTATTTTATTCATAATTTAATTAGATCAAAAATGAAACTTTATTTTCAGCAGTATTTCTCATAGGGCTTTAAATTATTGGCATTTTACCAGAATTTCTAAATCGATAGAAAAATCAACTTCTCAAATAAGTACCTTGTGTTGTTTGCTAAGGTCATGATTGAGGTCAAAATTGATTTCTCTGTCTAGTTCTTTAATATTCTTGCTAAAATAGCATGCAAAAGTAGGAATAGTTTATCGAAGAGTCATATAATACCCAGATAAACTTAGGATAAGAATATCAAACAACCAGTAAATCAACAATCTTTTACCGGACAGGGGATTGGGCCTCTTTTTGGCTGACTCCTTTTTTTAACGTTGGATGTAGCGCAGGAAGCAGAACAAAATACCATAATAATTATCAAAGAATAGGCAATAAATCTTTTCACAATAAAATTTGTTTTTCCACAAAGATAATAGAATTTCCTGAATGAGAATCTCAATAATATCGCAAAATGCTATTTTATATTATATACATTTGTCAATAAATTCCATGAGTAATGAACGAACGAGAATCAAAAACTAAAAAAATTATTAGTGACTTGTCAAATAAAATTGATGAGTTACTGGAGCAATCAGACATATCAAAGGATGATGTGAAAAAAGAAATAAATGCACGGATCGAGGAATTTAAAAAGTCGAGAGATCAGGTGAAAGAGGAATTCAGTAAAATAAGGGAAGATAACAAAGAGACCATTGATAAAGTTGAGAAATTTGCTAAAAACGCAGCTAAAGAAGTGAAGTCTGCTTTCACGGATTTTTTCGATAAAATCACTGCTGATAAATCTAAGGAGAAGAAAAAGAGCTAATGAATTATCTTTCCGTAGAACAGCTTTCAAAAAGTTATAACGAACAACCTCTTTTCAATGACATTACCTTTGGTATAAGCCAGGGACAAAAAGTTGCCTTAGTTGGAAAAAATGGTAGTGGAAAATCAACACTTTTAAAAATAATAGGAGCGCTTGAATCCCCTGATCATGGAAGGGTAGTTTTCAGAAAAGGTGTAAAATTAAGTTTTCTAGGTCAAAATCCGGAGTTTAAAAACCACCTCACGATTAGAGATTCTATATTTGGCCAGGATAATGAATTGCTCACCACGGTCAGTGAATATGAGCGATTTTTCGAAAGCAGTGAGCCTGACCTTACCAGCAGGAAATATCAGGCGCTTATCAATAAAATGGATGCCCTTTCCGCATGGGATTTTGAATCACAGGTAAAACAGATTTTGGGAAAACTTGGGATTCATGATTTGGATCTTTTTGTTGATGAGCTTTCCGGAGGCCAAAAGAAAAGGGTTGCTCTTGCCGCAACTTTGGTGGAAAAGCCAGACTTTTTAATTCTGGATGAACCAACCAACCATCTGGATATTGAAGTGATCGAATGGCTGGAAAAATATCTTTCCGTCCAAACCATGTCGCTACTTTTGGTGACACACGATCGATATTTTCTTGAGGGCGTCACCAATGAAATAATAGAAATCGATGATCAAACAATTTATTCCTACAAAGGGAATTATTCTTATTACCTGGAAAAAAAATCTGAACGAAAATCCAATGAAGCGACAGAAGTTACCAAGGCTAAGAATTTATTGGTAAAAGAGCTGGAATGGTTGAGGAGAATGCCAAAAGCAAGGGGTACTAAATCAAAATACCGAATTGATGCGGCACATGACTTAATGGATGTCGCAAATAAAGACTTGCAGGAAAGTTCGTTGACACTGAAAATCAGAACCAAAAGGCAAGGAAAAAAAATATTAGAGCTTCATCATTTAACGAAATCATTCGATGGGGTAAAGTATCTGAATGATTTTTCATATACATTTAAAAAAAAGGACCGGATTGGCATTGTAGGAAAAAATGGTATTGGAAAAACTACACTTTTAAATGTCATTACAGGCGCATTGGCGTTGGATAGTGGTGAGGCAGTGTTGGGAGAAACCACAGAGTTTGGATATTATAAACAAGATGAAATTTCTTATCCTATAGAAACTAGAGTTATCGATGTGGTAAAAGAAGTGGCCGAAGTCGTAACACTTTCAGATGGAGCAACTATTACTGCTGCACAGTTTTTAAACCATTTTCTCTTTCCCCATGAAATGCACTTGACTCCGGTAGTAAAGCTTAGCGGGGGCGAAAAAAGAAGATTACAATTACTTAGGGTGCTTATACAAACTCCAAATTTCCTGATTCTTGACGAGCCGACAAATGATCTGGACATTCTAACCATGAATGTTCTTGAGGATTACCTGTTAAGTTTTGAAGGTACATTAGTAATCGTTTCGCATGACAGGTATTTTATGGATAAGATTGCAGAACATCTTTTTGTTTTCAAGGACGTAGGACAGATTGATAATTTTCCTGGCAACTATTCCGATTACAGGAATCATAATGATCAGTTGGAAAAAGAATCAAATAAAAAAACTAAAAAGTCAAAGAATAAAAAGATCTCAAAGGGAAATTCTGAACAAAAAAGAAAATTGAGTTATAAGGAAAAAAGAGAATTTGATAATATAGAGCATGAGATAAACGAGCTGGAAATAATAAAAGACGAATTGATGGGAAAGCTGAATGCCGGCTCCGGAAATCATGAAGAACTCATGGATTGGTCTTCGGAAATTGAGAAGCTAACTAGTGAGATTGAGGGAAAGGAAAATCGCTGGCTTGAGCTTTCCGAATTGGCTTAATTAAATATTTTTTTCGATGTTTGATACAGACTTGAATAAGAACTAAAAATTGTTGTCATCATTTATTAATTATTTCTTAATATACCAGAACAAATAATGCTTTGATTCATGACCAAAGTCATTTTATGAGGTAATGTTAATGTTTACTTTTACAGGGCATTTGCGAAGATATTGATAGTCTTATAAGATAGAGAAAGGAATAGGCGCCTAGGAATTTTTATTATTACATAATTACGGGCGATTTTTTGTCGCATTAGATTTGAATTTTCATTGTCGTATAAATTAAATACCTACTATGATCACTAATGAGCAATTAGAAAAATATGGGATTACCGGAGCGAGTGAAATCGTTTACAATCCCTCTTATGACCAACTATTTGAAGAAGAGACACAATTGTCTTTGGCAGGTTTTGAAAAAGGACAAGTATCTGAATTGGGAGCAGTAAATGTAATGACCGGCGTGTACACCGGCCGTTCACCAATGGATAAATGGACGGTTGCGGATGACTCAACTAAAGAACATTACTGGTGGACTTCTGATAAATCAAAGAACGACAACAAGCCTATTACTCCAGAAGCTTGGAAAGACCTTAAGAAATTGGTTGTTGACCAGCTTTCAGGTCAAAGACTATTTGTTGTAGATACTTACTGCGGAGCTAACGAAGATACAAGATTGAAAGTGAGATTCATTATGGAAGTAGCATGGCAAGCGCATTTTGTGAAGAACATGTTCCTGCGCCCTACTGAAGAAGAACTTGCTAGCTATGGGGAGCCTGATTTTGTAGTAATGAACGGTTCTAAAACAAGGGATACAAACTACAAAGAGCACGGAACTAACTCTGAAACTTTCATTGCCTTTAACCTTACTGAAAAAATGCAAATTATTGGCGGTAGCTGGTATGGTGGTGAGATGAAAAAAGGGATGTTCGCCATGATGAACTACTACCTTCCGTTGAAAGGAATGGCTGCAATGCACTGTTCTGCTAACGTCGGTAAAGATGGCGATGTGGCTATTTTCTTTGGATTATCAGGGACTGGCAAAACAACACTTTCTACTGATTCGAACAGAGCTCTTATTGGTGACGACGAACACGGATGGGATGACGATGGAGTATTTAACTTCGAAGGTGGATGTTATGCAAAAACTATCAATCTCGACAAAGAAGCTGAGCCGGAGATTTTTGCTGCAATTAAAAGGAATGCACTTCTTGAAAACGTAACTCTTGATGAAAACGGAAAGATTGATTTCACTGATGGTTCTGTAACTGCAAACACAAGGGTTTCTTACCCAATCGATCATATTGAAAACATTGCTATTCCTTCAAAAGCAGGCCATGCGAAGAAAGTAATTTTCCTGACTGCTGATGCATTTGGTGTTATGCCTCCCGTATCAAAGTTGACTCCTGAGCAAACACAGTATCACTTCCTTTCCGGATTTACAGCTAAATTAGCCGGTACAGAAAGAGGTATTACCTCACCTCAGCCAACTTTCTCTGCATGTTTCGGAGCTGCTTTCCTTTCACTTCACCCAACAAAGTATGGTGAGGAGTTAGTAAAGAAAATGGAAGCTCACGGAGCCACAGCTTATCTTGTGAATACAGGGTGGAATGGCACCGGTAAAAGAATCTCAATCCAGGATACACGAGGAATCATCAATGCCATCCTTGACGGATCTATTGATAGCGCACCTACTAAGAATATCTCAGTATTTAACCTTGAAACTCCTACTGAGCTGCCTGGTGTTGATCCTGCTATTCTTGATCCTAGAGATACGTATTCTGACCCTAAGGAGTGGGATGAAAAAGCAGCCGATCTTGCTGGAAGATTCATTAAAAACTTTGAGAAATACACGGATAACGATGCTGGTAAAGCACTTGTTGCTGCCGGTCCTCAGATATGATATCATACACATATCAATTCAAAACCCCGGTGATATTCATCGAGGTTTTTTTGTGCCTTTTATTATCTTTGTCAAAGTTTTAAAATTTTACAAAGATTATGCTATTCATAATTTCTCCGGCAAAAACGCTCGATTTTACCAAGATAGAAAGAGATCAACACAGTACACCCGTCTTTCTCGACAAAGCGGATAAGCTTGCTCAAAAGTTAAAAAAGAAATCTCCTCGAGTAATAAAAAAACTATTTCACGTCAGTGAAGATCTTGCACAGTTCAATTATGAACGATACCAAAACTGGAATGCGGAAACTTTTTATGAATCTGGTAAAAAGGCAATAAATGCCTTCAATGGACATGTATATCAGAAAATAGAAATTGACTCTCATTCGGAGGGTGGAATTGAATATGCTAACAAACACTTGAGAATATTGTCAGGAATGTATGGCTTGCTAAAACCCACGGATCTCATTTTTCCTCATCGATTAGAAATGGGTACGAAATGGCCTGTGACAAAAAGAAACCTGTATGGCTATTGGACAAAACTTGTAACAAAGGAATTGAATAACACCATGGAAAAGATGGGTACCGGTACACTGATAAACCTTGCATCCATCGAGTATTTTAAAGTAGTGGATAAGAAAGCATTCAATGGAAAAATTATCAATGTTGAATTTAAGGAGAAAAGAAAAGCCGGTAATTATGAGACCATCAGTATTTTTGCCAAACAAGCTCGGGGAAGTATGTGCAGATATGCGTTTCAAAATAAAGTGAAACATCCTGAAGAACTATTGTCATTTGATTCGGACGGTTATTTTTTTACAAAAGAATTATCTGATGAGAATAAATATGTTTTTACCAGGGGGTGATCCATCTTTTTCATCTTTATCAAAGTTTCAAACTTTGACAAAGCTCAAAAGATGTTATCTAACCTGGAAGTTGTATTCTAAAGGAAGACCCTAATTTACCATTCCTGTTCAAGGCAATGCTTCCATTCAGTTTGTGCAAGAAGTATTGCGTATTGTAGAGGCCCAAACCCAATGAACCTTCTCCACCCGATGCAATGCTGGAAAGTTTTTCGAATTTTTGATATAACAAGTGTTCCTCTTCTTTTTTTATCCCATCACCAAAATCCTGAATTTCGACTTCAAATCCTTTTTCATTATTTTTCAACCGAACAATAATATTTTTTTCTTCTTTTGAATATTTAATAGCATTCGAAAGGACATTTTCAATTACTCTTTGTACATAATATTCATCAGAGATGCATTGCGTACCTTCCGTAGATTTTTCACTAATAATATTTAATTTCTTTATCTCAATCTGTTTGGAAAATGTCCGAATCGCTTTCTGAATTGTATTGGCCAAATCAAATTCTGCCTTTTCAATTTCAATATTATCGGCGTCAATTTCCCTCATATCCCTCAAATTCCCAATCATTTCCAAACCACTTAATATTGACAGATAAATTGCATCCAGGTATTCTTTTTGACGAACTGAAACTTCATCACTTTCCATTTCAAATAACTGAACTAAGGCAAAAACCCGGTTTAATGGAGAGCGAATGTCATGGTTGATCAGCTTCAACAAGTTATACTTTTCTTCTTTCAATTTTGCAAGCTCCGATTTTACTTCATCGATATTCATGGTGTGGCCATTTAATGCGTTAGAATGTTACATTATGAAAATAAGAAATTGAGACAGAAAAAGTAAACATTCCAAGTTTATGACAAATTTGTTTAATCCCAAAAATTAGATAGTTTTGTTTCCTTTTTTTAGATCGTAGTTATATTAATTCAGGAAAATGAAGGTTAAAACCTTAGAAGATTTACGCAGAGAAATTGATACAATTGACAATAAATTAATTGATATTCTCAACGAGAGAATGTCCGTGATCAAAGAGGTAGGAGAATTTAAAAAAACAAGTAAAACTGCCATCTACAGACCCGAAAGAGAAAAAAGCATTGTTGATCGATTATATAAAGATCATAAAGGTCATTTAAATCGCGCGGCAATTGAGGCTATATTTCTTGAAATATTTGCAATTAGCAGAAATTTTGAATTGCCTGAATTGATCGCTTACCTTGGTCCTGAAGGAAGTTTTACACACCAGGCTGCTGAAAGCAGATTTGGAGCAGTGAGTCAATATCTTGCCTTGGATTCCATAAGATCTGTATTTGAAGCTATTGATACCGGTCGGGCAAGATTTGGTGTTGTTCCGCTGGAAAACAATCAGGAGGGGGTTGTAAGTGAAACCATTGATTTATTGGGATCCACGGATTTGCATATTACCGCTGAGGTTCCGCTGCCCATCCATTTTGCATTTGCGACTAAGTGTGAAAGCCTGCAACAGGTTAGACGGATTTATTCCAAGGATATTGGATTTAAACAATGTAAAAAATTTATTAATGAATCTTTTAATGGGTCTAATGTAGAATTCATACCTGTAAACTCTACCTCAAAAGCTGCAAAAATAGCATTGGAAGAAGACGGGAGCGCCGCCATGTGCTCGCACATTGCTGCCAGAATGCATAAAGTGCCAATCTTATTCGACAATATTGAGGATTCAACAGACAATTTCACACGGTTTTTAATCATTAGCAAAGACATTAAAAACCAGAAAAGTACGCACGATAAAACCAGTCTTTTAGCCAAAACCACAGATAAGCCGGGTAGCCTCATGTTATTGCTTCAGGATTTTTACAATGCAGGCATCAATATGACAAAGCTTGAGAGCCGACCCGCAAAAAAAGGGAAGACGTTCAAATATTATTTTTACATGGACATCGATGGACATATTGAAGATGAAAATATTGCGCAAGTTTTTGAAAAGCACAAAAAGGATGTAAAGTGGCTGGGCAGCTATGTGAAAATGTGCTAATTGGTTTTATCTGATACTTTGTTTCTTTTATCTCCAATAAATGGCATTCTCTTAAATGGCTTTGTTCTGTCAAATAAATAGCGATAGGTTTTATGAATTTTGGCACGTTCGCCTCCGACTTGTTCTGCCAAATGGATCATTCGCAAATTAAAATCTCCAATCCAGTTCATCTCAAAATCCTCATATCTTTGATAGTCGCCCTGGACTGTGCGTCTTACAATTTCAACAATAGCCGCTTCAATACCTTTTCCCTGGTGGTCAGGAACAATTCCGAAGATCATACCAACCATTTTTTTATTGGTTTTTCTCCATGTGTGCCAGGCAAATTTGAGCTTGCCAATAAGGTCCATTTTCCCATTCACATATTTAAAGATCTGGTTTACCTCCGGAAGCATGATATAAAATGCAATGGGTTTTTCTTCATAAAACCCAAACCACATGATTTTTTCATCTATAATGGGTTTCATCTGCTTCATTAGGTGTTTGGCCATCGCAAGGGATAACGAAGGTACTCCCTTTATTCCAACCCATGCAGCATTATATATTTCATGGAAATATTCTGTGTATTTATCGATCTCCTTCAAATTCATATGTCGGAAAGAATATTTTGGATTTTTAAATACTCGTTCTGCTTTTTCTATTAATCTGGAATTCAAAGGATCCATTACCGAACGTGAAAAAGTAATCTGCTCAAAATAAGTCTTGAAACCATAAGCTTCAAATAAAGCCTGGTAGTAAGGGAATTGATAGTTGCATTGATAATTCGGATCCATTTTGAAGCCCTTCACTAATAATCCCCACCACTGGTTTCTGTCGCCAAAATTTATTGGACCATCCAATGCTTCCATGCCTCTTTCTTCCAGCCAGTTCTTGCAGGCATCAAAAAGTATAAAAGCGGCCTTTTTATCATCGTTACATTCAAAAAATCCCATACCGCCGGTGGGTTGATCATTATCTTTTTTAACAGTCTTCTTGTTGATAAAAGCTGCAACCCTCCCTATTACAATATCATTATCATTTTTTAAAATCCACCGGATCAATTCTCCGTTTCTAAAATTTTTATTAAGTTTTTTATCAAAAACATTGTTTATATCTTTGTCAAGAGGCCTGATCCAATGGCTTTCCTTCTTGAATAGTTCTACCGGAAACAGCAAAAAGTCCTTAGCTGAACGTTTATCATTTACTTCGATTAATATCATAGTCTAATTTTTATCTCATCAATCTCATTCAGCAAAACTGAATCATTTTTAAAAGCCATAAATTTACAATTCATTTTTGCATCTCCATAAAAAATTGTAAATCTTAAATTCTGATCAATTAGTCAGATACAATTTTAATGATTATTCATATCTTTAGATTTTTAAAACCTCAAATATTATGAATACTAACAGAAGAAAATTTATTCAAAATGCAGGAAAAGGAATTTTGAGTTTATCAGCAGTTTCTTTATTGGCAAACAACCAGATATTTGCCGGTGCAGGTTCTGATTTATTTTTCAAAATTTCCTTGGCAGAATGGTCCTTAAACAAGACGCTTTTTTCAGGAAAACTAAAAAATATGGAATTTCCTGCAAAAGCAAAAAATGATTTTGGTATCCATGCTGTGGAGTATGTAAATCAATTTTTTAAAGATAAAGCAGAAGATGAGGCTTATCTCAAAGAATTGAAATCCAGAACGGCAGATTTAAACGTTCAGAATGTATTAATCATGATCGATGGTGAAGGTCACCTCGCAGATTCTGATGATGAAAAGCGTACAAAATCCATTGAGAAGCACTACAAATGGGTAGAGGCTGCAAAATATTTGGGATGTCACTCCATACGCGTAAATGCATACGCAACCTCAAAAGATCAGGAGGAAGGAAAAACTGCAGCAGTGGATGGATTGAGTAGATTAACGGAATTTGCTTTGCCATATGGAATTAATATAATTGTAGAAAATCATGGTGGATTTTCATCAAATGGAGTTTGGCTGTCCGATGTCATGAAGCAGGTAAATAAACCAACCTGTGGTACCTTGCCCGACTTTGGGAATTTCTGTATTAAAAGGGGATCAGATGGTTGCGAGGAGGAGTATGATAAGTACAAAGGTGTGAAGGAATTGATGCCATTTGCAAAAGGAGTCAGTGCAAAAAGCGGAAGCTTCGATGCCGATGGAAATGAGATTAATATTGACTATATGAAAATGATGAAAATTGTAAAAGATGCTGGATACAAAGGGTATGTCGGTATTGAATCTGGGTCAAGAACCGACGAAGATGAGGCAATAAAATTAACAAAAGCATTGTTGGAAAAAGTAGGTAAAATGTTATCGTAAATTATGAAACAATATTATTTAACCTAAACTGTGTGATTCAGAGGAGATAAGAAGTGCTAAGAGATTGAGAATCCCGCAAGCTTGCGGGACAAAAAAAACAGGAAAACCCAAGAGGTCTT
>Ga0114950_10001183_pt1 | contig 19466 bp, 12 predicted proteins | sample N075metaG_FD_83503 | JGI IMG/M metagenome (GOLD analysis project Ga0114950, IMG submission 83503) | Deep subsurface microbial communities from Kermadec Trench to uncover new lineages of life (NeLLi) - N075 metaG | ecosystem: Environmental > Aquatic > Marine > Ocean trench > Sediment | place... | reverse complement strand
TTGGCCTCTTTGGGATAGTAGACAAACCCGCTGTTGCCGTGTTTCTCCAGCTCTTTGTAATAGAGCTTCTCAAGCTCGGGCATCGCCATAGGCGGGTAAAATGGCAGGCCAAATTTTGCCGCCCGCCGCGCCGCCGCTTTGCTCATGCCACCCACAAAAAAGAACGGGTGCGGCCGACTCAATGGCAGCGGTCGAATGTTAACGGTCCGACCGCGATAAGAGAATTCTTCTCCGGACCAGGCTTTGAGCAGCACCTCAATGACCTCGTCCATCAGTTGGCCGCGTCTATCGTAGTCTTTGTTCATCGCATGATATTCTTCCGGCCTGTAGCCCATGCCCGCGACAAAACTAAATCGTCCTGCGCTGAGCAAGTCGATGACGGCAATGTCCTCCGCCAGCCGCAGGGGATCGTACAGGGTCACTAACAGTGCGGTGACATTAATGCTGATCGCCTTGGTGCGGGCGGCTATAGCGGCGGCCATGATCAATGGGGACGGCAGCCAGCCATTATCGGCACAGTGGTGTTCTTCCAGGCTCACCACTTTAAACTGGTGGCTATCGGCGTACGCCGCCATTTCGACGGCAGCCTGATAGCGTGCCGATACCTGTTCCGGCGTAGCGTTAGGGTCATCGGTCATATTGATGCGCAGGGCAGCAATGTTTTTCATAGCAGTCTCGGCACTTCCAGGCAGGCGCCAAGGTTAGCATTGTGACGGGGGGAAATCACAGAGCGAGACGAATCGAGCGTGATGTAAAGCGCTTAACGACCCTTCCACTGGGGCCGGCGCTTCTCCAGAAAGGCACTGAGTCCCTCGCGAATATCGTCGCTTTTCATCATGACATCCAGGCGGTCGAACACACCGTCTTCCTGTGCTTGTTGCGCCTCCGGCACTCCGGCGTAGTCCAGTCCACCCATAACGCACTGCTTGGTCGCCTGCACCGCCAGCGGTGCGCAGCGCATAATACGCTCAGCGAGCTTCAGGGCCGTTGGCATCAGCTCAGCCTGGGGTACCACCGTGGTCACCAGACCCAGCTCATGCGCCCGTTGGGCGTCGAAGGAACCGGCGGTAAGCAGCAGGGCCATGGCGGGCTTCAAGCCAATTTCCCGGGCCAGTCGATGCATACCTCCGGCTACCGCGGCGGTACCAATCTTGGGTTCGGGCAGGCCAAACACCGCATTGTCACTGGCGACAATAATGTCCGCCGCCAACGCCACCTCAAAACCACCGCCGAAGGCGATACCATTAACCGCGGCGATAATGGGTTTGTAGCAGGTGTTGCGATTGGTCATCCCGCCGTAACCCGAGGGCGGCATCTGGTAATCCTCTGCCGTTTTCGCCTCAGCCATAACACCGATGTCTCCACCGGCACAAAAAGCCTCCTCGCCCGCGCCGGTAATAATGGCAACCCAGAGCTCCCGGTCCTGTTCAAATTCATCCAGCGCGGCGGACATCTCCTGGCTGGCTGCCGGACTGATAGCATTCATCACATCCGGGCGGTTGATGGTAAGGATAAAAAGCCGCTCACGGCGTTCGGTTGTAATATATTGGTAGCTCATAATGTGTCCTCGCTCTCGCCAAAGCCTCTAAAGGTAGCGTATTCGTCCAGTGGTAGACGCGGCTGACGAATATCTGCAGCCACATCACTATCATCGACATAACCCAGTGACATGCCCGCCATAATCATTTCCTCGTGGTCCAGACCCAAATTCTCGCGAATGGTATCCGACCACATTTGCCAGAAAGCCTGGGGGCAGGTTGACAGACCGAACTCCTTGGCCAGCAACATAATGCTCTGTATAAAAATGCCCACATCCATCATCTGGGACTCCGACATGCTGCGGTCCATGGTAATAATCAACCCCACGGGGGCACCGAAAAACGTCATGTTCTTAGCGCCCTGGGCAAAGCGGCCCGCCTTGTCCTCCCGGGCGATCCCCAGTTTGTTGTACATCAGCTCGCCGCAATCCGCGCGGCGCTGGCGCCAGGGTTCGGTCAGTCCAGGGGGGTACATGGCAATATCCGGCGCGTCGCCAGTGGGGTGAGTTGCCGCCTTGGCATAAACCGCCTGGATCAGCTCCTCGCGTGCCGCACCGGTCACAACATGCACTTTCCAGGGCTGAAGATTACCGCCCGAGGGTGCTCTACCGGCCAGTTCCAAAAGCGCTCGAATATCTGCCAGCTCGACCGGCTGATCACTGAATGCACGCACGCACTGTCGGCTGTTTAACGCCTCTGACACCTTCATGATAAATCTCCGTGTAAAAAAACTCGCCAGTGTTGTCGCAGGAGCCTGGAACGCTCCAAGTTAAATGGAATTATCGGAATACAGGCGGCGTTATAGTAGGACACTGCAAACCAGAATTATGAACATTTCCGCTCGTGAAGCGGTGTAAGGAGCGGGCGATCGCAGGCCGTGCAGCCCTACGCAGAACGCAGATGTCTATCATTTAGAACGTTTCCGTTCTGGCCGGTATCAGCTGGCCAGCTACCATAGAACCACAATCAGCCATAACCGAAAAAATCGGGGTAACGATTAATGTCTACCCAATATCCACATTTGATGTCGCCGGGAAAAATCGGCGCAATGGCGCTGCGCAATCGCATCGTCCTCGCCGCCATGGGGTCGAACTTCGCCGCAGAAAATGGACACTGCACCGAGCGCCTTATCGCCTACTACGAAGCCCGGGCCAAAGGTGGTGCCGGCCTTATCGTGCTGGAAACCTCGGCAGCCTGCTGGCCCAATGGCGCCACCATGCCCAACACTGTGGGGTTTTCCAAAGATGAATTCATTCCGGGGCTGACGGAACTTGCAGACCGGGTTCACGCCCACGGTGCGAAAATCGCGGCCCAGTTAAACCACGGCGGCAAGATGGCGCAGGAAGACACCGCCGCTGGCAGGCCCATACCGGTACCCTCGATGGTCGAGAAAGGCGTTAGCGACATTTTCAATGTGTTGACACCGGCGGAAATCGGCAATTTCATCAAGGCCGCGGGGCCGGACGGGAAGGGACCCCAGTACTACGAGATGACAGAAGCCGATATTGGCGACACGGTCAGCCAGTTCGCAGCGGCGGCAATGCGCGCCCAGCGCGCAGGTTTTGACGCGATCGAAATACATGCCGGCCACGGCTACCTGATCGCCAACTTTCTCTCCCCCGCCACCAATCACCGCAGCGATCAGTACGGCGGCAGCCGCGAAAACCGGGCCCGATTCCTGGTGGAAATTATTGGCGCCGTGCGCGCGGCTACCGGCGCTGACTTTCCCATTTTGGTTCGCATGGACGCAAAGGAATACCGCATAGAGCACGGCATCGAGCTGGCGGATTGCATCGAGACAGCGCGCTTATGCGAACAGGCAGGCGCCGCTGCCATCGATGTCAGCGCCTACGGCAACACTGCCCACGCAATCGCTTTTACCGAGGCGCCACTGGTACACGAACCAGCGGGCTTTCTGCCCTTCGCCAAAGCAGTTAAAAAGGCCATTGGCATTCCGGTGATAGGCGTGGGCCGAATTGAACCCAATGTTGGCGAGCGCAGCATCGCCGCCGGTGACTTCGACTTTCTGGCCATGGGACGCAAACTACTGGCGGACCCTGAACTGCCCAACAAACTGCAAAGTGGCGAGGAGAAAAGCATTCGCCCCTGTATCTACTGCTATGTGTGCGTCAGTCAGATATTTATCAATCAACCCATGTGCTGCGCCGTCAACCACGACGTGGGTCGCGAGCATGAGGGCAACATCATCGCTCGCTGCTCCGAGCGTAAAAAAATACTGATAATCGGCGGCGGCCCCGGCGGCATGGAGGCGGCCCGTCTGCTGGCGCTAAAAGGTCATAACGTGAGCCTGTGGGAGCGAGAAAAAGACCTGGGAGGTACCGCTCGCATCGCAGCCCTGGCCTATGAGCCCAACGAGGGCCTGATCAATTACTTATCTGGCGCCGTCAAAGCACTGCCTATCGCGCTGCAATTACGCAAAACCGCAAATCTGAAAAACATACTGGCCGAGGGTGCAGACCACGTTATCTTCGCCACCGGTGCCCGACGAAAAGCGCCGCCCATCCCCGGGAAAGATCAACGCCATGTTTTTGATGGCGATGAGTTGCGCGGCGTATTGATGGGCAATAACCCAACAGCCATTGCCAAACTTTCCCTGTTCCAGCGCCTGATGATTAAGGCCGGGCAACTGACGCAATTGTTGCGCCACATAAAATTATCGCGCATCCTCAGTAAACTGTGGATGCCACTGGCCCACGAAATCGTTGTTATCGGCGGTGGCCTGGTCGGGCTGGAATTGGCGGAGTATCTGGTGGAGCGCGGCCGTAAGGTGGTTGTACTGGAACCTGAAGGTTCCCTGGGCGCCGAGTTGAGTATCGTTCGTCGGGCCAGGGTCATTCATCAATTGCGGGAACACGGCGCCACCTTACACACCAACGCGGTGGTCACCTCCATCGAGAAAAACCGGGTTATCTACCAGTTGGAAGACCGTGAGCACGAAGCGCCCTGCCAGCATGTCATCATCGCCATGGGAGCCCAACCGGAAACAACCATGGCAGATTTGCTGAGTGGCAGCAGCGACAATAAAGCAGCGGTAACCAGCATTGGCGATGGCCGCAACATTGGCTATATTGAAGGGGCGATACTTGACGCTCGCAAGTTGGTGCAAAGTTTGTCGTAGTATTACTACGGTGCAGCCCGACCGGTTTTTGTGCCAATGAATAACAGCAATTTGGAACGCTCTACTATGAAGAAAATCAGCCTCGCAGTTGCCCTATCGCTATCAGCTGTATTCGCCCCCCTCAGCAGTGCGGAAGAAAGCCCATTCGAGCGCACCGAACAACGCGAGCCCTGCGCGGACTATGATGCAAATCGTCGGCCGCTGTTTGGCGACCTGCACGTTCATACCAGCTACTCCTTCGACTCATACCTGTCCAGCCAACGCCGGGATCCCTGGGACGCCTATCGCTACGCCAAAGGCGAGTCCATCATTTTACCCGATGCCAATGGCGATCAAGTCGTGGAGGCGCGCATAGGCAGGCCACTGGACTTCACCTCGGTGACCGATCACGCGGAATTTCTGGGGCAAATCAATATCTGTACAATGGATGCGGGAAAACCCGGCTATTGGTGGCCCCACTGTATGATGACCCGAGCACAAAATATCTGGGTACAGCTGCTGGCCGCCAACTGGTGGACCGATCTGGGTGGTCAGCTGGAGAACGACCCCGATAAGTCTTTCGCCTGCTCCTTATCCGATTGCGACGCGGGGGGCGCGGAGACATGGCGCAATATTCAGCAGGCGGCGGAGGACAATTACGACCGCAGCTCGGCCTGCAGCTTCACCAGCTTCATCGGCTACGAGTACACCGAGGCGTTCGACCAGAACAACATGCACCGCAATGTCATCTTCCGCAATACCGTGGTCACCGAGGCGCCGGTCTCCATCTACGACACCGGCCGCCAGGGCAGTTTCCCCAGCCTGTGGCGCCAACTGCGGGAAAACTGCACAGACCTGGACAACGGCTGCGACGTTATGACCATACCGCACAATTCCAACCTGTCGGGTGGCTTGATGTTCAGAGATCCCAGGAGTGCCCAGGAGTTGGAGGATCGATTGTTTTTTGAACCGCTGGTAGAGTTGGTACAGCACAAGGGAGCTTCCGAGTGTCGCTATGACCGTCTGCGCGGCCTGGGGCTGGATACCGTCGATGAACAATGTGATTTCGAACAAATCGCCGCCGACAACCTCAATATGCTCGGATCAGTGCACGGCGAAGTACGCACAGAGCGGGCCAACGCAGTGCCCCTGGAAAAATTCGCCCGTCGCAACATGGTGCGCAATGCACTGAAAGACGGCCTGGCACTGGAACAGGAACTGGGCAGCAATCCCTTTGTTATGGGTTTTATTGGCAGCACCGATACCCACAGTGCGGCGCCCGGTAGCGCCGAGGAGGACAACTTCGTCGGCCACCTGGGTCGACGTGACTCGCAGTACAACAATGTGCAGGACCACTTTTACTCCAACCCCGGTGGCCATGCGGTGGTTTGGGCGGAAGAAAACTCCCGGGACAGCATTTTTAGCGCCCTCAGGCGCAAGGAAACCTATGCCACCAGTGGCACCCGCCCCACCCTGCGCTTTTTCGCAGGAGACCTCGATGACGATCTCTGCCAGTCTCCCGAGATGATCAGCAAGGCCTATCAGCAGGGGGTTCCCATGGGAGGAGACATAACGGCGAGCGATTCAGGCCGGGCGCCACGTTTTCTGGTCAGTGCCCAGAAAGATTCGGGCACCATGCTATCCCCGGGTACTGACCTGCAACGGGTGCAGATCATCAAAGGCTGGGTAGACGGCGATGGCACTACCCATGAAAAAGTGTTCGACATTGCCGGTAGCGCCGACAACGGCGCCACGATCGATCCGCAAACGTGTGGCCGTGTGGGGCATGGCATGCAACAGTCCTGCACCGTATGGCAGGACCCGGAGTTTGATGCAGACAAGAGTGCCTTCTACTACGTGCGGGTGCTGGAAAACCCCAGCTGTCGCTGGAGCACACTGCATTGCCAGTCCGCCGGGGTAAACCCCTTTTCCAGCAGCTGTGCGGCACAGGCCGACGCCGCCACGATCATTGCCCAGGAAAATGGCGCCTCTGGGGATGTCTATGGCAAATGCTGCATGGACGCCGCCGAGCAAGCATTTTACTCACCCATCATCCAGGAGCGGGCCTGGTCCTCGCCGATTTGGTACAAGGCGGGGTTACAGGTAAATGAGTCGACCCAAGATGTCAATTGATCTGACCCCTGAGGTCCTAGTCGCGGGAGCCGGGTGAATTTACAGTGATGTCTACAGTCAAGGAGGTCATCCAGATGAAAACATATGCATTAACAGGCGGCGCCAGCGGTATTGGCGCGGCGATAAAAGCACAGCTTGCCAACGAGGGCCACAAGGTCATCTCTATCGATGTCAGGGATGCGGATATTGAATCCGACCTGTCCTCCACAGAGGGGCGCAACGCCGCCATCGATGCGGTGTCCGCCGCCGTCTCCGAAGGTCTCGATGGCTTTATCGCCTGTGCCGGTGTCGGTTCTCATATCGAAAACCTGGCGCTGATCCCCAGCGTAAACTACTTCGGTGCAGTTGCACTGGTTGAAGGCCTGCGCGAGCTGCTGGCCAAAAAGAAGGGCGCGGTGGTACTGATTTCCTCCAACTCGGCGCCCATGGAAACCGATGCCGACTATGTCGATGCGCTGCTTAGCGGTGACGAGGACAGCGCCAGAGAGCGCGCTGGTACAATACAGGGGCAACCGGCCTATTCCGGTTCAAAGCAGGCACTGACCCGTTGGATGCGACGCAACAACGCCGCTTACGCCGGTCAGGGCATACGCATGAATGCCATCGGCCCCGGCTATACCCGAACCGCAATGAGTGCGGCAGTGGAAGATGATCCGCTTTATGGCCCTGCGATCAAGGAGTTTGTGGCTACCATCCCACTGCAACGTCCCGGTCAACCCGAGGATATGGCCAAGGCGGTCAGCTTTTTATTGAGTGATGATGCGAGCTTCATTAGCGGCAGTATGTTATTTGTAGACGGCGGCCACGACGCGATGTTCAGACCGGACAGTTTCTGACACGTCTTCCGCCACCAACCATGTGGGTAGAGCGCTAGCGATGAAACAATTATCCGGCCTGGACACCGCATTTATTCACCAGGAGAGCCCCCGGACTCCCATGCACGTGAGTCCGGTACTGATTTATGGCCCCCGCGTGGCATCATCCTCCCCACTTGATATCGCGACGGTTAAACAGGCCTTCCACAACAGTCTCCCCTCAGCGCCCATTCTGACCCAGAAACTGCTGAGCCTGCCCATGGGGATGGATGAACCCTATTGGGTCACCGACAAAAAGTTTGACCTCGACCAGCATATCAGTGAATACACGCTGCCCGGCCCTGGTAGTTGGCAGCAGCTGAAGCTTCTGTTGGCCCGCCTGCATAGCCAGGGGCTGGCTATGGACAGGCCACTGTGGCACGCCTCCCTGATTACCGGACTCGACAACATGGAGGGTCTGCCGGCGGGCGGTTCAGCCCTCATGCTAAAAATCCATCACGCGGCGATCGATGGTGTTTCTCTCGCCCGGCTGATAGCGGCCCTACACGACAACACGTCGGACAATAGCGATGTATCGGCGAGCGGCCCGCAGGAGGATCCGGATCGGTTGGAGATGTGGAACCGCGCCAGCATGAAACAGTGGACGCGCCCCCTGAAACTGATGAACATCGTCTCCAAGCTCATTCCAGCGGTCTCGAAGTTGAAAGAATTGAAACAGCCCGCAGACCTGGCTAGCAGAACCAAATACAGCCAAACCCGATTTAATACCGAGGTGACCCGCGAGCGGGTCATCGGCACGCTGCAAATACCCATGGGTGAAATGAAGGCGATCAAGCGTGGCGTGCGACGCGTTACCCTGAACGACATTGCCGTTGGCATTGTGGGGGGCGCGTTACGAGAATATTTGCAATTTCATAACGCCCTGCCCAAGGCCTCCCTGGTGTGCGGTGCGCCGATTAACCTGCGCCGCCGTGATGATGGCACAGTGGGTAACAAAATTGCCACCATGCAGATTGGCCTCGCCACCGATATTACGGATCCGGTTGAACGGGTACGCGCCGTACATCAGTACGCCCTGATGGGTAAGGCTAAAATCAATACCCTGGGTACCGGCACGGTGATGGACATCAGTGACAGTGTCGCTCCGGGTGTGCTGGCGGAGGGACTGAGAGCCCTGTCGTTTGCTTCCACTCGAGTGCCGGAGATCCCGGTGCCGTTCCATGTCATGATCTCCAATGTGCCGGGCCCGCTGGAACCTATCTTCCTGCACGACGCGCCACTGCATTGCCTGATCGGCCTGGGCCCTATTCGACATTCCATGGGCCTGTTTCATGTGGTGACGCACAGTGCCAACCTATACAGCATCAGCTTCACATCCTGCCAGTCCATCATGCCCGATGCGGATTTTTACGAGCAATGCCTGCGAGACAGTTACCAGGCTTTGTTGGTTGCCAGCCCCGACTGAGAAGCTGAATTCTCTCGCTCACAAATACGACCCTATTTGTCATATTCGCCCTCCCCTTGCACTGCAATAATTAGCAGCCTGGAAATACATTAAAGGGCTCACGCCAATCATTGGAGTGCAGGATCATGACGACATCACAAACCCCGTTTTCACCCATAGACGAATTGCTGGATCTCACCGATAGCGCCCGCTATCCCGTCAATGTCCATATCGAGGCCAAGGCACCCGGAACATTAGACGCCGACAAGATGCGGGCGGCCGTGCGCGCCGCAGTGGACGCACACCCCCTGGCCAGGGCCAGGAAGGTAGTACCCCAGCAACGTGACAAGCAGTTGTATTGGGAGATTACCGAGGCCCCCGGGATCGATCCTTTCATGGTGGCAGAGGGCGGTGATAAAGCGGGCGTCAGTCTGGCCCGCAATCAGTTTCTGAGCACCCAGGTTCCGCTGCATGAGTCTCCCCCGCTGCGGGTGCTGTTGGTTCGTGGGGACAGCGGCGACCACTTGATTCTCAATGTCAGTCACGCCGCCGCCGACGGCATTGGCACCTTGCGATTTTTGCGCTCGATACTGCGTGCCTACAACGGCGAAGCAGATGATACCGGCACGATGGATCCGCTGCTAGCGCGGGATCTCGACGCACTGTACAGCCCCGACAATCGGGCCGAAAAAATCAAACGATTCAAGAGCTTTGCCGCGGCCCTCAAGACACAAATGACCGAGCCGACAGGCGTGACTGCCGCCGGTGAGGAGGATCGAATAGCCTATGGTTGTCATCACCTCACCCTGGAGGTGGACGACGTTGCACAGCTGAACCCAAAAAAATACATCGACGGCACATTTAACGATCTGTTGGTGGCCGCCATGCATCGCACCGTGGATATCTGGAACGACAGTCATGGCGACGAGAGCACATTGGTACGGGTACTCAGCCCGGTCAATCTACGACCTCGCGAGTGGTGGTTCGAAGTATTTGGCAATTTCGCCATGTCCTTCGCGACCAATACCGAGAGTGAGCAGCGCGAAGACCCGGCGGCGTTACTGGCGAGTGTCATAGAGCAGTCCCGGGTGGCCAAAGAGGAAGATTTTGCCGAGTCGATGTTACTGGGTCTGGGCCTGAACACCCGCTTGCCGGTGTGGATGAAAAACCTCATGTTCCAGGGCTCCAACGACACCCATACCGCCAGTGCCACCCTGACCAATGCGGGCCGTATTACCGAGCCCCTGTCTTTTGGTTCAGACGGCGATGCCCTGGAGATCTGGATGTCGCCACCGGCGGTCATGCCCGATGGTGTGGGGCTGGGTGTCACCAACTACAACGGCAAATTACACCTGTCTTTCCGTCACAGTTATGAGTTATTCGATGATCAGGCAGCTGCCGAATTTGCCGAAATGTTTCACCAATCACTGCTGTGGCTCAGTTAGGAATTCACCGGATTAAGGAATCAACCATGAAATTTTCAATCAACTTGTCCAGTGAGCCCAACGACCACTATGTGCCCCTGGCACAGGCCGCCGAGGCTGCGGGATTTGATGCAATTACTATTCCAGACAGTATCTGTTATCCCAGGGAAACGGTCAGCAAATACCCTTACAATGAAGACGGCAGCAATACTTTTCTCGAGGGCCTGCCATTTATCGATCCGTTTATCCAGATCGCCCGCCTGTCCGCCGTAACGGAGAGTATTCGCTTTACTACTGCGGTCGTGAAACTGGCGGTACGGCAGCCGGTTATTGTCGCCAAAATGCTCACCAGCCTCGCAGTTATCTCGAACAATCGAGTCTCTCTGGGTGTCGGTCTCAGTCCCTGGAAAGAAGACTTTAAAGCCACCCAGATTCCCTGGGAGCGACGCGGCAAACGCATGGATGACATGATTGAAATCATCAACGGCTTAATGTCCGGTGAATATTTCAGCTACACCGGTAGCGAACTGTCCATCCCTGAAATCAAGTTGTGCCCGGTACCCGAGACACGCGTACCCCTGCTGCTGGGCGGACATGCACCCGCCGCCTTGAAGCGTGCAGCAAGACTGGGTGATGGCTGGGTTGCCGCAGGCGCAGAAATTGCCGAACTTGAGGCGATGATTAAGCAGGTGGCAGAGCTGCGCAGGCAACACGAGCGCGATCACCTGCCCTTTGAAATTCACACCACCGGGGTAGACGCCTATACCCCAGCGGGTATTTCGCGATTGGAAAAAGTCGGCGTTGATCTCGTGTATGTAGGGTTCTATAACGTGTACAGCGGTAAGCCCGACCAGCGCACCCTGGCACAAAAGCTCTCCCAGATTGAACGCTATGCCGGCGAGGTAATACTGCCCTCTCGCCATCCCTAGCCGCAATCGCAGCAGCCTGCGCCCCCAGGTGAAAATATCGGCCACTCCACTTTGAAATTGTGTGCAATTGGCGCTTATTGGAAACCTGACTAAGATCTATACCTACGATGCCAAGGGGTTCCCGCTTGTACGTTCCGGGGTCCAGGAAATTAATAACTAGGAGATCGCTCATGAACTACTTCGTCACTGGTGCCACAGGATTTATCGGAAAATTTCTGGTCGAGAAATTGTTGCAACGCGAGGGCACGGTGTATGTGCTGGTTCGCAAGGGCTCCGAACACAAGCTGGAGGCGCTTAAACAGCGTTTCCCCGGCGCCGGTGAGCGCATCGTACCGGTGTCCGGCGACTTGGCTCAGCCGCTATTGGGCATCGATGAGGCCGAGCGAGACAAACTGCGGGGCAAGATCGGGCATTTTTTCCACGTCGCCGCGATCTACGATTTGACCGCGTCGGCGGAAAGTCAGCAGATTGCCAATGTAGAGGGCACCCGCAATGCGGTGAAGTGCGCCGAGGACCTGCAGGCAGGGTGCTTCCAGCACACCAGCTCCATTGCTGTCGGCGGCAAATATGAAGGCACCTTCCGTGAGGGCATGTTCAAGGAAGCGGGCGAGCTGAGCCATCCCTATTTTCGCACCAAGCATGACTCCGAAGCCGTGGTGCGCGAGGAATGCAACATTCCGTGGCGGGTATACCGTCCCGGTTCGGTTGTCGGGCACTCTGAGACCGGCGAGATCGACAAGGCTGATGGCCCCTATTACAGCTTCCCTACCCTGGCGAAACTGCGCAGAGCGCTACCGCCCTGGTTCCCGCTGATCGGTGTCGACATGGGCAGCTTTAATATTGTGCCAGTGGATTACGTGGTCGCAGCCATGGACCATATTGCCCACAAGGATGGCTGCGATTACCGAGCCTTCCACCTGACCAACCCGGATCACTACTCCGCCGGGGAGATGATGAATATCTTCGCCGAGGCCGCTAAAGCCCCGCGGTTTGTCTTGCGACTGGACACCAAGATCTTCTCCTTTATCCCCTCCGGAATGGTCTCCATGTTGACCAAGTTACCGCCGGTGAAGCGGCTGATGGCTACCGCCATGGAAAGCATCGGCATGCCGGTGGACGCCACCATGTTTTTCACCTGGAACACGCGCTTTGACAACCGGGAAACAGAGATTGCACTGCAGGGCAGCGGCATTGGCGTGCCCAAGCTGGCCAGCTACGCCACGCGCCTGTGGGACTTCTGGGAACGCAATCTCGATCCGGAGTTATTTATCGACCGCTCATTAAGAGGCAACGTGGAAGGTAAGGTAGTCATTATTACCGGGGGTGGCACCGGAATTGGCCTGGCATCCGCCATTCGCCTGGGAGAGGCGGGTGCGAAAATCGTACTGAGCGGCCGCACCCTCGAAACCCTGGAAGAGGCCAAGCGCCAGATCGAGGAAGTGGGCGGCGAGGCCCATGTCTACAGCTGTGACATTTCGGACATGGAGGCCTGCGATGCATTCCTGGCACAAGTATTGGCGGATCACGGCCAGATCGACATCCTGATCAACAATGCGGGCCGCTCTATTCGCCGGGCAGTCGAGCACTCCTATGACCGCTTCCACGATTTTGAGCGCACCATGCAGTTGAACTACTTCGGCTGTCTGCGCATGAGTTTGGGGGTTCTGCCGGGTATGAGTGAGCGACGCAGCGGCCATATCATCAACATTTCCTCCATGGGAGTAGTGGGACCGCCCGCGCGCTTCTCGGCGTACATAGCCTCAAAATCTGCACTGGAAGGCTGGAGCCGCTGTGCGGAAGCGGAGTTCTGCGACCGCAATATCAGCTTCACCAACATCAACATGCCGCTGGTGCGCACCCCGATGATCGGGCCTACCAAGGTCTATGATATGGCGCCTACACTCTCGCCGGAACAGGCAGCAGATATGGTTGTGGATGCCGTTATCAACAAGCCCAGCCGTATCCTTACCGGCATGGGCAGGATGTTCCAGATCTGGCATCTGCTGGCACCGAAATTGGCGGCGACAGCGATGAATATCCCGTTCCGTATGTTCGGCGATTCAAATGCTGCAAAAGGTATCAAGCAAGTTGAGCATGTCGAACCTTCCAGCGAACAGGTCGCCATGGCGGCCCTGATGAAAGGTGTGCATTACTAGCCCTCGCTAGTAGTGCTTCTACTCTCAGCTTAGCAGAGGTTATTCGAACATGAACATGGCAGCAAAACAGAGTCCGTTTACCGAGCAGGAACTCGAGGAGATGATCGATCAATTCCTGGCTATAGAAGGCCCTGACGAAAAAGCTTTCGCGAAGTTAAATAAATTTATTGAGTTTTACTTTTCTCCAACGCTGTTCGGGCAGGAGAATATCCCAGAAGGTCCCACCATGTTTGTGGGAAACCATGCCATGTTGGGCCTGGATGGTATGATTTTAATGCCCACCATCTACTACCACACAGGACGCTTTGTCAGGGCCCTGGCAGATAATGCCTGGTTCCAGTCGGGCGCCGGCGCCAAGATGCAAAAACAAGGCATGGTGCTGGCCAATCCAGCGGTTTGTAGCGCCCTGATGGAGCGAGGGGAAGATCTGTTGATCTTTCCCGGCGGCGCAGCCGAGGCGAATAAAACCGCCGAGGAAAAGTATTCCCTGGTGTGGCGCGAGCGCTACGGTTTTGTTCGCATGGCCGCACAGCACGGCTACAACATCACACCATTCGGTTTGGTTGGCCCGGATGACTGGTTCGACCACGCCATTGAAGGCAGTGAGTTGCGTCGCAGTTGGTTAGGCAAGTTACTGGAAAAGCGCGGTATCGAGTTGCGTGAAGACATTGTACCGCCGATACCCAAAGGCATATTCAATACCTTGCTACCCAAACCCCAGCGCTCCTACCTGGCCTTTGGTGAACCGATAAAAGTGCCGGAATATCGCGGAAAAAAGGTTCCCAAGAAAGTGCAGCAATCTGTCCGGCAAGAAACCTCTGACAAAGTCGAGAGCCTGATCAGCGATATGCTGTTGCAACAAGCCCAGCAGAAACACACCGAGGGAAGAATAAGGCGCTACCTGACTCGTTAGGGCGCCGCACTGGCGAGGATCATGTCGGACGCTTTTTCCGCAATCATAACCGTTGCGGCATTGGTATTCCCCGCCACGATATCGGGCATAATCGAGGCGTCGACGACGCGCAAACCCCCAACGCCGCGCACTCGTAATTCGGGATCGACTACCGCCAGTGCATCCGTGCCCATTTTGCAGGTACCCACCGGGTGGTAGCCGGTGGTAGCGGCCTGCCTGACATGTTCAAAAATTTCCTCATCCGATTGTATATGCGCGCCGGGTCGAATTTCGTCGCCACAGTGCGCGGCGATCGGGTCCTGATTAAAAAAGTCGCGTATGCGTTTAAAGCCCGCCACGATAGCCTGGCGATCATACTCGGTATCAAAGTAGTTGGCATGAATGGCCGGCAGGTCTGTGGGGGAGGCGCTTTTTATCATCACGCTGCCGCGACTGGTGGGGCGGACATGCTGAATCATGGCGGTTACCGACGGGGTCTTGTCCATTACCGAGCGATTGTGCTCGTCGCGATCGCCGCCCACGGGCATGAAAAATAACTGAATATCCGGCCTGGTCTGCGCCTCGTTGGAGCGAAAAAATGCACCTACATGGGAGGAGGGGAAATTCAACAATCCCGCTTTATAACGAAGATAACGATACAGCTGGACCACCAGGGCGAGCGGATTCATCTCATCCCACACGGTGCGAATACCGCTGACCTTGTAGGCGGCCATCACCCCGATATGGTCAATTAAGTTCTGGCCTACACCGGGCAAGTCGACGACGGTTTTAATCCCGTATTTTTGCAGTAGCTCAGCTGGCCCCACGCCCGAGAGCTGTAACAGCTGCGGCGAGTTGACCGCCCCGGCACACAGGATAACTTCTCGCTCGGCCCGATAGTGAACGGACTGGCCCTTTATTGATACCACGACACCGTTGGCACGCTGCCTCTCAAAAGTGATCTGTTCACACAGTGCACCGGTGACTACCTGGAGATTGTCGCGCTTCTTAGCGGGTTTTAGGTAACAGTGAGCCGTACTCTGCCTGCGCCCGTTGCTGATGGTGCTCTGATAGTAAGCCACGCCCTCCTGCTCACCGGTATTGAAATCGTCTATTCTCTCCAGCCCGAGAGACACGCAGGATTTGATAAATAGCTCACTGGCCTCGGTGTGTTCCACCTCGGAAATACCCAGGGCATCGCGCTGCGCTTCGTCACCCGCATGGCGCTCGCTGCGCTCAAAATAGGGCTTTACGCTATCCCAATCCCAGCCCGTACAGCCGGCGTCGCGCCAACTGTTAAAGTCTTCCCGGTGACCGCGGATATGGACCATGCCATTAATCGAGCTGCTACCGCCCAGTAGTTTGCCGCGCGGCCAGTACATGGCCCGATTATGGGTCGATTCCTCCGGCTCGATGCTATAACCCCAGTTGAAAGCGGCCTGGTAGGAAATTTGTATCCAACCCAGGGGAATATGAACCAGGGGGTGCCAGTCAGACGAACCCGCTTCAAGCAGTAACACCCTGTACTTACCACAGGCAGTCAATCGATTGGCCAGTACGCAACCGGCCGAACCACCGCCCACTATTATGTAGTCAAAGCTCTCTTTTATATTCATATCCGCCTGCCTTTTTCAGCTGTCGAATGGCAAAGCATCAGTTTTTCACCCACCACAAAAGTATAGTGAAGATACAGGTTTCGCCCAGAGCATTTGAGTTCAGTTCCACTAACCAGAGAGTTCGACGGGTTGACGGGCGCCTGGTATACATACATGAACAGCCTGTCCCGCTCCGTGGCGCTATACTAGACATATTGCCGACGAACATGTCATGCCAAGTAAAGGGAGAGTATAGGAAATGGCTTTTACCGCCCAGGACGTGCACGACAAAATTCTGGAGATCACCGCAGACGACGCACCATTCGCGCTGCGCGAGTTCGATGTCGATGGCCAGTTGCTGAAAGGTTTCGTCAATGCGCCAGCTGACCTGGTACAACTGCTACAAGCTGGACGCGGCCACGGCAGTAAGACATTTATAGTGTATGAGGGGCGCCGGCTGAGCTTTGACCAGTTCTTTGAGCAGGTGGATATTCTGGGTTCGCAACTGCAAACCCACTACGGCGTTGGCAGGGGAGATCGCATTGCCATCGCGATGCGTAATGCGCCCGAGTGGGCCATCGCCTTCGTCGCCGCTGCACTGTGCGGGGCGGTTATCGTGCCACTGAATAGCTGGGGCAAGACCGACGAATTGCTGTATGGCCTGCAGGACTGTGGGGCGAGCATTTTGGTGTGCGATAGCCAACGTTTTGGGCTCATCGAGCACTCACTGGAGGATCTTGCACTACAGCTAATCGTGGTTGAACCCGTTGCTGATCCACAATCGGAGAAAGTCAGCAGCTTCGCCAATGTGTTGGCACGCGGCCTGGCGGAACCGTTCAATATCGCCAAAGTGGCGCCCAATGATTCGGCGATCATCATCTACACCTCCGGCAGTACCGGTTTCCCCAAAGGGGCGATACAACGTCATGTCAGTGTTAGCCAGGCACTGATGAACATGTATTTCCTGGGCATGCTGACCATGGCCATGGAGGGGCCGCGGGAACTGCGCGGCGGCTCCGAGCAGGAAACGCCCCTGTTGACCGTGCCACTGTTTCACGGCACGGGTCTGGTCTCAGGTTTGCTGATGCCGCTGCAATTGGGACAAAAAGTCGTGATGATGTACAAATGGGATACCGAGGACGCCCTGAAGCTGATCGAAAGCGAGAAGATTACCGGTCTGACCAGTGTACCTGCCGTCTTGCAAAATCTTTTCACCCACCCGGCCTACGAGCAGTACGACACCAGCTCCTTGTTTCGGGTCGGTGCCGCCGGCGCCGCTACACCAGAGGGGCTACCGGAACTGATTGAATCAAAAATCGACAAGGTCAGCCGCTCGGCGGGCTGGGGCATGACCGAAACCATGTCCGTGGGCACAACCATGAGCGGTGAAATCTATAATTTGAATCCCGCCGCTTCCGGGATTCAGTCACCCCTGGTGGAACTGCGATTTGTCGACGCCGACGGGGCAAAACTGCCCCAGGGCGAAATAGGGGAAATTCAGATTAGAGGCATCACCGTCTGCGCCGGCTATTGGAACAGACCCGAGGCGAGCGCAGAGATCCGCGATGGCAGCTGGATGAAAACCGGAGACCTGGGGAAATTGGACAGCGATGGGTTTTTACATATCACCGGTCGGATCAAGGAAATCGTCATTCGCGGCGGCGAGAATATCTACCCAGGGGAAATCGAAAACGTCGCCTACAGCCTGGAACCCATCCAGGAAGTGGTTGTATTTGGCATTCCCGACGCCGATATGGGGGAGGAAATGGTCATGGTAGCCTATGCGAAACCTTCAGCCGGAATCAGTGCCGACGACCTGAGAGCGCATGTCACCACCAAACTCGCCGCCTATAAGGTGCCCAAGTATATCGATCTTGTGGAGGAGCCCCTGCCACAAAACGCCAGCGGCAAACTGTTCAAACGTAAAATCCAGGAAGAATATCTGGCGACAAAAGCCAACTGAGTAATACTATCGCTAATTCGCCAGCTCAACAGGGGTCGGAAAAACCAATGCCCAGGATTGTAAAAAACATTCCCCCGATGGACTTGATGGCATACTTAATCGAGTCCACGGATACTCCCACCCACGTGGGCATGCTGCAAATTTTCGAACCGGTTAATGGTTCCTGCTCTGAAGCCGTCCAGCGCGTCCTGCAGGGATATCGCCAAGGCGAAGTCGGTCCTCCGTTCAATTATTATCCTGTCTTCCCCCGCTTTGGCATGCCCAAATGGGCGGAGGCGGAAAGTTTCAATGCGTCCTATCACATTCGTCATGCGGCCGTCCCGCTACCGGGCACCGATAGACAGCTAATCGATATGATAATGGACTTTCATGCGGGCATCCTGGACCGCAGCAGGCCCGGGTGGATCGCCTATGTCATAGAGGGGCTGGAAAACGACTGTTTTGCCGTCTACTGGAAGGTCCACCATGCCTATATTGACGGCGCTTCGGCTATTCTCCGCCTCGATGCGGCGATGTCGAGAACAGCGGACGAGCTCGCGGTCCGGCCGCTCTGGGGGACACTGTTTGACGCCTCCGAGCGCAAGCGGAACCTTTCCTGGGCAGAATTACTTCATGAGACGGGCCAGGGCATAGGCGCGCAAGCGAAGTCAATGCGCGATATTGCCCTGTCCATTGGCAGGTCCATTCGGCAGGCCCGGGGCCAACTGAAGCGTGAGGCGCCCCTGCCCTTCTCCGCGCCAAAGTCGTTGTTCAACAAACCGGTGTATGCCACGCGAAATCTCGGTGTAGGCACTACCGGTCTCGACCGTTTCAAGCGTATTGCCAAACGGGAAAAAGTGTCCATCAATGAGGTGGCTCTAACCATCGTGGGGACGGCCCTGGACCGTTATTCACAAAAATATGGCGAATCGCCCGACAAACCGCTGGTTGCCGCTTGCCCAATGGCGGTAAGAAAGGAAGGCGACACGGGCGCTTCCACCCAAATTGCTGCCATTTCAGTAAAATTGGGCGATGCGACCGCAGCTATCGCCGAGCGCTTGCAACAGATCCATACATCCTCGAAAGACGCCAAGGAGGAGGCCAAGCAGATGTCCCGGGAAGCGCTGATGAATTACCTGATACTCATGGGTGGCGCTGCAACACTTTTTTCAAAATCACCACTGGCCGATTACATACCGCCGTTTACCAACGTCAATGTCTCCAACGTTGCTGGCCCCAGCTATCGCAGTTATCTCAGCGGCGCGGAAATGGTACGCAGTTACCCGGTTTCCACGCTGGCGGGCGGCACCGCCATAAACATCACCTTTACCTCTTTCAGCGGCAGAATGGACTATGCAGTGATCACCGACGCGCTCGCGATTCCGGGCGCCCAGGAGATTGCCGACTATATGGCACAGGCGTTGGACGAACTCGAAGCGGCCATACAGACCGTGGCAAAGCCCACGGCGCGGAAAAAAAC
>Ga0114950_10001179_pt1 | contig 19483 bp, 16 predicted proteins | sample N075metaG_FD_83503 | JGI IMG/M metagenome (GOLD analysis project Ga0114950, IMG submission 83503) | Deep subsurface microbial communities from Kermadec Trench to uncover new lineages of life (NeLLi) - N075 metaG | ecosystem: Environmental > Aquatic > Marine > Ocean trench > Sediment | place... | reverse complement strand
TTCTGAAAGGTGAAGCGGGTAGTGCACAACCAAAGCCACGTGTGCTGGATGCGCTGTTCCTGCTGAATGATCCCAAGGCAGAGCCTGAGGATGAAGATATGGTGGATGAGATCCGTATCGAATCGGTATCAGGAAGTGAGGCGATGATGACTATGATCTACAGTGCCTTCAGTCTGGATCCTTCGGACAAGAAAATGATTGTCGGTAATTTTCGTAATGTGGGGCAGGCGATTGGTGATATTTTAGGAGTTTACAGCCTTCGATATCCTCGGGATCACGACCGGTTACCCAAGGTCAGAGCGGCGGTGCTCGAATGTGTTGAAAACATGGTTGACTGATGCGAGTAACTAGTTGATAATTAAACAAATGCTTTCGCTAGTCACCATTGTCTTGGAAAACAAATGACACAGAACCAGAAACCACAACAAACCAAGCCTAAAAAGAAAAACTATCAACGTCCGGAACTATCTGTTTTTGGTTCAGTTGCCAAGCTGACTGAAGCACATTCGGGCGGTGCGCCTAACGATCATGGTAGAAATCAGATGGGTATCTCCGTCCCCTAATCCTGTTTAGCAATATGCCCTCAGGCGCGTGCAAGTACATTTTTCATAAACCCAGAATCCAGTTCTTCAGCAAGTAAGGTCGGAGGCTGGTGTACGACTCACCTACTCCCTGCAAGGTCTCATCAAACGGTGGTATTTTCCGCCGATCAATAAACTGGTCAAGTTCTGAATTGGACTGCCAGCCATCATTCCATTTCGAGCCCGCTTGTTTGATTAGCGAGGTGTGAATATTTCCCAGCAGTGTTTTGCGGCGCCTGGTTACCTCCTCGGGTAGTTGTCCTTGCATGCAATTGCGTAATATGTGTTTATTGAACAACCAGGGTAACGCAGGCAGCGAGGCTACAAACTCCACCAATCGCAGGTCAAGGAACGGGTCACGTTTTTCAGGCTGGGTGAAAGAGGTGTGCATATAGTAATCATCGGCATTCCAGTCAGGTCGCAGCAATGATTGATAAAGTTTGGAGTAACGGGGATATGAACAGGGCGGTTGCCAGGACTGCCAATCGGACCAGCGTTGTTTCAGGTCCAGCCTTGTCTCGAATTCAGGGTTGAGCCAAGCCGGGTAGGGAAGCATTGCGCGTGAAGATTTCTTGCCCGACAACCGGTTTAGCTTTGCACGCAAGCCGGAACCAAGTGGCGGGTAAGCGCCATACAAGGCTTTTAAACGGTAAATCGTGGATGGCAGTCTGAACGCCAGCAAGCTCAGTGGCCCAACGTCTTTCAGTGTTTCCCATATTGAATATGAAACCAGCAGGTTATCACCCGCGTCTCCTTTCAGCATGACCCGGCTTAGACTGGAGGCCTGGTGATCAACATCGAGCCAAAGCTGGGGCTGATAAAGCTCCAGTGGCCGGGTCGTTTGTACCGGTGGGGACATGAAGGCGTATTTGCCCCCATCGATGTATTGGGTGGGCAGCTTCAAATGTTGCGTCACCAATTCTGTAAAATATCTTTCGTCACTATTGTGGATTGAATCGTAAAGTACTGTCACCGCTTTCAGATCCGGTGTTTGTTGCCCACCCGCTTGTAAGCTTCTTACGGTTGCAGCTATTGAAGAAGAATCCATCCCGCCGCTGAGTGAAACCACAACACTTGGCGCACGTAGCCTGTCAGCAACAGCCGTTTTAAAAATTTCGTTAAAATGCTCCAGGTACTCCTGCTGTTTGCGGTAGCGCAAAACCGGGATATCGTGTGGCAGGTCCCAATAGCGCTTGGTGTTCAAACTATCAGCCCTGGCGACCAGCAAGTGGGCCGGAAGCAGAGCCTGGATATCCGCAAATGCAGTCTGGGCCTGATCCATCCACATGTGATCGCCCGTGAGCAGAAAATCACCAATAGCCTGTTCGTTCAAGCGTTTGCTTATCGCCGGGTGCTGCTGCATGCAATGAAGGCAATTGCTGATAATGACGCCATTGCCTGTCCGGGCGTAGTACAGTTGACGCATGCCGAAATGATCTCTGGCGCAAAACAACCGCTTTTTATCTGCATCCCATATAACGAAGGAAAAATCACCCAACAGGTGCTCGGCACATCTTTCACCCCACTTGCGGTAGGCATGTAATACCAGTTCTGAGTCAGGTGTCTGGTCGGGTTTTATCTCATCCTTAATGCCGAGCCTGTTGATCAGTTCTTCGCGGCCATCAATTCGCATGCAACCCGTAATCCGGACTTTGCCATCGAGGCTCGCAGGTTGGTTTTCATATTTTGATTCAAATGTAGTCTGAAACAACGCATGCCCAAAACCAACCTGTCCGTCAGCCCAGGTTTTTTGCTTATCAGGACCCTTGAATGCAAGCGATGTGGTGAGTCTCTCTAGTAGTTCGGGGTCGACAGGAGCACCGTCGGTGTTGAACAATGCGATAAATCCACTCATGGCTGCTTATTCACTCATAAACAATGTTGATCCACGAGATTCTTGACGAAATTATCTGCAAGTTTTCGGTTTGGAAATAGCATATCGTATTTGGTCGCGATGTAATCCACTATTTCTGCCGTTGATTGGTTGCCTTTGAAGCGGGAAATCACCTCGTTCGCCGCCGTTCCTTTCAAGGAGATCCGGGGCTTGTGAGAATCGGACTTTCGTTGTAGTGCCGCTGGTGTGGTGGGTTGGGCCAGAAATGTTGATTGACGTTGTTTCCTGCCGTCGTATTCCGTGCTCCAGGTCCACTCTCCAAACTCAGGTCGATCCAGTTCGAAGTGTATGACGCTGTTTTTCTTAACCCTGACCGGCTCAGCCAGGGGCAGGAAAAGCTGTCTCCAGTGAGTCTTTTTATCCTCGGGCGATGTCGATAACCAATGCTCACCCAAACGCATTCGAAACCAGCCCAACCAGCCATGGCAAAGCCCATCCCGGGTTATTTCTACATCCACACGGCTGTGACAGGACGATTCTGTTGCGGTCATAAAATCTATTTCCAGCAGGTCAGCTGGCTCGGATAGGAATTCTATTTGATTTTGACCGGATGCTTCACTATAAAGTTGATTTGCAGCAAAACCACGCGCCAGGTCAAAAGCCATTCCTTGAGAAGACTTGTTCCAGGCCGTAACGTGCTTTTCGTAGGATGTGGTTGCCGTAACAGGCACTACGGTCATGACAGCGCGATCCGGTATGAGCTTGCCGCCGGGTTTCAGGTACCGGTCCCGTGCATGGAACAATGAGGGTAATAAATCTTCAGTCAGTAAAAAATTACCGGTAAAAACAGAAATGATTAGATCGGCTTTTTCAGCCAGTTTGACCTCCTCGATACCGCCGGAGATACACTCGATTTGAGTAGACATCTTGTTAGCATTAATCAATTGCCGGGTTACTTCGATAATGGCTGATGGCTCTACAAGGTACACCCGTTTTGCACCGGCTTGGGCAGCGATAAAACCATGCAGGCCGAGACCTGCGCCGAGGTCGAGTACAACACTGTCTTTGCTGACAGCCTTTTTGATGGCTTTTGCATAAAGATCATTACGCTGGTCGTCAAAAACCATCGCGCGATGTTCTTGCAGTGTTGAATAGTTGCTCATTGGATTAGTGTTTATTCATCGATGATCAAATGTTGAATATCTATCCCCTACATCGTCGGCTTCCATCAAAACGGTACCCCTGTATTCAACCCACGAGTGCGCATTGAAGTCTCCGTCTTCCCGGTTAACGCCAATTTTCAGGTCGGTTGCAATACCTCTACGCAGTAGCAACCACCAGGTTGCCAGTGCCTGTTTCAGGCAGTTAGCACGGTATGGTCCGTGACGAGCGGCTGCTACGACCATACGTGCTGTCTCTTGTGCTGTTTCCAGCGTGTTTTGCGTGGGGGTGGGTACGCAATCCGGTACTCTCTTTTGCAAAAAAGCCCGGGTTCGCTTATAACCCCTGGTGTGCAATGCCAATGCGATAGTGGGAAGTAGTAGCAGGGAAGTGAACAGTACTTGCCATTCGCTTGCTGATAATCCTTTAAGTTGAGTGAATCGCTTGTTCATATAAGCTTTCCATTTTAACAACTTGATCCGCCAGCGCCACACTCGCCGGCAGGTGCGTAATCAAAATTACCGTTCTTGTTTGCAGCAGTTCGGCGCACTCTTCAATAAAATCTTCTTCACCCTGAGGGTCAAACATCGCGGTAGCCTCATCCAGAATCAGGATGGGCGGGTCTGTCAGCAGTGTTCTTGCCAGTGACAATCGTTGGCGCTGTCCGCCCGATAAACGCACGCCCTGGTCGCCAATGGTGGTGTTGTAACCATCGGGCATTTGCATGATGAATGCATGTGCGCCGCTTGCCTTCGCAGCCCGTTCGATATCTTCCCGGCTGGCATCAAAACGACCGTAGGCGATGTTTTCAGCCACGCTACCGTTGAGTAACAAGTTATGCTGTGCAACCAGGCCGATTGCATTGCGTATGCTTGTCAGGCTGTGCTGGCTGATGTCTTTATCATCGATGGTGATACGCCCTGCGCTGGGTTCGATAAAGCGCATTAGCAGGTGAGCTAGCGTGCTCTTGCCGGTGCCGTTCGGGCCGGTCAGGGCGATGGTTTCTCCTGCTTTTATTTCGAGGTCGAGATCTTCAAACACCGGGTCGCGCCCGGGGTAGGTGAAGCTGACCTTTTCGAACTTGATGTGGCCTTTAACTTGCCCCAAAGGTGGTAATTCTTGTTCGAGCGGTTCGGGTTGTTCGGCAAAGAACTTGATCAACCGTCCGGCCGCACCCCGTGTGCGTTGTACCTGCCCATAGACATTGGCCAGACCGGAGATCGGGCGGGTCATCAGCATCGCGTACAGCAACAGGCTGACCAGTTCAGCCGGGGTGATATGCTGCGCGGCAACCTGTCTGATACCCAGCCAAAAAATCAACAGCAAACCCATACCAGCCAATAAGCTCACCGTGGGGACGAGTATTGATTGCACCAGTATTTGTTTTTTTGAGAGCGTCAGTAATTCGGTATTACGGCAATCAAAGCGCTGTGCCTCCAGCTTTTCCCGACTGAAAGATTTGATCACCGGCAACAGCGCGAGGTTTTCTTCGGCGAGTGAAAACATTCGCGACCAGGCTTGTATCCAGTCGCTGGCAATTGGGCGTATCTTGCGGCCAATCAGTTTCATCGCGATGTAGTACACAGGCAACAACAGCACTGCCACCATGGCAATCTGCAGGTCCAGGCGGGTCATCATGTAAAAAGCACCCAAAAAAGTCAGCAGCAGAGGCAGCAGCGTGACCAGTGTCGTGGTGACGAACTGGCTGATGATTTCGGCATCATTGCTGAGTAACGACAGCGATTCGCCAGGTCGGCGCTGGTTGAAGTAGCTGATGGGCAATATTTGCATGTGTTCGTATACGCGCTGGCGCAATCGCGCTGCCATTTTCTCACCTGTGCCGCCCACCAGGTATCCACTGAGGAAGTTGATCAGGCTCTTGGCCAGTATCAGCACCAGCCATAGCAGCAGGACCTGCTTGATTGCGGAAAAATCATCCACAAAATTACTGTTCAGTGCCGCAGAGGTCAATTTACCCGCTATCCAGGGTTGCGCCAGTGCTGCCAGGCTATCCAGCAACAACAGCATGACAACCAGCAGCAGGGTGCCCCGGGGGGGGGTGATGATTTGTAATAATCGGGTGAATTTCACGTTTATAGTATTTTCTGCTTGAGACCACTATACCCGTAGGGTGCGTTGTTTTATAACGCACGGCTCTTGAATGTTGATGGTGCGTTACAAAACAACGCACCCTACGGTTGGCCTTTCATGCTGTTTTTCAGGGCTTCCCATGACTCACCCGATTTCTTGTCGATGCGGTTTTCATCCACGTTGGCCGGCCACGGATAGCTGCCGCTCAAAAAATCACCGTTGATGTACTGGTGCAGTACCGGTGCTGCCGCAGCATCAATAAAAGAGGGGGCAATATCCTGCCCACGGGCAGCAATTAACTGGTGTGCGGTCGCCGAGGCCATGTAAACCGGCACGTTTCCAATACGCCCGCTGACATCGGCATGGCAATGTCCGCAGATTAACAGTCTTACCTGCGGGTGCTCAGACAATAAGGACTTCAAACCCTGAAACCACTCAGATCCGGCCATATCGATCAACTCAATCCCGGTTGTCATCGGCGGGTGATGAATGGCGATCAGAACGGGTTTATCTGAGTGCTTCAATTGTTCCTCTAACCAGGCCAGGCGGTCATCATCAAATTCAGGTAGTTCGAAGTCATCCGAATGGCTGTTCAAAGCGATTATTCTGATTGGAAAATCGTCAATGACGTATTGGAATGTCGGGTCTGTTGCTGGAAAATATGGCGTACCTGCGAATGCTACTGCCATTTGCCCGGGATGATCGTGATTGCCGGGGATCACAAATGCCGGCATCTCAAGTGGGTCGATCAGATCTATAAAATACCGGTAGGCAGCCTTGTCAGATGCATCCGTCAGGTCACCTGTGATCAACACCGCATCAGGTTTGGGCCGCATGGCATTGACTTGCTGCACGGCATCGGCGAGGTGTGCCGCCGTATCTGTACTGCCGTAAAGCAACTCTCCGGGTGGCAGAATATGCGTATCGGTGATCTGTACCAGTAAGCTCATGATGAACGTGGCTCTAGTTCATCACTTCTTTGCGTTTATTGTGATGGCCGTGACGTTCCATATGCCGTTCACGGTGAGAGCCGATATTATTTTCAAGCGCCTGGTCAATGGCAGTAGCCAGTGCCTCGGCTGCCTCCAGCCTGGCCATGTAGACATAATCAGCGCCTGCCTGGTAAATTTTTTCAATCTCTTCAAGGCTTACCGAGTTGGCTATGATCACCGCCGACGGTGCCATCTCCCTTACCACCTCTACCAGTGAACGGTTATCGATACCGCGTAACAGGTCATCTGGAATCGTACAAACGATCACCTGGCTATGTGCCAGACCGAGATGGTGCAATGTATCCACATTGGAAAGGTCTCCGTATTTGACCGTGGCACCGGTAGCGGCGATTTCTTCGTGCAACGCAACGTTAAAATCCACCACCAGCGTCTGTTTAACCAGCTCAGGATTGTCACGCTCCAGGTTGTGAAGCAGCGACGAGGCTTCGCGGAAAAACCCCAGCAAGGCAAGCTTGTATTGGGTGCCAGCTTCAGCCTTTAGCTCAGGCGGAGCTTTAAAACCAAGTTTTTCAAGAATCGGGCGCATCCCGCTGTGAATGCCGTAGGCCTTGTTGTACAGCAATGGCGTGGTCAGGGCAGTGATGATAAATGCGAATATCACAGCACTGGAAAAAGCCGGGCTCAAGTGCCCGAACTTCACCCCGAGGAACGCTATTACCAGTCCAAATTCAGAAATCTGCGCAAGTCGTGTTGCGGAAACCTGTGCATTTCTCTGATCAACGCCGGTGAAATAAAACAGTGGAAAAAACACAAACTGTCGAGCCAGGATTGCCACCGCCGCGATGGCAATGGCGAGGAAGATCACATCCATGCTTTCCGGTGCAGGAATACTAACCCCCAGCGCCACGAAAAACAGCGTGATAAAGAAATCCTTGACCGTACTGACCTTGGTAACGATCTCCGTGCTGTGGGGTAAATTGGCAATACCCGCGCCGGCAATCAATGCGCCCATACCGGCACCCACTGCCATGTGCAGGTTTACGCCGAACAGTTTGTCGGTGAAGGTATCCAGATTGATGCCTACAAACACCACCACAAAACACCACGCGAGCGCACCCATCAATGTCAGTTCAGGCGTCTTGGCTATCCAGTGAAAGGCCCGGCTAACGACAGTTTTGGAGACCACTGCCGTAAACACAGTGAGAATTGCAATGCCCAGAAACGACAACATGATCGGGCCAATTTCCGGGTTATCGATGTTGGGTTGGATCAGGATTGCGACGATCACCCAGATGTCCTGGAAAATCAAAATTCCCAAAGCCAGCCGCCCGGGCTCGGTATCCAGTTCGAAATGCTCCTGGAACAACTTGATCACCAACAGCGTCGATGAGCCTGCGATGATTACGCCGATATAGATGGCGGCATATTCACTGCTGGCCAGCAACGAACCGCCAATGCCCAACCAAAGCATCAGTTTCACCGAAACTATGCCAAACAGTATGGTCAATGGATACTGCAAAATACCGGAAACGATGATGGACTTGCCGCTGTTGAGGATTTTCTTGAAGTCAATTTCCAGACCGATCAGGAACAGCAGCAGGATAAAGCCCAGTTGTGCAATGGTATCGATATTGACCGGGTCGGTAACCTGTTTGAACCCGATGGGCCCGATGATGATGCCGGCCACCAGAAAAGCAGCAATGCTGGGTATCTTGAGCCTGGTGAATATGATCGCCAGAATGCCCGCGGTCAGCAGGCTGATACCGATATCGTGTACCAGTGACGGCATTTCACCACCGGCGGCCCAGGCCGATGTCTGGGCGCACAATAGCAGGGCGCAGGCCTGAACAATAATCCTTACGGTACTACTCATCACTTTTTAATTCCTCAACGCGTTTTCGCGTGTGCTTCACGGACTGTTTGGATAATTCTCGCGGTCACCCGGTAGGGGTCGGCGTTTGAAGCCGGTCTGCGGTCTTCAAGATAGCCTTTCCAATCATGCTCGACAGTATAGATCGGAATCCTGATGGAAGCGCCTCGGTCACTCACGCCATAGCTGAATTCCTCAAATGACGCGGTTTCGTGTGCACCGGTCAGGCGCGCTTCATTGCCGGCGCCGTATTCAGCCATGTGCTCGGCGTGATACGGTTCAAAACCGGCAGCGATTGCATTGAAATATTCTTCACCACCGACTTCCCGCATTTGTGTAGTCGAGAAATTGGAGTGCATGCCAGAGCCGTTCCAGTCGCCCAGCAGCGGTTTGGGGTCCAGGTTGACGATGAATTGGTATTTCTCTGCGAGCTTGTACAAATAATAGCGGGAAATGATCAGATCATCGCTGGCAGCCCTGGCGCCGGTACCAAAACACTGATATTCCCACTGGCCCAGCATCACTTCTGCATTGATCCCTACAATTCCCAAGCCCGCAGCGATACAGGTATCAAGGTGATCCTCAATAAAATCCCTGCCGGCTACATTGTGATAGCCAACCGCGCAATAGTAAGGACCCTGTGGTTCCGGAAAACCACCTGCCGGGAAACCGATAGGGCGGTTGTCATCGGTCATCAGCACATATTCCTGTTCGAATCCGAACCAGAAATCACCTTCCTGCTCGTCATCGAGCAAGGCCCGGGTATTTGTCGGGTGAGGCTTATGGTCAGCGCCATATACTTCGCAAAGAACGATATAGGCATTTAAACGGGTAGGGTCTGTATAAACCTTGACCGGTTTCAGGATGCAATCAGAGAAATGTCCTTCTGCCTGGTGGGTTGAGCTGCCGTCAAACGACCACTCGGGTATTGATTCAACGGTGCCGTCAAAATCATCCGCATCGCGAACTGCGGTTTTACACCTGATATGCGGCATCGGCTTGTTGCCATCCAGCCATACGTATTCAAATTTCAGCTTACTCATCAATTGCTTCCTTTAATTAATTAATTAGTAGGATTCGCCTTCAATTTCACCGTGCTCGCTAAGGTCAAGACCGGCCAGTTCGTGTTCTCTTGTAACACGTAACATACCGAGTTTCTTGAGCACGGTAAATAACAGGAACATGGTTCCAAAAGCCCAGGCAGGAATCACCAGCGAACCGAGTACCTGTATGCCGAGGTTGTAATCACCAAAAATACCAGTGGCGATACCGCCCCAGACACCACACAGACCGTGCGCCGGCCAGGCACCAACCACGTCATCAATCTTGAGGCGGCTCAACAGGCCAACACCGAGCACCACCAGCAGACCGGCAACCATACCGATAATGATGGCCTCGGGGTTGGTGACAGAATCGCAACTCGCTGTAATGCCGACCAGGCCGGCGACGATGCCGTTGAACAACATCGACAAACTGAGCTTGTGCGAATGTGACAAAAAACTCGAAAGCAGCATGGCAGCCAAACCACCAGCGCCTGCTGCAAGTGTTGTATTCACGGCAATGGTCATCGTTGCGTGAATGTTCGCCGCCCCGGCAAAAGCCAACTGGCTGCCGGAGTTGAAGCCATACCAGCCCACCCACAGTATCAGTACGCCCGATGCGGCCAGTGCAAGGCTGTGACCCTGCAAATGACGTGCTTCGCTGTCGGCTTTAAAACGCCCGATACGCGGACCGAGCACCATGGCAGCAGCCAGGGCCGCGAATCCACCGACCGAATGCACCACCACTGAGCCTGCAAAATCATAGAAACCCATCTGGTCCAGCCAGCCGCCGCCCCATTTCCAGAAGCCGCTGACGGGATAGACAAGCGCCGTAATAAACAGGCTGAAAATCACATAGGCACGAAACTGCATGCGCCCGACGATCGCGCCGGAAACAATGGTGGCCGCTGTCGCTGCAAAGGCCACCTGGAATAACCAGTCGACTTGCGGATGCAATACACCGGGTCCCGGTGCCTGGCTCAATTCGGATTCGATACCAAAGCCGGCCCAGCCGAATAATCCGCGTCCACCGGATGCGTCAGCGCCGTACATGATGCTGTAGCCCACCAAGTAAAACAACAACACGCCAACGCTGAGGTCGGTGAGGTTTTTAAACATGATATTGACGGTGTTATTGATCGGGCTGAGCCCGCTCTCCAGGGCTGCAAAACCGGCCTGCATAAACAGCACCAGCACGGCGCACCCAAACAGCACCACGTTGTCGATCGAGTAGTAGGCGATTTCTACGGATATTCCGTCAGCTGCCCAGACAGTGCCAGCGGTGGCAAATAGGCTAAGAACAAAGGCTATGATAAGTCTTTTCACTGACATTTGGATTCTTCCTGGAATTTATTATTAGACTGACATTTTATAGCATAATACCAGTAACACAAAAACAGGCCATTTAATAAATGACCACAAATATCAAAAAGCCCGGAATAGATAACCAGGGTAAGTGATGGTGAAGTCCTCACTGCATCGTTTCGCACTGATTTTGACTGTTGGGCTGGCAGCGACTGTTTTGCTGCTGCTTGCATGGCCGCGTTTGCAGGCCAGCATCAGCTTTCTGCCGGTGGACACGGCAATGTCCAACTACTGGAAAGAACGACAGATTGATAATCAGCAACTCGATGCATTGATAGAAAGGGCGTATGAAAGCATCGCGCTGCACGATCACTACCGGTATTGGGACGGCCTGAGCGAACTGCTGATCCTCAGCAGCGAAGATTTGAACAAACCGTTGTGGCAACGCCGTCTGGCACTGGACCAATCTGTCCTCGCGGCTGAGGAAGTACTTGCAAGAGCTCCTGCCAAACCGCGTACCTGGTTACGTATTGCCCAGCTCAGAGCATTCCTCTTGTACCCGGAAGATACCGTTGTGCCGGCACTGAGAATGTCCATCCTCACCGGCAGGGTGGAGCCCACGCTGATGTTGGCACGGCTCAAACTGGGGCTGGCGTATTTATCTGACCTGGATCAGGAGACGCTATTCCTGTTGCGTGACCAGCTTGTTTTGACATGGGCCACTCAAAAAAGGCCAATGGTGAAACGGCTAAGGGATGGCAGCCTGGGTATCGCCCCGTTGCGTGAATTATTGACCGGTTATAACGAAGATATTCTTGCCGAAATGGAGACCCACCTTGTCCAGTAATTCATGGGTCTGCAATGCTTTGACGGGTACACGCTGGTGATCGGGTTACTACGCCATTGAATATAGTGCTGCATAAACTTTTGCTGTTGCTGGTGGTGCTGGCACCACTGCCATTTGGCAGTAACCGTGAGTGGTCATGGAGTTTGTGCGCATTTATCGCTGCAGTCATCACGATTGCCTGGGTGTTGCAGGCTTTGATCAGACCCAGGCAGGTTTCACAGTCTGTGCCGCCGGTGGTCATTGTGTTGTTTCTGACAGTGTGCGGCTGGGCCTGGGTGCAAACCATGACAACGGTGCCTGTTGAGTGGCAGCATCCGCTCTGGGGCATGGCCGCCGATGCGCTGGGAAAGCCGTTATCGGGCAGCATATCCCTGTCGTCAGAAGATGGTTTTACTGCTCTGATGCGCTTACTTGCATACGGAATGGTATTCTTTCTAGCCTTTCAGTTTGGCCGGAATCGAGAATGGGCCCTCAGCAGTTTCAAGTGGCTGGCGTTCGCCGGTTTTGCCTATTCCATCTATGGCTTGATCATGTTTTGGGGAGATTTCGGCAGTTTATTCTGGTTTCACAATGAGGGCTTCAGGGGCGATGTCCGGGGCACCTTTATCAACCGCAATTCTTTTGCGACCTATGCGGGTTTGTCGTTGCTTTGCGCACTTGCTGTATTCAATCACCAAATGCTGGGGCGTCGGATCGCCGGCTACACCCTGCCCATGGGCCAGCAGGATCGCATAGAGCAATTTATCCTTCAGGTCTGGAAGCCGCTGGCAGCTATTTTGCTGATGACCACCGCGTTGATTCTTACCCACTCAAGGGGCGGGTTTTTGAGTGCACTGGCCGGTGGACTGGTGTTGTTTTACTTGCTCAATCAACGCCAGCAATCGCTGGGCACCCGTTCAAAAGCGGTGCTGGGCGGTGCGGTGCTGGTTGCTGTAATGGCGTTTTATCTGACCTCGGAAGTGCTGCTGGAACGCTTTGACCGCATGAACATTGACGGTGCCGGCCGGATACATGTTTACCAGGTGACCACCGGGGCCATCGAAGACAACCCGATCCTCGGTTTTGGTTATGGCACCTTCACCGACAGCTTCAGGCTTTATCGTGATGACAGCCTGGGGGCGCATTATGATAAGGCCCACAACACCTACCTGGAGAATATTTTTGAGCTGGGCTGGCCGGCGGCGGTGCTGTTGTTTTTGTGTATCGCGTGGATGACGTTGATATGTGTTGGCGGGGTGCGCAATCGTGGCAGGGATTGGGTCTACCCGGCCACCGGGGTGGCGGCCACGGTGCTGGTCGCGATTCATTCCCTGTTCGACTTCAGTCTGCAAATGCCGGGTGTTGCCATCACCTACGCCTGTATTTTGGGTGTTGCATCCGCGCAGTCGTATTCATCGCAGCAGGTCGACTGATGTTTGTCAGTGATGTTGCAGGCCGTGACTTCATGCGTGGAGCGGTGGTTTATACTGAGCTGAATTTACTGGAATTACGCGAGGCAGAGTGAGTTGAAACATTACTTGATACGCCTGTTATTTCCGTTGGCACTGATGGGTGTAATGCTCGTCCACGTGGCTGGCTTATTGACGGTTCCATACGTTGATGAGATCGAAAGGCAGTTTTATGACACCCGGGTCAGGCTCAGCGCCGTGGGTGGCGTGGACCACCGCATCGTGATTGTTGCCATCGATGAGCAGAGCCTTAAAAAAGAGGGTCACTGGCCGTGGACCAGGGACAAATTGGGTTTATTGGTTGAAAAAGTATTTGAACATGGCGCAACGGTGGTGGGCTTTGACGTTGTTTTCCCGGAACGCGATGAAAGTGCCGATATGGATATCCTCAGGAGCATTGCAACCGGGCCCGATGACGACCAGTTTTTGCAGCGCCTGGAGCAACTCGAACCCCAATTGAATCGTGACTATATTTTCGCCGAGGCCCTGGGAGCCGGCCCAACCGTATTAGCTTACTATTTTTTGCTTGATGAGCGGGCCGATTTTGAGACCGGTTCATTGCCATACGCGGCGTTTGAATTTGATGAGGTGATGGCGAAATCTATTTATTTGCCCATGGCCAGCGGCTATACATCGAACCTGGATGAGTTAATGGCGGGAGCCTACAGCGCGGGTTTTATCAGCAACCCGTTAATCGATGAAGACGGTATCGTGCGGCGGGCCCCTTTGTTGCACGCATTTAAAAGTAGTGCTTACGAGTCCCTGTCGCTGGCCATGGCGGTAACCTTCTTTGATGATATTACTTTACCTGTTTTTATTTCAGAAGCTGCACTGGCCGAAGGCTATCCTGCGCTGGAAGCAGTGGAGGTTGGCGACAGGATAATCCCGCTGGATGCGCAAGGTGCAGTATTGGTGCCATACCGTGGCCCGGCCGGAAGCTTCCCCTATGTTTCTGCCACCGACATTATCAACGACACTCTGGATGAGCCCGGCATACTGGATCAGACCATCGTAATCATCGGTGCAACAGCGCCCGGATTGCAGGATCTGAAATCAACCCCGTTCGGTTCAAACTTCCCGGGTGTGGAAATTCACGCCAATGTGTTGTCCGGTATTCTCGATGACAGGTTTCGTTGGCAACCTCCCTACACGCTGGCGGTTGAGTTGATCGTGGTGGCGTTGATCGGGTTGGTGATGGCACTGGTTTTGCCGCTGTTCTCCGCCATTTATGCAAGCGTGACTACGGCAGTCATTCTTGCCGCCACTATCGGACTGAATTATTACTTGTGGGAAGTTCAGCATCACGTATTGCCATTGGCGGCAACCTTGCTGACCGTGGTTGGTATATACGTGCTCAACATGGTGTTTGGCTACTTTTTTGAAACCCGCAGTAAGCAGCATATGAATGACCTGTTTGGTCAGTACGTGCCGCCTGACCTGGTCGAGGATATGGCACAGGACCCGAAGAATTACGACCTGAGTAGCCAGGAACTGGATTTGACGGTTTTATTCAGCGATATTTGTGGCTTTACCTCGATTTCTGAAAACCTCGATGCGGTTGAATTATCCGACCTGTTAAACCGCTTTCTGACGCCGATGACAGAAGTCATTCACAACACGCATGGCACGATTGATAAATACATGGGTGATGCGATCATGGCGTTTTGGGGCGCACCGGTGACAGATGCTGAACACGCCGCCAATGCGGTCAAATCAGGCCTGGCGATGATTGGTGCACTGGATGAACTGAATGTTGAGTTGGAGGCTGAAGGCAAGCAGGGTTTAAAAGTGGGTGTGGGTATCAACACAGGTTCAATGAGTGTAGGTAACATGGGATCGCACTTTCGGCGCGCATACACGGTGATGGGTGATGCGGTAAATCTCGGCTCAAGGCTTGAAGGTCTGACACGGTTTTATGACCTTGATTTGCTTGTAGGCGAATCGACCCGTGATGAGGCCGGCGGGTACATTTTTCGCGAGATTGATATGGTGCGGGTAAAGGGCAAGGCCAAGCCTGTCAGGATTTTTGATACCAAAGGGCTGAAAGCAGAGGTGTCTGCACAGTGGGTGGAGCGGGTCGAGCGCTTTCATAAGGCCCAGGCAATGTTCCGTGGGCAGGACTGGGATGCTGCGGAATCATTACTCAAAGCGTTACTGGCAGAAGAGCCGGATTCAAAACTGTATGAAATCTACCTGCAACGAATCGATTATTTCAGGCAAAACCCGCCCCCTGCTGAGTGGGACGGCGTGTTTACCCACGAAAACAAGTGAATTTGGGCATTGATCTGTGCAGCAGGTGTATACTTTAGCCACGGATATAAAAGGATGATTGATATGTTTACCTCCCGAAAATCATTGCTGGTGTTGCTGTTTGCGCTGATGGCTTTCAGTAACGGCTTATACGCTGTGAATGCGACCGCCACACTGGTTGCGTCAAGGGGTGAGGTGACTGCCACTACTGCCGGTGTGCCAAGACTACTGACCCAGGGAGATCCTGTATTTGTTGGGGATGAGGTCTCTACCGCTGTAAAAAGTTTTGCCATTTTGCAGTTTATTGATGGCGCAAAAGTAACGGTCCGGCCGGCCTCAAAAATTGTCATCGATGAATATGTATTTGATGGCGGCGACGGCGATGCCGCAACTTTAAACCTGGTCGAAGGTGGTTTGCGGATTATTACCGGTGCGATGGCCAAAACCAACCCTGAAAGCTACAAGGTGCAAACCCCGGTCGCACTGTTGGGTGTGCGCGGTACCGAATTTGCGATCATGTTGTGTGGCGATCAGGTCTGTGAAGAGGAAGAAGTCACCGAATCTCCTGAAACGGACTGATCCGCGTATATCTGCGGCTAGTTTTGGCTGGCCAGATTTTCCTGGGCAATCAGTGATTCCGCAGCTGAGACATTTGCATTAACCGCACTAACACCGCCCTGCCCGCCGCCTAAGCCGGCCCCAATCTGTGGTATCGGCAGACCGCAATGTTTTGCATGCGAATTTTCATTGAAGTAGAAAAACACGATCGGAATCGAATCCATACCAATGGATTGGGCGGCTCGAACCCTTTCACCTTCGTCGACCACCATCAAACCATTTTGCGCCATCAACGAAATATTGATGGGTTTCTTGGTAAAGCCATTGGTTTGCAGGTCTGCAACCAGTGCTGCTAAACGCTCAGGATCGATTTCTTCCAAAGGCGGGATTTGCAACAGGTCTGCAATCTGCGCGGGCGAGGTGGCAAGTTGCCGGTCGCCGGCATACCACATGGGAGTATCTGCGACAGAGAGACCGTCTTTGAAAAAAGCATCTGCCACCTTTTTCATAGTCACATTCTTTCCAAAATAACTGACCGGTACAACATTTTCTTCATTGAATATGAAAGTTACCGGTATGTCATCAGAACCATAAAGCGCGCGCAGTTCCTCAAGATGATTTCCATCGACCACAATCTGCTGGGTGTTGGGGTAGAGTGAAATCAGCAGGATTTCAGGTCTCAGCGCCACCATCTTGGCGGTGGTATCACCTGATTTGTACCAGTAGGCGCGTGACGAGAACCGCTCAATCTCTTCGGCAGGAAAACTACCGTGAGATTCGCCGTTTAGCCACGCCGGGGTGGAGTCAGGAATTTCAGGGCCTTCGAAAAAGCGCTTTGCAATTTCATTGATGCGATTGTTGGGTGGCAGGGAATCCATGGTGTAAGTCGGTACCAGCCCGTCTTCACTGGAACCACCACAAGGCCAGTTCAGAAATGCAGGTACTTCATCAAGTTGGTGCATGGAGTCCTGGCCTGCAAAGGCTGCCTCTCCCACCTTTAGGTCAATCTGTTGGTCGCCCTGAATTATGTACACCTCGCTTTGAGAGACTGTTACATAAAGCCCGGGTGACACAGCTGAAGCCGGCTCCGCAGCTTGTTGGGAATAAGCCGCAGGGCTCGCCAAAGCGGCGATGATGGCCGAATACAATAAGCTTTGCTGATAAAGCTTCAAATGGGTTCCAAGTGTCCGCTTCTTATTACATTCGATTTTACATTCATTCGCAGAATGCACAATGTATATTTCGCATTGGTGCATGGGCGTATGGTGTATTTGCGGGGCAGAGCACCCTATGAAATACTCAGAGATCGACTACAATGAAATTTTCGAGGAGTGTCCCGCAGGGATGTTCACATCACACCTGGGAACTGATTGATGAAAGATCCGATTTGGAAAAAAGACGGGGAAAGTGACAATTCGAACCCCGCGATCATGGCGTTTCTTGCCGGGGAAGACGTGGAACTGGACCGCGAATTGTTATTGTTTGATATTGAAGCCAGCGCGGCACATATTAAAGGCTTGAAGCTTGCCGGGATTCTCGACGAAGCAGAGCTTGCGCAGTTACTCGATGGTCTGAAGCAAATCGAAAGCGGTGTGTGCGATGGCACTCGATTGCTGGATATCAGTTTTGAAGATGGGCACTCCGCCATTGAACACTGGTTAACTGAACTGACTGGTGAGCTGGGCGGGAAAGTACACACCGGCCGCAGTCGCAATGACCAGGTGGCCGTTGCTTTACGCATGTACATGAAAGACAGGCTGAGCCAGCTTGGCAAAGTTTGTATTGAGATCGCGCAGGTGCTCCTGGACCGGGTAGGCGAAGAGGGCGATTTGCCGATGGCCGGCTACACCCATTTGCAGCAGGCTATGCCTTCTTCTGCGGGCTTGTGGTTGGCGGGTCACGCTGAGGCGTTTATAGATAATGCTGAATTGGCGGGGCTGATAAGGAACTGGCTTGATGCTTCACCCTTGGGCACTGCATCCGGTTTTGGCGTAAACATCGACTTGCCGAGACAGCAGGTTGCCGAAGACCTTGGTTTTCCCCGATTGGTGGTAAACCCGCAGTATGCGCAGAACTCCAGGGGCAAGGTTGAACTGCAGGCATTATCCGCATTATCTGCCTGTACGCTGGATCTCCGCCGTCTGGCCTGGGACCTGAGCCTGTTTACAACCCGGGAGTTCGGTTTTGTAAAACTGCCTGCTCGGTACTGCACCGGTTCAAGCATCATGCCAAACAAAAACAATCCCGATACGGTTGAGTTGCTTCGGGCAGTTCACGGGGTTATCCAGGGGGCGCAAACCGAGCTTGCCTCAGTGTTGTCGTTGCCGTCCGGTTACCAGCGTGATTTGCAGGCCACCAAGCCGCCTTTAATGCGTGCTTTCCGGAAGGGTTTGCAGGCTCTCGAATTGATGCCCGATTTGCTGGCTGGTTTTGAATGGCAAGCAGAACAAATGCGTAACTCCATTACAGCTGAAATGCTGGCAACAGATCACGCACTCGACCTCGCCCGCGATGGAATTCCATTTCGTGATGCATATCGAAGGGCAGCAACGGAAATACAGGACCTGAGCGATGCAGCAATCGCTGAAAGCCTTACAAACCGTACCTCTACGGGTGCCTGCGGTCGCCTTGGTATCGACCTGTTGCAGGCCAGGCTCGACGACTTGAAAAATTAATTTTAATTTTAAGCACTTATTTCTATCTTAGCTGTTGACACGCAAAATCTTCGCTCTATAATGCGCGTTCGCTCGACATCTTTGGGCCCGGAAACGGAACTATTTGATGAAAAATGTTGACGCTAATTTAGGCCAACGTATATAATAGGCGGCCCGCTCCAGCGCAGGGGTGGAGATTCTTGAAACAGAGTCTACCGATGCGGTGATGACCGAAAGGAAGCACCGCAGCGTTTTTGTGCTGGACTGATCTGCGAAATGCGGTCAGTGGAAATACCGATCTTTAACAATGAACAGGTAACTTGTGTGGGCGCTCGCGTCATGGGTAAAGCCATGAAGATAGACAGAGCGACCATGCGCCAAAATATATTTTATTCATAAAATTGATTTGGAGCAGGGTTCTGCTTTTAGCTTTAAAAATTAGATGGACGATTGAGGCCTTGGCCTCGGTTTGAAATCGAAAACTTTAAACTGAAGAGTTTGATCCTGGCTCAGATTGAACGCTGGCGGCATGCTTAACACATGCAAGTCGAACGGTAACAGGCCGCTGTGATCTCTTCGGAGTGAACTTGGCGCTGACGAGTGGCGGACGGGTGAGTAATGCATAGGAATCTGCCCAGTAGTGGGGGATAACTTGGAGAAATCCAAGCTAATACCGCATGTGTCCTACGGGACAAAGCAGGGGACCTTCGGGCCTTGCGCTATTGGATGAGCCTATGTCAGATTAGCTTGTTGGTGAGGTAAAAGCTCACCAAGGCAACGATCTGTAGCTGGTCTGAGAGGATGATCAGCCACACTGGGACTGAGACACGGCCCAGACTCCTACGGGAGGCAGCAGTGGGGAATATTGCACAATGGGCGCAAGCCTGATGC
>Ga0114950_10001178_pt1 | contig 19492 bp, 14 predicted proteins | sample N075metaG_FD_83503 | JGI IMG/M metagenome (GOLD analysis project Ga0114950, IMG submission 83503) | Deep subsurface microbial communities from Kermadec Trench to uncover new lineages of life (NeLLi) - N075 metaG | ecosystem: Environmental > Aquatic > Marine > Ocean trench > Sediment | place... | reverse complement strand
TTCGACGAGGGTCAGCGTCTGATCGACCAGTTTCGTGCATTTCGCAAGCCGCGCGTGGACCAGGTATCTCCCAGGTCCTACCTCGAGGTCCAGAGCAGCGCAGACGCCAACACCCCGGCCGGCGTGTTGTACTACAACAAGTCGGGCCTGATGGGCGAGCTCGCGCCCGAGGCCGTCGACGAAATCGTCGACCGCCTGTCCGAGGCGGCCGGCCAGGCGGATCCCGGCGTTGCGTCGAACGTCATCATTCAGCATCTCGGCGGTGCGGGCGGCGACGTTGCGCCGGGAGATACGGCATATCCGCATCGCGACGCTCGCCACGACTTTCTGATCCTGTCCGGTTGGAAGAACCCCGACTTCTCGGAACAGAACATCAAGTGGCTGCGTGATGCATACGCGACGATCGATCCCTATACGATAGGTTTCTACAGCAATCACATGGTCGACAGTGATCAGCCGAAAGTGCGGCTCGCATACCGCGGCAACTACGACCGCATGGTGCAACTCAAGAACAAATACGATCCGCAGAATCGCTTCCGTCTGAACGCGAACGTGCAGCCGACGGTGTGAACCGTCGGCTGCCCCTTCCGCGCATCGACGCGATGAGAAAAAGGGCAGTAAGCGCCTGATCATCGCGAGTTCGACCGGTGTTGAACACCGCGTCGACCCGGCCGCCGAGCAACAAGGCGACTAGCCGGCGGGAGCAAAAAAAAGACCGCCTTGCGGCGGTCCGGGTGAGCCTCGCAGGTTTGTTATTCAGTCAGGGTCTGCGCCGCCGTCGATGGAGTCCGAGCCAGCCGAGCGCCGAGCCGAACAGCAGCGCTGCCGGCGGAATCGGCACGACCGCCGGCGTGGATCCGGCAAACTTCGCGCTGCTGTTGCCAAATGGCTCACTGGAGAACCCGGCGACGTGTGCGGCAAAGAATTCTCCGGAGCTCGGATTCAGATTAGAGCTGACCGCGTAGGAAAGGATGGTGTCGCCATCGACGCCCGTAATGGAGAACATCAGGGCCTCGAGGCGTTTGTCGCAAGACTTGCCGCCGCAGCCACCCTTGCCGTTGCTGGTCAGCTTGAAATCGAATTTGCCGAAATTTCCGCCGGCGTTGCGGTTTTGGCGAGTATTCCAACCATGAGCATCGACCACAATGTTGTCGGATGAAACCGACAGGCTTTCGTCTATGTTGAAATAGAAGGCCTGCATGCCGAAATTCCCGCCTGGCGGCGGGAACGCGCTCGGACTAACCTCGACGAGAAAATCGATATCTCCGCTAACGGTTGTGCTGTCGGAAATCGTGACTTGCAGGTAACTGGTGCCGTTGGGCAGGCTATTCGACTGGTCAAGAAAATAAGATATCGATGCTGCATGCACGGGAACGCACATCCCGAACACCGGTATCAGAAAAAAAGCGGCGCGAACTCGCCTGCCGATGACGCTGATATTCATTACTTCCCCTTAAATTAAAGTAATTTTTTTCGATCGCCGAAACCGGGTTTCGGTGACCTCAGGGGTACGTCTTATCGTGACGAACCGTGTTTGCGTCATCGGTTCAGGAGCGACTATAGCAAACAAATATCGACATCCGCCAGCCAAAAAAGGCGCGATATTCTACAGATTTGGCTGCGGACTTTTGCGGAGAAAGCGCACCAGGCTTGCGCCGCAGCACTTTCACGCACTCGGGACGCTCGCCGGCCGGAATCGGGCAGAGTGGCGCGCCCCCGGGTGGGCGGAGTGCGTCGCGCCGCCTGCGGTGGTTGGCATGTAGCCAACCCGGGCCCGGTGTCGGGTGACACGGAGCTGCGGCGCATCTAAGATGCAGGCCAGGTCGACTTGGCGACCGATATTGTGATTGTTAAATGGCAGGTCGGCTCGAATCGGGCCGAAACCGGGGAGGAGGGCTCATGAAGCGAATATCCGCAGGTTCACACGTGGTGATCGGCCTCCTCGTGCTGGTTTTTGCAGGTATTGCGCCGCTGGCACCGTTGTCAGCGGGCGGTCACAAGCGGGTCGTGCCGCCGCCGACGATCGAGATCGATCCGGAGGTCGAAGCGGCGGTTCGAGCGGTTGTCCATGAGACTGCGGAGCGATGGAATTCGCAGGACTTCGGATCCGTGCTGGAACTCTGGGATCCGAACGAGGCTTTCCCGACCTATCTCGCCGAAGAGCAGTCACAGTGGTTCATCGGTTGGGACCGGCTGCGCGGGTATCTCGATCCGCCGAAACCCAATCCCGTGATCCAGGCGATTCGCGAATCGATGAGTGACATCGCCGTAAAGCAGATCGCGCCCGATCTCGCGATCGCCGTCTGGTACATGCATTTCGAGATGAAGGTCATTGCGAGCAAGCCAATCGGCGAGGACGTTCGTGTCAGCGCCGTGCTGCGCAGCACGCCGGACGGATGGCGGTACATTCACTGGGCAGAGTCGCCGAAGACGGCGATGGTATATATAGAGGACCTGTTCGAGAAGGATGTCGAGCCCGGCTGGGACGAATACTTCGAAGGCGCGCAGCAGCGCAAGCGTGAGCTCTGGCGCAAGAAGAAAGAGGCGGCCGCGGACTGACGGTGCGCGCTCAGAGCAGCCGGATGCGCTGGCGACGCGATTCCCGAAGCGATCGGGCCTCGCCATGATCTAATATAACTATATGATATATAAGCGGATTGACACGCAGATTAGCCACTCGCATCCTCCGCGGGCGCCTGTGCTTTTGCCGGCTCGATGCTCACGTCATCCTCCGGGGCCGGTCTTAACCATGGGTTGAGTTTGATCAGGTCCACCGGCATCGGTATTGCGCCCTCGAGAACGAGCACATACACGTCTTCTTTGCCCATGACGGGCAATCCGATCAGGTCCGTCGTGTCGCGGTGCGCGTTAATGACCGTGTCTATCTTTTCCGCGGCATCGGGACGAGTGGCCTTCAGTTCTTCGAGGCTGATACCCCGGGCGACGACGATCTCCGCGTGTGCCTGATAGGGCGACCAGTATCGTGGGAGGCGGTCGATGTCGGGCTTGCCCTCGAACAGGCCCTCCATGATCTGCGCCCGCTCTTCGTCAGAATCCGGCATGGCCGCGATGGCGTAAATTGGACCGATCCATGGCTTCTGCTTCAGGTACTCGTCTTCGATCGCGCGGTAATCGATGTCTTTTTCCGCCCAGACCTCGAAACGATCGATGACGAACACGGTGAAATAGGGCCGTTCCTGATAGATCACGGTTAGACCATAGACGAGCGCCGACAACTGGATTGCGGCGACCACGCAAAGATCGAACACCAGCCCCGGCTTTCCGGCCCGGTAGAGGATCAGGGTCAGTAGCGGCCCGAGGATCAGATCGACCCCGATCAGGATCTGGACGACGCTCCATGCGCCGGCGATCTGGAAATAGGGTGCCGGGTACCAGACGAAGAATATGATTGCCATCGCGATGCCAACGACGGCCGCGCTGATCGAAAAATGCCTGCGGAATGCCTGACCCTTCGTCAATGTGTTGAGTTCCCTGATCGCGTACGGTGTGCCCAGACCGTAAAAATACTCATGGAGGCAGGATAATCAAGAGACGCAGGTCGCAAATACTAACTTTTTCGACCGGCGAGGTGTTCGCATCGCAGCCGACGGGCACCGGGCGGCTTGTCAGGGCCCGAAAGTCGGCTATTGTATCCGGCCATACCCGCCAACGAATAAACAGGAGACCGCCATGAGCGTAGCCCATCCCTGGCTCGAACAAGAACCCTGGCCGACCGCGACGATGCCGAAGGAAATGCTCGAGCGCCACATCGAGCGCGTCCTGACGATGACGAATATCGGTTATCTCGGCACCGTCATGAAGAGCGGTGCGCCGATCGTCAGTCCGGTCGAGTTCTACAATGACGGGTTACAGCTTTACATGTTTCCACAGCCAAACAGCCCGAAGCTCAAGGCAATGCAGCGCGACCCGCGCGTTTCGTTCGCGATAGCGAACCCGATGGCCGGCTGGGCATGCGTCATGGGTTGCCAGTTTTTCGGCACCGCGAACCTCCTCGATGTCGGTACGCCCGAGTGGGAACACGGCATGAAGATTTTCAAGTGGATGGCTTCGTCGTTCGAACTCGGGCGCGCAACCAAGGAGCCGCCGCAGGGTCAGCTCATGCGTCTCGATCCGCAGCGGATCGTTTACACTGAACACCTGATGCGCAAGGAAGGCTACGCGCCCCGCCAGATCTGGCGCGAGGGTGATGCCGAGACGACCGTCGTGCCCGGCGGCAACGTCTGACGGTTTGTATGGTGGTCCTTGTGGGAGTGCTCCCACAAGGACCACCGCTCCCACACAAGCTGGCTGTTGCCACACAAGCTGCCCGCGTCCGCAATCAGGAGGTTTCGGCGCCCTGCTAGAATAGGGCTCCCTCACAGGCAGCCTGATATGTCTTCCGTCGCCATACCGCGAGCGCGCACCGCGCTGTTCGATTACCCGAAGTACTGGGCCGAATGCTTCGGCAATGCTCCGTTTTTGCCGATGAATCGCCAGGAGATGGAGGCGCTCGGCTGGGATTCCTGCGACATTGTCATTGTCAGCGGCGATGCGTACGTCGATCAGCCTTCGTTCGGCATGGCTATTATCGGGCGGTTGCTGGAGGCGCAGGGCTTTCGCGTCGGCATCATTGCGCAGCCGGATTGGCAATCGAAGCATGCGTTCGAGGTGCTGGGCAAGCCGAACCTGTTCTTCGGCATTACGGCCGGCAACATGGATTCGATGATTAATCGCTACACGGCAGAGCGAAAGGCGCGTTCGGACGATGCCTATACGCCTGGTGGCGAGGGCGGCAGCCGCCCGGACCGGTGTTCCCTCGTGTATACGCAACGGTGCAAGGAAGCGTACCCCGACGCAACAGTCATCCTCGGCGGTATCGAGGCGTCGCTGCGACGCATTGCGCACTATGATTACTGGCAGTCGAAGGTGCGGCGCTCGATTCTCATCGATGCGACGGCCGATATGCTGTTATATGGCAACGCCGAGCGGGCAATCGTCGAGCTTGCCCATCGCCTGTCGCACGGGGAGCGCATCGCGGACATCACTGATGTGCGTGGCACGGTGTTCATTCGCCGCGACGACCCGCAGGCGTGGACGGAAATCGACTCGACGCGCATCGACCGGCCGGGGAAGGTCGACTCGGTCGTTAATCCCTATATCAATATTCGCAACATCGATGCGGACGAACTCCGGCGACGCAACGACCCGATGTGCGGCGTCGAATTTGCGCCAGACGGCCGACTGCTACATCCACGTCGGCCGCGGCTGAATCGCGAGCAGACGGTTATTCGTCTGCCATCTTTCGAGAAAGTCCGGAATGATGCCGTGCTCTACGCGCATGCAAGCCGTGTGCTGCACATGGAGACGAACCCGGGCAACGCGCGCGCGCTCGTGCAAAAGCATGCGGAAGTCGATGTGTGGCTGAATCCACCGCCGATCCCGTTGACGACGGAGGAGATGGACTACGTGTTCGGCATGCCGTTCGCGCGGGTGCCGCACCCGGCTTACGAGGGGCGGCGTATTCCGGCTTATGAAATGATCCGGTTCTCGGTCAATATCATGCGGGGCTGTTTCGGAGGGTGTACGTTCTGTTCAATTACGGAGCACGAGGGCCGGATCATTCAGAATCGTTCCGAGGCTTCGATCCTGCGCGAAATCGGGGAGATTCGCGACAAAGTGCCGGGGTTCACCGGTGTTATCTCCGACCTCGGTGGCCCGACCGCGAACATGTACCGCATCGCCTGCAAGAGCCGGGAGATCGAGGCGGCGTGTCGCAAGCCAAGTTGCGTTTACCCCGGCATCTGCCCGAACCTGAACACCGACCATTCCGCATTGACGAAACTTTATCGCCATGCGCGCTCGCTGCCGGGTATTAAAAAAGTCCTGATTGCATCCGGCCTGCGTTATGACCTCGCCATCAAGGATCCGGAGTACGTGCGCGAGCTCGTCACCCATCATGTAGGGGGCTACCTGAAAATCGCGCCGGAGCATACCGAGGACGGCCCGCTGAGCAAGATGATGAAGCCGGGAATGGGGTCCTACGACGAGTTCCGCAAGCTGTTCGAGCGGTTTTCGAAGGCGGCGGGAAAAGAGCAGTACCTGATCCCGTATTTTATTTCCGCACATCCGGGCACGACTGACGAGGATATGCTGAGTCTTGCGTTGTGGCTCAAGCAGAACAATTTTCGTGCTGACCAGGTGCAGGCGTTCTACCCTTCGCCGATGGCGACCGCGACGGCAATGTATCATTCCGGGAAGAACCCGCTGCGCAGAGTCAGCTATAAGAGCGCGGAGGTCAATACCGCCCGGGATCCAGAGCAGCGAAAATTGCACAAGGCATTCCTGCGTTATCACGATCCGCATAACTGGCCGTTGCTGCGCGATGCGCTGAAACGCCTGGGTCGCGCAGATCTGATCGGCGACGGGCCGGATAAACTGATTCCGCAAGATCAGCCGGATGACACCCGGGGTTACCAGGCGCCGCGGCGAAAGAACTCGACCGGCACGCGACAGCGACGGACACGACGCGGCCAGATCCTGACGCAGCACACCGGCCTGCCACCGCGCGACGACGGTGCCGGCCGCAGCGGCCGGCGAAAGCCGCAGCGCTAGAAGCGGGGCTGGATTCACTGCGTTTTCGCGGCTAAAGCCGCTCCCACAGGTTCTGTGGGAGTGTTCGATGAGGAAGGAATCGCGGCTTCAGCCGCGATCCTGAATATCAGTCCGCGCCTGTTGCCAGTTCCCATAGAATCTCCCACAAAGGCAGCTTCCACAAAGGCCGCTCTCGTCCTGCTGCGGGTTGGGCCGACCCGGGCGGCTATGTTCCGGAACGTGCTGTGCGGAACTGATCCAAGCGATTGGTCAGCCAGTTGGCGGATGGCACCGCTGCGTCGGCTCCGCAGCGGATCAGGTAGGGGCGGCCCGTCCAGGAACTTTTGCTGGCCAGGCGCTCGATGAAGGCCTCGGCCGTCGTGATTCGTGTTCCGGCACGGCGATACTTCATGCGCAGATGATCTTCCGCTTCCTCGGCCGGGTGATCTTGGCCGTTGCGTATAAATGTGCAGCCGCTGCTGCCGATGGTCGACAACAGGTGTTGGATTTCCGCATGATCATTCACCGCATACGCAGTCCCGGCCAATAGCGCAGCCAGTATTGCAATAACCCGAGCCGGACGGCTCATGTGCATTGCAACCGCAGCGTCACGGACATCGGGTTGTGGTCCGACGTATCGACGAGATTGGTGGTGGCATCGATGGTATCGAGCCCGCGGATAAATATCCGGTCGACAACGCTGCCAAACGATGCCACCCGATTATCCACATCGAACGAGAGTTCATGCAGGTTCAGGTGTTCGCTGAGCGTCTGCAGTACAGCGAGGCGGCGCGCATGCCAGGTGTTGAAATCGCCGGCCAGTATCACCGGGCCGGCGTGATCGGCGAGTGCCGTCTCGATCTTTGCGATCTGCCTGGCGAAAGCCCGAATGCCGAACGTAAAATTAACCGCATGGACATTGACGACGGCGAGTGTGGCGTCGGTGCCTGCGAGTCCGAACATCGTGATGCTGATCGCCTTGGGCGAGCGCAGCCAGGGTTCGCGGTCGGTCAGGTAACAATGTACCAGCGGCATGGTATGGCTGAGCGTCATAACACCGGTCGATGCCCGTGCCGTTCGATAGCCGGGTGCGAACGACCAGTACCGCGCCTGGTCAAGCGCATCGACCGGCTGCTGTTCGAGCCGTGCCTCCTGGATCAGTACCAGGTCTTTGTCGCCGGCGAGCCGGTCGAGATCCGCAAGCGAGTCCGGGTTTCTGCCCTTGTGGATATTCCAGACGAACAGTTCGATGTGTTGCGGGTCCAGCATCGGACCGGACACGGGCATTTCTGCCGACAACGCCACCCGGCAGGCAGCGACGCCCCTGGCAGCGGGCGCGTCGTGGTTGGCGAGCGGTTGTGCCGGGTCGGGCTGGTGCAGCGGCGTGCAAGCACCCAGTGCGTTCACCATCAGCAGGCCGATCAATGGTTGGCGAAAAATATCCATGTCTGCCAGAACTCGCTCCGAGAGATGATGCGGGATGTGTGCTGCAGGATACCCCGCAGCCTGGAAATTCTACCGTGTCTGGCACGGCAACATGGGTGTTGATGCCTCAATCGATGGTCATTGGAGGTTTGAATGTGCCAGGCGTCCGAGCGGACTTGGACGTGCCAAGCGTGCCGTTTTCCTTAATATCGCGGTTCGGCTGGCTGTCCGGGAACGGTTGGCGCAACATAATTTGATCGATTTGCCGCCGCGCTTCGATATCACGTCAGCGACTGGACAAAACTTGGTGGCATTGAATCGACGCCAATGCAGTTCCTTGTCAGTTGCGCTTTATTCATCCATAGTCGGACTTGCTGATCAAGGGTAAACCCGGTGAAAGCCGGGGGCACAAAGCTACCGGTCTAAGGGAAAATTTCCTATGACAGCGGGGTTGCCGGCAAGATGTCGCGAAGTTCTTTCGTGATGTTTGGCTCTCCCCGCATGCCAGTGTGGTTCCGGTTGCCAGAGAATCGTCACATTGAGGGACATGCATGCAACGGACTGCGTCGAGGACGGGTCACTACCGTAAGCTGACAATCAGGGCGCCGTTAACGGTTCGACCAAAAGGAGTCGAGGAGATCGTCGCGGTACTGACGAATTCCAGACGTTTTCCGTCGCCCGTGAGGCCGGTCGGGGCGGGCAGCGGCAACGCACGGTGCGTCGGCGTGCAGGGGGGTACGATCTGCGACATGACCGCAATGAACCGTGTCCTGCAGATCCGGTCACGTAGCGTAAAGGTGCAGGCCGGAATGCGCCTGCGTGATCTCGCGCGAAAGCTGGCCAAATATGACCTCGAGCTGGTCGGCAGCTACGAACAACTCGATCGGACCGTGGGCGGCCTGATCAGCAGCGGCTCGTTGTCAGCCGGATTGCCCGATGATGGCGCGCATCTTGCCTCGACCGTGACCGGCGTCGGCATCGTTACGGCCCAGGGGCAAATCGTCGAGTACGGTGAGTCGTTACCCGAGATGCTTGATCTCGTGCGTCAGGGCTATGGCCTGATTGGTATCGTATATTCCGTGACCCTGAAGATTCGCAAGATACGCTCGTACTCGATTCGCAATCGCAAGGTCGGCTTCGCCGAGCTGGTGACCATCGTACCGAGCTTGGCGCGCACGGCAGCCGGCGTCAAACTATTTCTGCTGCCGTTTCGCGATCGAATCTATATTGAGTTGCGCGATGCTAACGTCAGCGACCAGAAGCCCGGGTCGTTCGCATGGAAAGTCCGTGATTGGATCAGCAACCGGATTCTTCCGGATATCGTGCATTCGGTTGGCAAGATCGTTCCGGTCGGACGTATTCGGGACCCGCTGATCGACGGCTTCAGCGCGGCGACGCAGATGCTGGTCAACACTCGATTCGTCGACGTGGGCAGTAATGCGATGGAGCAGACCGGACAGTTTCGCAAGATCGGTCCATCCAGCCGAATCAGCTATTGCACGTGGCTGTATCCCGCCGACAAGTTCGGTGCAGCCCTGTATTCGTATCGGGAGTTCTGTCGTCGACATTACGCGATTACCGGTTTTCGCTGCGACCTTCCTGCCGTCGGCTACCGCATCTCGCAAGACCGCAGCGCGTTGTTATCGCCGAGCTTCGACGGGCCGGTGTTTGCATTGAATCTGCGTACGACGAACACAGATGACTGGGATGATTTCCTGCTCGATTTTGCAAAGATTGCCACACACTTCGGTGGTATCCCGTCGCTGAATCAGACGCGCGGGTTCACGGCGGATCAGGTTGCCGGCGCATACGGCAGGCGTCTCGACCGCTTCAAGGCATTTCGCCGGCGCTTCGATCCCGAGAATCGGTTGCTGAACCAGTTCTTCGCGGAGTTTGTCGGTTAAGCCGCAACCCGAGTGAAAGCAAACCGGTCAGCGCCATGGCGCCACCGTTCGTCCCGCGGTGCGGTGGTCGGCCGAAAATAGACAATCAACAATCGGCTGAATAGACTCCAGATCACTGCTGTTTCAATTACGCGCGAAAGGGCGACAACGACTCTCGGAAAAAGCTCTTGTGGGAGCGCCTTTAGCCGCGATTCTGCAGCAAAGAATCGGGGCCTTTGGAGCCATTGTGTGCGGCTTTAGCCGCGATTCAACACGGCTGGCGCAGTCGTTCGTGCACTGGCCGGCATCAAAAAGGGACCTCACATGCGTTTGTTTCTGAAGATCATCGGCGGCCTCTTCGTAGCCCTGGTGTTGGTTATCGGTGTTCTGGCCTTGTCGCTGGAGGCGAAGTTGCCGAAAGCCCCTATCGACGTTGTCGCCGGCACGACCGGGCGGTCGGCCGATGATGAGTCATCGATCCTGATATTTGGCGCGACCCGGAACACCGGGCTGATCGTGGCTGAGTTGCTTCAGGCTCGGGGCGACCGCGTAACGGCATTCGTGCGACCGACGTCAAATACGGCCGCACTCCAGGCGCTCGGCACCGAACTGATCGTCGGCGACGCGATGGATATCGAGACGGTCCGCGCCGCCATGTCGGCCGGGCACTTCCGTTCCGTGCTGACGACGATCGGCTGCCTGTCCTGCGAGCCGCCGCCGGATTACCAGGCCAACGCAAACATCATCAAGGCGGCGGTCGAGGCGGATATCCGCCGTCTCGTGCTCATCACGTCAATCGGTGCAGGCGACAGCTACGACGTAATCCCGAGCCTGTCGAAGCGGTTTCTGGAAAAAACACTACCCATGAAAACCCGCGCTGAAGACGAACTGCGTGCCAGCGGTCTTGACTACACGATCATCCGGCCGGGCGGGCTGCGTTCGAGCCGCGGCACCGGCAACGGTGTTCTGACCGAGGAAAACGACGTTTTCGGTTTTATCTTCCGTGAGGATCTGGCGGCGCTTATCGTTGCGGCGCTGGACGACGATCGTACGATCGGGCTGACGCTCGCCGCGCTCGATGCAAAACGTAAATGGCCCTGGTCCGGAGAGTAGTTAACATGTTTTCTCTTGCCTATTTGATGATAGCGGCCGTGGATTTCGCAGTACTGGTGTGGGCCGCCCGGCTGTGTCTCGAGTACCGCAGCAACGGGCTGATACTCGCGACCATCCCGCTGACCTTGCTGTGGTTCGATAATGTGGTCATCGGACTCGGCAGCACGCTCGGCGAGGGTACGCTGCTGATCGGCCTGAACACGATTCGCTTCCTGGCGCACTACATCGGTCTGCCGATGACATTCATTGCGGTGGGCTCGATGGCGCGTGAGTCCGGTTTCGGCTGGGCGCAGAGTCGCATGGCGATGGCCGCATTCTGCCTGCTGGCCACATACTTTATTTTGGATGACCTGTGGTTGTTTTCATCGGCCACGTTCTACCCGTCTTGCTTTGCAGACACACTGCGATATACGACGCATATCGCAGCGTACACTGCGTGCGGGCCTGACGCGGTCATCGGGGCCGGAATTCGTATCCCGCCGTTTCCGGCGATCACGTTGACGTGGGTGCTGATCGGGTTTGGCATCTACCTGTGGGTGAAAACCGGATGGAAATGGCTTGTGATCGGCGCGGGCGGTTCGATGGCGTTTTTTGCCGTGCCGTACCCGCTGACCGGAGGCATCGTCGGCAATATGGGCGAGCCGGTTGTCAGCGTCGCGATCGTGGCTACGGCGGCGCATATTGCGCGACGCGCACGAGCGCGGCAGACATCCTGACGGTTGGCGTTACGGGTGACTTGCATCGAAAACTGACCCATTTTCTGCTCCCCGCGATTTTGAAAAGGGTGGCCTGTGCCTTGCCCGGGACGGGCCAACCCGTGTTGTGCAAAAACAGGGGAAATCCAGCGTGCAAATGAACATTCTGACTACCGGATGATGTAGGGCTCCTCGCGCAGGATTTTGATCAGTTGCCCGGATTCAAGTGTGGAATCGTCGACCAGCCCGTTGATTGCGGCCGTCAGATCATCCGGCATCGAGTTATCGGTACGCGTCGACAGGCGGGTCAGATCTTCACCCTCTTCTGCGGCAACGATGCGGATGCGACGATCCACGATCGAGCCCAGCTCGTCGCGCGTCAGTTTTCTGAGGCTCTCGCCGGTCTCGCGCAATTGCCGGTCATAGCGGTTCGGCCCGAGCGCGACGATCTTGAAGATCGAGCGGCCGGCGTTAACCCACAGGTAGTAGATACTGACAGGCTCGGCGCCCGACGTGTCGTCCAGCTTTACGAGGTGCGCATTCCACTCCCCGATTCGTGTTGCAATCGGCTCCCATGGCTCGATATCGAGCGCTTCTCTGATCTCCTCGACAAACGCATTCGCCAGTTCGAGCGTGCTACCGGGACGGTCCGGGCTGGCGAACAGTACGATCGCATCCTGCCCGGGCGCGAACGCGCCGACATATCGGGGCGTGTTAAGCACTCGCCAGCCGTCCGGGAATTCAATCGACAGGTTCATGCCCGGGTGCATGAACTGCCGCCCGACGAAAATGCCCTGCATCGAATTGTTCGGCCCCCACGTCAGGCCATCGAGTCGTTTATATAGCGTTGCGGTGTTTTTCGCGAACGGTTTGCCGGCGCGCCATTGTATGCCCGTCGCTGCATGTTCGATGTCGCCGACGCGGCTCGGAACCACCGGACGGTTGTCGAAGAAGCTGAATTTTCGGGTGCTGCCGGACAGGAGCGAGATCGTGCGATCGAGCTTGTGCAGTATATCGCCCAGCGCGCTCGGGTCGTAACCGGCCTTCGCAGCCAACTGTATGCCGACCCGGTCAGCTTCGGTTTCCTGGGCGCGGCTGTAAGACGAAAGGTAAGCCTCGCCTGCTGCTTCGAGCGGCGCGTTGATGATCTCGCCGACATCTTTGCCGACGATTGCGCCGACCGCCCGGCCGGGCAGCGACAATACGCTTGGCAGCGTAGCGCGCTGTGACCTGAGTGCATGGTGCCGTAATGTGACGTGACTGATTTCATGCGCGAGGATGCCGGCCAGTTCATCCTCGGTGTTGATCAGCGCCATCATGCCGCGCGAAATGAAGATATAACCGCCCGGCGTTGCGAAGGCGTTCGGCTCGGCCTGGTCGATAATTCGGAACTTGAAGTAGTAAGGCGTCTCGCCGACGTTGGCAATGAGCCTGCGGCCGATCGTGTCCAGGTAGGTTGTCAGGAACTCGTCTCCGTAGATGCCTACCTGTTCTTCGACTTGTCGCGCGGCCAGCGCACCGACCTGCTGCTCGTCTTCGACGGAGACGCCACCGGTGCCGGTGCAGGCTGCAAGGATCATCGCCGCAACCAGCTGCAGCACGCGAATTATCAATTTCATTCAGTTGCTCATTATTGCTAGTCGAACCGGAGGCCCTGGGCGAGGTCCGGCTTCTCCCGACCCCAGTACGTCGTGCTGGTCTGGCGGCGCATGTAGGTTTTCCATGCATCCGAGCCGGACTCTCGTCCGCCGCCGGTTTCTTTTTCCCCGCCAAACGCACCGCCAATTTCTGCACCGCTCGTGCCGATATTGACATTGGCAATTCCGCAGTCGCTGTTCGCACGGAAGTAATCAGCCTCGCGCAGGTCGGTCGTGAAAATCGCCGACGACAGACCCTGGCGCACGGCGTTATGCAGTTCGAGTGCCTGTGGGAGGGTCTCATAGGGCATGACGTACAGAATGGGCGCGAACGTCTCGCGTTGCACGACGTCGATCTGTGACTTGACCCGGACGAGGGCCGGTTCGACATAGTATGCGTCCGGGCCGAGGTCTTCGCGCGCTCGTCCGCCGCCGGTCAGCACCACTCCACCGCCTTTCTGCGCACTATCCAGGGCCGCGCACATCGCAGCGTAAGCCGCTTTGTCGATCAACGGGCCGACGAGAGTCGTCTGCTCCGACGGCAGGCCGATGCGGCTCGCCGAAATCTTTTCGTAGGCGCTCCGGAGGCGCGTGCACAGGGCATCGATAATGCTTTGGTGTACGATCAGTCGCCTGGTCGATGTGCAGCGTTGGCCCGCCGTACCGACGGCGCCGAATACGATCGCCGGCACGGCCAGATCCAGATCGGCCTTGTCGCTTACGATGATGGCGTTGTTGCCGCCGAGTTCGAGCAGACTTCGGCCGAAGCGTCGTGCAACTCGAGGCCCGACGTCGCCGCCCATCCGCGTACTGCCGGTTGCGCTGACGAGCGCGATGCGCGCATCGTCCGTTATCTGCCGGCCGATCACGGCATCACCGATGACGATCGAACTGAGTCCGTCCGGCACTTCGTCGAGCTGACGGCAAACCCGGTCGAAAATTGCCTGGCATGCGAGTGCGGTCAGCGGTGTTTTCTCAGAAGGCTTCCAGACGACCGGGTCCCCGCAGACCAACGCCAAGGCAAAATTCCAGCTCCAGACCGCGACCGGGAAGTTGAATGCGCTGATGACACCGACCGGGCCGAGCGGATGCCAGGTCTCGTGCATCGTATGCTGTGGACGTTCGGATGCGATCGTCAGGCCATAGAGCTGGCGAGACAGCCCCACGGCAAAATCGCAGATATCGATCATCTCCTGCACTTCGCCACGACCCTCCTCGAGGATCTTCCCGCATTCCAGCGTCACGAGCGTCGCGAGGGGCTTCTTGTGCTCGCGCAACGCCTGGCCAAGCAAGCGAATGACTTCGCCCCGGCGTGGTGCGGGTACCGTCCGCCAGGTCCGGAATGCGGTAACGGCATTCTCGACCACGGTATCGACCGATGCCTGCGTATCGCAGGTAACGGTCGCGATCAGTTGTCCGTCGCCTGGCGAGCGGACTTCCAGCGATGCACCGGGGCGTTCGCCGGGCTTGACGCCGATCGAGTCGAGCCAGTCAATCGGGGTCATGCCAGTCACTCAGTGTCGGGTGGTTGTCGGCATAGAGTCGCCCGGTTTCCGTTGCCAGAAATGCCGCCAACGGGATGTCCTCCTGTTTCACGAAGCCCCGTTGCGGGAGCACCCCGGCACTGACCATTTCGATGACGGCGACGATTGCTGCCGATGTGGTCCAGGTAATCGCCGTGCGCTTTCGACCCGCCAGTTCGATCGGCCAGTAATCCGCCACGATCTCCTGTGTTTGCAGGCGACCGTCGGCGGCACCCTGCACGGACGCATGAATCAGCACGCGATCCTGATCGTCCGGTGGCAGCGCGTCGGCAAGCCTCGCGACGAGTTCGTCCGGGTCATTCCGGAACCGCAGTTCCTCGAGCAGCAGACGCATGCAATCGAGATGGCCGCGGTAGCGAATGCTCTTGTAATTCAGGGTTTCGACGCGTCCGGCGAATGTATCGGTCATCGTGCCGAGACCGCCGGAGGTCGAGAATGCTTCGAACTCCTGGCCGAAGATGCGAATGATCTCCAGGTTGCGGAGGGCCGGAATCATGCGCGCCTCGCCATAAATGATCGCCTCGCAGTCCGCGATGTATTCGTGGACCAGCCCGTGCAGCGACCAGTTACCCGCATAACCCATCTGTCCGATCGGGTTCTGCGGCAGCGCGCCGACGCGCAGACGGATATGACGCAGGCCGTCGCTGTCAAACCGGCGTGCCAGCGCGGCTCCCAGGATGCCGATGAAGCCGGGTGCGAGTCCATTCTGTGGAATCATGACGTGTGCTGCGTTGTCCGCCAGGCTGCGAATTGCTTTGGTCGTTTCGATGTCTTCGGTGGGGTCGAAGTAGTGCAGGCCGACCGCATCTGCGGCGGCGGCTGCGGCGAGTGTTCGCTGATAGGGCAGACATGAAACAACCGCATCCTGACCTGCCATCGCATGCCGCAGAGCGGCGGGGTCGGACAGGTCCGCGGTTCGGAACGTGATGCCGTCCGGCGGCTTGATCTGGTCGCGGACATCGACCGCACGCACCGTGGCGCCCAGATCGCGGAGCAGGGATGCGACGAGGCTGCCGACGCCGCCCAAACCGAGAATCACGATTTTGTCAAACACTCTGGGGGGTTACTCCTGCAGCATCGATTGCTGACAGTGGCGGCATCATCGCACAACCCAAGCCGGGTCTGCACCCGCCGCCAACCGGTGCTGCATTCGATGGCTCGGTATGCGCCGACAAGCGAGCACGGCATGACGATCCGGCGGCGGAACCCCCAGCCGACGGCAAGGAAAGCCACGGTGATGACGGTAAGCCGGCCGAGTGGGACGCCGACATGATCGCGCTACCGGGAAGCGGTCGCCAGGGTAGACCGGGAGAGCTTCCGAGCATCGCTTACGTTTCGGCAGGATGGCGCCGCAACCGCCGGCCAGGGGTTTCCCCTGTGGATAACCGGTGCGTGCGGCTGGCAGGTAGATGTCGAGCACGGCGATCCGGATGCCGCGTTCGCCGCTTGCGATATCATTCGCGAAGACGAGTACATCACCAACGCGACCCACAACTGTTATGCCGAGTACCACGTCTGCGTGGCCGACTTCAGCACGGGCGATCAGCTGACGATGCATACGCCGACCCAGACGGCGCTGCTATTCCAGAAGAGCCTCGCGGCGGCGTTTAAATTGACCGACAGCGATGTGCGCATGCTGACGCTGAACACCGGCGGCGGATTTACGGGCCGCACCTCGACGCGCCCGCATCATTTTCTTGCCGCGCTGCTGTCGCGAAAGTCCGGACGGCCGGTTCGCATTCACGCGAGCGGAGACGAAGAGTTCATCATGTGTCGCGCCGGCGGCAAGGTCATCTACAAGTTGAAGTCCGGTGCGACAAAAGACGGTCGCCTCAAGGTCATCGAGGCCGACCTGTTGTTTGATGCCGGTGCGTACGTCGAGTCACAGATGATCGTGACGACTCTGACCTCGAAGTATCTGCATGCACTGTACCCGATCTCGGATTCGCGCTACCGGGGCCGGCTGGTGCACACGAATCACCTGCCGTATTACTTTCACCACGGTGGTGGTATTGCGCAGCTCCAGTTTGCACTCGGTCAGCACATGGACGCGCTGGCGCGCGACATGGGCATGGACCCGGTCGAATTCAATTTGCTGAATGCGGTCGAGACCGGGTATACGACGCCGGACGGTACGCACTACGCGAGTTGCGGCCTGAAAGAATGTATCGAGAAGACTGCCGCGAAAGCCGGCTGGAAAGACAAATACGGCAAGCTACCGAAATACAAAGGCATCGGCATCGGTATCGGCGTGATGGCGTCCGGCGCAAAGGGGATGTTCAAGCACGATACTTCGGCTGCGTTCATCAAGGTGGAGGAGGGCGGCAAGGCGTCGTTGTTCATCGGTCTGCCGGACATGGGCCAGAGTTCGCATACGACCATGGCGATCATCGCCGCCGAGGTACTCGGTATTACGCCCACCGATATCCATGTGGTGTCCGGTGATTCGGCCACGGACCCGTACGATATCGGTGCGTTTACCCAGCGAGGTACATTTAATACGGGTAATGCGACCAAGAATGCGGCGCAGGATGCACGCGACCAGATTGCGAAGACTGCGGCCGCCAAGCTCGACTGCGAGCCCGCTGACCTGGTGTTTCGAGGCCACAACATTTATCCAGAGGGCGAGCCGGAACGCGCCATCCCGTTCAAAAAAGTCGTGTTCGATACGCTGAACAGCCACGAAGGCCGGTACATCATGGGCCGCGGGTTTTATAATTCGCCGATCAAGAAAGGCTCGATGGCCTATTCATTCGGCGCGCAGATTGCCGAAGTCACGGTTGACCCGGGCATCGGTGTGGTCACTCTCGAAAGGATGACGGCTGCACACGACGTCGGTCGGGCGATCAACCCGCGCATCGTCGAAGGACAGATCGACGGGCAGATTTTCAGCGGCATGTCACAGGTTCTGTTCGAAGAATGCATCATGGAAGAGGGCCAGGTCATGAACCCGTCACGGCTCGACTACAAAATGCCGCGCGCGTTCGAGATGCCGGAAGTCGAGCACATCATCGTCGAGACGATCGATCCGAACGGCCCGTTCGGCGCCAAGGAAGTCGGCGAGGGGCCGATCGTCTGTACGATGCAGGCGATCGCGAATGCGGTGACGAATGCCATTGGCACACCGGTCAAGGAGATGCCGCTGTCACCGTGGCGGGTGTTGCGGAACATGCGGGACTGACGAAAAAGGCAGCCATTGTGGGAGCGGCCGCTCCCACAATGGCTGCAATCCATACCGGCTCGACCGCGATCTGCCCGCAGCGGCGATCACCTCTTCGTCTTAGCCAAGTTGGCAGTTTTAAATGGGACACCAGTGACCCGGTACCTTTTTTCGGATGCTAATATCGGCACATGCTATGCATTCGTCCACTCATTTCGGTCGCGGTATTGGTAATCATCGCCGGGTGCGCGACGGTGCCGTTTGACGCGCCCAAGGCCGAGAGCACGGCATTTACCGATACCGCTGACACCTTGCTCGGAGAAAACATTACGGCGCTGACCCTCGTCAGGCCGGGCTTATCGGGTTTCTATCCGCTCAGCGAGGGCATCGATGTGTTGGCCGCGCGTCTGCTGCTCGCGGAACGTGCCGAGCGAAGTATCGATGTGCAGTATTATCTCATTTTGGCCGATCTGACCGGTCGGCTGTTCGTGTACTCCCTGTATCGTGCTGCAGAGCGTGGCGTTCGTGTCCGAATCCTGATCGATGACATGCATACCAAGGGTTACGATCCGGGCCTCGCGGCACTCCAGACGCATCCGAATATCGAGATTCGCATCTACAACCCGTTTGCGAATCGTAAAGCACGCTGGCTGGATTTCGGATTCGATCTGGCACGCGTTAATCAGCGTATGCACAACAAGTCGTTCACGGTCGATAACGTCATTACGATTGTCGGTGGCCGCAACATCGGCGACGAGTATTTCGCGGCGCGCGAGGAATTCCAGTTCGGCGACCTCGACCTGATTGGCATCGGGCCGGTCGCGCGGGATGTATCGGCCGCGTTCGATGACTTCTGGAACAGTGAAGGCGCCGTGCCGATCGAGGCTATGGTGGAGATGCCGACGCAGTCCGATGCGGCTGCGAAGGTCGGCGCACGCCTGGGAGTGGCGTTAGAGGAGGCCCGGGGCACGCCGTATGCGCAGGCGCTCGGGGGAACCGTCATTCGTACCCTTGAGCAAGGCAAGCTGCCGCTGTATTGGGCCGGCGCGACCGTCATCTACGATTCGCCCAACAAGATTCGGGGGCCGACCGACGACGGTGTCGTCAGCGGTGCCGCAGAACTTGCGAAGATCGTGGCCCAGGCACAGCGTGAGTTCCTGGTGATATCACCGTATTTCGTACCCGGCAACTCCGGCGTCGACTTCCTCCGAGCGTTGCGTGAGCGGGGTGTCGAGGTCACGGTCATCACGAATTCGCTGGCCGCCACGGATGTGATTGCGGTGCATTCCGGTTATTCGAAGTACCGCAAGGTTCTGCTGGAGATGGGTGTCGAAATGTGGGAGGTGAGTGCAGAGCCTGATACGGAGCGCATACGGAAGAGTGGTGTCGGTTACAGTTGGTCGAGCCTGCACGCGAAGCTGTACCTGGTCGATCGTCGCTACCT
>Ga0114950_10001177_pt1 | contig 19493 bp, 16 predicted proteins | sample N075metaG_FD_83503 | JGI IMG/M metagenome (GOLD analysis project Ga0114950, IMG submission 83503) | Deep subsurface microbial communities from Kermadec Trench to uncover new lineages of life (NeLLi) - N075 metaG | ecosystem: Environmental > Aquatic > Marine > Ocean trench > Sediment | place... | reverse complement strand
CCGGGCTGCAGCGCCGAACCGGGCTCCGGCGCCGTTCCGAGCGGGACGATGCGCTCGGCCTCGCCGGCATCGAGCCGGAGGTCAGCGAGCGCGGAGACGATCGCGGCGGGCGTGGTCACGCCTTGGGGCGGGGACGGGGCGGGCATGGTGTGCGTATCGGCGGGGCGGGTCGCGCGAGCCAAGGCTTATAGCTCGGGCCGGATACCCGGGTGACCCAGCGTGCGGCCGCGGCGCCGGTCCGGGCGGGCACTCGCGTGGATGGGCCCCTCCTCGAACTCGGGCGGCGGGGGATCGACCTCCCGGATCGCCATCGAGAGCGCGTAGCCCGGTTCCTCGGAGGCGCAGAACACCGAGTGCATGGCCGTGCGCTGGTAGCCGTGGTTCGGGAGGAGGAGCACGTCGCCGGGGCCCAGGATCGTCGCGTGCCCCGCGTCGGCGAGGAAGGAGGTGAACTCCGGCCCGCGGTTCACGATGCGTCCGAGCCTGCCGCAGCCAGGGCGCGAGAGCTCGCGCACGACGCGCATGAATCGCTGCGTCATCTTCGTGAACTTGTCGAACGAGCCCGGCGCGCGGAAGGCCTGCTCACGTACCCAGGCGAGCTCGCCCTCGGCCAGGTACTCGCCGAACTCGATGACCCGCCGCGCGAGGTCCTCGATCGAGAGCGCGAGCCACGCCGTACTGCCCGACAGTTGCAGGTAACAGACGCCGCGTTGGCCGCCGACCGCGTCCTCGGCGAAGGCGTCGTGGTGGAAGAGCGCGCCCCCGCCGGGCGCGTTCCAGTACGCGATGTGCTGCGTGAAGAAGGTGCGCGTGCCGCAGAGGCCGTCGATCGTCCCGACGAGCGCCTCGTTCTCGTGCGCGAGCGCGCACTCGGGCAGGAGGACTTCCGCCAGCTCGGTGACGCGGCGGTGCCGGCGCACGTCGCGGCTCGCGTCGTCATCGGCTTCGGTGCCGAAGGAAATGCGCATTCGCAGCGACTCGTCCTCGTCGCTCGTCGAGAGCCAGGCGCTCTTCGCCCACAGGTCCTTCACGCGCGGTGACGAGGGGTCACCGGGGTCGCGCTTCCAGGTGATCGTCACGCACTCGATGTCGCGCTCGGCGTCGAAGAGCCGTCCGGGCCGCGGGTTGACGCGGTAGGCCGGCTCGAGCTCCGATTTGTGGCGTTTCAGGAAGCGTCGCAGGCTGCCACTCGCCTTCAGCTCGTCGTGCAACCGCCGCCGCTCGGCGAGCTCCGTGGCGAACTCGCCCGGCGCGGTCGCGCCGCGCAGGACGATCGGCTTGGCGGTGTGCCACCGTTCGGAACGCACGGCTTCCGGCGGACGGCCGGTCGCCGTGATGAGCTCCCCGCCCTCGACCTCGGCGATGTGGCCGTGGAAGATCCCGCGCCGATCGAGCGTGACGCGCCGCCGCGCGCGCCGCTCGATCGCGTCCAGGAACGCAGGCTCGTCGTCGTCGCGGTACGACAGCACGGGGTGTTCACCCGGCGAGTGGTCGCGGTCGGGCGCGCCGAGGACCTCGCGGAAGAGATCGCTCGCGGGGGGCTCGGCGGGCGGCGGCATGGCGGGATTGGAGCATGCCGCGCCCCCGGCGGTGAAGGCTCACGGCGGGAGTTCAGCTCCGGATCGCGAGGTGAGCAGGGGCGGGGAGATCGGGCTCGGGTTCGGGCGCGATGGACGCGCGGGCCCGGTCACGGAGCTCCCCCGGCGGCCTGATAGGATGCGTGGTTCGGAACGACCCTCCGTGACTGCCTCCACACCGACACGCACCTTCCGGCTCTCCGGCCTCGAGCTCGGGCTCGACGAGCCCGAGTCGGCCCTGCGCCAGCGGGCCTGCGCGCGGCTCGGGCTCGAGCTGGGTGAATTGCGCGGGTTCCGCATGGCGAAGAAGTCGCTCGATGCGCGGCGGCGGCGCGGCGGGATGCGGTACGTGTGCAGCGTCGACCTCGTGCTCGGAGACGGCCGGCGCACCTCCGGGTTCAAGCGCGCGCTCCGGTCCGGCAGGTTGAGCGCGGCTCCGGTCGTGGGCTCGTTCGAGGTCGAGGTGCCGCCGGAGCGCCGCGGGCGGCGCGTGGTCGTCGTCGGCTCTGGGCCCGCGGGCATCTTCGCGGCCCTCGTGCTGGCGCGGAACGGCGCGCGCGTCACCGTGATCGACAGGGGCGCGCGGCTCGAGCAGCGCGGCCCGCGGGTCGTCGCCTTCCACCGGGGGCGGACGCCCGACCCCGAGACGAACCTGCTCTTCGGCGAGGGCGGCGCGGGCACGTACTCGGACGGCAAGCTCTACTCCCGGGTGGACGACGCGCTCGAGGTGCCGATCCTCGAAGAGCTCGTCGCGTGCGGCGCGCCGGCGAGCCTGCCGTACGACGCTCGCGCGCACATCGGCACGGACCGGCTGCACCGTATCCTGCCCGAGCTGCGCGCGCGCCTCGTCGCGCTCGGGACCGAGTTCCTGTGGGAGACGCGGCTCGAGGCGCTCGTCACCCTCGCGGGGCCGCCGCGCGTCGTGCGGGCCGTGCGCACGACGCGCGGCGAGCTCCCGTGCGACGACGTCGTGCTCGCGACGGGGCACAGCGCGCGCGACACGTGGGCGCGCCTCGCGGAGCAGGGCGTGGTCTTCGAGGCGAAGCCGTTCCAGCTCGGCGTTCGCATCGAGCACCCCCAGGAGCTCGTCACGCGCGGGCGGTTCGGGCACGGCGACGAGGCCGCGCTGCTCGGCCCCGCGGCCTACAACCTCGTGTGCCGAGCCGGGAGCGGGGAGCCCGGCGCGTTCTCGTTCTGCATGTGCCCGGGCGGCAAGATCGTCGCGAGCGTGAACGAGGCGGGGCTCCTGTGCACGAACGGGATGAGCAATTCGACCCACAGCTCGCCCTGGGCGAACGCGGCGATCGTCACCACGTTCGGGCCCGATGACTACGCGGCGTACGGCGCGGGCCCCTTCGCGGGCGTCGCATTCCAGCGCAGCCTCGAGCGCGCCTTCTTCGAGGCGGGCGGAGGCGACTACACGGCGCCGGCGCAGCGCGTGCCCGATTTCCTAGCGGGGCGCGAGAGCGCGGGGAGCCTCGCGACCTCGTACACCTTCGGCGCCCGGCCGGGGCGCATCGATCTTCTGCTCCCGGAGCGTGGCCGCCGCGCGCTCGCCCGCGCGCTCGTCCGGTTCGACGACATGCTCGCCGGCTTCGCCGGCCCGGAGGGGCTGCTCGTCGGCGTCGAGGCGCGCAGCTCCGGGCCGGTGCGGATGACCCGCGATCGCGTCACGCGCACGGCCGCCGGCTTCGAGAACCTCTATCCGGTGGGGGAGGGCGCGGGCTACGCCGGGGGCATCATGAGCGCCGCCGTCGACGGCGCGCGCAGCGCCCAGGTGCTCCTCACGACGGACTCGCGCGTCTGCGATAGTGGGGTTCGCCCCCGAGGTGGGCTAGATTGAGGGGCCCCTCCCCGCTGCACCGAGCCGTCATGCCCAACTCCCCGCGCTCCAAGCGCAAGAAGAAGATCACCACCAAGGGCCTCCGCAAGATGAAGGAGGAGGGGGAGAAGATCAGCGCGCTCACGGCCTACGACTGCGTGATGGCGCAGCTCCTCGACCAGTCGGGCGTCGACGTGATCCTCGTCGGCGATTCCGTCGCGACCGTCATGCAGGGCCTGGACACGACGGTGACGGTGACGATGGAGCACATGCTCTACCACGCTTCGCTCGTGCGGCGCGGCGTGGAGCGGGCGCTCGTCGTCGGCGACCTGCCGTTCATGTCGTACCAGGTGAACAGCGACGAGGCCCTGCGGAACGCCGGCCGCATGGTGAAGGAGTCCGGTGTCGAGGCCGTGAAGCTCGAAGGGGGACAGGTCGTCTGCGAGACGGTCCGGCGCATCGTCGGCGCGGGGATCCCCGTCATGGGGCACCTCGGCCTCACGCCGCAGTCGATCCACAAGTTCGGTTCCTATCAGGTGCGGGCGACGACGGACAAGGAGGCGGACGAAGTGCGACGGGACGCGAAAGCCCTGGAGGAGGCGGGCGTCTTCGCGATCGTGATCGAGAAGGTCCCGGCGGCGCTCGCCACGGAGGTCTCCCAGTCGGTCAACGTGCCCATTATCGGGATCGGGGCGGGCGCCGGCTGCGACGGGCAGATCATCGTGTCGCACGACATGCTCGGCATCTACACGCGCTTCCACCCCCGCTTCGTGCGGCGCTACGCCGAGCTGGCCGAAACCATGCGCGACGCATTCGAGCAGTACGTGGGGGACGTGAAGAGCGGCGAGTTCCCGTCGGCGGACGAGAGTTACTAGTCGTGTGAGGGCTTTGCCCTAGAAGCCTCGAGTGATCTTGATCCGTGTGCGATCTCCTCACGAACGGCCGGAGGTATCTTACGCGGCCGGCCGGGGCCGGCCTTGGTGCGATCCTCGAGACCCTTGGGCCCCTCCTCGGCGTAGCGCTTCAGCCAGGACGACACCGTCCGGTCCGACACGCCCCACAGCGCAGCGAACTCCACGACAGTTCGGCCCGAGCGCTCGAAGGCTTCGATCGTCGTCCGACGCTGCTCCGGTGTGTACCGCGGGTGCCCCCGCTTCGCCGCCGCGCGCTGTGCCGTGCTGTGCCGTGCGCACCCAGGTGTGCAGGGTCGTCGCGTTCAGGCCCCGCGCATCTGCGAACTCCGCCACGGTCTGGCCCGAGACCTCCAGTGCCGCCGGCAGCTCGCGCCGCTGCGATGCGCTGAAGCGGCGGCGGCCGCGGCCGTCCCGCGCTACCGGACGCGCACCGGCGTCGTGCTCGCCGCTCCCTCCCGGGAGGCTCTCGGGGCGTTCAATTCTTTCGGGTTGGAGCGGAGGATCCTCGGACCCTCCGGACCTGCTCGCGTCCTTCTGCACCGTTCGCCTCCACCCGGCTCGCGCCGGGGCTGGGAGGCCGCGCTGGACGCCCTGCTAGGACAATGCGAAGCGGAAGGAGTCTTGTTGAGCAGTAAACCTGCACGTGGCCGGGCGAACTGGCGTTCGAGGCGGAGTTGGGCATGCTCCAGATGAGTCGGGCCATCCAGACCGGCCTAATTCATGTGGACGAAAAAGGTACGTTTCTGTACTTTTTCCGGCCTGATGAAAGTGCAGGTCGACGCCCTTGCCATCCAGCGCCTCGCGACGCGGCAGCGAGGAGTGCTCTCGAAGTCCGACTTGCAGTCCTTGTTCGCCGAACCCCACTCCGCGGCGTTCGTGCGGAGGGTTCGAGCGCTCGAAGAAATTGAAGTGATACGGCGGTTCTGCCGCGGCTGGTACGTGACTGAGTCGTTCGATCTGCCCACCCTGAGTCAACGCTTGGCTCCACACTCGTACGTGAGCTTCGGAACCATTCTGGCGCGCGAGCTTCTGATTGGGACGCGGCCGGAGCGAAGAGTGATCGCCGCAAAGGTCGGCAAGACGCGAACCTACGTCGGACTCGGCAACGAGATCGTTCACGTCCACGTTGCACCGCATCTCGACTTCGGCCACGCCGCGTCACAGGGCGTCGAGTTCGCGAACGCCGAGAAAGCCGTGCTCGACGTGCTGTACTTTCACTTGCGCGGGCGGCGCTATTCGTTCGACATCTACTCCGACATCGATTTCACGAAATTGAAGAAGAAGCGCCTCTCCGGTTATCTGACACGGTATCGGAATCCGAAATTTGTTTCGTTCGCCACCGGGCTACTGGAGCTTTGATGGCTCTCCCGCTCGCACGCCCCGCGACTCCCGACGGACTGTTCTTGTGGGTGATGCACCGCTTTGCGGAGGTCTTCGAGGATCACGCGATCATCAAGGGAGGAATCGCGCTGCGCCTTCTCGACTGTCCTCGGTCGACCACGGACATCGACTACGTCTTCGTGCCGTACCGATCAAAGAAGGGGATCATGAGGCAGGTCGAGAGTGTCCTTTCCGAGATCGAAGGCGCGAACGTGACCTCGACACTCCATTCGAAAATGCTGCGAGTCACCATCGAGCTCGACTCGGCCGCAATCCAGGTGGAACTGAACGTCGACATGGAGTGTCCAGCGATCGCGGTCCCGACCGGTGAGCTGGCTATCGATCAGGGGCAGCCGTCCCGCATTGTCCGTGTGATGGCCCTCGACCGCGCGCTCGCAGCCAAGCTCGCGGCATGGAACGAGCGACGTTTGTTGAGAGACCTGTACGACTGCTACTTCCTGGCCGGTCGGCTCGCCGAAATGCCCGACATGGACGCTCTCGACGCTCGCCTCGGGAAGATCGAGTCAAGGCTTCCGCGGCTGAAGAAGCGCAAGTCGATGAGCCGAGCTGAGTTCGGAGAGGAGCTCCGGGATGCGGCGGAAGCGCTCACAGAACCTGCGCTGCGGGAGGAGTTGGGAGGGATCCTGCCGCCGGACGAGCTGGTCGGACTCGTCCCTCGGATTCGCTCGGCAGTGATAAAGATCGCGGAGCTAGTCGAACGTTCGTGAGGGACAACGAGTTCCGGCGTCTTCATGGCGTTGGCCCCGAGGAGGATGTCGTCCGAGGTCGCGCACTCGCTACCCCCCTACTTGTTCAACCGTTTCAGCTTCGTCACCCGTCCGAGCCGGTTCCAGTCGAGCACGTACAGGTTCCCCTTAGGGCCCGTCCGAGAACAAGTGTCACGTTTCGCCGGCCACCGTCGTTCTGGTGGATCCGCGGCTTGCCGTTGGCCGTCAGCCACGTAGAGGCCGCCGCCGGTGCACACGGCGACGCTCGTCGGTTGGTACTCGCTCGCGTCAGGTGCTCACGAGTCAACTGAGCCTCGTGCCGGGCACCCTGTACTTCCAGTGCTTCTATCGCGATCCCGCGCCGGCGGCACGGGCCTCAACTCCTCCAACGGGTACGCGATCGACTTCGTGCCGTGAGCGCGCCGGAGATACGGAGTCAGGCCAAGATCCGCCGGCACTTCCGATTGCCGGTGCGGAGCATTGGCAGTCGGAAGTGCGGGCGGATCTTGGCCTGACTCCGTATCTACTTGTCCTGAGTTCGTGACGTTGGATGTTCTCGTATAGATCGAGCACACGCCTTGTGCACGGTCGCATGCAGCCTCTTCCCTCTGGGTAGGAGGGAAGCGGGGTGACGCGTTGCTTGGCCATCGCCATGCGAAGCTCCCGCTCGATCAGGGCTTGGACCAGGAGTGCCAGGAAGTAGACGCACAGCAGTGCTCCGATGCGAGCGACGTTCTTCAGCTAGACAGGAGCAACCTCGAACTCCGTCTTGATCTGAGAGAATCGCTTTTCGACCACTGCTTGCTTCTTGTAGGCCACCAGTACTTCACGCTCGTTCAGGTCCGACTCGTTCGTGACCAGCGGAAATGCGCCGTCCGTGAGCGCTTCCTGCCTGACAGCTTCCTCCCTGATCTTGCACTCGCTTTTTCCACGATCAGGGCCTCATGAGCATCGCCCACGAATTCGTCCGCCTCCAACAAGCCTGGTGAACCGCCGTGTACGGATCCGTACGCACGGCGGTGTGGGAGCCGGGGTACGAGCGATCGGCCCGGCTACCCGATCCGTAGGCCTCCGCGTGCGCGAAGCGCGCGCATCATCGGCCCGAAGGGCCGTCCTGACCGCGCCACCGATGGCTGTGCGGCACACGGGCCTGGTCCCGAGCCAGTGACTTTCTGCACACCCTGCTACCGAGCGGCCTCGCGCGAGACTCCCGGGAACTCCACCGGGGGCTCCTCGGCGCCGCCGAAAAGGGCGAAACTCGAAACTAGCACGGCCCCTTCCCTTCCCTTCCTCTCCTTGCCTGCCTGCCTTCCTAGCTCTTCCGGTCCGTCATGACGGACCGGAAGAGCTAGGAAGGCAGGCACGGAAGGAACGGAGCGGAAAGGGGGGGGATCCACTCATCTTCGGCGCGCGCGAATGCCGAAGATCCGGCGAACGCTCCCCCGCCCGTGGGAAAGACTTTCCAGCATGGATACGCGCACCACTACCGACCTCGAGCTCGTCGAGGAGATCCTTCATCGCGTCACCAGCGACCTCTCGATGATCACGGATCGGGCGATCACGACGACCGCGATCGAGGCGCGCCGGCGGCATCAGCGGCCGGCGGGGGCGGGCGTCATCCACATCTCCTTCAAGCTGGCCGTGGGCACGACGACCCGGTCCGCGCAGGGCTGTCTGCTCGTCCCGCTCCCGGAGGCCATCGCGATCGCGAGCTACCTCATGATGGTGCCCGAGGAGCTCGTCGCCGCGAAGCGCGCGGAGGTCACCTTGGACAGCTCGATGAAGGACGCGCTCCAGGAGGTCGGGACTTTCATCGCCACCGCGGCGAACACCGCGGTCCAGGCGCTGGGTCTCGAGCAGGTCTCCATTCGGAGCGAAGGCTGCCAGGGCGTTCGCCCGGACGTGCGTCCGGCGCTCGAGTACGTCGAGGGTGACGAGCTGCTCGTCGGTGAGGCGACGGCGGAGCTCGACACCTATCCCGCGTTCAAGATGCTCCTGATCCTTCCGGCCGGCATACTCGAATAGCCGGGTGCGCGGCCGGCGCGCGTTCGTCCGAGCGACTCCTCGATCGGGCGCTCGAAGTGGACGCGTCTCCGGAAGGGTGAAGATCAGCCGGCACTCGGGGCGTCGCTGTTCTGACCGCGGGGCCCCGGGTGAGTCCAAGGGCGGAGGTGTGCGGCATGGGGTGCCCTTGGGGCGACGATGCCTGCGGTGCCCATAGAATCTGGCCCTGGCACAAGCCCGAGCTCTCGTTCCAGGGCTAGTCCGACCGCTTGCCGCCGAGCGCTTTTTTGAACAGGTCGCCGAGGTTCGTGCTGATCCCGACCGAGCTCGAGTCGCCGAGCACCTGGTCGATCAATCCCGCGTCGACCGCCTCCTCCGAGCCCAGGACAGCCCCGCGCGAATCGAGGCGGGAGAGCGATATCCGTTGCTCGGCGGCGTCGATCGACACGACGCGCACGGCGAGCTCGTCGCCCACCTTCAGGATGTCCGCGACGCGGCGGACGCGGTCGGTCCCCAGTTGCGAGACGTGCAGCAGCCCTTCGAGCCCCGGCTCGAGCTCCACGAAGGCGCCGAAGTCGACGACGCGCGTCACCTTCCCGGTGACGACGGCATCGTTGCCGATGCGCTCGTGGACGTCATCCCAGGGATCGGGCTCGAGCTGCTTCATGCCGAGCCCGATCCGCTTGCCGCCCTCCTTGATGTCGAGGATCTTGACCTGGACTTCCTGGCCCTTCTTCACGACTTCATCGGCCTTCTCCACGCGCTTGCGGGTGAGATTCGAGATGTGGATGAGGCCTTCCAGTCCGCCGCCGAGGTCGACGAATGCGCCGAACGTCTCGATGCGCGTGACCTTGCCGGTCACGACCATCCCGGGGCTGAGCTTGCCGATGGTCTCGATGCGCTCGGCGTAGGCCGCCTTCTCCTGGACGCGCCGATGGGACAGGAGGACGCGCTTGCGCCCGCGGTCGATCTCGAGCACTTCGCAAGTGAGCGTCTGACCGATGAAGGTCGAGATGTCGTCTTCGCGCTGGGCGGAGACCTGGCTCGCCGGCATGAAGGCCGCATGCGACCCGATCTTCAGCTCGAGGCCGCCCGTGTTCTGGCCGGTGACGCGCGCCTTGACGAGCGAGCCCGTCTGAAGCTCCTGCCAGCTCGCGATGGATTGTGCCTCGCGGCGCGACAGGATCCAGAGGTCGTCCTCACGGCCGCGGAGCACGAACTCGAAGACGGCGCCCACCGCGGGCGGCTCGTCGAACTCGCGCTTCGACGCGACGCCCTGCATCCGTGGACCGAGCTCGACGATCACGTCGTCGCCGGTGACGCCGACGACCGTTCCGCGGTAGAGTCGATCGCCCTTGGGGCTGGCGGCGTGGAGCTCTCCAGGCGCGTCGAGCTCCTGGAGGTTCACGCCTTCGAGGGCGGCGTCGATCTCGGCGGAGAGGGGGTCTTCGTGGCCCTGTCGTTCAGGGGTCATGGCGGTTGGGATGCGCTGTAGAGGGCCCCTTATTCTACCGCGCCGGTGAGCAGGCGCCCTAGCGGTCTTCGCGCAGAGGGCGGCTAGGCATCCCGCCGGACGACCGTCGTGCTCGCCTGATCGGTGGGCCAGAGGACGATCTCGCCGATGTTCACATGGGGCGGCCGGGTCACGGCGTAGACGATCGCGTCGGCCACGTCCGCCGGCGTCAGCGGCGTCATGCCTTCGTAGACGGCGCGGGCGCGCTCCTCGTCGCCCCGGAAGCGCACGACGGTGAAGTCCGTCTCGACCATCGCCGGTTCGATGTTGGTGAAGCGCAGGCCCTTGCCCGCGGCGTCCAGCCGGAGTGCCTCGTAGACGGCCTGCACCGCGAACTTCGTCGCGCAGTAGACGTTTCCGCCGGGGTAGACCTGGCGGCCGGCGACGCTGCCGAGGAGCACGATGTCGCCGTGCCCGCGCTCGATCATGCGCGGGAGCACGGGGCGGATGGTGTTGAGCACGCCCTTCACGTTCGTGTCGATCACCGTGGACCACTCCTCGGGATCGCCCTCCTGCAAGGGTTCGGAGCCGTACGCGAGGCCGGCATTCGCGACGAGGATGTCGACGTCGTAGGGCTCGAGCGCGCGCGCGACCGCCGCGTGATCGCGCACATCGAGCTCGAGCGTCTCCGCGCCTGGGAGCTCGGCGGCGATGGCCCGGAGGCGGTCCGCGCGACGGGCGGTGAGCACGACGCGCGCACCGGCTTCGGTCAGGGCGCGGGCGGTCGCGGCGCCGATCCCGGCGGAGGCGCCGGTGATGAATGCGAGGCGGTTTTCGAGCGGTCGCATGGGGGGAATTGCGGGGCTTCAGCGAGGGGGCGAGGGCGTACCGTACCGGGCACGGCCCGATTCCGTTCACTCCGGCCCGGCGGTGGTCTTCCCAAGGTGTCCGAGCCCGCGCCCGCCCATTCCCCAGCCTTGGCCTGAATCGGGTCTTCGCGCACAATCCCCGCGCGCTCTCGCGACCCCGGCACCGGAGACATCCCATGGTCCAGATCCAGATCCGCTATGAAGGCGGGCTGCGCTGCAAGGCGACGCACGGCCCTTCGGGCCAGACCCTGCTCACCGACGCGCCCGTCGACAACCAGGGCCAGGGCGAGTCGTTCTCTCCGACCGACCTGCTCGCGACGTCCGTCGGAACGTGCATGCTCACGATCATGGGGATCGTGGCGGAGCGGCACGGCTGGGATCTCGTCGGGAGCGAGGTCATCGTCGAGAAGAAGATGGTGGCCGAGCCCACACGCCGGATCGGGGAGCTGGACGTCGTCATCCGGGTACCCGCCGACCTCGACGACAATGCGCGGGCGGCTCTCGAGCGGGCCGCGGGCACCTGTCCCGTGCACGCGAGCCTCGGTCCCGACGTGTCCGTCCCCGTCCGATTCGAGTGGGGCGTCACCCTCTGACATGACCGCCACCTCCCGCGCCGTCTCGGCCGAGCACTTCGCGTACCTCTCCAGCCGTACCGCGGGCGACGACGAGTTCCTCGTGGACCTCAAGCGCGCCGCGGCCGCGGCGGACATCCCGGCCATCTGGATCTCGCCGGAGCAGGCGAGCCTCATGCAGATCCTGCTCCGGCTGCACGGCGCGCAAGAAGTAGTCGAGGTCGGCACACTCGCCGGGTACTCGGCGATCGCGATGGCGCGCGCGCTCCCCGAGGCGGGGCGCGTGCGCACGATCGAGGTGAAGGGGCGCCACGCGGACTTCGCGGAGGATTGGATCGGGCGCTCCGACGTCGCCGGCAGGATCGAGGTCCTGCGCGGGCGAGCGCTGGACGTCCTGCCGGGGCTCGCGGCCGATTCCGCGGACGCTGTATTCATCGACGCCGACAAGGAGAGCTACGTCGGCTACCTGGCGGAGAGCCTGCGGATCGTGCGGCGCGGGGGCCTCATCATGGTCGACAACGCGTTCGCCTTCGGCCGACTCCTCGAGGAAGACTGCACGGATCCCGACGTCGAGGCCGTCCGCGTGTTCAACGACCACATGGCCGGGGTCCACGATCTGCAGAGCATCATCGTCCCGATCGGCGACGGGCTCTGGGTCGGCGTGAAGCTCTGACGGGCGGCGGCGGGCGTCCTAGTCCGGAGTTTCGCCCTCCTCGGCGACGGCGATCGAGATGCTGTCCTTGTGGACGTCTAGGCCAACGTACTTCGTTATCTTGCTCATGGACCGGCTTCCTTTGCGGCTCTGCACCGCTCTCTGGGTTTCTTTCCTGAGCAGCGTAACCCGCGCACTCAGGAAGTCCGGTCCACCCATCCTGTCTAGTCCATCAGCGTCAGGGCGAACTCGACGAGACGCTCGCGTGACGCCTGCGGCACGTCGTCGGCGATCGCCGTCATCTCGCGCTCCCCGAGCCGCTCGGTCCGCGCCGCGAAGGCCTTCGGATCGGCGATGTACACGAGCAGGCTGTCCGCACCCCAGTACTCGCGCACGCTTTCGAAGCTGGGGCCGAGGTTCAGGAACGTGCCACGGCCGTCCGTGCCGTGACAATTGGCGCAGTAGCTCTGGAAGAGCTCGCTACCGGACTGATCCGTGGCGGGCTTCCCCGTGCCCGAGGCACAGGCGCCGAGGGCGGGGAGCGCGGCGAGTAGGAGGAGCGCGGACTTGGTCATGGCCCATTCTTACGGCAGGGGCGCGCGGACCGCAACGGTTCGATCGCAGTCGGGCGGGGCGCAGAACGGGGGATCCCGCCACCCCCACCACCGCCCTGCAGACTGGCACGCACGCTCCGCGGTGACACCCGACCCGCGCTGCGGCCCGATCACTGGCCGAGCGCCCGCAGCCGTGCGGCGACCGCGTCGCCCGGGTCGAGGGCCAGGGCGCGGTCGAAGGCGTGTACGGCACCGGTCTCGTCGCCGAGCCGCCGACGCACGCGGCCCAGGCCGCGCCAGGCGAAGGCCAGACCCGGGGCCAGTGTCAAGGCGCGTTCGTACTCGGCCAGGGCCTCCGCCGGGCGGCCGGTACGCGCGAGGAAGTGGCCGAGGTTGCCGTGCGCGATCGGATTCGAGGGACCGACGGCGACGGCGCGCCGGAAGCTGCGCTCGGCGCCCACGAAGTCCTGCTCTTCCAGTTGGATTCCGCCCAGGTTGGTCCAGGGCCGGCTGTACCGGGGGTCGAGCGCGAGCGACATCTCGTACGCGTCGCGGGCGCGCGCCAGGTCGCCGTCCTCCATGCGCGCGTTGCCGAGAGCGTTCCACGCGCGCGGATCGTCCTCGTGTTGCGCGAGCACCGCGGTCCAGAAGGCCGCGCGGCTCGCGTACACGCCGGCCCGGTCCCAGGCCATCGGGATGCTGCAGGCAACGAGCAGCGCGGCGACCGCGAATCGGTGATCGCCGCGGCGGAAGACGCGCGCGAACAGGGTGCCGACGAGGGGGATTCCGAACAGGAGCGGCAGGTACAGGAAGCGCGGCGCGAAGACCTCGCCGCTCGGCACGAGCTGCGCGTGCGGCAGCAGCGCGGCACCGGCCAGGAGGCTCGCCGCGCCGACGATTCGCGATCCAGGGCCGAGCAACGCGGCGGCGCCGCCCAGGATCAGCGCGGCGAGGAGCGCCCAACCGAGCGCCGCGAGGGCGATCGCCGCGGCGCCCGTGCCCACGTGCGCGAGGATGTCCGCGGGGCGGTAGCTCGGCGAGTAGTCGAGGGGGAGGAGCACGATCCGCAGGGCCTCGACGAGCGCGTTGCCCGACACGAGCAGTCGGGCGGCCAGCGGTTCGCCGCCCAGCACGGCGTGATTCGCCGCGGGCAGCCAGGCGCCGAGCGCCGCGTGCCGGAAGCCCATCCAGACGAGGACGGCGACACCGCAGCCGACGGCGCTCGCCGCGGCGGCGCGCTTGGAGCGGCGGAGCGCGAGGAGGACCATGAGTGGCGCGAAGAGGATCCCGTCCTCCTTGCCCGCGAGCGCCGCGAACACCCCCACGGCCGCGATCACGCCGACGGCCGCCGCCGGATGGTCACGGGGACCCGGCTCGTGTCTTGCGATCGAAGCGACGCCGAGCGCTCCGAGGAGCCCGCCGATCGCCGCGATCATCGACGTGCGCCCGGAGATCCAGGCCACCGAGTCCGAGAGCACGGGGTGGAGGGCGAAGACGGCGAGTCCGAACCAGGCGACGCCCCGGAGCTCGCCGGCGATCACCGTGTTGACGAGCGCCGCCGCCAGGGCGATCACCAGCAGGTGGAGCAGCACGTTCGTCGCGTGGAACCCGGCCGTGCGGTCGCCCCACAGTGCGCGGTCGAGGCGTAGTGAGAGCACCGCCAACGGGCGCCATTGGCCCGCGTCGCCGCGGTGATGCCAGTAGTCCTGCTCGAATGCGGTCAGCCACGGCACCGTGCCCTCGACGACGGGATTGCCCTCGATCGCTTCGCGATCGTCGTACGCGAAGCCGCCCCGCACGACGGCTCCACTCCAGGCCGCGATGGCGAGGAGGAGAATCCCGAGCGTGCGCGGGCCCGGACCTGCGTGCTGCCACGAGAGTTGCATGGCGGGCGCCGAGTCTGCTCCACGGAGCGCGGTTCGGCGAGCCGGGGTGAGCAAGAAAAATCACGCCCCGCCCGATTGCATCGGGCGGGGCGTGGCGAGCATTCGGGACAGACCCTCCGTCCACCCTCCCTAGGCGTTCATGTTGACCGTCGGCACCTGCTGGGCGACGAAGTCCTTTTCTTCCTCGTAGATATAGCCCCAATCGGAGTTGGCGACGCGCTTCAAGTGGCGCGCGCGGCGGCGCCGGATCTCGAACCAGTCGCCGATGAGCTCCGGGTGCAAGAGCATGGCGACAGCACGCTCGAGCTTCCGACGCACGCGCGGCATGAGGCTCTTCGTCGCCGCGTGGTGCACTTTGATCAGCCGGTCGCGCGCCTCGTGCAGCTCTTCGTACGTGAAGTTCGGGTGCTTGAACGTCTCGGTCGAGTGCCAGTAGTGGAACTCGATCTCCGCCACGTCCTGGAGCAGGCGCGGCTTGAGCTCCTCGTACACTTCCGTGCCGGGAATCGGCTGCAGCAGTGCGACGCACACCGAGTCGGGGCGCGTCTCGCGGACGAGCTCCTCCGTGATCACGTGGTCTTTCTTCTGCTCGCTCGGGAAGCCGTAGAGGACGAAGAACTTGAAGTACATCCCGACCTGGCGGTTCACCTTCGATCCGGCGCGGACCTTGTCGGGCGTCACGCCCTTCTTCATGGTGACGAGCATGTCCGGCGAGCCGGACTCGAGGCCGTAGGCGATCTTCACACAGCCGGCCTTCTTCATCCACCGCAGCATCTCGAAGTCCATCGTGTCGACACGGGACTCACAGATCCATTCGAAGTAGAGGTCGCGCCGGATGATCTCCTTGCAGATCGCGATGACGCGCTTGCGCTGGATCGTGAACAGGTCGTCGAACAGGATGATCTGCGGCGGGTTGTACGTCCGCATGATGTGCTCCAGGAGGTCGACGGTCTTGTCGACGCTCATCGAGCGGTACTGCCGCGGGGTCATCTCCGCATCGCAGAACGTGCAGGCGTAGGGGCAGCCGCGGCTGGTGATCGCGGTCACGCCCGGGTTCACCATGAGGCGCATGTACTCCGGGATGTCCCAGAGGTGGTAGGCGGGCAGCGGGAGGGCGTCGATGTCCTTCACGAGCGGGCGGCGCGGAGTCGCGAAGAGCTCGCCGTCCTTCATGAACGTGATGCCCTGGATCTCGGGCCACTTCTCCGGGCTCTTCCAGTGCTCGAGGATCTCGGGCAGGATCTCGTCGCCCTCGCCCTGGACGCAGATGTCGGCCGCGTCGGCCTCGAGGAAGAACTCGGGGTTCGTCGTCGGGTGCGGGCCGCCCAGGATGACGAGCTTGCCGAACTCCTCCTTGGCGAGCTTGCCGAGCTCGCGGGCCCTGCGCGCATTCGGCGTCAACGAGGAGATGCCGATGACGTCGGACCACTCCATCCCCGCGCGGAGCTCGTCGAGCTCGCGGATGGAGTCGTCGAGGAGGCGCACCTCGTGCCCGATCTCCTCCAGCTCAGCGGCGAGGATGCTGATCCCGAGCGGCGGGTAGATCTCGTCGCGCGCGAGCTCGCCCTTCGTCTGGCTCTGGTCGGCGAAGATCTTCGCCGCCAACTGACGAATGGCCTGGCTCTTGGCATAGATGAGGACGACTTTCATGGAGCGAGTCTCGGTGTCAAGCGTCGGATTGATTGCGGGGGAAGCTTCCGCGAGGGAGAGAGTTGGTTCCCCGGCTCCCCGGGCGGCTTCCAAGGGCTGCGAGCGGAGTACCCCTACATCGGATCGTATCCCGACCCCGGGATAGCGACAAGGCGGAAAAGCGTTCCCAGGGGGCGCACGCCCAGTCTCGGGGTCGCGGCGGAGCCCGCCGCGGTGTTTCCCCAGGGCCTTCTGGCACCCGGGACACCGAGACCCCACCGATGACAGCCTGTCCCCGCCCGATCCCCCGCGAGCCCGCGCGCTGAAGCCCGGGCACATCCGCGGCCTGCCCGCCATGTCCGGCGCCACCCTGCTCTGCGCCTTCACCGCTCCGCAGGCCTGGGTCGCGGGCAAGCTCCCCGCCGAGGTCGCCGAGACTTCGGAGGTCCAGGTGCTCCTGCTCGAAGCGCCGCTCCGGCCCCTCACGCGGGCTGGGGTCGCGGTCGAGGCGGAGGCCGCGAAGCGCGCGCTCCTTGGGAAGGCGCTCGCGGTTCGAGCCGTCGCGGTAGCCCCGCTCCCGTCCGATGGGCCGGGTCGGTCAACTCCGCGCGCCGGCCATGCTCGCCGACGAGCGGCTACCGGACCGTCGACCGGGACGTCGCGCGATCCGCCGAGGAGCGGTTCGACGCGGAGGGCATTTCGATCCCCTCCCCGCAGCGGGACGTGCACTCGCACCGGGTGGCAGCCACGCGCTGACGGTGGCCGCGGCGGCGTAGTAGAATCCCGCAATGGCCGAGAAGACTCCACCCCAGACAAAGGCAGTGAGCTTCGATGGACGTCTGAAGCGCCTCGAAGAGATCGTGGCCGCGCTCGAAGAGGGCGGGCTCGAGCTCGAGCCCGCGATCGACCGCTACAAGGAGGGCGTCGCGCTGCTCAAGGGTTGCCGCGACATCCTCGGCGGCTACCAGAAGCAGGTCGAGGAGCTCACGAAGGACGCCGAGGAGAGCCTGCGCCCGTTCGCGGGCGACCCGGACGTCGAGGCTTGAGGGCGTGAGCGCGAGCGCGGAGCGCCTCCGTTCGTGGCTCACCGAGACCCGGGCCTGGGCGGACCGCGAGTTGGAGGCGGCCTTCGCGGAGCTCGTCGGGACTCCCGGTCCTCTGCTCGAGGGGATGCGGTACGCCGTCTTCGGTGGCGGCAAGCGCCTGCGCCCGGCGCTCGTCCGTACGGTCTGCCGCGAGCTCGGCGGCGACGACGGGGGCGCCGCCGCGCCCGCCGTGGCCATCGAGTGGGTGCACACCTACAGCCTCGTCCACGACGACCTGCCGTGCATGGACGACGACGACCTGCGCCGCGGCCGGCCGACGTGCCACAAGGCGTTCGGCGAAGCGGTGGCCGTCCTGGTCGGAGACGGGTTGCAGGCCGCTGCGTTCGAGCTCCTCGCGGTCCGCGGCGGCGCGCGCGCGGCGGAGATGGTGGCCGCGCTCGCCCGCGCGGCGGGTCCGGCGGGCATGGTCGGCGGGCAGGCGCTCGACCTTCAGGGCACGGGCCGGGAGGTCGAGCTGGAGGACGTGCGCCGGACGCACCGCATGAAGACGGCTGCGCTCTTCGCCGGCGCAGCGGAGCTCGGAGCGATCGCGGCGGGGGCCGAGCGCGACCTCTGCGCCCGCGCGGGCGGCTTCGGCGAGGCGCTCGGACTCTGCTTCCAGGCGGTCGACGACGTGCTGGACGTGACGGGCGACGCGGCGACCCTGGGCAAGACGCCGGGCAAGGATGCCGCCGGCGACAAGCCGACCCTCGTGGCGGCCCTCGGCCTCGAGGCCGCCCGAGCCGAAGCCGCCCGCCTCGCGGAGACGGCGCGCACCAAGGCCCGGGAGGCGGGGTTTGGCGCGGGGAGCCTCGCGGAGGCGCTCGTGGACCGGCTTCTGGCGCGGGATTGCTGAGCCCTCGTGGTTCCTCTGCGAGGGCTCGGTGCGACCCCGGAAGCCCCCCCGTCCCGCTTCGCCGAAAGAAATCGCACCCGCTGAACTACCCCCCGGGCCCTGAGCGGGCGAAGATCGAGGTATGACCGACACGATCCCCGACAAGGACCAGGCGGCGCTCCTCGACCGGATCGCTTCGCCCGCCGACTTGAAGCGTCTCACGCGCGACCAGCTCCCCGAGGTGTGCGCGGAGATGCGCGCCTTCCTCCTGCGCACCGTGCAGGAGACGGGGGGGCACCTCGGCTCGAACCTGGGCGTGGTCGAGCTCGCGACGGCCCTGCACTACACCTTCGACTTCCGCCGCGACCGGCTCGTGTGGGACGTCTCGCACCAGTCCTACCCACACAAGATCCTGACGGGGCGGCGGGGCGACTTCGCCAAGCTGCGTCGGACCGGCGGAATGTGCGGGTTCACGAACCCGAGCGAGTCGGAGTACGACCTGTTCCACACCGGGCACGCGGGGACGAGCATCAGCCTCGGGCTCGGTCTGGCGCTCGCGACGGCGCACGAGCCCGAGCCGCCCCACGTCGTGAGCGTGATCGGGGACGCCAGCCTCGGCGCGGGCGTGGCGTTCGAAGCGCTCAACCACGCCGGCGCGGTCGGCCGCAGCCTGCTCGTCGTGCTGAACGACAACGAGTGGTCGATCTCGAAGTCGGTGGGGGCGATGGCGCGCTACCTGTCGCGCATCCGCTCGAACCGGCTCGTGCAACGCGCCGGTCAGGAGACGAAGAACCTGATCAGCGCCATCCCGCTCATCGGCCCCAGGATGGATCGCACCCTCGAGCAGGTGGGGGAGGTGATGCGGCACGCGTTCGTGCCGGGGCACGTGTTCGAGGAGCTCGGCGTGTGCTACGTGGGACCGATCGATGGGCACGACGTCGTCGGGCTCATCGAGACGCTCGAGCGGGTGTCGAAGCTGGACGGGGTGGTGTTGCTCCACATTCTCACGGAGAAGGGGCGCGGGCACCCGAAGGCCCCCGATCACCCCGAGCGCGTACACGCGGTCGCGCCGCAGGCGAAGCCTCCGCGGGTCCCCGACAAGACCGAGCCGCCGGAGAAGAGCGCGCCGGCGCCGGCGAGCGGGCCGAAGGCCGTCTCCTTCACGAAGGCGTTCGCGGACGCTCTGGCGCAGCTCGCGGAGCGCGACGTCCGGGTGCACGCCATCACGGCGGCGATGCCCTCCGGGACGGGGCTCACGGGCTTCGCGGAGCGGTTTCCGGCGCGGTTCCACGACACGGGCATCACGGAGCAGCATGCGGTCGCACTCTGCTCCGGCATGGCGAAAGCGGGCCTGCGCCCCGTGGCGGCGATCTACTCGACCTTCCTCCAGCGCGGCTACGACCAGGTCTTCCAGGAGGTCGCGCTGCAGGGCCTGCCCATCATGTTCTGCCTCGACCGGGCCGGGCTCGTCGGCCAGGACGGACCGACCCACAACGGCGTGTTCGACATCGCCTACCTGCGCACCTTGCCGGG
>Ga0114950_10001172_pt1 | contig 19522 bp, 20 predicted proteins | sample N075metaG_FD_83503 | JGI IMG/M metagenome (GOLD analysis project Ga0114950, IMG submission 83503) | Deep subsurface microbial communities from Kermadec Trench to uncover new lineages of life (NeLLi) - N075 metaG | ecosystem: Environmental > Aquatic > Marine > Ocean trench > Sediment | place... | reverse complement strand
TGGCTGCTGGATGACCCGAACGCGCATGCTGCGCCCGACCTGGCGCAACTACTTCACGCCGAATCGGCGTGACGTCTTTGCAGGTTTTCGCACCTGTGCGATCGAGCAATGAAGATCACCCTCGTCAGCCCGGCTTCAGCGACGTCGCTGGGCGGGAACCGCACGACCGCGGTGCGCTGGCAACGGCTGTTGGAAGAGCTGGGGCACTCGACGAATGTGGTTCAGAGCTGGCAGGATGACGAAGCCGAAGTTTTGATCGCCCTGCATGCACGAAAGAGCTTCGACTCGATTCGGCGATTCCACGAAGTCCGACCGGAAGCGCCCCTGGTGGTCACGCTGACCGGAACCGATCTGTATTGCGACCTCGACCGGGGCGATGAGGTGCTTCGCGCCGTCGACATGGCGACCCATGTCGTGGCCCTGCAGCCGGCTGCGCTCGAGCGCTTGCCGCGGGCGGTGCACAACAAAGTCCACGTCATCCTACAGTCGGCCGAGCCCCCGCCCTCGCCCCCTAAGACCTCGCCGGATCGCTTCGAGGTCTGTGTGCTGTCCCACCTCCGGGAGATCAAGGATCCGCTGCTGGCTGCTGATGCGACCCGGCGCCTGCCGGCGACTTCGCGGATCGTTGTGCGGCACGCCGGTGTCGCGCTCGACGAGGAGCTCGCCGAGCAGGCCCGCAGGGAGACTGAGACCAACCCGCGTTATCAATGGCTGGGGCCGCTACCGTTCCATCGAGCCCGTGAGCTGCTCGCGAGCTCCCGTCTGATGGTGCTCAGCTCGCGCGAAGAGGGCGGTGCCAACGTGGTCTCGGAAGCGATCGTCGACGGGGTGCCGGTGCTGTCGACCGACATCTCCGGATCCAGGGGACTGCTCGGTGACGACTACCCCGGCTACTATCCGGTCGGCGATGACGAGGGCCTGGCGAACCTTCTGCTACGAGCCGAGTCCGAACCCGAGTACCTGGCGGAGCTCAAGGAACACTGCGTGCGGTTGCAGCCTCGTTTCACACCGGAAGGGGAGCGGGCCGCCTGGCGAGAGCTTCTGGGCAGCGTTCTCCACACACGTTAGAGGTCATCGCAGGCCGCCCACCTCAAGCACGAGCGCACGATCGCCTCACCATGGCCGCTTGAGCCATGGTGAGGACGACCTGCCAGCTGTCGAGCCTTGTTGCTACTTGGTGCTGAGAATCCGGTAGAGCCCCGTCCCGCATTCCGGGCACGTTCCCTTCATGGCAGGGCGCCCGTTTTTCATGGTGACCCTCTCGCCGTTCTGCATCTGCCTCTTTGCCTTGCACTTAACACAATACGCGTCTGTCATGGCTCTCCTCCTTTTGGTTCCACCGAAACCTTAGTACCACTGAAACACAGAAATTCCACAGATACAAGACTTTTCTCCCAGCCCGATGCCCAGCCCGATGCCCAGCCCGATGCTCAACCCGATGCCTGGGACGTAGTGGTGGGCCCTGTTGTGCACTGTTAGGATTGCGGCCGGGAGCGAGATTCATCGTGACCGGGATCTTCGCGGTGAGAGGAAAAACGCCATGACCAGCACGAAGCTCCTCCGAGCCCACGCCGGACTACTGGCAAGCTTGGACCTCGAGATCGAGCAGGCATCCGATCCGGCCTTCTACGAGGCGTCTGCGCCGGTGGTCTCCAAGTGGAGCGTGAAGGACCACCTGGAGCATCTCTCGATCGCTCATGGGGGAATCGTGACTTGGATCGAGCGAGCCCGCGACGGAGATCCCAAGCTCGACACAGGCGGTCGCCCTAACGTGGCTGGGCGGATCGTCCTGCTCGTCGGTGCACTTCCCCGAGGTCGGGGTAAGGCTCCTGAACGAACGTTGCCCAAGGGGATCAGCGCCGAGGATCTGGAGGGGAGGTTTCACGGAATCAGAGAGCGGGTGGAGGGACTAGAGGGTTCCCTCGCGCAGTTACAGACGTCGCGCGCCACACGAAATCACTTCGCTTTCGGCGACCTAAACGCGGTGCAGTGGCTACAGTTTATGGTGATCCACCACAACCACCATCAGAAGATCATCCGGGACGTGCTCGAGGCGAGGTCGGACCGGGGAGGCTCCGCTTTCGGGCGGAGTGGAGCAGCCGGCCCGTAGCTCGATGTTACTCCGACCGCAGCTCCCGCATGGGGTCACTCCGGGTGGCGCGCAGCGCCGGTAGGTAGCTCGCTACGAACGCGACCACCGCGAGCACCAGCGGCACGAATTCACCGAGATAGAAGCCTCGCGCCATGTTTATTCCAGTAGTGTGAGGATAAGACCTGACTTCCCCTACGGAGGTGGGGCGGGGAGAGTTTCAGGGGCGTTGATGCTCCCTCGTCAGGCAACCCGTTTTTGGGGTTCCCTACTGCCTTTCCGCTAGCGCGAAACGGCTAGTCGCGCTCCGGCTGGAGGCATCAAGGGTACTTCGAGAGGTGTAACTCGGAAGGATAAACCGGCTGCCAGGCCTCCGTCAGATCAGGAACAGAGCCACGACGAGAGCTCCCACAGCGACCGTACCCAACCAGATCGTCGGGCGGGCATACCAAGGGCGGAGCTCTCTCTGCACCGTAGCGAGTCGGCCTGGGTTCAGCGCGATCACCATCCGGCCCTCCTCGTCCTTCTTGCCGTCAATGAGGCGCTCCTTGAGCAGTCCGTTCACCGCTTCCTGATACCTGGACGGCTGCTCGCCGAATCCCGGCATCGCGCTCGGTCGAGCGTAACGGCCATTTCCCATATCGGGGTGGAGTTGATCCAGCTCCCGGAGAATCGTCTTTCGAGGTGACAAAGTGATATCTACTCCTTCCCGTCTATCATCGACCCAACTCCAATACGAGCCTTTGGCCCCGAAGGTTTTGGAGGTGCGGCACTACTCTATCACTAGGCCCTCGTCGTCCTCGTCCCCGTCGTCCCCGTCGTCCCCGTCGTCCTCGTCATCCCTGTCCCCGTCGTTCCCGTCATCCCTGTTCCCGTCGTTCCCGTCATCCCTGTCCCCGTCGTTCCCGTCCCCGTCGTCCCCATTCTCGTCGTCCCCAGCTTCGTCGTCCCCGTCTTCGCCGGCCCCACACGTACAGTGGCCACACCAACACCCACAGTGCGAACAACGATAGCCATGGCGACGCCAACGCCATCGCATCCGTCGGCCGAAGATCCAATAGATGAGACACGCGATCAGGATCAGCTTGAAGAGTCCGCCACTGGCCAGGCTGACCCAGAAAGCGGAGACACTTTCGAGGTACCAGCTAATGAATTGCATCATGATCCGCAGGTCTCCAACGTCTTAGTCATCGTCGAAAATGCCTACACCATCAGACGAGAAACGCACCCGTTTAGTTTCCTGGCGGCCGACGACATTCTCAACTCTGGCCGGACCGGATGCCGTGCTAGTCTGGACCCGTCGCGGGAGTTAGGCTGAGGACAACCCCACACGGAGTTGTCCGATGAACCTGAAGACTACGTCACCCCGATCGGCGGGCAGGCTGCTCCTCGCACCCGTCGTGCTCTGCCTCAATGCCGCTGCGTGCCAGATCCCCGACGCCCCGGCGCAGGCCACTCCCGACCCAGCCGAGCCGTGGAACTGGTCGGAGGAGTACGTCCGCGGCGTGGTGAACCAGGTTCGCGCAGGACGCGACCTCACTCCGGAGTCGTGGCCAGGCGGCGCGCGGGTGGCGGTCCTGCTCTCCTTCGACGTGGACAACGAGACGATCCAGGGGCTTCGCTCGGGAACGGCCAGCATCGGCCCCCTGTCGCAGGGGCAATACGGGGCGCGCGTCGCACTACCCCGAGTTGTGAGCCTGCTCGACAGCGAAAACATCCCGGCGACCTTCTTCTTCCCGGCATGGAGTCTGAAGCTCGCCCCGGAACAGGCGGACGTGATCAACGGGTCGGACATGCACGAGATCGGGGTGCATGGATGGATCCACGAGCTGAATACTTCGCTCGACGGCCCCACGGAGGAGCGCCTGCTCCGCCAGGCCCTCGACGCCATCGAGGAAATCACGGGCGAACGGCCGGTCGGCTACCGGGCTCCATCTTGGAACCACAGCCCCAACACGCTCCGGATCATCCGTGAGCTGGGCTTCCTGTACGAGAGCTCGCTCATGGCCGACGACCGTCCCTACGAGCTCATGCAGGACGGCGAGGCGACCGGGGTCGTGGAGCTTCCGGTCGAGTGGATTCTGGACGATGCGCCGCTCTTCAACCCGCGTGGCAACAGCTACATGAACCCGCGCGACGTCATGCAAGTGTGGATCGACGAGTTCGACATGGCTTGGGAAGAGGGCACGATGTTCTTGCTCACCATGCATCCGCACGTGAGCGGCCACCGCTCGCGGATTGTCGCGCTGGAGGGGCTTATCGACCACATAAAGGCGAAGGGAGGGGTCTGGTTTGCCACGCACGAGGACGCGGCGCGGTATGTGAGGGAGCAGGCGGGCATGGACTGAGGGGCGTGAACCCCCTTTTTGGCAGGTGCTCCGGATCTATTTGGTTGCGTCAGCCCTTGTCATCGTGTCCGGGACGGAGCCATGCACACGATCAAAGGGCGTAGGGTGTGAAGCACCTCGATGGTGTCGCCTTGGGCCTCGAGTACGTCCGGGAGCCGCCGGTACACCTGGGGGGCTTCATCCAGGTCTCCGCCACGGAGCACGACGCCCTTGTGGTCCAGCCATGTCTGCATCTCCTCGTGGTTGATCTTGCCCGCCCTCACCATCCGGCCCTTTTTCCACTTGCCGGCGGCCTCCATCCTCCCCATGACGCGCCCCGCTCCGTGAACTGTGGAGAATAGGGCGTCCACTTGCTTTTTCGCATCGTCTGGATCGGGAGCGAGTTGTCCCTGGAGGATCACGGAGTCGTCACCCATCGAGCCGCCAACGAAACCCTTCTGTCCCGGAAACGCGGGGGTCGCTCCTTTGCGAACCACGACCAACTCCACGCCGTCGTGCTCCTCTTTCCACGCGAAATTGTGGTGATTGTGGACCAACTCCATTTCCTGCCCACCGATGAGCTCGACGACCTTTCGCGTCACCCACTCGCGACCGGTGTAAGCGTACTCGCCGGCCAGGCTCATTGCTTCCCAATAGTCATGTCCCAGCGGGGTGGATAGATCCAACAGCACCTCCGCGTTCATGTCGGGCCGGTCGCCCCAATCGAGACCTTGAGCTAGCGCGACGAAGTTGTGAGCGAGGTTGAAGCCGAGCGCACGGCTCCCGAAGTGGACGCCCACCCATACCGCACCAACCTCATCGGAGAACACGTCCACATAGTGATTGCCACCACCCGTCGTACCGAGCTGCGCCCGAGACTTCCCCTGAAGGTTACCCCGGTGCTTCCTCGGGATGACGGCCCACCGGGGGTCCTCGAACAGGGGATCGTCTTTCGGTGCGTCGTCGCAGGAGTTCGACATCCCCGGCCCGAACGCGATCGTATCGAAGATTTCGTCAGCCAGGTCCGGCAAGTCGTCCACCAGAGCCTCGGCAGTCAGATCGGTGCGGATCGCCGCATTCCCGCAGGCGATGTCCACGCCCACGCCGATCGGTGAGACCTTGTTTCGATACGCGGCTACGCCTCCGATCGGCATGACGTACCCAAAGTGGCCGTCAGCCATCAACGCCGCCCGCTCTGCCCTTGAGGCGACATCCTTGAATTGCTCCAGAGTCTTGTCGTCATGAACTCCAAATACGTGCGAAGTCATCCGCTCGTCTCTCCGCTGTCAGTGGTCGGCCGACGTCTCCGCTCCACCAGGTGTCGATGAGGAAAGTGTTTGGGGAGACGCCAGCTCACAGGATCTCAACGCACGGGTCGCAGACGCCCTCGAGGACCTCTGCGAGGACATTCAGGCCCCGCCGAACGTCCTCGCGATGCGGCACTGCGGCGATGGAGACTCGCACGGCATGCGGTACGTCGCGCCCGACGGCGAAGGCCTCCGCCCCGGCGATCAACACCCCACGTTGCCTGGCCTGCGCGACGCACTCGTCACTCCGAAGCGGCTCGGGCAGGTGGAGCCAGAAGTGGAGCGAGCGTGGGTGCGCGTCGATGTTGTGGCACTCCAGCACTTCGCGCACGATCTCGTGCCTCGCCTCGAGCTCCTCGAGTTTGCGCTGGGCCAATCGCTCCGCCGTACCGTCTGTGATCCAGCGTATGGCGATCTCGGTCATGAGCGGAGCGGGCATCCAAAGGCTCGACCGGACCCCCGAGCGGATCCGCTCGACCGCCCGCTCTGGCGCGGCGATGAATCCGATACGGAGACCGAACGAGGCCCACTTGGAGAGCGTCGTGATATGCAGCGTGCGCTCGGGCGCAAACGTGGCGATCGCCGGGATGCGCTCGTCCGCCATCGCCACGTGAATCTCGTCCTCGACGATGGTGAGCCCATGTTTTCGTGCGACTTCGGCGACGCTTCTTCGGCGCTCCTCCGACATCGTCGCACACGTGGGGTTCTGGATGGTCGGAACGCAGTAGAGAGCGTGCGCCGGCGACGCCGCGCACATGGCGTCGAGCGCGTCGGGCACGATGCCCTCGTCATCCATGGGCACGCCCCGGACATTGAGGTCCAACATCTGCGCTACCGCTTTGAGCCCCGGGTACGTCAGCTCGGCGGTCATGAGGGTGTCTCCCGGCCGCAGCATCGTCGCCAGGATAACTACCATGGCGTGCTGAGCGCCGTTCGTGACGACGATTCGCTCGGGCGGGACGGAGAGCCCCAGCTGACCCAGCCACTTTGCCGCCGCAGCGTGGTGACGGGGAAGCGCTGACGTGGGCTGGTAACACATCAACTCGTCCAGGGACCGGGACGCAGCCACCTGCGTCAACGTCTGTGCGAGCAGTCGGCCCTCTTCTCCGTCGGGAGGGACCCATGGGCAAGCGAGACTCATGTCGATCACTCCGCTCCCTGCACCTTCCTGGGCAGCGTCGCGCCAACCGAAGTCCTCCGGCTCCGGCCTGACGCGGACGAAGGTTCCACGGCCGACCTCACCGACCGTGAGTCCGCGGCGTTGCGCTTCGGCATACCCTCGGGTCACGGTCCCCACCCAGATGCCGAGCGCGTCCGCGAGCTCGCGGTGTGTCGGAAGCCGCGTCCCCTCAGCCAGGACGCCGCCGGCCACGTCGCGCGCGATCGCGTCGGCGATGGCGACGTAACGCGGAACTCCGTCTTCGATCTCTGGACTCCACATTGTCATGGTAACATTCCTCGCCTATTGACAACTTAATGTAGCGAATATACGGTTCTTTACTCGACACAATATCAAACATAACCGATACAATGTACCGATACAATAGCAGGTCCGCAAGTGAGGAGCTTTGGGAGCACGAGTGGGTCCGAGATCATGTGGCGACCGGGTGACCGTCTTGGGAGGATGATGACGATGAAGTGGTGGAAAGAAGGGCATCCGAGCCGTTGGTCGCGGGTCCACTCGTGCAACCCCGCGAGCGTATCGAGTTCGCACCGGTACTGACCGGGTCAGGGGACCCGGGCATCGAAGCGCCCTTGGGTGGGCGCAGGGACAACAGGGAGGTGGATGATGGGTGGACGTGGAAGAGTCCCACTGGCAGTGGTTCTGATCCTGTTCTCGAGCGCGTGCGCCACGGCCGGAGGATCCGCCCGCCTAGAGGGCTTCCCCTGGGCGATGAAGGCTCGGCTCCGATTTCGAGTGTGGAACGCGCTACCCGTTCCGACTCGTGGATCCCGACGCTTCTCGTGGAGAATACCTCGGGCGATCCCATCGCGGTCCGTCTGAACGGTTTCAGGCTGGGGACGGCCACCAGCGGCCGCAATTGCATACGGCTTCCACGGACCGTCGGGGAGATTGTGCTCGAGTTCGTTCCGCTCGGGAGGCATCAGCAGCTCGCCTTCCCGATTCACCTAGGGGAGAGCTTGCACTGGCGCGTCAGGGTTGGGCCAGGGGGCTGGCTCAAGTACGACCTCACTTCGATGACACCCGCCGAGAGCAGCTGCAGGCGGTAAGGCAGCGGGGCGTGGGTGCCGGAGGCTTCAGCCTTCGCGTTTTCGGCGCACGTACAGGGTTTTGAGGACGGTCGCGACCACTTCGTTGTGCGCGTCCAGGATCGCGAGCGTCCATTGCGGCAGGTGCTTGTCGCCGTTTGCCGTCGCCGAGCGAATCGCCTCGACCTCTTCGTCGCTAACGCGGATCGTGGCGTGCACGGTGCCCAGGCCGGGTTTTCGGAACTTGATGTTCGCCTCCATGTCCCAGACGACGTAGTCAGGCCCCAGGCGCTGGATCAGCAGGATCATCAGGTGGGGATCGACCATCGAGTACAAGCTGCCCCCGAAATGTGTCCCGACGAGGTTCACGTTACTGTCGGTGAGCGGCATCTCGACGCGGAGCTCGCTCGCATCCTCGGCGATGTGCGTGACGAGGACGCCGGCGCCGGCGTAGGGCGGATAGGCGTGAAGGCTGGCCCGCAGGGCCTCTGGATTCCAACTGTCGTCGGTCATGGACCCTCATGATCCCCTGACGAACTCCTGGATGTCGATCTCGGTCTGATCCTCCGTACCTACCGCGAGCGGGGTGTGGGTTCCGGAAGCAAGACACGCGCTACCGAGCTGGAGACGACCAGCCCGAGCGCGATGATCAATATCGTCGCCCGAAAGTCCAGCAGGTCCGTCAGCAGTCCGGCGACCAACGCGCCGACGGCGTATCCAAGGTCGCGCCACAGACGGTAGCGGCCGATGGCGCTCGCTCGCTTACGCGGACCGACCAGGTCACCCACCTGCGCAATGAGGGTCGGGTAGACTGCGGCGGTGCCAATACCCAGGACGACAGCCGAAGCCGCCCAGGGGGCGAATCCATTCAGAACAGCGAACCCGACGAGCGCCACCGCTTGAACCAGGAGCCCTCCCACGATCAGGGGGCGCCGTCCGATCAGGTCCGACAGCGTGCCGGTGCCGAGTTGCGTGATCCCCCAAACCGCGGGGTATAACGCCGCCAGCCACGCGATCTGTCTCACATCGAGTCCCTGGGCGGCGAAAAAGATAGGTAGGAGTCCCCAAGCGACCCCTTCCTTGAGGTTGGTGAGCAACCCCGCTTGGTTCGCGCCGAACAGGGGCTTGCGGGCTGCCCGACCGGACGCGAATTCGGACGCCCCACTCGCCGAGCTCGTTTTCAGGATCGTACTCTCGAGCTCGACGTGATGTCGGGTCTCGCGAACGCCGAAGAACGTCACTGCCAACCCGAGCAGCGCAGCGCCCAGGGCGATCAGATACGGAGCGGGTCGCGGCCCGTACGCGTCTGCGAGATACCCCGCCCCGAGGGCCGCCGCGGCCACCGCCAGGTACCCCGCACATTCGTTCAATCCCATTGCCAAGCCCCGCCGCCTCGGCCCCACGATATCGATTTTCATGATCTGTGTGGTCGACCATGCGAGGCCTTGGTTTACGCCGAGGAGAAGGTTGGCGAACACGACCCAACCCCACGATGGCGCCCACATGAGCAGGAGCGGCACCGGTATGCCGAATCCCCAGGCGGCCAATAGGATGCGCCTGCGTCCGATTCGCTCTGCTAGATCGCCAGCGAGGAAGTTTGCTCCGGCCTTGGCAAAACCAAAAGCGATCAGAAAGCTGATCGCGGCGGTCGCAGACGTGAGTCCGAATTCTACTTGGGCGAGAAGCGGAAGAACCGACCGTTCGACGCCGACCACTGCCCCTATGAACACCACAGTGACTAGAAGCAGAGCCACCTGTGATCCGTTCTCGCGCAGACCAAGGCGCCTATCCGGCATCCCCATATCTCCTTCGGAGGCGATCGGTGGTGGGGAGGAAGGTTTCAGGAGTGAGCCCCGCAAGGGGTTATGCATGGACTCCTCCTCCGCGGTCATTGAGCCAGGGATAGGGGGCGTGCGACCCAAGCGTGGGCCTCCGCCAGGTTTCGGGGAGCGGTAACGTGAGGGGCAGGACCGAGGCGGTCAAGATGCGGTTTTGACGAGCGTGCTCACCCTTTCCGTGATCTTCTCGCTGGGGCCTGATCTGTCTCGACTTGCGCTTTACGTGAGAGAGGGTTGGGGACCCCCGGTGGCATGATTGCCGCCATCGACGACACCTTACTTAGGCGCTCTGCAGACTTATGCGCTCCTCAGATTCTTATGCGCTCCGCAGAAATTCGATCAACAGGCGGCTCGTTTCCTCGGGCTGTTCCTGCTGCACCCAGTGACCGGCGCCGTCCACCATGTGCACCGCTCGCATGTCGGTGCAGGCCTCGTTCTGCATCCGCTCCAGTGCACCCGGGCTTTGATAGCTGCCCCAGTCGCTCGTGCCCGCGATGAAGAGCGACGGCTGATCGATGGTCCGGCCGGCAAAAAGCTGCTGCTCCTGAGCGCCGATACCCCCCGATCGATAGTGATTGAGCCCGCCCTGGAACCCGGTGCGACCATACTCCTCGACATAGACCTGAAGCGCGTCGTCCGGCAGCCACGTGTTGGCCGCGATCTGGGCCCCTGATGGCATGTTCTTGGCGACGGTCTCAGCCATACCATCGGCCAGGTCCATGATGTAGTAGGTGGGCATCTGGGCCATCTCAGCGGCCGTGCGCGACGCGAGCCGGAACGGCTTGTTGTCGGTCCAGTCGGCGCTCTTATAGTGGTAGTAGCCCCTGATGAACGCGTGCAGCCCCTGCGGCGGGTGCCACATGTTCTCGTTTGCCTCACGGGTGGTGTAGTAGCGCTGGTAGTGCTTCCGCGGACGCGGGAGTCTGGCCAACTCCGTGAACAGATTGGGGCCAGGAGACGACGGGCCCGGCGGATTGTCGGCCGTGTCGAACGGCAACGACGCGGTTCCGCCGAAGGGCGCGCTCATCAAGGCGACCGACGTGAACACGTCGGGCCGCACGATGGCACACCAGGCAGCGACCGGTGAGCCGAAGTCGTGCCCGATCACCGGCAGCGAGCGATACCCGAAGGCGGAGACGAGCCCCAGTACGTCGCGCACGACGTTCAGCCGCCGGAACGAGGCGAGGTCGCCGTCGTAGTCGTCATCCCATCCCGTCGTGCGCCCGTACCCTCGTAGATCGGGAGCCAAGACGTGATACCCGGCCTCGGCCAGCGGCACCATCACGTTCCGCCAACTGTAGGCCAGCTCGGGAAAGCCGTGGAGCAGCAGCAGGCCCGGTCGGCGCCTCCCCTCGAAACCGGCCTCGAGCACATGGACGCGGAGGCCGTTGATGTTGTCCACGAACCGTGAACGGACGCCGTCCGGCAGCACCTCGGCCGCAAGCGGTCCGATCTCAGCGGTCTGGGCGGCTGCGGATGCGCCGACGCCGGCTGCCATCAGCGGCTGGCCGGCCGATCTACTGGTCACAACCGCGGCCGCCGGTGCCATGGCTGCGAGTCGCTGAATCATTTGACGCCGGGTCATGGATGCACGCATGGTGTCCTCCCCAAACACGATGGAACGTTGCGGCAGGTAGAGGCTCAACATGTCTGCCAGCAGCCCATGGCAACAGCCCCGCGCATGGAGTTCCGTCTGGGCCTTTTCGGTGTCTAGTTGACCAGGTTGGTCCTGCGCCTCACTGTATCACCGACTCGCTGTATCACCGATCTATCAAAGGTCCTTTTGTTCTTGCTTTCCTAGAAAGAGCCGTCACCCGGAGGTTTCGATGAAGCGTTCCCTTGCGGGCCTCTTGGCGTGCCTCTTTCTGACAGTGCTCATTTCCCCCGTCGAGCCGGTCGTTGCTCAGTCGCGTCCGGACCCTCCGGGTAGCGTCCAGCCGGTTCGCCTGACCACACCCCGCATCGCCCCGCTCCCTGAATCACAATGGACCGACCAGCACCGGGCGCTGGTCCGAGAGTATGCGCCGGACGGACGCTTCGACAACGCCCTCTCGACGTTGCTGCACGTGCCCGAGCTCGTCGAGGCGATCATGCCGTTTGTCAGATTCCTCGATCAGGAATCGGCGTTGGAGCCACGTTATCGGTCGCTTCTCCTGCTGCGGACGGCGTGGCTGACGCACAGCCAGTACCAGTGGTCGGTGTTCGCCTCGATCGGCCGCGAGGCCGGACTCACCGATGTGGAGGTGCGTCGTATCGCTGTCGGACCCGACGCCGATGGGTGGAACGACTTCGATGCCGCACACCTCCGTCTAGCCGACGAGCTCTATCAGAACTCGTCGGTGACCGACCGGACGTGGACGGCGTTGGGCGTCCGCTACAACCTGGTCCGGATGATGGAGGCGGTCGCAAACGTCAGCCAGTCCACGCTACTTGGCATGATGTTCAATTCCATGGGGGTGCAGCCCAACGACTGGACAACCGACCGCTTGCCGACTGATGTCTCCTACCGTGTGTCGGTACCGGAGCGGGAGCCGCCGCTCGTCAATCCACGGATCGCGCCGCTCGAAGGAAGGGGGCTCAGAGTCACCCGGACGTTCAGCCGTCACCCTCGTCTGTCTGCGGTCCAAGGTGGAACGTACAACTTCGTTCTGGGCGCTTCACCCCTGACCGACCACGACCGAGAGCTGCTCATTCTTCGCATCGGCTGGAACTGCCAGGCCGAATACGAATGGGCGAAGCACGTGGGCAGTGTGGGTCGAGCAAGGGACCACGGGCTGGAGCCGCTGCTCATCGCTGAGGGCCCCGGTGCCGATGGCTGGAGCCCGTTCTCGGTGACGCTGCTCACGTTCGCGGACGAGCTCTATCGCGACGCGACGGTCTCAGACGCGACCTGGGCGGCGATCACCGCCGAGTTCGACACTCGCGCGACCATCTCCGCATTGATGACCGTGAGCACCTACCGGCTCGTCTCGATGTCGCTCAACGCGTTCGGGGTGCAGATCCTGGAAACCGACGAGGGGCTTCCGGACATTCGGTAATCTCCTCACCCACCTCAACGGAGCCCCAAGGGGCGCTACCGCCAAGCGGGGACAACACCATGGTGCGACAGTTTCTGAGACGATCGATTCTGTGGATGGGAGTGCTCGGCGTTGCCTTGCCGGCCTCGCCCGCCTTCGGCCAGCAGGGCGCTCAGAACGGGGAGTGACGCAGCTACGGCGGAGACGCTGGTAGCACGAAGTACTCGGCCCTCGACGCCATCGACGAGACCAACGTGCAGGATCTCCAATTGGCCTGGACATGGCGGTCGGTGGACTACGATCGTCAGGAGGAGAACCCCGACCTCAGATTCAACAACCTGCTGTTGGCAACGCCACTCAAGGTGGGGGACGCGTTGTTCACCAGCACGAATCTCGGCCAAGCGGCCGCGATCGATCCGGTCACCGGCGAGACGCTCTGGGTCTACAACCCCCTGGCTGAAGGGACCGGTACGGTGCAGGGGCGCCCCGCAGGGCTGCCGCGCGGCACACGCGGGCTCGCGTATTGGACGGACGGGTCCGACGACCGACTTCTGATCGTGAGTGGGGAGCACCTGGTGGCTCTCGGTACCCGGACCGGAGAGCCATATTCGGAATTCGGGGAGGGCGGAAGAGTCGATCTACGCCGCGACATGGGGCCGCGGCTCCAGGGGTATGCCTGGAATGCCGCTCCGCTGGTCTGCGGAGACGTGGTTATTGTCGGAGCCGCGATGTCCGACAACCCCACTCGACAAGAAGCGACCCCCGGATACGTGATGGGCTACGACGTCATCACCGGGGAGCTACGCTGGCGCTTCAACCCGGTTCCTCAGCCGGGACAGGCCGGAAACGAGACCTGGGAGGATGGTTCCTGGGAGTACAGTGGAAATGCCAACGTCTGGACAGTGATGAGCGCCGACGAAGAGCTGGGTTACGTGTACCTGCCCGTGAGCACACCGACGAACGACTGGTATGGTGGGCACCGGCTCGGCGACAACCTGTTCGCCGAGAGCCTGGTGGCGCTCGAATGCGCGACCGGCGAGCGCGTGTGGCACTTCCAGATGGTTCATCACGGCCTGTGGGACTACGACAACCCGGCGGCGCCAAACCTGGTCGACATCACCGTCGACGGGCGACCGATCCAGGCGGTGGTGCAGGTCTCCAAGCAGGGCTTCACCTACGTCTTCGACCGTGTCACCGGGGAACCGGTGTGGCCGATCGTAGAGGTTGCAGTGCCTCCATCTCTGGTGCCTGGGGAGCGCGCCTCGCCCACACAGCCGTTCCCGACCTGGCCTCTGCCCTTCGAGCGGCAGGGTATCACGGTAAACGACCTGATCGATTTCACTCCCGAGCTTCGTGCCGAGGCGATCGAGATCTTCGGTGGTTATGTGTCCGGCCCAATGTTTACACCTCCGTCCGTACGCAGCGACGACCCGGATGAAACTCAGGGGACCATTCAACTGCCCGGTTGGGTCGGTGGCGCGGATTGGAACGGCGCGGCAGTCGATCCCGAGACACAGATTCTCTACGTGCCGTCCGTCACCGCGCCGATCGTGGTGGCACTCGTCCAGCCGGATCCGGATCGGTCGGACTTCCGCTATGTGAGAGGGGCGCCTCGGAGCGTCGATGGCCCACGCGGGCTGCCGCTCGTGAAGCCGCCGTGGGGCCGTATCACCGCCATCGACCTCAACACGGGTGAGCACCTATGGATGGTCCCGAACGGTGAAGGTCCCCGCGACCACGAGGCGCTCCAGGGTCTCGACCTTCCCAAGCTCGGCGTCCCCGGACGACCCGCTCCGCTACTGACCAAGACGCTGCTGTTCATCGGGGAGGGCTCACCGAGCATGCTGGCAATGCCCCGGTTCCCGGGGGGCGCCGGGGGCAACATGTTTCGGGCCTACGACAAAGACACTGGCGACGTGCTGTGGGAAATGGAGTTACCGGCCGGCACATCCGGAGCTCCGATGACCTACATGGCAGATGGGAAGCAATACATCGTCGTCGGCATCGGGGAGTCGAACCGTCCGGCGGAATTCATCGCGCTGAGCCTTCCGTAGAACACAAACGGTCGGGAAAGGAGCCGAACCGATGGGCCGCTTCGCCGGCAAGACCGTGGCTGACAGCGCCACGGGCCACGCCCTCATCGAGGAGCGTCGGCACAATCATCCCGAGGTCGGCGACGAAAGCCCCGACTTCGAGTTGGAGAGACACGACGGTACGTCCACACTCCGGCTCTCGTCGTTTCGGGGTGACCGACCCGTGGTGTTGATCTTCGGCTCGCTCACCTGAGGACCGTTCGCCCAGGCGTCAGTTGACGTCGTGTCGCTGTACGAGCGGTTCGGGGGGCAAGCCGAATTCGTCGTCGTATACATCCGCGAGGCCCACGCCACGGACGGCTGGTCCATTGACCAATCCGGGTGGTCGATCATCGCCGATCCGCGGAACGACACGGAGCGAAAGGCCGCGGCGGCGCAGACGTGTTCCATGTTGAAGCTGCCCTTCACAACGGTGGTCGACACCATGGACGATGCGGTTGCCGAACGCTGGAGCGCTTGGCCGGAGCGGCTCTTCGTGATCGCGCGGGACGGTCGTGTCGCCTACGTAGGAGCGCAGGGCCCGTGGGGATTCTGGCCTGTCGCGGCGACCCCACCCTTCGGACGGGGCCAGACCCCGAGCATCGACCACGGAGAGCCGCTCGACACGTTCCTGGAACGCTTTCTGGCCCCGGCCTCACCCGCCTGCTAAAATCAGTATTCTGGATCACTCCGGGATGGAGGTCGACATGAGCAATCGTATCGCACTACTTCTGGCCGTTCTCTGTGCAGCCTCAGCGCCCGGCGTGGTCTCGAGCGCTGCGGCGCAGAACAGAGCCTCCGACGCCGAAAAGTGGGAAGTCCCCAGGACACCCGACGGCCATCCCGACCTTCAGGGGAACTGGACGAACATGACGCTCACTCCGTTTGAGCGGGCGGAGGGTCGGGGTCCGGTGTTCACATCGGAGGAAGTCGACGCGATCGAGAGGCCACCAGGACAGACAGTTGGGTGCCCCCCTAACCCAGGGACAGTTGCGTGCGGAAGGACGTTGCGCGTCGGGAATCTCAGCGGCCAGGAATACAACGAGGTCTATTGGGATCGAGGCTCGCAGGTGGCGATCGTCGATGGCGAGCCCAGAACCTCTCTGGTCACCAATCCGGAGAATGGGCGCCGTCCACCCCTCACGCCGGAGGGCGAGCGGCGGGTCCAGGAGTCCCGTGACTTCAGGAGCCAATTCGGCCAATACGACCACCCGGAGATGAGGCCGCTCGGCGAGCGCTGCGTCATCAACGCCTCCACTTCCAACCCGGCCGGACCTCCCATGGTCCCCAAAACCTCCTACAACGGCAACTTCACAATCGTACAGACGGCCGATCACGTGATGATCATGGTGGAGATGATCCACGACACGCGGATTATCAGGATCGGATCAGGCCCGCGGCTGCCCCCACACGTCCGTCCGTGGTTCGGCGACTCTTGGGGTCGCTGGGAAGGCGACGCACTCGTGGTCGAGACCACGAACATCAATCCACAACAGGCTCTCCGTGGAGTCCCCCCCTCGGAGCAAATGAGGGTGACCGAACGTTTCACTCGGGTCGACGAAGAGACGATCCTCTACGAGTTCACCGTCGAGGATCCGACGATGTACACCGAAGCCTGGGGAGGAGAGATTCCGATCAGGAAATTTCACGACAGGCTCTACGAGTACGCCTGCCAAGAAGGCAACTACAGTATGGCGGGTGTCTTGAGCGGCGCGCGTTATCAGGAGAGAATGGAAGCGCAGAGAACGAGTGACTCGAGGCGTGATTAAGAGGACCTAGAGGAACGGGAGATGAGCACGCGATACTCGACCCTGCTTCTTGGTCTTTGCCTTGCGGCCGCAGCCGAAGGCACCGCGGCGGTAGGGGTTCTCTTCCCCGCCACGGCTCAGCAGTGGTTGGAGCCCCAGTGGGTCGTACCCCGGACGCCGGATGGTCATCCGGATCTCCAGGGCAACTGGACTACCGGGACGCTCACTCCGTTCGAGCGACCCGAAGGTCAGGGCGCGGTTTTGACCCCGGACGAGGTCGAGAGGATCGAGGGCCGGTTCGCCGACCGGGTCAGGGCAGGCTCCGCGCCGAGCGACCCCGACCGCCCCCCACCGCCCGTGACCGGCCGAATCGGCCGAAGCTACAACGAGATCTACTACGATGGGGGTGGCCAGGTGATAAGGGTCAACGGCGAGCCCAGAAGCTCGATCATCATGGTTCCACCGGACGGCCGCAGGCCGCGGCTGACCGCCGAGGGGCGCCGGCGGGCGCGGGAGGTCAGCGACTTCAGGGGCCAGTTCGGGCAGTTCGACCACCCAGAGCTTCTCCCGCTGATGGAGCGATGTCTGCAGTTCGACCAGAACGCCGGGCCGCCCATGTTACCGAACGCCGGCTACAACAACAACTACACGATCGTCCAGACGGCGGACTACGTGATGATCTACGCCGAGGTGATCCACGACGCACGGATCATCCAGCTAGAAAGCGAACCGCCGCCCGTTCACGTGCGTGAGTGGACGGGCTATTCCTGGGGTCGCTGGGAGGGTGACACGCTCGTGGTCGAGACCACCAATTTCCATCCCCTTCACACACTCCGTGGGATCGCCCCCACGGACGATCTGACGGTGATCGAGCGCTTCACCCGCGTCGACGAGGAAACCATCCAGTACGAGTTCACGGTCGACGATCCCACCACGTACACTGAGTCGTGGGGCGGCGAGATTCCGTTCAGGAAGTTCGACGACCTGCTCTACGAGTATGCATGTCACGAGGGGAACTACTCTCTCTCGAACATCCTTCGCGGCGCGCGTTACGAAGATAGGGAGTCCGCGCAGAACCGGCCCTGACAGGATACCGCTACCGCGTGCGCTCACGGATCAGATCCGCGATAGGTGCTGCGCGCGACTCAGAAATCTCGCGGCCCAGCATGAGCGCGCCCTACCGCATGCCCGGAGGCGCGACCCGCCGCATCGTCGCCTGCTCGAACGCGTAAGCCAGCTCGATCAGTCGCGGCTCGCTGCACTCCATCCCGGCGAAGCTCACGCCGAAGGGGCGGGGCTTCGGGTCGAACCCGTCAGGCATCGGCGGACCACCCGTGGACTCGAGGCGACCGAACGGCACGATCACGGTCGGGTAACCCGGCCGGGCCGAGATGCTTGCGCCGCTCGACCCCGGGAAGAGAAGCGCGTCCAACTCGAGGGCGGTCATCACCTCGTCGATCCCGTGCTCTCCGTTCAGGTACAGGTCGCGCGCACGATCGGCCTCGTACTCGGCACGGTCCTCCTCCAGGTCCAACCGGTCCGAGCCGTCGAGTCGGGCCTGGCCGTACTTGAGCGAGCCGGCCTGCTCGTGGGCCAAGTTCCACTCGCGTAGCTCCGTCAACGTCTCGACGGGTGCGGACGCGCCCAGCGTCGCGAGCCACGCGTTGAAGTCCCGCTTCATTCCGTAGCTGAGCACACTGCTGCCCCCTCTCGTGAGTAGGCTTTCCGAGGGGTCGGGGTCGATCACGCTGGGGATGTTCGCCGGATCGACGATCGTCGCTCCTTGCGCCCTGAGGATCCCGATCGCCTCGGCCATTACCACCCTTCCTTCGTCCGACAGCCTGTTCTGGAACCGGTCGGTTCCGGGGACCCGAACCGAGTCGTAGTACAAGGCTCGAGGAATGCCGATGCGGGCCCCTTGCAGCCCGTCGGTCCGGAGAAACGCCGTGTAGTCTCCGTTCGGCGGAGGCTCGCAACGTGACGTCGAGGTGTCGTTCGGATCCGGCTCCGCACCCTCCATCGCCCCGAGCATGATCGCGGCGTCCGTGACGGTCCGCGCCAATGGGCCGGCGATGTCCTGATCGGCGGTGATCGGGATCACGCCATAGCGGCTCACACGCCCGACCGTCGGCTTGATCCCCACCAGCATGTTCGAGTTCGCCGGCGACAGGATCGAGCCCGAGGTCTCGGTGCCCACGTTCGCGGCCCAGAAGCTCATCGCGGTACCGATGCCGGAGCTCGAGCCGCCGGTCCCCATCACGGGCCGACCGTCGTTTCGGCCCTCCCGCGGATCACGGCGGGGGTCGTACGGGTTCAGGCCGAAACCCCCGACCGCACTGTAGTTACCCGGCATGCCTGCGCCCATGAAGTTCGCGAGCTCAGTCATCACCGTTTTCGCAAGGATGATGGCACCGGCCTCGCGGAGGTTCGTGGTCAGCGTGGCCTCGTACGGGGGGATGAATCCGTCGAAGGCCAGCGTGCCCCCGGTGGTCGGCATATCGGTGGTGTGGACGTTGTCCTTGAGCGCGACCGGGATACCGTGAAGCGGACCGCGCACGCGACCCTCGGCGCGCTCCTGGTCGAGTCGGTCCGCCTCAGCGAGCGCGTCGGGGTTGATCGCGATCGCCGCGTTCACACGCTCCTCATAGAGGGCGATGCGCAGGAGGTGGGCCTCGACCAACGCACGAGAGGTAACACGCCCTTCCTCCATCGCGCGCTGCATCTGGGGGATGGTCGCCTCGACGACGTCGAAACGCTCCTCGCCGGCGTCGGGCGACGTGCAGGACGAAAGCAACGCTCCGAGCAGGGCAGCGACGAACAGAAGGCCGGGACGATTCTTGAACATGGTCATGGATGGCTCCTAACCTGGGCCAGCCGGAAACAAACCACCAGGCGGGGGAACTTTGGCAGGCG
>Ga0114950_10001171_pt1 | contig 19525 bp, 29 predicted proteins | sample N075metaG_FD_83503 | JGI IMG/M metagenome (GOLD analysis project Ga0114950, IMG submission 83503) | Deep subsurface microbial communities from Kermadec Trench to uncover new lineages of life (NeLLi) - N075 metaG | ecosystem: Environmental > Aquatic > Marine > Ocean trench > Sediment | place... | reverse complement strand
TGTATCATGGAGTTCTGTTGCAAGATAATTATTGTATGCGCGGGCTTATGGGAGTTATCTTTGTTGTTTTTTTGGTTAATAGAGTAAAAAAGGGTTAATTATGGGTGATAACGATCAGAGGATGAAGAGAGAAGAGGAGAGGCGCAGAGACTTCTACTCTAGTCTGCCTACAGAGTGTTGCCATAGGTGTAAGTATGAGTATTCGGGGTCTTGCCGTAGATACCCTGCTACTGTGATTGTGCAGACATTCTCTAGTAGGACAGGTGAGATCACATCAAGGCAACCTACAGTGTATGCTAATGGCTGGTGTGGTGAATGGAAGGATAAGTATGATGGATGATATTACAAGTAAGCATCAAGACGGTATCAATCGCATGATGAAGAAGGAGTATGTCAAGTTACATTGCTTCATAGGAGAACACCACGTAGCCCCTAACGTGTATAAAGAGCATGATAAGGTGGTTCAGAAGCTTAAGGAGGAGATCAGGGTTTTAGCAGATATAGTAGTAGAGGCTAGGAAACTAGCGGAATCAGTATTAAGGAAGGCAGGGAGATTATGAGTTTATTTACAGAAATAACAAAGGAGATTAAGAACCTTAACTATAGGGCTAGGCTGATACTAGATAGTGATACTGCACAAGAGAACGTAGGTTACATACAGTTTGCTCTATGGCGAACTAGAGAGTTAAAGATAAAGAGGGAGTTGATATATGGGGTATAAGATAGAGTTAGATGATTATGGACAACTGCAAAGGGTTGTGGCTACAAATAAGGATCTGCTACGCAAGAATAAGATGCTACGCAAATCACTAAACAGTTCAATAGAGACATTTAAGGAGTTGAACAAGTTTGCAAACAGCCACCTATCAGGCAACTGCCCTGTGAGTGAGCTTAAAGCCATACTGAAAGGATTCGATGAGTGAGGAGAATGTATATGATGACTTATTTGAGTGGGAAGCCTTCTGGCGTGACCAACAGTGTAAACATGATGAATTATGGGATATATAAATTATGAGAGATATTAAAGAAATAATAAATACAGCACTAAGACGGTCTGATATAACAGCAGATGAGTATACTTATGCTATAGAATGGGTGGAGAACAACATACACCCTGCACCTGAGAAGCCTTGGACCCAATGGGAGACTAAGTTTTGCAATTCAATGAATAGCGACATGGAGAAAGACTATGAGGCTTCAGGCGAATTTATAGACAGGGAATATAGTGTCTCTAAATTGGACATGAAGAAGCTTAAGGCTATTCATGGCGATAGTAAAGGCTCGATGATCTTTAATGGCGACTTCGGACAATACAGATTAACGACAGTAGAATATGAGTAAAGAAATCCTAAATGAAAATGCGGTTATAGATTTGGCTAACATTAGCAGGCTTAAATTTTAATAAACAGTAAAAAAAGATAACGATATGGATATAGATAAAGACAAGCCAGTTAAACGGAGAGGATTAGGGGAGTATGTTCACTCTGATGACTTCAAGCCCAAGAAAAAGGCTGCTAAGAAGAAGGCCTCTAAGAAAAAGGTAGTTAACAAAAAGGTTAACAAGCCTAAAGAGCCTACCAAGGAAGTAGTATCACCACCCGATGCTAAGCCAGAGCCTAGATTACAAGGGTTTGCCAAGCCACCCCCAGAGAAGGTTGTCATAGAAGAGGAGAAACCTAAGGAGTTCAAGAATACAGGTAAGGCAATCAAATGCACCTATCGTATGGCTATGCGTGTTCAAGGCGATTACAAGCTACAAGCACGAGCCTATGTTAATGATGCATGGAATACCCTAGCCCATGTGAAGAATGAGGAAGAGGCACGAATAATAATTAAGCAGATAGCACCACCAGTTATAGAATTATGAGCAGTAGAGATCAATTATTAGTAAAGATAGAGAAACTACAGGGTCAGGTAGAAGGCCTATTGGATCAGCGTGAGGAGAATGCGCGACTGATGGAGAAAAACAACTCCCTACTGGAAGAGGTTATATCCCTAGAGGAAGATATAGACTCCGTAGATTACAAGCTCAAGGAGGTAAATAAGGAGTGTGTCTACTATAGCCATGACCGCGATAGATACTATAAGGCGCTTGAAGAGATCGGCTTAGTCCCAAAAGGGATAAAGAGTGGTAGGGTAATGAGAGAAATAGCAAAGGAGGCTATATACCGTGACCGACTTTGAGCGATACTTAGAAGCTGAGAATCTAAGCAAGGATGAAATCATTAAAGGCTTACGCCATAATGCACTAGTACTACAGAATATAATTAACGAATTAAATACGCAATTAGCCAATAAAACACTAGGCAGGGTAACGCCTCCTATGTTTAAGGGTGTAGGTGAGGGAATGGATAACGAATAATATGAGCGATACGAAAACTAAAAAGAAGCCACGCAATACAAAGATATATCCCGTTAGAGAGATATTAGAAAAGTATAACCTGACACCACCCGAGTTTCAGGAGTTGGCGCAATCTGTATTAAAACCCTCTCACATGACCTCTAAGGGCTTAACGATCACTGGCCTTATGATGATCGGTAAAGCTGTCAAGAAGCTTCAGAAGGGAGCAGAGAGCAAGCACAAGGAGGCACAGGGCAAGATTAAGGATGCTAAGGCTGACGCTCCTGACATCAGATACCTAGAAGTAAGCCGATGTGCAAAACCACCTAATAAATTAAGGCTATGGTGCATTGATTGGGTCGAGGTCGAGGGTGAGCCAGCATTGGGAGAACGGGCAATGGTTATTGTCACTCGTAAAATCCATGACGGTGCTAAAGCAGGAACATCCTTGCGTTGTAAACATTTGGGGGAAGATTTATTCCTTCACAGTCCTATCGAAGGTGAATAAGGATCTTACAAAAGCTGAGAAGGCATTCCACATCGACCTAGCCCTTGCTTGCGCCCAAGAGGATAAGCAGGGGCAGGCTTTGTCGTTTAGAGAGATTAGCGAACTCTCTGGGCTAAAGATACAGCGAGTGCAGTCATATTACGATTCAGCTATGGATAAAGTAGAGCGCAGATTAAACAGAATTATCAAAGAGGAGCTTAATGGCGAAAAGTAAAGGCCTTCAATGGACTAAACACCCTGTCTTAGCCATCCCTGATAGAGCTATGATTATAGCTAAGGGGTGGAATAACGACATATCGGGTATGATAAAGTATCATCGTGAACGCGAAGAGATGATATTTAGGATGACAGATGACCCGTATCGCTATGGGCAGGAGCTAGATCACTGGCTAAAGGCTGACTACCTACTGAGAAAGGGGTCTGAGATCATGGTGCTTGGGGGCAATCGTTCAGGAAAGACTGAGTGGGCCGCGAAAAGGGTTGTGCAGTCAGCAATCAACAACCCTAACTCTATCATATGGTGTTTCCAGACCACATTTGAGAATAGTGTGCAGATGCAACAAAAGGCTATTTGGAAATACATTCCTAAAGAGCTTAAGAACATCAAGCGAACTAAGGTCACTAATATTAGCTACTCTCAAAAGCGTGGCTTCTCTGATGGTAAGGTAGTATTCCCTAATGGATCGGAAATCGTATTCAGAAACTACTCTCAGGACATCACTACTATTGAGGGTGGAGAAATAGGGTCTATGAATCCTATGGAGGGAGAACCCCATATCCATAATATAGGGTTTTGGGCTGATGAGCTTATTCCGCAAGCATGGTTAGAAACACTTAGATTCCGTCTAGTGACCAGAGATGCAGTAGGTATAATTACGTTCACCCCTATCGAGGGCTATTCCCCTACAGTCAAGGAATACCTAAATGGTGCTATTACGGAAGAGGAAATACTCTCTGACATAATAAAGGGGCAAAAAGTGCCGATAGTGCAACAGCCCAAGCGGAAAGACTCGAAGATCATCTACTTCCAGACAAAGGATAACCCCTATGGAGGCTACGAAAGGATCAAAAAGACCCTAGAGGGAGCGCACAGGGATGATATTCTATGTCGCGCTCATGGTGTCCCTGTCAAACCTATGGCTGGTAAGTTCCCTAAGTTCAGTCACAAGACGAATGTGGTTAAGCACGAGGAGATCCCGTTCATCAAAGACCCAGATCAGGCGGTAACTTATTATATGTGTATCGACCCATCAGGTGCAAAGCCTTACTTCATGTTATGGGTAGGTGTAACCGCAATGGATGAGGTGTATGTATGGGCTGAATACCCTGATATGTCGTATGGTGATTGGGCTGACATGTCAAAAGGCACAAAAGGCCGATTGGGAGATGCTGCAAAGCCCAATGGGTTCGGTTATCAGGACTATAAGGACATAATGGATGACATTGAGGATGGCCTTACGATCTTTGAGAGGCTAATTGACTCCCGCGCGGGGGCTACTAAGTATCAAAAGGAAGAAGCTCAGACCTGTTCAATGGATGAATTGATGAATATAGGGGTCGATGTTATCCCTGCATCTGGATTGCCAGAGGATCAAGGCATACAGGCTATCAATAAGTATCTAGCATGGAACGATCTAAAGCCTATGCATGTCGGCAATAAGCCTAGATTATTCATATCCGACAGGTGTGGACAGCTAATATACGCTATGACTGAGTATACTGGTATGCTTGGCAAGGACGAACCAACGAAAGACCCGATAGATTGCCTCCGTTATTTACTAATTGGAGATATAATACACATAGATGACACCGATTCGCACATAATTCGGGCAGATAGAACTTAATTAGGGGTAAAAAAAGGGTAATTGTGGTATAATACCACGAAATTTAGAGAAAACTATGGCAAATTTGAACAACAGAGAAGAAATTAAGAGAAATACCGATGAAGATCCAGACATTGACCGTCTAAAGGATGCTTTTAGGGAGATCAACAGCGATCTAGGCTCTTATTACAATCAAGTTGAAATCAATTATAATACTCGTAACTGCATCTGGCCGAACCAAGACCTAAAAACTGGACGTAAGCATGGAACGCCTAATAAGCCTGCCTATCCTTGGGAGGGAGCAAGCGACATTCGACCATTCACTACCAATTCCCTCATAGATGAGAATGTGTCGATGCTTGCCAAATCCTTGTTGCGAGGCAATTTAACTGCCATCCCTATTGAGGGTAATGACATAGAACGTGCCAGAATGGTTTCTGAGTATATGAAGTTTCTAGTCAATTCTATGCCTGATCTACCAAGACAAGCGAAGATCCTAGCCAATTACCAAGAGGAAAAAGCGATAGGGGTTCTAGGTGTCGCATGGGATACTAAGGTAGAGGATCAGATAAATGAGCTTACCATAGAGCAAGTTGCAGAATTTCAGATGGAAGAAGACCCAGAAGTGGGGTTAAAGATAGTAGAACTTATAATGAATAAGGATACTATCAAGGATGCTACCGATGCAATGTCAGTGTTCTTCCCTAATACTAGTAGGCGTAAGGCGAGAAAAGCAGTCAATGATCTCCGCAAGGATGGAGTTACGCAGATCGCAGTCCCTACAGTAATACATAACCGACCAGTTATCAAAGCTTTAGCAGTAGGTGAAGATATTATATTCCCGCCTAACGTAATCGACCTACAGGATTCACCCTATATATTCCATAGTGAGTATATGACCCCTGAGCAGATACTTACAAAAGTAGAGCAAGACGGATGGGATGAGGAATGGGCTAAATTAGCTATTAAGACAGTAGTTGGGCATACTACAGAGTATCACACTAGCACACAGACTAGGAACGCTATACAGAACAATCTAGGCACAGGCCAGAGTATAGTAGATGATGCATCAGGATTTGTAAGAGTAACACACGGATACGAGAAAGCCCTCACAGAAGATGGCATCATTGGAGTATTTATTACGGCATTCCACCCTGAAGTTACGGGCTGGGGTATGTCAAAACTTTTGGATTATAAGCCCTCACGCTATCCTTTTGTAGCCTTCCCTAGAGAACACAGAAGCACAAGGCTAATGGATACACGAGGCGTTCCTGAACTTGGAAAAGGCGCACAAGATGAGATCAAAGTGCAACAAGATTCACGGGTTGATAGAACCGCTATGGTTACTTGCCCTACTAGAGAACATCCTCTCGGACGTAAACCTACTAACTTCGGCCCAGGCGATTCAATCGGTGTTCGTCGTCGCGGAGAGTATGGATTTATGGAGACTCCTACAGGGAGCATAAGTGAGTCTATTGAGATAGAACAATCGGTTAGGGATAATCTTAATCGCACGTTTGGCAGACCTGTCGCGGGTGAAGACCCTAATCACGCTGTAGATATCCTTCAGGATCAAGTGAATCAGTGGATGCAAAATTGGGTAATGGTCATGGATCAGATATGGGATCTCGATCAACAATTTGGTGAAGATGAGAAGTTCTTCAGAGTTATAGGCTCAAGAGATATAGAAGCTATGCAGTTTATTCGCTCAGAAGGCGTAGAACGTGTCGATTTTTACTTCGATTATAACCTATTGAATGCGGATACGTCGAAACAAGTAGAGAATTTGATTCAGTTGGGCGAGTTAGCATCACAATACGATAGAGATGGAACATTTGATTTTGCTGAATTTATGTCGGTTACTGCTGGCGCTATGGATACTTCCTATGCTGATAGGTTTATTAAGCCAGCACAGCAAGCCACTGAAGATGAGCGCAGAAAGACTCAGGAAGATATTACGAAAATGGTTTCAGGCCAAGTAGTTAATGCTCCTGAGAATGCTAATACAGAGCTTAGGACTCAAGTGATACAGGAGTGGATGCAGGGAACAGAAGAGATTCCAGCACAAGACGTTCAGCAGATGTTGCAAAACTCCCCAGAAGCGCAAGCCCGTATAGAGAAATACATGCAACAATTGCAGTTTCAGGATCAGCAGAGAGAGAATGCCTTAACTGGTAGACTCGGCACAAAAGCAGGCAACGCACTACCTAGCGCATAATGGATAGAGAACCAAAAGACGAATACGATGAGTTTAGCGACCTCGTAGGGAGAATGCATAATAATGGAGAGCTACCAGTATTGGTAAGCTTCCTAGAGGCCTTAAAGGTTGACTGCAGTAGTCGTAGGTATTCAGAGCATGTTATTACTGCGCCTCAGTTGTTAGCCTCAGTCAGTGGTGAGGAGAAATCCTACGATCATGTCCTAGAGTTTATAAGAAACTCACTGTTGGATTAATCTAAATTCCTACAGGGGTAAATACCTACTACCTGTGATATAATACCAGCGAATCGGAGTTCTGTAACTCCTTATAAAAAATACTGGTAATATTATGGATGAAGAAATTGATGGTGATACAGCGACCGAAACAGCAGTAGATGATGGACTTAAAAACCCCATGCTAACTGAAGCAAGTTTAACTAATCTTTTTATGAGTGCTACCAAAGCGGATACGCAAGAGGAAGTAAGCGAAGAAGTTGAGGAAGAACCCGAAGCAGTTGAAGAACCTGAAGAGGAAGAAGCCACTGAGGAAACCGAACCTGAAGCTACTGAGGAAACAGACGTAGAAGAAGAGGAAGAAACCGAAGAGGAAGAAACCGAAGAAGGGGATGTTCTTTCTAAGCAAGACAAGACAGTGAAGAAGATGCGGAAACGTATCGACAAAGCTACTAAGAAATGGAGGACTGCCGAAGAGAAGACGGAATCACTGCAAGGTGAGATAGAGTCTCTCAAACAGCAACTTTCAAGCACTAGTGGTAATACATCTTCAAGCGAACAGTCATTTAAGGAAATTGCTAACAAAGCTGATAACATAGAAGATCTACAGGCCATTTATGATAAAGCAGAGAAAGCAGAAGAGTGGATCGAGGATGCATTAGATAGTTTAAGGGACTCGGGAGAGGATACCTTAACAGTCGAAGGTGGAAAAGAATATACTCGTCAAGATATCAAGACGTTTCACAAAGAAGTGAAGCAAGCCTTGAAGAAAGACATTCCTGCAAGGGCTAAAGTATTTGAACAAAGGCAACAGTATGATAATCAGGCTTTGCAAGACTTTGAATTCCTTAGTGACCCTAAAAGTGACGAATACAAAATCGTAGAACAGATTCGCGGTGACAAAGATTTGAGGGAATTTCTCTCAGGTCGCGCTGATGAATCAATGATTCTAGGATGGTTAGCTGAAGGTATATCATCACAAAATGCCAAACAGAGTAAGCAGTCTACTTCGGGTGTGGATAAAACCAAGGATGCGGTTAAGAAACCAGCGTCAGCCCCTAAGATAGCTCCTAGTCTCGGATTCGTAAGATCCAAGGTAGCAAACGCTCGAAGATCGTCGAGTGAGAAGTCAGGTCTAGCCCAGAGGGAAATAATGAATAAAAAAGGTGGTTTAAACCACAAAGACTTAACAAAGCTCTACTTATAGAGCGCAAATATAAAAATATTATGGCACAAGCAGAATCATTTAATGTGGTGAACAACAGGGAAGACCGTATGGATCTTCTTACTATTGTAGCACCAGAAAAAACACCTATCTTATCAGGTATGCCCAAAACACGGGCGCAGTCAGCAACTCTAGCCGAGTGGTTTACTGATGACTATGATAACGTAGAGTTCGCAGGAGTAAAAGAAGGTGAAGACCAGACTACACACGCTGATAAGAGCAAGAATCGTCAAGCTATCGGAAATCGTTACCAGATTTATCGTAAGCCTTACGCTGTTACTGATATTCAAGAAGCAGTAGACACAGCAGGCGTTGGATCAGAAGAAGCAAAAGCTAAGTCTAAGTCTATCATGGAACTTAAACAGTCTTGGGAAGCTTCTATTGGATCAGATGATGATCTTCAAGTAGGCTCTGGACTCGTTCCTTCTAAGGCACGTGGACTTGGTGCATGGGTTAATAACTCAACATCTACTATCCCTAGTGCAGTTCGCACACCAACAGCGTCAATCGGAACAACTAGTTCTTTGACTGAAACTACTTTCAATGATGTTCTTCAGAGCGTATTTGATTCAAGTGGTGTTGTTCAGAATATGAACTTGTATGCTGGCTCTGAGCTACAACGCAAGATCAGTAACTTCACAAGAACTGAAGGATCTACTACAGCTACACCTTTCGTAGTTAATAGTGATCAGAAGGAACGTGAAATCGTATTTAGTGTTCAGTTCTATCGTGGTGACTTCGCTAACGTTCAGGTCATTAGTGATCAGTTCCTAGGTCGTGTATCAGGTGGTGGACAGACTACTCAGTCTAAAGCACGTGGATATCTTCTTACTGACGAAATGGTAAGTGTATCAGTATGGCAAGAGCCTCAGATTCAAGAGCAGACAGACAATGGTGGTGGCCCTCGTGGTTTCGCTAAGGGTCGTGGAACTCTTGTTGTTAAGAATCCTCTTGGTCTTGGTAAGTTCGCTTAACCTGAAGTTCAATTCTAAAATAGAAATATAAAATTATGAGTGTATTAACACAATCAGCACAATTAGGTTTCAACAATGTCAAGACTATCAAGTTCTCTGACTTTACTGAAACAGTATCAGGAACAGAGGAGGTCATTAGCATCTTCACGATTCCTAAAGACTCAATCGTTGAAAAAGTAGCTTACTACCTAGTAACTGCATTCGATGGCGCGAGTTCTAGTGATCTAACTATCGAAATCGGTGATGCCGACGACGATAAGTTTCTAGTCGCAAGTATAATCCACTTAGATGCTACTGAAGTATCTAGCACGGTTAATACAGGCGCAGGCTTCAATGACTCAACTACAGATAATGTAGTTAATGGTGTCGTTTTTGATACAGCCTCAGATACTACTATGACAGCAACATTCAACCCTACAGGTGATTCATTAACTGATCTCACCGCAGGAGAGATTGTCGTCATGGCTAATATCATTGATCTATCTGAAATAGTTTAGTTCGTATCGTTATTCGAGAGTGGTGGGGTTTATTCCCTGCCACTCTTACCCTTTTATAAAAACAAATATGGCCAATATAGTAGTTCCAAACTTTCCAAAGAACGTGCCACAGAAGGCATGGGATCAGTTCTATCGTCACTGCCAAGATGAGCAGATGATAGACAAAGTAAGGTCTAATTCATATTTAGAGCTAGTAAAAGGTAAGAGCAAAGAAGAAGGCCATTTTAAACAGGCAATAGACGGTATTGGTGAATGTTATGCTGAGATGGATTCTCGCATGTATCATCGCCAACTACAGAACGACCCCGACTTTTGGAAAGACCCATCTAATCACACTAAGTTCTTTAAGGATAATTCTAAATACCTTAATCAAAAAGAATCAGGATCTACATATAAAGTTTAATGGCTAAGACGACTACAGTTCAGAAGATTAGAGACAAATGGGCAGTTTTATGTGGCCTAGATAAAGACAATGTAAATACAGATGATGCATCGGCATTTCTGGAATTTCTAAATTTAGCGATAGATGAAGCATGGTTACGGGCTGAGTGGCCTTTCTCTATGCGTATCACACCGCACCAATCAGATAGCAATGCATTCATTGATCTGTCATCAGACACAGGCATAAGCGAAGTCTTAAGGGCTTATGATGTAAACCCATTGCCGACAGCAGGCGCAGTAAGAAGGTATCAAAATATCACTACTGTAGAGAATGCGGATTTCGATGGAATATATGTAACAGACGCAACAGAGGCAGAAGCAATATCTGTAACGACTTTAACGAGCTCTGGCACTACAGCAACAGCTACTACAACAGCAGAGCATGGATTAGCTACAGGCGAGACTACCTTTATCGCAGGAGCAGACCAGACCGATTATAATGGAACATTTATAGTCACAGTGACAAGCACTACAGTATTTACATATACAATGCTTGCAGATCCCGCTACTGATACAGCGACAGGGACAATCACAACAACTAAGGCTACTGTATGGCTAGAGCATAGAATTGTCACACCGACATATGCATTGCTAACAGATACAACGCCAAGACGGTTAGAATCATACTTAGCTTATCGGGCTTCAGTTGATTGGTATAGGGGTGAAGGACAGGAAGATAAAGCCAACAGCAGATTGGGAATAGCTGAAGGACAACTTTTAAATGAAATAGAACGCTTAGAGCGTCAAATGAATCAACAACTACCTACAACAGTAGGGGTTAGAATGTCAGGAATAAAATAATATGAATTCAGCAATAACAAATTTAACAAGTGAGTATCGTCCCTCGAAGGATAATACTGGCACATCTGTCGCAAGTAGATCAATAACCGTATCAACTGCACAGGATTTAATCGTAGCAGACTTAAACTCAGCAACCCAGAAAGTATTATGGAGTGTCGAGAATGCGACTGTCTATGTGACCTTCGATGGAACAACACCAACTGCAACAAATGGTCATCCTTTGGCTGATGGTTCAAGTGGTGAGTGGGACAAGGCATTAGCGGAAGATGCAAAGGTGTTTTGTGCCTCCTCTGCCCGTATACACGTAAGCGAACTTCAAACCAAATAGATTATGGGAGTTTTAGGAGGAGGATTATTAAATAGCGCACCTAGTGGCGGTGAAGGCGGTGGTGTCACTAGCCCTCTTGGTGCAAACTTAGATGTCGCTGGTTTTTCAATTATCAGCTCAACTGGTGATGTATTACTAGACTCTAGCGCAACCGCAGGAGGTGACATAATAGCAGAGCCGAATGCATCTGGATTCTTTATAGTAAGACAGACAGGTGGAGTTGTAGGGACTGATGAGATACAGTTTGAGCATGACGGAACAAATGGGTTTATTCAAAATAAGACTGGGACATTGAAAATTCAGTCCAGTAACTCAATTGAGGTAAACAAGACCTTTAAGCCTGCTGGTGATGTCGCTACAGAGCTTGGCATCATCGGAAAGCAGTTCGCTGGCATACATACTTTTCATGTTTATGCTGGTGGCGACTTTAATCACACTGGCACAAAGGTCGGGTTCTACGGGACTACAGCCATAACTAAACAGACAGGTGTTGCCGTTACCGCTGGTGGTATCCACGCATCACTTGTCGCATTAGGACTTATAACAGCATAATTTAACAAAACAATATCATGGCATTTAAAAATACATCAAATAATCAGTATCTAAGATTTCTAATAAAGGAGGCTGGCGCGTTGAAGGGCATGGATAGCCTTACGTTCTTTGCGGAAATTTCACGCAACGAGGCATCAAGGAATAGCCCTGATGAGTTCACTAAGCCTATCCCTATGAGGATAACTTTCACTCCTGAAGAATGGGAATTAGTCAAGGCAGGCGCAACAAGCTTTGACGATATTTCCAAGGAGTGTTATAGGTGCTTGCGTCTAAGGGAAGGCTTTAATCTTGGTGGAGAATGGGAAGACGCTTAAGCAATGGCTACTGGATACGACAATACAATTACTCTATTGCGCAGGCAAATTGAGGCATTGGAACAGCAAAACGTGTTTCTCTTAGGTATAAACACAAAGCTAGTCGACGTATCCTCTAATAGTGAACAGCTCAATCAGGTAGACTCATTGCTAGTTCAGCAGTCATTTCAAGAGGAATTACTAGAAGTATCAAAAGAGATTTTAGAACAAATAAAAGCCCTCAGAGGGGGTGAATTTTAACAGACAATTATTATGGCAAGAATAGATTATAAAAACGATTTAACCAGAGCAGTTGAAGAGGCAGAGGGTTCAGATGGACGCTTAAACGTATCTTCTCGTTCTGATGAGCGAGCTTATTACAACTCACGGGATGAGGGACAGTGTTACACAGTTCCTTTTGATTTTCAGAGCGCAACAGCGACAGAGTTCGGAGCTTACTGGAAAAACACAAGCACGAACGGGAAAGATTTAGTGATATCTTCTATCGGTGTTAATGCGGTTAATGCCTGCCGAGTCAAGCTTTGGTTTGTTACTGGGACTGCTGCTGGTGGAACAACAATCACCCCTACTAATCTTAATCGCGCGTCTTCTAATGCGGCTACAGCTACAGCGATGGAGGGAGGAACGGCAGCAACAGGTATCGCAGGTATTACAGGAGAGGATCTAGTTGATTTCTTGTATGTTCCAGCATTGGGGCACGAAGAGTTTCGCTTATCTGATAGAATTCGTTTAGGCCAAAATGACGCTATAGCAATTGAGTATTTTGAAGGAACTACTGGTGACTTCAGTGGTGTGATCTTCGGCTATTACGAATAATAATGGCTGTCCCTATCAAAGTTGCAGGCACTATTAAAAATGGTGAACTTTGCGAAGCTGATCTCCATCGTTGCGGAAACGATAGGGGCTTGGTTGTATTTACTGTGCCACTACACGAAGACTTTCAGCGGTCTGCCTTTGCGGTAAACACTGATTTAGGCTTCCAGATGGCAGTTGATGCAGGCTTTGGTGGAACTCCTGAAGTTGTCCATGTCGGTATCTCCGATGGGGTAAACTGGACAGGTAGCAATGTAGTTGGTGGTAAGGGAAATTTTGACAGCGGAGATCGGGCTAATAGCGGAACGGTTAGCGTGAAGTGGAATAATATGGCCCTCAATGACATTATAGAGTTCGATCAAGGGTCAGATTTAACGGCATCAGATCATGTCGCCGTAACAATGGCAGTCAATATTGATAAGGATTGGTCGGCGGGAGACTCCATATCACTATACGCTTATGATACAGGATTAGCATCAACTATCGGGACAGAGGTATTTATTGAGGATTACCTGAATGAGTTCTCTTTTGATGTGTGGCAGAATGTGGTTATACCATTTGGCGATCTAGGATTGGCATCTACAGACTTTGACGCATTTAGGATGTCTCATCCGTCTAAGGGCGGTGGTAAGTCTCCTAAATTCTATATAGATGACTTTCAGGTAGAACAACAAGGTGTTCCAGCAGTATTCAGTATAGAATCTCCTAGCGGTGAAGTGTTTAGTGTAGAGAAATTTACTCTTACTTTTATAGATAACACACCTTTCGCTGACGGACTTAGCTATGACAAGATTCTAGGATTAACAAGACTAGCAAATGGTGTTCAGATATTTAGGACACAATCTAATATCATAAATTTCGCTGGCCTTTTCACTAGTATAGGTGATTTGACTATTGGTGGAGGAGAAAAGAGCGACCATTACGGTGACGCAACAAATACCGTAGCTTCTTTTGATATAGTATTCTCAGAGCCAATCTCATTAGATCCAAGGAGTAATGACAGCTTGTCAATTGTGGTAAGTGATGACCTAAGCGGATTGATAAGTTTCACAGCGTTAGCGAGGGGAAAATCAAGAGAGATATGAACTTGGATTTAGACATAGCCTTAGAGCAGAAATTGAGCCGTGATTTTTCCGATAAATTAATATCAGGATTTAGTAAGACAAAGAACCCTATAACGTGTGGTAATTGTTCTTTCTGCTGCTCACTGGATGTAGCTTGCTTCCCTGAAGAGGTTAAGAAGCTTGCTGAGTTGGTGATGACAGGAGATGTAGAGATCGACCTTAAGAAGCTAGAGAACCGCGTAAAGGGCAGTAAGGATGCAAAAAACAAATGGTGTCCATTCTTGAAGAAAGGCAAATGCTCTGCGTATAAGAATCGCCCTGTGATGTGTTCCAGAATGCTAGTTGTTAGCGACCCAGAGAATTGCAAGGATACAAACAGTAAAGTCACTGCTCAAATAGAACCTAAGATTTTAGACAAGAGATGGCATATACTCTCAGCGACTCACGGCAAGGTCGTTTTACATGTCGCTTTATATAATTTACTAAAAAAAGAAGGGTTCGTGAACTAATGAAGTATTTAATGATAGTATCAGTGATACTACTGCTAGCGGGATGCAAGAGCATTACTCCTGTATCAGTTGAACAGCACGAGAACACACGCAAGGATCTCAAAGAGGTAATCACTATCGTAGCTGGGCTAACAGGAACAGAGGAGCATAGGGGGTCACAGATTAACTACAAGGCCGTGTCTCTAGCTGAGAACTTTGAAATAGAAGCCCCAGAGTCAGGATTTGACCTTATGGGTGAAACGATAATTGGTTTAGTAATGACTACAATGGGATTAGGTGGAGTCGCTAAGGCTAGGAAACTTATAAGCGTTGCGGGAAACAAAGACCCTGAAGAATTTAACAAAAAGAAATAATGGAAGTTAACGATAAATTAGATACGATCACAAAGTCGTTAGTAGCAATAGAGAGTGTCCTCTTGGGCGTTAATGGCGTAGGTGGTATGGTAGGGGATCTAAAAGACCTCAAGGACACAGTAGCGGTTGTCAGCAAGGATGTATCAGGCATTAGTGGCGACAATAAGGCTACTAATATCGAGATCGTGAACATCAAGAAGGAGCAGGACGAGCAGGGTGGAAAGATTAAGACCTTATTCATTAGCCTCAACGATAATAAAAACGCTTTAACGTCACAAGGAACTCAGTTGAAAGTGTGCGCCTTTATAGGTTCAGCAGTAGCGGTAGCGATAATCACAGTTTTAGTAAACGGTTTAATGGGAGCATAATTAATGAGCAGATATAAAAGCAGTGGACAGAGTTTAGATGACGTTTATTCAGAAGACGGAGATAACCACTTCGTTGGTGTGGATACACGTATTCACCCTACATTGCTTAATGCAGGTATGGTTCAGGCATCAGAGAATTTTCGTTTTGATGATCTTACTGCTACTGTTCGTAAGGGTATAGATCGTATTAGCGCAGACGTTATTACGGCGGGAAGCGCATTAACGCTACCATTTGGCTTAGGTGGATCTATTCCAATTCAGAGCATTGAATATACTACCGAGGTAGGCGAGGCGTTTGTAACACTTGCGTCAGCTTCTAAGCCGACAATAAATGCGGGGGAGTCAATGTTGATTACTGGCTCAGATAGGCCAGAGTTTAATCGGGAGTATATATTAAGCAAGATTAGTGATACGTCATTCAGTTTTGTGCCTGTTGGTGGCCCAGCTAACGGGTTGTCTGATGTATTCATACAGACAAGTGTCGGGCCGACAGATGGAACAACTAATTCTTTTGATGCAGATGCTTTGCTAGTGGTCGGCCAGGATTATGAGATATTAGACTATGAAACAGGTGACGACTTCAGCGATGTCGGTGGCCCAGCTTCCGCACCAAGCACCACGCATGATGGCGTAATATTTACATGCACAGCAGAAAAACCCGCATCATATGCTAATGCAACCAGATTAAAAAGGGTAACAATGTCCATGTCGGGTTTGCTAGGGTTAGTGGTAGATGGCGCATTCGCAACAACTTTATTTTCAGACGTAGAAACAAACAAAGAATATGTGGCAATGGCTACAGCTAATAAAGTTATATTAGTTGACCCCGATAACCCTAATAGTCCTATAGATGTTCCTTATGATTCTGGGATAGTTATCGAACCCTCTAATGAGTCAGATATACTCCAAGTAAATAACGGACTGCTTATACATAGAGGTAAGACAGAAAAGGCTATCGAGTGGGATGGAAGCGTATCAGTCACACAGCCTACTAGAGTATCAGGCATATCTCTTACCAGTAATGTAGTCACGGCTATAACACTATCAGCGCATGGTTATCATACTGGCGATACAGTGATAGTAGCGGGAGCAGACGACTCATTTTATAATGGCACATTCACTGTCTCAAGTATTACTAGTGCAACAGTATTCACATATGCTGTTGTTAATGCAAACGACACAGGATCAGGTGGGACAATAACATCCCAGAAGGTATCTGTATTTAAAGAGGTAGCCGACACATTGCTATCTGCTCCTGAAGATGGAGGATTCTTGAGTATGCCACAGGCAGACTTTAGTATGTATCATCCTTTCGCTAGGTTGATTGTTCCAGTGAGAGTATTTGAATTAGATATAGACGGTTCTTTGGTTCGCTCAGGCACTACAGCAACAGCTACTACTACTTATAATCACGGCCTACAAGTTAATGATAGAATAACTATGACAGGCGCGGTTGGCCCCGAGTATAACGGCATCAAAGAAATTACTCGTATTGACAATAATGAGTTCTTAGCTGATGGAGTTACGCCAAACCCTGAACAAGGAAAAGTATTTGATTATGTGGTTACAGGAACGCCGACATCGCCAGACACAGGAGCAGGCATAGTATGTAAGGTTGATGTAAGAGATCAGTTTATTGTATCTGACTTCTTTGACCATAGAACATATGACCCTCTAAATAATCTATTCAGGATCAATCGCGGAACAGCAGACAAGTTAGTGTCATTCTTAATCTTCCAAGAGGATAACTTGATAGCATTATACCAGAAATCTATTCATATCATCTCTGGTATGTCTACAAGCTCACTAGAGGATAGCTTTGTGAGACAGGTAACATCTGAGGTAGGTTGCATTGCTCGTAAGACAGCGACTATCGTAGGTGACAAGATGATCTTCTTAAGTGAGCAAGGTGTTTACATGTTGCAAATCACCCCTGAGTTAAATCTTCGTGGTGTAGATGTTCCATTGTCATTTGACATACAAGATGAGTTTAGAGGTCTTAATTATGACTTCATTGATAAGTCTGTAGGTGTTTACTTCAATAATCGTTACTATATCGCTGTCCCTTCATCTGGAAGTGAACGCAATAATGTGGTTTACGTTTATAACTTCCTTAATAAAAAGTGGGAGTCAAAAGATACTTTCGCTGGCGGTGTAAACTTCATTGATAATTGGGTGGTGTGCCAGAAGGACGGTCAAGATAGATTGTTTGGATCATCTGTTGAAGGTGCATTACAGCTTTGGGAAGAAAAAGAGACTGATGAGTTGTCATTGACTGAAGGAGCAGATTTCACAGAGGAGCAGATACTAGGTAAATTGACTACTCGTAGATACATCGGTGGTAACACTTCTACAGTTAAGAAGTTCAATCGAGGCACAATCAATTTTGAAGTAGGGATAAATGATGCAATGACTGTATCAGCCACGACAGAGAACCCTGAAACTACTGTGACTTCCTTGACGGAGGTAGCAACAGCGAATGAGGATAAGCATAAAAGATTTCGCATTAATAAGCGAGGAACGGGAGTGCAATTAGAAGTAAATACAACAGAGGGTAGGCCACAAATACGCAGTTTAACTGTAGGATCTACAGAAACACAATTAGCAAATAAAACTTTTGAATAATTATGAGTGAAACAGTAAATTTAGTCGCTGGCAGAACATGGACTACAGGTGAGTCCGTAACTGCCTCAAAGATGAACACAGCTATGACAGGATCAACTGTCACAATCACAGACGGAAACCCTGTGGGAGTATTGCAGGCGTATCTTGGTGCATCAGAGCCTACGGGCTGGGTATTTGCTAATGGCCTGAGTGTCGGTAACGCTAGTAGTAATGCTACAAGCAGGGCAAACGCTGATACGGCAGACCTTTTTGCTGTCCTTTGGGATTCCACTGATGATGCGACTACTAGCCTTAATCTTATACTTCAGGATAGTGCGGGAAGCACCGTTCTTTTTGCGGGTCGCGGTGCGTCTGCATCTGTTGATTATGCTCTTAATTATAAAATAGCAGTTCCTAATATGGGAGGCCGTATTCCATTAGGTGTTGAAGAGTCGGGAGGGGCGAGCAACACGGGCATTATTGATAACAGGGTCGATCAAGAGATTCTATTCGAGACAATGGGTAACGTCACTGGTAAGATTAATCTAGTTAGCACAGATTTACCTTTCCATACTCACGTATTTGGAGCGAATGAAGACATGGGCGGTCATCCAACTACTACAGATGTTACTACTGGTCAGACCAGCGGTGGAATAACTAGGGAGTTGGATAGTTTTTCAACTACTCAGGGCGGTGCGAACCCAACAGCATCGGGCACTACATCTGTCACTCTCGCGAATGTATCAGGTAACAGCAATACGAGTCAGGGTGTAATGCAACCATCCTTAATGACATCATATATAATCAAACTTTAATATATAACCAATAAACATTATGGCATTAGCAGATTTTTTCAGTGGTGGCGCAGAAGCCCCAGAAGCAATAGACCCACGCAAACTAGCGAGGCAGACTGTAGGAGTCCAAGAGGAGTTCTTAGGTGGTCGTCAACGCTTGAGAGGTGAGTTTGACCCACAGATCATACAAGGGGCTAGTGAGCAACTTGGCAGAGCGCAAACAGGCTTAAGAGGTGTTCAGGGTGGTGTCACTCAGGACATCATAAGCGAGAGAGGGGCATTAGGACAGGCAAGCGTAGATCAACTTAGACAGCAGTCAGAAGGATTTGCAGGAGCAGAGAGGCTACAAGGCTTACTACAACAGCAGGCAGAAGATCAATTGCGTAGAGGCGGTGCTTTATCAGGTCAGCAGATGCGTTCAGTAGATCAACTTACTCAAGGTGCTACAGCTAGGCAAGGGCGAGGCTCGGGCCAGTTCAACATCGGACAATTGGCATTGGGCAGAGCGGGAGCTATTCAAGCTAATGAGGATCGCGCGAGACAGTTTGCACAGCAGACTCAACAAGGCGGTTTGGCTGTATCTAATCCATTGCAACAGATATTTGCGCGGGAAGCAGGCACAGCAGGAACATCTTTCGATAGACTTAGAAATATACAAGGATTTGGACAGCAAAACACTGTAGACTTTGATCCTATCAATCAGAATGTGGCAGGCATAGCTCAACAGCAATTTGCACAAGAGCAAGCGAAGTTTGAAGCAGACCGAAACTTCTTGCCTGATCT